>Ga0335079_10000550_pt1 | contig 43150 bp, 37 predicted proteins | sample Lox_Sample_33_FD_206719 | JGI IMG/M metagenome (GOLD analysis project Ga0335079, IMG submission 206719) | Soil microbial communities from Loxahatchee National Wildlife Refuge, Florida, United States - Lox_Sample_3.3 | ecosystem: Environmental > Terrestrial > Soil > Wetlands | place: USA...
CTCGGCCACAACGGGCATGGCGGGGATCCCCGCACCGAGGGTGCCGCCGCGTCGGCCGGCGCGTCCGCGGGAGACCTTGGCCTTGCGCTCCTCACGCTGACGCCGCTCGCCGGCCTGCGCGGAAAGGCGCGGCCGTGCGTCTAGGCCTGACAGCCCGTTCCACGCCAGGTTCACCAGGTGGGCGGCGACCTCGTCCATCTTCGGCTGGCGCTCGTCGAGCCACCATTGCCCGGTCAGTGCCACCATGCCGACCAGCATCTGGGCATACATCGGGGCCAGCTTGGGATCGTAGTCCCTGGCCTTGAACTCGGCGCCGAGGATGTGCTCGACCTCACTTGCGATGTCGCTCAGCAGGCTGGCGAAGGTGCCGGTGCCAGACGCGGCGTGCGAATCGCGGACCAGGATGCGGAAACCGTCCGCGCTCTCCTCGATGTACTCGAGCAGCGCCATCGCCGCGCCCTCGAGTTTTTGCCTGTAGTGGCCGTCGGACAGCGAGGCCGTGACCATGCTCAGCAGTCGCTGCATCTCCCGGTCCACCACCACGGCGTATAGGCCCTCCTTGCCGCCGAAGTGCTCGTAGACGACGGGCTTGGAGACTCCTGCCCGGGCCGCGATCTCCTCGATCGAGGTGCCGTCAAAGCCGCGTTCTGCGAACAGGCGGCGCCCTACGCCGAGGAGTTGCTCTCTGCGTTCGGCGCCCGTCATGCGTTTTCTGCGGGATCTCGGTGATGACTCGCTCACCGGTTAATCATGACGACTATGCCGCCGGTCGCGCATCTATGCCGCCGGGCGCGCATCGCGGCGCCTGCGGGTCATCGAGCCGAGGCTTCGCCCCGCCGAGCCCGTCTGCTTCGAGGTCAGGCGATCGCTGTCGGGCCACCGGACGTCATAGGCGAGCCCGAGCTTCTCAAGTGCCCAGATCACCCGGGCGGCCTCGTCGATCTGTCCCTTGAGCGCGCCGTGCCGTGCGCAGGTCGGATCGGCGTGGTGCAGGTTGTGCCAGGACTCGCCGAAGGAGGCGATCGCCAGCCAAGCCACATTGCGTGACTTGTCCCGCACCTCGAATGATTCCTCCCCGAAGGTGTGGCAGACCGAGTTGATCGACCAGGTGACGTGGTGCAGCAGCGCAATGCGGACCAGGCTGGCCCAGAAGAACGCGGCGAGCGCGCCCTGCCAGGACATCGACCAGAGGCCGCCGATGGCCGCGGGCAGCAGCAGGGATGCGGTGACGATCCAGGGGAACGACCGGGATACGGCGCGGATGTCGCGGTCCGCGAGCAGGTCGGGCACGAACCGCTGCTGTGAGGTCTTGTTCGAGTCGAACATCCAGCCCATGTGGGCGTAAAGAAGGCCCTTGGTCAGCGCCTTCCAGTCATTGCCAAAACGCCACGGTGAGTGCGGGTCGCCCGCACGGTCGGAGTACTTGTGGTGGCGGCGGTGGTCGGCCACCCAGGTGAGTACGGGGCCCTCGATGGCCAGGCTGCCCGCGATGGCGAGCGCGATGCGCAGCGACCGCTTCGCCTTGAAAGAACCGTGCGTGAAGTAGCGGTGGAAGCCGACCGCGATGCCGAGCCCTGAGATGACGTAGAAGACCAAGCCGATCACCACGTCGTGCCAGCCGAGCCCCCAGCCCCAGGCGAGCGGTATGGCGGCGAGCACGGCAAGGAAAGGTATACCGACGAAGAGGGCGACGAGCACGCGCTCCCCAGCGCCCGTGGGCTCGGGCTCGATTTCCGGCGGCGGCGAGGTACGGGGCGGCCCGGCTGCGGGCTCGGCCCGTGACGTGACTGGACCACCGGCGGAGGGCGGCGGTTCAAGCAGTGTGCTGCTGCCAGGGGGCTGGGAAGGCGTAGCTGTCATTGCGCTCCTTCGTTGCGTTGCTTCCTTGGTGCTTGGTTCGCAAGACCCTCGATCTATCTTACGTTAGCGTAAGCTACGCAGCCGTAGGTTGAACGGGGGCTTCTGTGGAGATTTCACCCAGGTGCCCACGAGGTTTATCCCGAACGGCTGCCGCAGTTAATCTCACCATCCGAGACAAGTCGTGAGCGGTGAGTTGCTCGCCGCGCCGTGCTTCGCTCGTACGTGACAGCGGAATCTGCCCGCTGGACTTCGCTTAAACAGAGATGTGCGTCGGCGAGCTGCTGGCCGCGTCCTCAGCCGGCGGCGATCGTCCGGTGTTGGCGTGAGCCGCGGCGCAGTTGGCGGTAGGGTTGAACCTCCGACCATCCCGGGTCGTCTAGCCAGGCAGGACAAGGGTTTTTGGTGCCCTCAACCGAGGTTCGAATCCTCGCCCGGGAGCTGGTACTGGTAGTCCTCAGAGTGGTACCCGCAGCCGTCGCATGGGTATAGACCCGGTACCTGATGCGTGATTGCTCGATCCCTGTCGCGTCGAGGAACCGGCGGAAGATCGCGATCACGCTCGGGTCGCCGTTGATGAAGTTGACCCCTACGGGGCGCTCGCGGATGCGATCCGGCCTGAGTGATCCGGCCTGAGCGATCCGGCGCGGGCAGGTCCCGGACCCACAGCGAAATCGAGCTTTTGGGAGGCATCGAGCCTGGCAGCGATCTGCTTGTAGGTCATGCCCTTCGTGCTAAGCGTTCTTGCCTTCTGCCGTTGGCCATCCTTGGCGTTCGGGCGGCGGGTCCCGGCTGGCGGCGGCACTGCCTTGACTGCCTGGTCGAGCCTGTTGTTGCCGATACCGAGGATGGCTTTGATCTGGCTGCGTGACTTGCCGGACCCGCGCAGGGCGATCGCCTGCTCGGGCAGGTGTAATCGGCGGTCGTTCGAACTCATGCTCCATACAAGCAGCGGCCACCGAAAAATTGGTGGGCCGGACCGGTCGAAGGGGACGATCCGGCGCCGCTCAGTCGCCGAGCGGCACCGAGCCACGGTCCGAGCGGTATCCTGCGAGGGTCGGGCGCGTGAACCGCGGCGTCGTCGCTCGCCGTGCTCGTATGATCGCCGGCCGCGATACCCTGGGGAGTGAGTGTGAGCCGCCCGGCAGCCGTCATCGTCCTCGCCGCAGGTGAGGGCACGCGTATGAAGTCGCGTCTACCCAAGGTCCTGCACGAGCTCTGCGGTCGCAGCATGCTTGGCCACGTGGTGGCGACCGCACGCCAGATCGATCCGGAGCGGCTGATCGTGGTGGCAGGCCACGGGCGTGATCTGGTCGCCGCGCACCTCGCTGAGCACGCCCCGCAGGCGCGCGTCATCGTGCAGGAGCGGACCGGCGGGACCGGCCATGCGGTGCGCACGGTGATCGATGCGGTCGGGGTGATCGGCGGCACGGTGATAGTGACATACGGTGATACGCCGCTGATGCGGGCCGAGACGCTCGGCGCGCTCGCCGCCGAGCACGCCGCCACGGGCAATGCGGTGACCGTGCTTACCGCGCAGGTTCAGGACCCAGCCGGATACGGCCGGATCGTCAGGGACACCGAAGGGACTCTGACAGGGATCGTCGAGGACCGGGACGCGACGCCTGAGCAGCGCACGATCCGCGAGATCAACTCTGGCGTCTACGCCTTCGATGGCGCACTGCTTGCGGATGCGGCCAAACGCTTGTGCACGGCAAATGCCAAGTGCGAGGAGTACCTCACCGACGTGGTGGCGATCTTGCGCGGAGACGGACATCGCACCGGCAGCGTGCTTGCCGCCGATGCCGCCGAGGTGGAGGGCGTCAACGACCGCGCACAGCTAGCGCGGGCGCGCCGGCTGTGCAACGATCGGCTGCTCAGCTACTGGATGCTCGCCGGCGTGACAATCGTCGATCCGGCCACCACCTGGATCGACGTCGACGTGACCCTTGAGCCCGACAGCGAGATATGGCCGGGCACGCAGTTGGAGGGGCGCACGGCCGTCGGATCCGGTGCGCGGATCGGCCCGGGCTGTGTGCTCAGGGATACGACCGTGGCCGAGGGTGCCATCGTGACGAACGCGGTCTGCCAGTCGGCGCAGATCGGCCCAGGTGCCTCGGTCGGGCCCTTTGCCTACCTGCGGCCAGGAACGCTGCTCGGTCCTGGGGCCAAGGCGGGTAGCCATGTGGAGCTCAAGAACGCTGTCGTTGGGCCGGGCTCCAAGGTGCCGCACCTGTCCTACGTGGGTGACGCCGAGATCGGTGAGCAAACGAACATCGGCGCGGGCACCGTGTTCGTCAACTATGACGGGCTCGCCAAGCACCGCTCGACCATCGGCGATCACGTGCGGGTGGGCAGCGACACCATGATCGTGGCACCCGTGCACGTCGGTGATGGCGCGTACACCGCCGCGGGTTCGGTCATCACCGAGGATGTTCCGCCGGGTGCGCTCGCCGTTGCCCGCGCGCGGCAGCGCAATGTCGACGGCTGGGTGGGGTACCGTCGCGCAGGCACTCCTGCTGCACGCGCCGCCGAAACGGCGCAGCGCCAGCAACAGGAGCAGCTGCAGCAACAGGAAAAGCAGGCAAGGCCGGCCTGCGAGGGAGAGGGAGATTGACGGGCATAACCACGACGGGAGCCAAGCGGCTTCTGCTCTTCTCCGGCCGCGCGTTCCCCGAGTTCGCGCAGGATGTGGCCAAGTGCCTTGGCATCGAGCCGACGCCGACCACGCTGCGCGCCTTTGCTAACGGTGAGATATTCGTACGCTTCCTCGAGTCCGTGCGCGGATGTGACGCCTTCGTGCTGCAGAGCCACACCGCGCCGATCAATGAGTGGATCATGGAACAGCTGATCATGATCGACGCACTCAAGCGGGCCTCAGCCAAACGAATCACCGTTGTCACGCCGTTCTTCGGGTATGCGCGCCAGGACAAGAAGCACCGTGGCAGGGAACCGATATCGGCCAGGCTCATGGCGGACCTATTCAGGACCGCGGGCGCCGACCGGCTGATGGCCGTCGACCTGCACACCGCCCAGATCCAGGGCTTCTTCGACGGGCCGGTCGACCACCTGTTCGCGCTTCCGATACTCGCGGAGTACATCGAGGACAGGATCGACATCGCCCAGGCGACCGTGGTCGCACCTGACGCAGGCCGGGTCCGGGTGTGTGAGCGATGGACGGACCGCCTCGGCTGCCCGCTCGCGATCATCCACAAGCGCCGTGATCCCGATGTCCCCAACGACATCAAGGTCTACGAGGTGGTCGGCCAGGTCAAGGACCGTACCTGCATCTTGGTCGATGACATGATCGACACCGGCGGCACGATCGTGAAGGCGGCCGAGGCCCTTTTCGAGCAGGGCGCCGCACGGGTGATCGCCACGGCCACGCATGGCGTGCTCTCAGGGCCCGCCGTGGATTCGCTCAAGAACTCCAGGATCAGCGAGATCATCGTTACCGACACGCTGCCGATCACGCAGGAAAAGCGGTTCGACAAGCTCACCGTCCTGTCCATCGCGCCGATGATCGCCCGGGCGATCCACGAGGTGTTCAGCGATGGTTCGGTGACCAGCCTCTTCGGCGGTCAGAGCTAGGGCGTGCCCGATGGATCCGCCCAGGGCGTGTTTCGTAGGTCTGGGTGGACGCGGGTCGGGGCGCCGATCCGCCGCCAAAGATATGCGAGGCATGCCCGCGCCGAGGGGTTGGCGGGATCCTGGGGCCGGTTGCCGCCATGGCGCGGGTAGTGGCGCCGGCGGGTCTATGCGGCCGCGCGGATTCGCCTGCGTGGCTCGCGATCCGCTGGCTCGTCCCCGCGACCTCCTAAGGTGACCGCGTTCCCGCCCCCCGACGTGCTTGACGGGAACGGCGGCCACCTGCTCCACGAGGACCCGGGCGTCGTCAGCGGTCTCGCGGGTGGATGGCGGACCTGCAAGGTAGGGTTACCTGGCGCCGCGGACTGCGCCCCCGCAAGGCCGTCCGCTGCGATCTGGTCCACCGTTTCCTGCGCTGTGGTTCCGAGACTGCCAGTGCGCCCTTGCGGATCGATTGCGCGCCGATTGAGCGGCACGCGTTGATGGCAGGCGTCGAATGGGACGCGTTGAGTGGCACGCGTTGAGTGGCGCGCGGGTCCGCCCGCGAAGCCGTCGCCCCATCCGAGTGTCGGCGGCATCGCTCGCGCCACCGCGCACCGCCGTTACGGAGACTGGTCTTCACACAGCGTTGCGTGATCCGCCGATGTCTTGATTGAGTCATGATTGAGTTGGCATGGTGCCCGCGACGCGGCGGGACGAGGTAACCCAACGAGCGGGACGGCATCGTGCGGTTTCGTATTCTCGGGCCGCTGGAAGTCCGGGCGGCCCAGAACTCGAGCGAGGACTGGCGCGAGGGCTCGGGCGAGGACTGGAGCGGGTTCAGCGCGCCGAAGTTGCGAGCGCTGCTCGCGGCGCTGCTGCTCAGCCCAGGTCAGGCCGTCTCCACTGACGGCCTGGTCGATGAGCTTTGGGGCGACAACCCGCCCGCCAAGGCCGCCAGCCAGGTCGCCGTTTACGTGCACCGGTTACGAGCGGCGATCGGCGATCCTGACGGCCGGCTGCTCATCACCCGGGCGCCCGGGTATCGGCTGCTGCTTGGTTCTGGTGACCTGGACGCGGCACGGTTCGCCGGCTTCGTCACGGAGGGTCGCGAGGCGCTCGCCGCCGGGGAGCCTGACCGCGCCGCCGCGCTGCTCGCCGAGGCTCTCGGCCTGTACCGAGGCAAGCCGCTCGCCGATGTGCCGCCTTCCGAGCTTGTCACTGCGGAGACCGAGCGCCTGGAAGAATCCCGCGTCGAGGCGGTGGGGTTGCGCAGCGAGGCAGAGATCGAATGCGGGCGTGCCGACGGGGTGGTCGCCGGGTTGCGCCGCCTGACCGCGGATCACCCGCTGCGGGAGGAACTCTGGGCGCTGCTGATGCGCGCCTTGTACGCGGTGGGCCGTCAGGCGGAGGCGCTTGAGACGTATGAGCGAGCCCGCGGGGTGATCGCCGATCAGCTCGGCGTGGATCCGGGACCGCGGCTACGCCAGCTCCACCAGGAGATTCTGGACGCGGACGCGCGTCCTGTCGCGCAGACCACGCAGCCGTCCCTGACGGCGGGGCAGGTCCCACCGCGACGGACCGAGGCGCCTCCGCGGGTCGACCCGGCGCCACCGCCCGTGCAGGTCGTGCCGTCGCAGCTGCCCGCGGACCTGCCCGACTTCACCGGCCGGGCAGAAAATGTCAAGTACCTGTGTCATCTGCTCGCCGACGTCCCCGACGGCGCTGACCGGTCAGGTGGTGCGGTGGTCGTCTCGCTGGTCGCAGGCACCGGCGGCCTGGGCAAGACAACCCTCGCCGTGCACACCGCGCACCGGTTGCGCGCCCGGTTCGCCGACGGGCAGCTATACGTGAACTTGCAGGGCGCGACCAGCCAGCCGGCCGTCCCCGCGGACGTGCTCGCGAGGTTTCTTCGCGAGCTCGGTGTCGATGCCGCCCAGGTCCCGGTCAGCGTGGAGGAACGCGCCGCGCTCTATCGCACCAGGCTCGCCGGGCGCCGGATCCTCATCGTGCTCGACGACGCGCGCGACGCCGCACAGGTGCGCCCGTTGCTGCCCGGCAGCGCGTCCTGCGGTGTGCTCGTCACTAGCCGGGGCCGACTGCCCGATCTGGTCGGCAGCAGGCTCGTCGACCTCGACGTGCTCGATAAGGACGAAGCCCGCGCCCTGCTCGTCCGTATCGTCGGCGCGCGGCGGCTTGCGGCAGAACCTGAAGCTACGGCCGAGGTTCTTGCGGCGTGCGCTGGCCTGCCGCTGGCGATCAGGATCGCCGGTGCCCGTCTCGCCACCCGGACCGGCTGGACGATCAAGACGCTCGCCCGCCGGCTGGCAGACGAGCACCGCAGGATCGACGAGTTCCGGGTCGGCGACCTGGCCATTCGAGCGTGCTTCCAGGTCAGTTTCGCCACTTTGCCTGCCGCCGACGCCGGTGGGGTAGATCCGGCGCGAGCGTTCAGGCTGCTCGGCTTGTGGCAGGGGCCGTCGATCGGCCTGGCCGCTGCGGCGGCTCTCGTCGGCGAGCCGGAGGACGACGTGGCGGACGCGCTCGAGGTGCTGGTGGATGCGCACCTGCTGCAGTCGCCGGCCGCGGAACGGTATCGCTGCCACGATTTGCTGCGCGTTTACGCGGCCGAGCGGGCCGAGGCCGAGGAGGCGCGGCAGGATCGCGATGACGCTGTGCGACGGGTCCTCACCTGGTACCTACACACGGCTGAGGCAGCCGCCTGTGTCATCTCGCCGCATCACACCAGGGTTGCGCTTGACGCAGGCGACCTCCTGGTAGCCCCATTGGCGTTTGGCTCCTTGGAAGAGGCTCTGCGCTGGTGCGAGACCGAACGCGCCGGCCTGGTGGCGGCTACGAAGCAGGCTGCTGGTTACGGCTTGCACGAAATCGCCTGGAAACTCCCCGCCGCTGCGATGAGCTTCTTCTACCGGCGCAGCCATTGGGCGAACTGGGTCACCACCCACGAGGCCGGCCTGGACAGCGCCAGGAAGCTGGGTGACCGCCGGGCCGAGGCGTGGATGCTGAACAACCTCGGCATGGCCTTCGGGCTGCAGCGGATGGAAGAGGCCGTCGGCTGTTTCGAGCAGGCGCTCGCCATCGACCGTGAGATCGGCGACCTGCAGGGCGAGACCCGCGCGGCTAACAACGTCGCTACCGCCAACTTCCGCTTGCGCCGCTTCGAGAAGGCGCTCGACGCTGCCGAGCGGTCCCTCGTCATCCAGCGACAGGCCGGGAATCGTTACGGGGAGGGAATCGCGCTCGGCAACCTGGGCTGCGCATGCCGGGAGCTTGGCCGCCTCGACGATGCCGTCGATCGGCTGCAGCGGGCGCTGGTCATCTTCCGCGAACTCCGCGATCAGCGCGCGGAAGCCGAGTCGCTGAGCGATCTCGGCGGCGTTTACATCGCCTTGGACCGGGTCGACCAAGCAATCGGCTGCCTCGGTGACTCGCTGGCGATATGGCAGGCGATCGGCGACCGGCGCGGCCAAGCGGCGACTTTGACCCTCTTGGGCCGTGCCCGCCACCAGCAGGGACGGCGCGGAGACGCACGCGAGTTGCTCATCGAAGCTTACCGCATATTCGAGGAACTCGGTGATCAGAGTCAGGCTGCGGAGCTCCGTAGCGGGCTCGCGGAACTGACGGAGGCGGCGCGCTAGAGCCATCGGGCACTACGCCGGACGAGACGCCACATTCTAGTGAGTTCTCGTACGTCTGCGAGAATTCATGACATCTGGCCGGTACCATTCTTACTGTTTGTAATTGACCATAGCCAAGCTAAGGCTCCGAGGACTTCGGGGTCCGAAAGGCCCATCATGGGGGACGCCGCCATACCTGGCCAGCCGCTCGGCGATGACCAACTCGACCGTGACCAACTCGACCGTGACGCAGTTGTCGACGCGCAGGACAACGTCGAGCAAGAGCCTGAGCCACCAGGGCAACCCGATCCGGTGCAGCCAGACGAGCCGGAAGAAGGCGTCGCTGAGCCCGAAGAGCACTTCCACGGCTAGGGCGGCTCAGGGCGTAGCTCGGCTCAGGGCGGCTCAGAACTCGAGCGACGTCAGAAAAGTACAACTGCACAAAATGCAGCAGCGCCACCTCGGCTGCGCCCCACGCTCCTGGCGTTGCGATGGAGCTTGATCCACAGCGGCTCGCTCTGACGCACTTCAAGGACCGGACCGCGTCACGGTGATCCAGGCTCCCGCACAATCAGGGCTCCCGCACAATCAGGCTCCCGCACAATCAAGCTCCCGCACAATCAAGACAGCTTCTAAACGCCAACCCCAGCCTCGCGCAGCCCGCCTGGCGCGCGGGGCTGCGGGTCTTGGGCTAGACTGCGTAGGCTGCGGCTCGCGGGGATGCCGCGGCGCGCCTGAGTTACCGGCCTGAGCATCAGTCGTTCCGCTTGAGGAGTTAGCACCGTGCCCGAGGTACGTATCGCCGCCGAGCCGCGCAGTGAGTTCGGCAAAGGCCCCGCCCGCCGCACGCGTCGCGCGGGCAAGGTGCCTGCCGTGCTTTACGGCCACGGGACCGACCCGCAGCACGTCGCGTTGCCCGGACACGCCCTGATGCTCGCCCTCAAGACGCCGAACGTGCTGATCCGGCTCGAAGGTCTGCCAGGTGGCGCCGAGCTTGCCCTGCCCAAGGCGGTGCAGCGCGACCCGCTCAGGGGGTTCCTCGAACACGTGGACCTGCTGATCGTCAAGCGCGGCGAGAAGGTCACCGTCGAGATACCGATCCAGCTGACCGGCGAGATTGAACCCGGCGGCCTGCTCGACCAGCAGCTTGTGCAGATCCCGGTGGAGGCGGAGGCCACCAGAATCCCGCAGTCCATTGACGTCGACCTGGCCGGCATGGATGTCGGCGCCTCGGTGCACGCGGGTGACCTGAAGCTGCCGCGCGGCGTGACGCTCGCCACCGAGCCGCAGATCCTCGTGCTGCACGTGATCTCCGCGCCGACCGCGGAGCAGCTGGAGGCCGATATCGGTGCTCCGGCCGAGGCCGCTGAGGCGCTGGCCCCGGGGCCGGTCGAGGGCGAGGAGCCTGCCGCGGAGGCGGAGGAGTCCAGCTGACGCCGGATGGCGCTGCGATGAGACGGCCTGACATGCTCGATGCGCGGTGGCTCGTCGTCGGGCTGGGCAACCACGCTCCCGAGTACGCGGCCAACAGGCACAACGCGGGCTTCATGGTCGCGGACCTGATCGCCGAGCGAATCGGGGCGCGCTTCAAGTCGCATCGGGCGCGTGCCGAGGTGGCCGAGGGAAGGCTGGCCGGGTCGCCGGTGACGGTCGCCAAGCCCCGGTCGTTCATGAACCTGTCCGGCCGCCCCGTCGCCGCGCTACGTGACTTCTACAAGATCCCGCCCGACCGGATCGTCGTCGTGCACGACGAACTCGATCTGCCGTTCGGGACGCTACGGGTCAAGCTGGGCGGCGGCGACAACGGGCACAACGGCCTTCGCTCGATCACTCAGGCCCTCGGTACCGGTGATTATTACCGGGTGCGGTTCGGCATCGGGCGGCCGCCCGGGCGGATGGACCCGGCGGACTTCGTGCTGCGTGACTTCTCCCCACCGCAGCGGCGTGAGCTGCCGCTGTTGGTCGACCGGGCGGCGGACGCCGTCGAGACACTGCTACAGAATGGTCTTGTTACGGCGCAGAATGTGTTTCATGCCCGTTAGGCGCCAGCCGTTGCGTCGACGATCGTCCCGCATCCCGTGCCAGGTCCACCGACTTTGTCCTGGGAGGAATGCGACGCGGCGTGATCTGCGCTATATCGGGGAATGCTGGTCGCATTGGTCTGCAGAGACCGGCCCGCAGGGAGGCCGTTGCTGATCGTGGACGACGATCACCTGGCTCATGAGCTCGCGACCGAGGCGGGGCGGCGCCTGCTCGACCTGCGGGACGGTGCGGATTTTGGCGATCAAGCGGCGTTGCGCGCCGCAGGTGACCTGCTTTCTCATGAATTCCTAACGGCTGCGCTCGCAGCGCATCGCCAACGCGATGCGCTCTTGTCAGAAGAGAGCGAGGACGACCCGGTCCGGTTGAAGAGCAGCCGAGTCTGGATCGTCGATCCGCTCGACGGCACCCGCGAGTTCGGCGAGGAGGGCCGCACCGACTGGGCGGTTCATGTCGCACTGTGGGAACGCGGCGACCTGGGTGGAGCGGCCGGGCCGCCTCGTGGGCGGCTGGTGGCCGGGGCGGTGGCCCTACCCGCGCAGGGCCGGACGTTCAGCACGGTGGCGACCGGAACATCTGGCGACGCAAACGGTCAAAACGCCGGTGGCCCTACCGGCGTCGCGAGGCTGAAGATGGTGGTCAGCCGCACCAGGCCGCCCGGGTTCGTGCGGCGACTCGCCGCCGGGATAGGCGCCGACCTGATCCCGCTCGGCTCGGCTGGCGCGAAGATCATCGCTGTGGTTTCCGGCGCCGCGGATGCCTACGTCCACTCGGGCGGAATGTACGAGTGGGATTCGGCCGCCCCCGTTGCGGTCGCGGCGGCGGCCGGACTGCACGCGTCGCGCATCGACGGGCGGCCCCTCGCCTACAACCAACCTGACCCCAGGCTGCCGGATATCCTAGTCTGTCGGTCGGCCATTGCCGCGATGATGCTGGCAGCTATCCGATCCGCCGGCGGCGCGGATGGGCCAGCCAGATGGTGAACCGGCCGCCGTTGCCCACGCCATTGTCGGCGAAAATTTGCCGAATCCACGACGAACCTGCCTGGTGACTGGACTATGACTGCAATTGCCCACGACTACCGGCTCGCACAGCTTGACGTCCTCGAGGCCGAGTCGATCCACGTGATGCGGGAGGTGGCGGCCGAGTTCGAACGGCCGGTGCTGCTCTTCTCCGGCGGGAAAGACTCCATCGTCATGCTGCGGCTGGCCGAGAAGGCGTTCTGGCCGGCGCGGATTCCCTTTCCCGTCATGCACGTCGATACCGGGCACAACTTCGGCGAGGTGATCGGCTTCCGAGATCACCGGGTCGCTGAACTTGGGGTCCGGCTGGTCGTCGCCTCGGTGCAGGAGGCCATCGACGCGGGCCGGGTGACGGAGGAAACGGGCCGCTGGGCGAGCAGGAACCGGCTGCAGACGACCGCGCTGCTCGACGCGATCGAGCAGCACAAGTTCGGTGCGGTGTTCGGCGGGGCACGCCGCGACGAGGAGAAGGCCCGCGCAAAGGAACGGGTGTTCTCGTTCCGTGACGAGTTCGGCCAGTGGGACCCGAAGAACCAGCGGCCGGAACTCTGGAACATCTACAACACCCGGATCAGGAACGCGGAGCACATCCGGGTGTTCCCGTTGTCCAACTGGACCGAGCTGGACGTGTGGGACTACATCGGGCGGCAGAATCTGGACATCCCGTCGATCTACTTCGCCCATACCCGCAGGGTCTTCGAACGAGATGGCGTGCTGCTCGCCGACAGCCCATTCGTATCCCGCGTCGACGACGAGACACCGTTCGATGCGACCGTCCGTTACCGCACAGTCGGCGACATGACCTGCACGGGCGCGGTGAAATCGACCGCGTCAACGGTAGCCGAGGTGATGGAGGAGATCGCCGCCACCAGGATCACCGAGCGCGGGCAGACACGTGCCGACGACAAAACGAGCGAGGCCGCGATGGAAGACCGCAAGCGGGAAGGTTATTTCTGATGGATATCCTCCGGTTCGCCACCGCCGGCTCGGTCGATGATGGCAAGAGCACGCTCATCGGGCGGTTGCTCTACGACTCAAAGGCGATTTTCGAGGATCAGCTCGAGGCCGTCGAGCGGACCAGCCGCGACCGGGGCGAGGACTACACGAACCTCGCGCTGCTGACCGATGGGCTGCGTGCCGAACGCGAACAGGGCATCACCATCGATGTCGCTTACCGCTACTTCGCCACTCCACGCAGAAAGTTCATCATCGCCGACACACCCGGCCACATTCAGTACACGCGCAACATGGTGACCGGCGCCTCAACCGCGGACCTGGCGGTGGTCCTTGTGGACGCACGGAACGGACTGACCGAGCAGAGCCGCAGGCACGCGTTCCTGGCCACCCTGCTGCGGGTGCCGCACCTGGTCCTCGCGGTCAACAAGATGGATCTGGTGGGCTACGAGGCGTCCGCGTATGAGGAGATCAAGGCAGAGTTCGCCGCGTTCGCGACGAAACTGGAGATCGGCGACCTCGCGTTCATTCCGCTCTCCGCGCTGCACGGCGACAACGTCGTGCAGCGTTCCGTCAACATGCCCTGGTATGACGGTCCGTCCCTGCTCCACCATCTGGAGAACGTGCACATCGCATCCGACCGGAACCTGATCGACGTTCGGTTCCCCGTGCAGTACGTGATCCGGCCGCAGCAGGCCACCGATCCGGAACTGCACGACTACCGCGGCTACGCGGGCCAGGTGGCGGGGGGCATCCTCAAGCCTGGTGACGAGGTGATGCACGTGCCGTCCGGGCTGACTGCCAGGATCAAGCGGATCGACACCGCGGACGGCGAGGTCGGCGAGGCATACCCGCCGATGTCCGTGACGCTTGTCCTCGACGATGACATTGACATCTCGCGCGGTGACATGATCTGCCGCCCGCACAACCAGCCGGCCGCGGCCCAGGACATCGAGGCCATGATCTGCTGGATGTCCGCGGACCGGGTGCTCGGCCCGCGCAGCCGGTTGGTAATTAAACACACCACCCGGGCCACGAAGGCGATCGTGCGGGACGTGCACTACCGGCTCGACGTGAACACGCTGCACCGGGACGAAGCGGCGGCGCAACTCCAGCTCAACGAGATCGGCCGGGTGAGCCTGCGCGCGACCCAGCCGCTGTTCTGTGACCCATATGCGCGAAACCGGTTCACTGGCGGCATCATCCTCATCGACGAGTCCACCAACTCGACCGTCGGCGCGGGCATGATCACAGACGCGCACTGACCCCGCCGCAGGGCGGCGGCGCCCGCCGCTTCCGCGTCTGCGCGGCTCGCGTACCAGATGCGAACCGATGGGTCGGCAAGCAGGTGGCCGTCGACCAGCGCCTCGATCGTGGCAAGCCGGGCCGGTTCCACCGCGGCGAAGTGGGCAAAGTCGCAGCGCAGCCGTCCGGCGCCCACGAGGGACTCCTGCTGGCGCGCGTGCTCGCCAAGGGTGCCGCGCAGCATGGCATGCAGAACATGCGCAGCCGAGTGCGAGCCGGCGACGGCTTGCCGCCGCCGCACGTCCAGTGCCGATACCGGTGACAGGTTCCGGCCTACCCGCGGTCAGCGGCGCCCGCGCTGCTGTTGTGCGAGCCAGCCGCCCGAGCCCAGCACGCCGAGCACGGCGTTGGCCGCATCCTGGCGCGTCACTACCGCGGTGTCGATCACCAGGTCAGCGTCGTCCGGTTCCTCATAGGGATCGGAGATGCCGGTGAAACCCGAAATGGCACCGGCCCGTGCCTTGGCGTAGAGCCCTTTGCGATCACGGGCCTCGCACGCCTCGAGCGAGGTTGCGATGTGCACGAGCAGGAAATCTCCTGTCTCGCTGACCATCGCGCGTACCCGCGCGCGGGCCGCCGCGTAGGGCGCGATGGGCGCGCAGATCGCTACGCCCCCGTGGCGCGCGATCTCGGCGGCGACGAAGCCGATACGCACGATGTTGAGATCCCTGTCCGCGCGGGAGAAACCGAGCCCGGCGGAAAGCAGCCGGCGTACGTGGTCGCCGTCGAGCAGCGATACGGTGCGGTCGCCGCGTTCGGCAAGGGCGTCGGCGACGTCGCGGGCGACGGTGGACTTACCGGCGCCGGAAAGCCCGGTGAAGAAAAGGACAAGCCCGCGCTCGTGCCGCGGCGGCCGGGCGGCATGCAGTTCGCGGGCCACCGGCGCGGGAGTGAACCAGTCAGGGATCTCGTCGCCGCGTTCAAGTAGCCCGGTGAGCTCGGCTGGGCTCAGCCCGTCCCGCCGCGCCTGCGGGGAGATCCGCACGGCGGGGCGCCACACCTCGGCCACCACGTCAAAGGCCCATTCGCCAGGCATGACGACCGGTATCGGCGCGCGTGGCACGCTGGCGATGGTCGCGCCGGTGTTGCCTATCTCCATGCTGCCGACAAACGTGCTGCCGACAGACGTGCTGCCGACAGACGTGCTGCCGACAGACGTCCTGCCTACACAGGTGCTGTCCACGTAGGGGCTGCCCGCGGCTGCCCGCGCCGCGACCTGAGCCGCTTGACCCCTGGTGACCGGCGCAGGTGCGAACAGGTGGGTCGCGCCGTAGGCGGCGGCGACGAGCGCGCGCGCGAGCACCTCGTCCCTGCTCCCTTCCGGCCCGCGCGGCGCCAGCGGGACAGGGACAACGAGCGTGTCGGCGGGTAGCTGAGGTAGCGCGGCGAGCATGGACCTGACGAGGGCCTCCGGCCGCACAACCACCTCCGCTGGTCCCACGACCAGGGGCATCAGCAGGAGCCTGGCCCGCATGGTGTCGGCCAGATGCCGCAGCTGACCCAGTTCGCGTCGGTGCAGCGGCCCGCGGGTGAGGCACGCGAGCACCGGTTTGTCGGGTGCGGGTGTCCGCGACGCCGGTTGCCGCTCCCCGCCGGGCGGTACCCCGCAGTACGGCAAATGGTTCTGCGGCCCCCCGCTCTGCGGCAAATGGTTCTGCGGCCCCTCGCTCTGCGGCCCCTCGCTCTGCGGCCCCTCGCTCTGCGGCACATGGTTCTGCGGCACATGGTTCTGCGGCCCCTCGCTCTGCGGCCCCTCGCTCTGCGGCCCGTCACCCTGCGGCACCTCACCCGGCGGTGCCTGCCGGGCCGTGCCCAGTGCGGCCCGCGTTTCCGCCGGGTCGCGCCGCAGCCTGCGGAATGGTCCGTGCTCGGGCTCGGCCAGCGCACGGACCGGCCCTGAGATCCTCGCCGCGCCGCCCTGGCCTGCCTGGCTGCGTTCGGTGATCTGGAGAAGGGCGAGCGGCGCTCCTTCCGGATCCTCGAGCACGAGCATGCCCGCGTCAGGCGGTACCGCGTTTGCAGGCACGTCCAGTGTGACGGCGAAAGGGAAGGGCCTGCCATCGGCGAGCCTGCCGTCGCGTGCCACCGCAACGGCGTCCGCATCGCACATGAAACCGTTGAGCGGCTCGAACGCGCCACCGAGCAGGAGCTCCAGATCCGCGAGCTGAAGCTCATCCGGCGCATACGCAGGCACGCCCGTCAGGTCCACTCGGATCCCTGCCGCGAGTGCGGTCATCCGGGTATCCAGCGCGCGCACCCACATCGGTCCAGCACGGTATCCTCCTTTTCATGATCGTTTGACTCCTGGGCGGGGCTGCGGCACCCTCCTGAAGCCGTCGATCATGGTCGCAACCCGATGTGGCGCCGCGATTATGCCTGTCTCGCAGAGCACTACGTTACGAGAGGCGCCCATCCCAGGCCAGCGACCCGCGGCGGACCCGAATGGGTCACCGCCGGGGGTCACAGCACGCGGGCGAACCGGTCTTCCGGCCTGCGCATGACGAAAAGCAGTTCGTCGTGGTCATCGGTGTACTTTCCGCGCGATGCCGCGGCGGCAAGCCGCCGCGCCGAGCCTAGCGCCCGCCACCACACGCCGGTACCCGTGAGGTCACTGCGGGTGGCCCGTCGCTCGGCGATGACGAGACCGCGCATCAGCGCAAACCCCTGGATCCCCGGGCCGGAGACGATGTCCTCGTACGCGGCGGGATACGGCCCAGGCTCTCCGGGGCGCAAGTGGCGCCAGACGTGCTCGCGTACACGCCCCGGCAGTGCGGCGGCAACCCGGTCGACGACACCGGCCGCACAATCCCGGTCAGCGGTCCGCAGCAGCAACACGCCGCCGGGTTTGAGCGCCGCCACGAGCCTGTCGAGGACGAGTTCGACGTGCCAGATCCGCTCGAGCAGGCGGGCGCAGTGCACGATGTCGCACGAGCGCGGCGGCAACGGCACGGTGCGCAGATCGCCGAGCGTGACGGACTGCAGATCGCCCCGCGCCGCTGTTATCTCTCTGGTGAGCGGGTGGTCGTGATCGATACCGTTCACCCTTATGTCAAACCCGGCCGCCCGGAGCCGTCCGACACCGAGGTCACCCCCGAGACGGCCGCAGCCCGCCTCAAGCAGGCGGACCGGATCGCCGGCCCGCCTGTAGGCGTAGTCACGTACGGCGGCGACGAACATCTGCGCGGCGGCCGGGTTGCCCGTGGAGACCCGCGTCTCGTCCCCCACCTGCTTGTCGCCCGGTGCCTGCTTGTCGCCCGGTGCCAGCTTTTCGCCCAGTGCCAGCTTGTCGCCCAGTGCCAGCTTTTCGCCCAGTGCCTGCGGGCCCTCCGCTGGGACCGGGTCCTCACTAATGCGAGCCACGAACTCGTAGAGTAGTCATTCGAATGCGTTGCGCGTTGTAGACGTGCCACGCCGGCGAGTCGGCCCCCTGGGCCCGGGCCCGACCGGTGCCGGCCACCCCGCGGCAGGCTCTAAGCTGGAAAAGACCCCCCGTGCTGCCCCGGCCCGGGGATTTTTGGGCTGCCTGCGACAAACCAGCTGTAATAAACATGAGCCTTGCCGGACTTCTCGGCGTCATCGCCGACGACCCTGAGCTTCGCCGCGGCATCGACGACGCGCGCGCCGCGAGCGGGGCCGCTGCGCATGCCCGGGGGACGGGCGGGGACTTTGTCGCGCCGGCGGCGCTGCGGCCGTTCGTCGCCGCCGCACTCGCCCGCCGCGCCGGCCCGGATAGCGGCGCGGTCCCCTTCGTGCTTGCCGTCACCGCCACCGGCCGCGAGGCAGAGGATCTGACCGCGGCGCTGACCTCGTTGCTGCCTGCACACGCCGTTGCGTGCTTCCCGGCCTGGGAGACGCTACCGCACGAGCGGCTCTCGCCACGTTCTGACACCGTCGGGCAGCGGCTCGCCGTGCTCCGCAGGCTGGCGCGCCCCGACCCGGGTGATCCCGCGGCTGGCCCGCTCCAGGTCGTCGTCGCTCCAGTACGGAGCCTGTTGCAGCCCATCGTGGCGGGCCTCGGCGATATCGAGCCGATCAGATTGCGGACCGGCGCAGAAGCCGATCTCGACGAGGTGCTCACCAGGCTTGTCGAGGCCGGCTACACGCGGGCGGACCTGGTGGAGAATCGCGGCGACATCGCTGTTCGCGGCGGCATTCTCGATGTCTTTCCGCCCATCGAGGAACATCCGCTCCGGATCGAGTTCTTCGGCGACACGGTGGAAGAGATCCGGTACTTCAAGGTCGCCGACCAGCGCAGCCTGGAAGCTGCGGCCGACGGGCTGTGGGCGCCGCCGTGCCGCGAACTGCTTCTCACCCCCGCGGTCCGAGCAGCTGCTAAACGGCTGGCCGCGGAGCACCCCGGTCTCGCCGAGGTACTCGGGAAGCTGGCGGAAGGCGTGGCCGTGGAGGGCATGGAGGCATTCGCGCCCGCACTCGCCGAGCGGATGGAACTGCTGCTCGACACCGTGCCTGCCCGCGGAATCGTGCTCGCCTGTGATCCGGAGCGCATCCGCACGCGCGCCGCCGAGCTTGTCAGGACCAGCCAGGAGTTCCTCGAGGCGTCCTGGGTGAACGCCGCCGTCGGCGGGCAGTCACCGATCGACCTCGGTGGTGCCGCCTTCAGGCCCATCGAGGAGGTCCGCGGCGCTGCCGACCGGCTGGGAATCTCCTGGTGGACGCTGACTCCATTTGGCACCGACCAACCGGGTGCGGGCACGGGCGAGCCGCCGGCGGGTGGCGCCACTGGACACGTCGGCGACACTGCGCGTGAGCCGTTGCGGATCAGTGCGAAACCCGCCGAGTCCTATCGCGGCGACACCGACCGTGCCCTCGGTGACGTGCGTGCCTGGCTGGCCGACGGCTGGCGGGTTGTGCTGGTGACGGAGGGGCACGGGCCAGCTCAGCGGCTCACGGAAGTGCTGCGCGACGGTGGCCTCGGCGCCCGGCTCGCGGATCTGCCCGACCCGGCGCAGCCGCCGCAGGCCGGCGTGCCCTACGTCGCGACCGGGCTGGTCGAACGAGGTTTCGTCTGGCCGGGCATCCGGACCGCCCTGCTCACCGAGACCGATCTGGCGGGGCAGCGGGCGAGCACGAAGGACATGCGGCGGCTTCCTGCGAGGCGCCGCGGCGGTATCGATCCGCTGCGGCTGCGCGCGGGCGATTACGTCGTGCATGAACAGCACGGTGTCGGACGTTATGTCGAGATGACGAGCCGCACGGTGCACGGCGCCACCCGCGAGTACGTCGTCATCGAGTACGCGCCGAGCAAACGTGGCCATCCGCCCGACCGGCTCTACGTACCCACCGACCAGCTTGACGAGGTCACCGGGTACGTCGGTGGCGAAGCGCCCACGCTGCACAGGCTCGGCGGCGCGGACTGGGCGAAGACCAAAGGGCGGGCCCGCAAGGCGGTGCGCCAGATCGCCGGCGAGCTGATCCGGCTGTACTCGGCACGGACCGCATCGCCCGGGCACGCGTTCGGCCCGGACACTCCGTGGCAGCGTGAGCTGGAGGACGCCTTCCCCTACGTGGAGACGCCGGACCAGCTCGCGGCCATCGACGAGGTCAAGCGCGACATGGAACAGCAGATCCCGATGGACCGGCTGATCAGTGGCGACGTCGGCTACGGCAAGACCGAGATCGCGGTGCGGGCGGCGTTCAAGGCGGTGCAGGACGGCATGCAGGTTGCGGTCCTGGTCCCCACGACCCTGCTGGCCCAGCAGCACATGTCGACGTTCACCGAGCGCTATGCCCCTTTCCCGGTCGAGGTGGCGCCGCTGTCGCGGTTCCAGACACACGCCGAGACCGCGAGCACGCTGCGTGGCCTTGCCGACGGGTCAGTGGATGTGGTGATCGGGACGCACCGGCTGCTGTCACCTGAGACCAGGTTCAAGCGCCTCGGCCTGGTGATCATCGACGAGGAGCAGCGTTTCGGTGTCGAGCACAAGGAGTACCTGAAGCGGCTGCGCACCGAGGTGGACGTGCTCGCCATGTCCGCGACGCCGATCCCCCGCACGCTTGAGATGGGCGTAGCGGGGATACGCGAGATGTCCACCATCCTGACCCCGCCCGAGGAGCGGCATCCGGTGCTCACGTTCGTCGGGGCCTACGACGAGAAGCAGATCGCCGCGTCCATCCGCCGCGAGCTGATGCGGGACGGCCAGGTGTTCTTCGTGCACAACCGGGTCGCGAGCATAGACAAGGTGGCGGCCAGGTTGGCGGCGCTGGTGCCAGAGGCGCGGGTGGCGTCCGCCCACGGTCAGCTGAACGAGCGAACGCTGGAACAGATCATGGTCGACTTCTGGGAGAAGAACTACGACGTGCTCGTCGCGACCACGATCGTGGAGTCCGGGCTCGACATCCCGAACGCCAATACGCTCATCGTGGATCGCGCGGACATCTGCGGGCTCTCCCAGCTGCACCAGCTGCGTGGCAGGGTCGGGCGCGGGCGCGAGCGCGCTTACTCGTATTTCCTCTACCCGCCGGAGAAGCCGCTCACCGAGACGGCACACGAGCGGCTCGCGACGATCGCACAGCACACCGAGATGGGTGCTGGCATGTACGTGGCCATGAAGGACCTCGAGATCCGGGGGGCGGGAAACCTGCTTGGCGGCGAGCAGTCCGGGCACATCGCCGGAGTCGGGTTCGACCTGTACGTGCGGATGATCGGTGAGGCCGTGCGCGAGCTGAAGGGCGACGGCCCGGCCGAGCGGCCGGAGGTGCGGGTGGAACTGCCGGTGAACGCGCACATCCCGCACGACTACATCAGCGGCGAGCGGCTACGGCTTGAGGCTTATACGCGGATTGCCGCGATCGACTCCGACGATCAGATCGTGGCAGCACGCGACGAACTTATCGACCGGTACGGCACGCCCCCCGAGCCGGTGGAGAACCTGCTGGAGGTAGCGAGGCTACGTTGGCGGGCCCGCCGCATCGGGCTCACTGATATCACCTTGCAGGGCAGCTTCGTGCGGTTCGCTCCGGTGCAGCTGCCCGAGTCACGGCAGCTCCGTGCCCAGCGGCTGTACCCGAAGACCGTGCTCAAACCGCAGGTGCGTACCATGCTCGTACCGGTGCCCAAGACCGCGGTCGTGGGCGGCAGGCCGCTGCGCGATGCCGAGCTGCTTGCCTGGTGCGGCGAACTCGTCAGGGCAGTTTTCGACAATGTTCCACACTGATGCGCCGGATGGATCAGATGGTGCGGCGTGACCGCCGCGCCTTTCGCGCGAGGAAGGACATCGCCGTGTTCCGCACCGCGATCAGGAGCGCATGGGCAGCCGCCGCGCTTGCCGCGCTCGTATTGCTCACGGCATGCGGCCAGGTCCAGATGGGCGCGGCGGCGATCGTCGGAACGCAACGCGTCTCGACGGCCACCCTGTCGGACGACGTCGCTGGCCTCGACAACGTGTACACGGCGAACCCGTCGCTGCAGAGCCAGGTGCAGTACAAGCCGGCTGACATGCCCCGGCTCGTGCTCATGTGGCTCGTCAGGTTCCGCGTCATCGACTCCATCGCGCAGCGCAACGGCGTGCAGGTGACGAACGCTGAAGCACAGCAGGGCCTGGTCAACGCCGCCGCGCAGATCCAGCAGCAGACCGGCTCAGCCGTCACCCCGGCCCAGTTCGCCGTGTTCAATGCCTTGCCGCCGGGCTTTACAGATCAGTACGGGCGCTACACGGCGACCATCGAGAAGCTCGCCGTTCAGTTCACCGGCGCGAAGAACGCTTCGTCGCTGACAACGGCCCAGCAACGGCAGTTCAACGCCCGGATCACCGCGGAGGTCGCGGCGGCCGCCAAGCGGCTCGACATCAAGATCAATCCGCAGTTCGGCCAGCTCAATGCGGCGCAGCTCACCATCAACCCGCCAACCGACCGGCTGTCGCGGGCCGCCGCTCTCGGAGCGCCGCAGCAGTCTCAGGGCTGAGCGGACGTGGTGGGTTCAAGAGCCTATCTTCCGCCCGGCGGCTCGCCGGGCGGAAGCAGGCGCAGCGACAGCCGGCTCATCGTGCTGCGCACCACCCCGAGGGTGGCCCCTGGCCTGCTGAGCCTGCCGGCCTGGCAGGTCCTTCGCGCGGCCGGGCAGGTCCTGGCCGGATCGCCAGGTCACCCACAGCTTGCGGCGCTCGAGCAGGCCGGGATCGGCTGGGAACTGGCACCCGAGGAAGCAGCAGCCGCCCGGGCCACGCGGCTGATCGCGCTGGCCAGTACGTGCGACGCGCCGGTCGTCTGGCTCGCCGCGCCGACGGGAGAAGACGACCTGCTCACGGCTCTCGCTGAGGCCGCCTTCGACACCGAGGTGCTGTCCGGCTCGCATGACCTGCCGGGCGGCAGGCTGCTCGATCTGGTCGCGGCAATGGACACGCTGCGCACCGACTGCCCGTGGGACGCCGAGCAGACGCACCGCTCACTCGCTCCGCACCTGATCGAGGAGTCCTACGAAGCGCTCGAGGCGCTCGAGTCAGGCGACGCGCGGGATCTGCGGGACGAACTCGGTGACGTGCTGCTGCAGGTGGTATTTCACGCCCGCATCGCCGCGGAGCGCAACGACGGCACCGGATTCACGATTGACGACGTGGCCGATGCCATCGTGGGCAAGCTCGTCCGCAGGCACCCGCACGTGTTCGGGGATGTACGGGTGTCAGGTGCGGATGAGGTAAAGGCGAACTGGGCGGCGATCAAGGCGGCGGAACGGGCGGAATCCCGCGGCCGGCCAGGCTCGGCTCTCGACGGCATACCATTCGGCCAGCCGGCGCTGTCGCTGGCCGCCCAGCTGCACGCCCGGGCCGCCGCGGCCGGTGCCCATCCGGACCTGGCGGCACCGAACCAGGCCGGCCAGGGAAACGAGATTGGCGCGAGGCTTCTTGCCCTGGTGGCGGAGGCCGGCGGCGCCGGGCTTAATCCCGAACTTGAGCTTCGCGCCGCGGCGCGCCGGTTCGCCGACGGCGTCCGCGCGTGGGAGCGGGAGAACGCGCCTGGAGTCGACTAGGCTCCAATGCGGACATGTTGACCTGCGAAAGCCACTGACCCACCCGAGTGACCCACCCGAGTGACCGACGCGAAGGAGCGCCATGGCGTCCATCGATGCTATCCATGCCAGGCAGATCCTGGATTCGAGAGGCAACCCCACGGTCGAGGTGGAGGTGTTGCTCGATGACGGCTCGCTCGGCCGGGCGGGGGTGCCGAGCGGTGCGTCGACGGGAGCGTCCGAGGCGGTCGAACTGCGCGACGGTGGGACAGAGTACGGCGGTAAGAGCGTGCACGGCGCGGTGACGACCATCATTGACACGATCCAGCCCGAACTGATCGGCCAGGACGCCGACGATCAGCGGATCATCGATCAGATCATGATCGATATGGACGGCACGCCGAACAAGTCGAGGCTGGGCGCGAACGCGATCGTGGGCGTGAGCCTGGGTGTCGCCAGAGCCGCTGCCGACTCTGCTGACCTGCCGCTGTTCCGCTATCTCGGCGGGCCCAACGCGCGCCTGCTTCCCGTACCCATGTTCAACATCCTGAACGGTGGCGCGCACGCCGACTCGAACGTCGATATCCAGGAGTTCATGATCGGGCCGATCGGCGCGCCGACATTCGCGGAGGCGCTCCGCTGGGGCGCGGAGACGTACCACGCGCTGAAGTCGGTGCTCAAGCAGCATGGGCTGAGCACCGGGGTTGGCGACGAGGGTGGTTTCGCACCGAACCTTGAGCACAACAGGGCTGCGCTCGACCTGATCACCGAGGCGATCGGCAAGGCCGGCTTCACGCCAGGCCAGGACATCGCGTTCGGGATGGACGCCGCCGCGAACACGTTCTCCAAGGACGGTGCCTACGTCTTCGACGGCGCTCGGCGAGACGCACAGGAAATGATGCAGATCTACACCGACTGGCTGGACAACTATCCGATCGTTCTCCTTGAGGATCCCCTCGGCGAGGAGGACTGGGCCGGCTGGCGGGACCTTACTGCGGCCATCGGCTCGCGGGTGGAAGTGGTCGGGGACGACCTGTTCGTCACGAACCCAGAGCGCATCCGCCGCGGCATCGAGGAGCAGTCGGCGAACGCGCTGCTGGTGAAGGTCAACCAGATCGGCACGCTCAGTGAGACATTCGATGCGGTCGAACTGGCGCATCGCAACAGCTTCCACTGCCTGATGAGCCACCGGTCAGGTGAGACCGAGGACACCACGATCGCGGACCTCGTGGTGGCCATGGGCTGCGGGCAGCTCAAAACGGGCGCGCCTGCCAGGTCAGAACGCGTCGCCAAGTACAACCAGCTGCTGCGCATCGAGGAAATGCTCGACGACGCGGCCGCCTACGCCGGAGCGGGTGCGTTCCCCCGGTTCGCAGCGGAGGGCTGAAACTGATGTTGAATTGGCATGAGTGGTCATTAGTTCGCTAGAGTTGCTACGTGAACTTGAAAGAGTGGGCGGCGAGCCAGGGCGTGTCGTACGCCACGGCTCGTCGCTGGTACTTCGCTGGCCGGCTGCCGGTACCCGCGTACCAGGCTGGGCGTCTGATCGTGATCGGCGAGCCCGTTCCTGCCGCGCCGGCCGGCGCCACCGTCGTCTATGCGCGAGTGTCGTCGGCGGATCAGCGTCCGGACCTGGACCGTCAGGTGGCTCGGGTCACCGAGTGGGCAACCGGGCAGAACATGTCGGTGGACCGAGTGGTGGCAGAGGTCGGATCCGCGCTGAACGGGAATCGCCCCGAGTTCCTAGGCCTGCTCCGTGACCCGAAGGTGTCGACGATCGTGGTCGAGCACCGGGACCGGTTCGCCCGGTTCGGCGCGGAGTATGTCGAGGCGGCCCTGGCCGCATCCGGGCGCCGCCTGCTGGTGGTCGACCCAGCCGAGGTGGACGGCGACTTGGTACGGGACGTGACCGAGATCCTCACCTCACTGTGCGCCCGCCGGTACGGGCGGCGTGCCGCAGCGAACCGGGCCGCGCGTGCGGTTGCCGCCGCGACGGCTGCGGAGGACCCGTCGTGACACTGCGCGCATACCGATTCGCCCTGGACCCCACCCCGGCGCGCGAGCGCGCTCCGCGGTCGCACGCGGCGGCTGCGCGGGTGGCGTTCAACCGGGGCCTCGCCCGGGTGAAGGCCAACCTTGCCCAGCGGGCCGCTGAGGCCACCTACGGACTGGCCGGCCTGGTGGACACTCACCGGGCGAGGATCCTGTCCGCGACCGTGCAGCCGCACCGCGGGCGCTGGTTCGCGTCCTTGTCCGTGGCTGCCGGGATGGACCGCCCATCGCCAGCGCAACCCGGCTCCGTGGCCGGCCTGGACCTGGGGATCAAGACCCTTGCCGTGCTGCCGGCCGGACAGCGGGTCCCCAACCCGCGGCAGCTGGACCGGGCGCTGCGGAAGGTCCGCCGGTCGTCCCGCCCGGTCTCGCGCAGGCAGGGACCCGGCCGGCGGACCGGGCCGAAACCGTCCGGCCGGTGGCGGCGTGCGGACGCTGCCCGCAACCGCGTCACCGGGAAGGTCACCGACGCCCGGGCGGATGCCCAGCACAAGCTCACCACCGGGCTGGCAGCCACTTACGGCACGATCGTGGCCGACGATCCGAACGTGGCCGGGATGGTCCGCAATAAGAGGCTCGCCCGGCGAGTCGGTGACGCATCGTTTGGACAGATCCGCCGGCAACTCACGCACAAGACCGAATGGAACGGCGGAACCGTGATCGTCGCGGACCGGTGGTACGCGTCCAGCAAGACCTGTCCGGGCTGCCGAGCGGTGAAAACCAAGCTGCTCGTGTCCGAACGCGCCTACGCCTGTGTCGCCTGCGGCCTGGTCACCGGCCGGGACGCCAACGCGGCGCTGAACCTCGCCGAGTATGGCAGGCGACACCTGGCCGCCAGTGGGGCGGACAGGTCAACGGACGTGGAGCCGACCGTAAGCCCGGGCCCAGCCCGGCGGGTGGCTGCGAAGCGTCAACCCGGCACGCGCGCGCGCGGTGAGACCGGGGCCGTCCCAACGCAAGACGGGACTGCGGCATGAGCACTCATGAGTGCTCGTCTGCAACGGCTGAGCAGGTTCCCATGGTGGTGGTGGCCGGCTGATGGCAGCGCAAGAGGGCGGCGGCCCGGTCCCTGCAGGGGGCGGCGGCGCGGGCACCGGTAGCGACGCAATTCGTCCGGGCGGGCGTGGCAGGCCACGGCTGACGAGCCGCGCCGCGGTCCTCGCGGTGGTGATGTGCGCCATCGCGCTGAGCCTCGCCTATCCGGTGCGGGAGTACATCGCGCAGCATCGTCAGATCGACCAGCTTGTCGCGCAGCACGACGCGGCAGAGGCGCAGGTGCGTAGCCTGCAAGCCACGCAGCAGCGGCTGGCAGACCCGACGTACGTCGAAGATCAGGCCCGGGCCCGGCTGAACATGTGCATGCCTGACGAGACCTGCTATGTGATCATCAATGGGCAGCCGGGCGGCATCCTGCCGCAGCCAGCAGTGGCGCGCCGCGGCGCCTGGTATGTGACCTTGTGGAGGTCCGTCGAGCAGGCAGACCGTCAGGCACCTCGGTGACCGTCGCGGATTGCGACATCAAGGTGATCGCCGCGCAGCTTGGCCGCAAGCCCCGAGGTGTGCGATCGGTCGCCTGCCGCTGCCCGTGCGGGCTGCCATGCGTGATCGAGACAGCGCCGCGGCTGGACGACGGCGCGCCGTTTCCCACGCTTTATTACCTGACCTGCCCCAGGGCAGCCGCCGTGATTGGGACTCTCGAAGCCAGCGGCGAGATGAGGCGGATGACCGATCGGCTCGCATCGGATGCCGGCCTGCGGCGGGCGTACCTGGCCGCCCACGGCGACTACCTCCGCCGGCGCGACGAGGCCGCGCGTGCGGATGGGCTGGCGCCGCTGCCGGCCGGCCAGCAGAGCGCAGGCGGGATGCCCGAGCGGGTGAAATGCCTGCATGCTCTGGTCGCGCACGAACTCGCGGTGCCGGGCGCAAACCCGTTCGGGCGTGCGGCGCTTGCCGCGGCGGGCGAGTGGTGGCTGGCCGGGCCGTGTATCGCTGTGACAGATATCGCGGTGACAGATGAGGCCCCGGGCGGCGCGTGCTGTGGCAGATGAGGCGGCGGGTGCACCTTGCTGTGGCAGATGAGGCCGCGGGAGGCGCGTGTTGTGTGGATGCGGTCGTGTCCGACGTGGGTGCTGTGGGGTGGATGACGTCGCGGGTGGCGCGGGTGGCGCGGGTGCCGTGGGGTGGCTGAGGCGGCGGGTGGCCGGCGCGGGCGAAGCGGTCGCGCGCGGCGGCACGGCTGCCGTGAATGAGGCGGTGTCATGACGCGGGTTGCGGGGCTCGACTGCGGCACGAACTCGCTGCGGCTGCTCGTGGCGGATGTCAACCCTGAGCGCGGCGAACTCGCCGACGTGGTCAGGCAAATGGAAATCGTCAGGCTCGGTCAGGGCGTGGACCGCACCGGGCGGCTCGCACCAGAGGCGCTCGGCAGGACATTCGATGCCCTGCGGCGTTACGCGGGAATCATCGCGGCAACAGGCGCGGCCTCGGTGCGCATGGTGGCGACGAGCGCCACCCGCGACGCGGCCAACGCCGCCGAGTTCACCACCGGGGTGCAGACGCTCCTTGGCACCCGGCCGGAGGTCGTCACCGGCGAGGAGGAAGCGGCGCTGTCGTTCTGTGGAGCCACCGCAGAGCTTGCCGCCACCGGCCCGCCAGGACCTTACCTGGTGGTTGACATTGGCGGCGGTTCCACCGAGTTCGTGCTCGGCGGAACCGGTGGCGAGGATCGCGCACGTGCCTGGCCGCCGGAGCTGAGCGTGCCTAGGTCCATCTCCGCGGGCCGCATCTCCGCGGGCCGCATCTCCGCGGGCCGCATCTCCGCGGGCCGCATCTCCGCGGGCCGCATCTGCGCGTCGGTCTCTGTTGACATCGGCTGCGTACGGATGACCGAACGTCACCTGCACAGCGATCCGCCCAGCCCGGCCGAGGTCGCCGCCGCGACGTCCGACATCGACGCGGCTCTCGAGGTCGTAGCGCGCAAGGTGCCGCACGCAGCCAAGGCCACGCTGGTGGGACTGGCCGGATCGGTCACCACCGTGGCGGGCATCGCGCTCGGTTTGCCTGCCTACGACGCGTCGGTCACTCACCACGCGCGGATCACCGCTGGGCAGGTTCACCGGTCGGCTGGGCAACTGCTCGCGCAAACGCACGCGCAGCGGGCCTCGATCGCTGTTATGCACCCCGGCCGGGTGGACGTCATCGGCGCCGGAGCGCTGATCCTTGACCGTCTCATGGCCCGGTTCGGTTTCGGCGGCGTCCTGGTCAGCGAGCACGACATCCTGGACGGCATCGCCTGGTCGCTCGCGATGCGGGACGCCGCCGCTGATGGCTGACCTGGGTGGTGGGCCGGATCACCCGACCCGGACGCAAGGCACGGCCGTCCCCCCTGGCACCGGCTGGCCCGATGATCCAGCTACCGAGGCGACGCCGGTGGCGCGCGGCGCCGCGGAGGTCAGCAAGCTGGCCAGGGGCGCGGCGACGATGGCCGAGCTAGCAGCACGGCAGTCGGTCTGCCGCGCCTGCCCGCGCCTTGTCGCCTGGCGTGAGCAGACCGCCGCGGTCAAGCGCCGTTCCTTCCAGTCCGAACGCTACTGGGGCCGGCCAGTGCCTGGCTGGGGTGACGAGCGGCCGGGGGTGCTGATTGTCGGGCTGGCGCCTGCGGCGCACGGCGGCAACCGGACGGGCCGGGTCTTTACCGGCGACCGCAGTGGTGACTGGCTGTTCGGGTCACTGTACCGGTGCGGGCTCGCCGTTCAGGCGGGCAGCGTGGCGGCCGGCGATGGTCAGCGACTGCTCGGCGCGCGGATGGCCGCTGCGGTCCGCTGCGCACCGCCAGCGAACCGCCCGTCACCGCGCGAGCGCGACACCTGCGCGCCGTGGTTGGCCGCAGAGCTCGGCCAGGTGGCGGACTGCGTGCGGGTGGTCATCGCGCTCGGCGGTTTCGCCTGGCAGGCATCTTGGCCAGCACTTGACGCCGCCGGGTTCGCCCTGCCGCGGCCTCGGCCGCCCTTCGGGCACGGCCGCGAGGTTGGGCTCGCCTCAGGCGAGACCGCCCGGCAGGTGCTTTTCATCGGCTGCTACCACCCCAGCCAGCAGAACACGTTTACCGGCCGCGTCACCCACGACATGCTTGACTCCGTCTTCCTGCGCGCGAAGCAGGTTGCCTACCCGGATCAGCCCCAGCGTGGGGACGGCGCCGGAGCGCCGTAGAACCTTCCTGTCTTGCTCGCCACTGGATCCTCACCTCCGCCTGCTTGTGAAATGCCGGAGAGCTAGCGGTAGTTCACGTACTGCCCTTCGATGTCATGGGTATCCCGAGTCTGGCCTTCGGCCGGTACTGTTTGCTTCTCAGATGGTATCTGGTGCAACTCATGCGGGTCCCTCCGCAGGGCTAGCCTTAGGTTATGCGTCGAATTGGCGAAGTTGTGGGGGCAGTTTTCCTGCTCCTCGGCGTCTTCTGGGTTGGGCGTGAGACCGATCACGGTCTTGGCGCCCTCTGGGAGCACTGGTGGTGTCCGATTCCGCTCGTGTTGATACTGCTGGGCTTTGCCGCCGTCCTCGCACCCGGCGACCACTCGGCGACCTTCTCCAACTGCTTGAAGGAGCAAAGTTCGGGCGACTGTCATCGCCGTTCTTTCTCGACTTCGACGTGGCACTTCGCAAGCCCACGGCGGCCGCAGGTCAACGGGGCAAGGGTCAAGCGGGTGCGGCTAGCGCTCGGCCACTCCACGCCGATGGTCACGCTGAACACCTATGTTGGCGAGTGGCCGGATACCGGCGAGCAGACTCGCACGATCATAGACCCCGCGCTTGGCGATGTGCCCCGCGTGCGCCCTAGCCCGGGCTTCCGCAGAAATTGCGGAAGCCCGGCTAGCGAAACCGTCACGCGGCGAAGACGCAGGTAGGAGGCTTGGCGAGCCGTTGTGTCATCGGTAGTTCACGTACTGCAGGGCGAAGTCGAACTCTTTGCCCTTGAGCAGCGCGATGATGGTTTGCAGATCGTCCTTCTTCTTCGACGACACGCGAAGTTCCTCGCCTTGCACCTGGGCGCGGACACCCTTCGGCCCCTCATCCCGGATGATCTTGGCTAGTTTCTTGGCGTTTTCCTGCGAGATGCCCTGCTTGAGCATAACGCCGAGCCGGTATTCCTTACCCGAGAGCTTCGGCTCGGCGGTGTCGAGCACTTTGAGCGACACGCCACGCCGGACCAGTTTGTCCTTGAAGACATCGGCAACCGCCTGGGCCCGTTCCTCGCTGTTCGCGCGAATCTCAACGCCGCTGTCGCCGGACCAGGCGATGGACGCGCCCACCCCGCGGAAGTCGAATCTGGTGCCGATCTCCTTGGCCGCCTGGTTCAGGGCGTTGTCGACCTCTTGGCGGTCGAACTTGCTGACGATGTCAAAGCTTGACTCGGAGGATGCCACGAGTTCAGGTTAGACGTCGGCCCGCCCGTTATCACGCTGGCCCGCAGATGAGCGGCGTCCCGGGTCCGTGAGGTAGACCGTCGGGGGCCCGCCCACCAGAAACGATCATGCGGCGCGATCTCGCGCACGTTTGCGGTGGTGGGCGGTCGGCGGTGGCAGCGGTGTGATGGACGCGGCCTAATCCGCTATCCTTCACTGTGCCGCTGATCAGGCGGCGCACGGCAGGTTGCCCGAGCGGCCAAAGGGAGCGGTCTGTAAAACCGTCGGCTCAGCCTACGTTGGTTCGAACCCAACACCTGCCACCACCTGCGGAAACGGCCCGTGAGCTGGGGATACCCGGCCTCGCGGGCTGTTGCTTTTGGCCTGACGAGGTCCCACTGTGTCCATGAAAATTCCGCTGTTTCCAGCTGTGCACGGACAAATAGCGGACAGCGTCCGCGATCATGAACCCGGCCTGATGATCGGCGTGGGCGCTCGGGGGCGAGAAGACAGGCGAGCCGGACGACGACCGGGTGTGTGACGCTGCTGGTGCTCATTGCCGGGACTGCCATCGGAGACGCCATCGCCACCAACCGCGCGGCTTGGTAGCGGTTGTGGTGACAGCCGCAGCGACTGGAGATGCGGAATCGGGTCGGCGCTCGACGTCGCAGCCTGGCTCCGGGCTGACTAGCGGCGGCCGGGCTCTTGCCGAACCAGTGCCCAGTCATCCGGTTCCCCTACCCACAGCGGAGTGGATCGCGGCTGGTGGCGCGGCTGGGCGTGCCGCTTGCGTTGTAACCGTGGAACGGCTGCACTCCTCTGTTATCGTGCAAACTGCTGACAAAATCGGTCGTGCCGGTAACGGGCCGCTCGCGAATGAGCACCACGTCTCTGGGCGTACGGTCCGGAGAATTGCCCGGTCGGCCCTGTAGGCTGTCGCACCGATGAACAGGAATGCGGCATGCGGGCAGGTGCGTGTTCGCGGGCCGGATCCCCGGGCTCGCAACTAACCTAGATGCCCGCATGTGCCGCGGGGTCCGGCACGAACGATCATGCCGTGGAGGTCTATGGGCCCGCATTGGAGACCAGGGTGACGCGCGTGAGCGGGAGACTCGTGAAGGCTGGGCGATCCCCTGGATCGTCCGGTGGCCGGGCGAATGGGGGCGGGAGCCTGTACCGCAGTGGTGTCGCCGCCTACCTGGCTGTTCATGGCCTCAAAGGGCGTGGTGTCGAGACCGCAGGATATTCAGAGGCTGGTCCTGCCCTGGTGGCCCTGTTGTTTGAGACCGGCGAGGCCGTGGACGACGTGCGGTGCGAGCTGGCGGATGGAACCGCGATCTGACCGTCGGCAGGAGACCACTGATGGAGATCCGCATTGTCCTGCGCGGCGCGCTGCACAGTGGCGCGACCGTGCTGGACTTTCACCAGCTTCCTTGGCGCCGCGATGCCCAGGATCAGGGCCACCCGGCCCATGGAGAGCGCCTCGGGTGATACCCGGGCCCGCGGGGGCCGGGCCTGCCGGTGCCGGTCAGAAGTTGTGGTCGAAGCAGACGTCGCCGGTGACGCCGACCTGGTAGGCCGAGACCCGGCGCTCGAAGAAGTTCGACAGTTCCTGCACGTCCTGCAGGTCCATGACCCGACCCGTAGAGCGGTTCCAGGCTCAGCCGGGCTAGCCGCAAAGCCGGGAAGTTAAGGGTTGCGGGCTGCTGTCAAGGGGCGTGGCGGAGATCGACATGACAACGGAGGTCCGGTAAGACGGGAAATCCGCCAAGATCAACCCGTCATGAGGACCTCCGTTGCGCATTCAGTTTCGCATCCCGGCTGCCGTCACGACCATCACTAAGACGATCACGGTGGCGGCGCGGGTGTTCGCTGCCGGTCACCTTGGTGAGCTGACCTGGCAGGTCCCGTTCGAGCTGGCCGATGCGGTGCTGGAGGAGACCCGGGCTACCGAGCGGCGGCTGCGCCTGCTGCCCTCGCGGGTGGGGCTGTACTTCGTGCTGGCGCTCGGGCTGTTCCCGGGGCTGGGCTACGGCGGGGTGTGGGCGAAGCTGGTGGCCGCCCTGGAGGGCTGCCCGCTACCGTCCCCGTCGGCCAAAGCGCTGCGGGACCTGCGCCGCCGCGTCGGCGTGGCGCCGGTGCAGGCATTGTTTGAGGTGCTGGCCGGGCCGGTGGCGCAGCCGCGCACCCCGGGGGTGCGGTTCGGCCGGTACCGGACGGTGGCCTTCGACGGCTGCACCTCCATCAAGGTGCCCGACACCGCCCGCAACCGCGGCTGGCTGGGGAAGATGAAAGCCGCGCTCGGGGTCACCGGCTACCCGGCGGTGGAGCTGATGACGCTGGTAGAGACCGGCACCCGGGCCCTGATCGGCGCGGTGTTCGGCCCGCCCGCCACCGGCGAGGCCGATTACGCCCGCCAGCTGCTGTCCCTGCTGCGGCCGGACATGCTGGTGCTGGCCGACCGCGGCTTCGACGCCGCCACCTTCCTGGCCGAGGTCGCCGCCACCCGCGCGCAGTTGCTGGTGCGGCTGCGCTCCAGCCGTCGGCTGCCGGTGCTGGCGCGCCTTCCCGACGGCTCGTTCCTGTCCCGGATCGGCGAGCTGACCGTGCGGATCATCGAAGCGCACGTCACCGTCACCTGCGCCGACGGCACCCGCTACACCGGCAGCTACCGGCTGGCCACCACCTTGGCCGACCACCGCCGCTACCCGGCCGGCCCGCTGATCCGCCTGTACCACGAGCGCTGGGAACATGAGGTCGCCTACCTGGCCTTGCGGCACACCCTGCTGGCCGGCCGGGTGCTGCGCTCAGAAGACCCGGCCGGCCTGGAACAGGAGATATGGGCGCTGCTGGCTCTCTACCAGGCACTGCGCCGGGCCATGGTCACCGCCGTCGAATCGGTCCCGGGCACCGACCCCGACCGGGCCAGCTTCACCGTCGCGCTAGAGGCCGCCAGGCAGACCCTGACCGCGGCCGCCGGCGTGGTCCCCGCCGACGCCGGACTGGCCGGCCGGATCGGCCGCGCCGTCCTGGACGGCCTGCTCCCGCCCCGCCGCCCGCGGGTCAGCACCCGCAAAGTCAAATCCCCGCTGTCCCGCTGGAACAAGGCCGACCCGCACCGGCCCGCGCGCAGCACCCCGGTGACCGCCCTGATTGTCACCGTCAGCGGCCCCGAAACAACGGCTCAATCCGCGACACGCCGAGACCAGTGCTTGATCGCCACGCCCGGCCCTTAACTACCCGGCATTGGGGCTAGCCGCCGGTCGGCGACGTGCTGCAGGTAGGACCGCATGTCAGCCGGCGGCAGCCCGGCCACGCCCTGGCCGAGCAGGTCCGCGGCGAACTGGGCCTCGGGCGCTGACCTGCCGCACGTACCTGCCGTCCGCTTCGGCCGCGCGGTAGGCCGCGTCGAACTCCTCACCCCACAGGTCGGGCAGCTCGGGCACCTCGTCGGGGTCGATCAGCGACCAGATCTCGCTGGTGTTGTCGCGCAGCTCGAGGAACTCCTCGATATCGGGATGCCAGGGCTCCAGGTAGACACAGGCGGCGCCCTTGCGCCGCCCGCCCTGGTTGACCGCCGCGATCGAGGAGTCGAGCGTGCGCAGGAACGGGACGATGCCATTGGACTGGCCGTTCGTGCCGCGGATCAGCGCTGCTGCGTCAGCGGCCCCGACAACGGCGGCGGCACCTGCTGCGTCGGCGGCGCCCGCCACGGCGGCTACGCCGTGCGCGTGCCCGACCACGGCGGCGCCTGCTGCGTCAGCTGCGCCAGCCTCGTCGGCGGCACCTGCTGCGTCGTCAGCGGCCCCAGCCTCGTCGGCGGGGTTGCTCCACGTCGGCAGCGGGTGCCGCGTCGACCGGGAACGTGGGGGATAAACAGAACCCGTCCGGCATGTGAGAGTGCTGGCACCTGCCGGGCCATTCGGTGGGTGAGCGAGTAGTTGACGTGGATGGGCCGGGCCGCTAGGCACTGGCTTGGCCCAGCCCCTCCGTCTGCCTGCTCCGCGCGGGTGCCATCGCGTCAGGTGCGCAGCGCGATGTCCCGCATGCGCGCCGTCTGACCTACCGGGATGCAGGCAGGGAAGCCGGCATCCGGGCAGGCTATCGCCGTCTGTAGCATCCGCAGTCCGACATACAGGTGAATATCTCATTCTTACAACGTTTGCCTCACCGATGGGTCTACGGTCATCACCTGGGAGCGGCCATGACCAACAGACAGTAGCCGGATAGCTAGGCAGCAGCCGGATAGAAAGGTGGGTTGAATGCCGAGGAAGGATTGGTCCGCCGGTCACCATGGCGTCAGACAGCGGTTTGGTGACGGCGAAACCGTGAGTTCCGACCGTAAGGCAGCGGTGACGTTCGCGATCGTCATTCCAGTGCTGCTCGCGGTGGGCGTGGTTGCCCTCGTAGCAGCAGGCAGCACAAACACGGGAAAGCCGGGAAAGCAGAGCCTCACGGCGGCGTGTGCCTCGCCGTCAGCCGCGGCCTCGGCCTCGGCGGCCCCGGCCTCAGCGGGCGCGAGCGGTTCGGCCTCGCCGTCAGCCGCGGCCACCGCGTCGGCGGCCCCGGCCTCGGCGGCCGCGAGCGGTTCGGCCTCGCCGTCAGCCGCGGCCACCGCGTCGGCGGCCCCGGCCTCGGCGGCCCCGAGCGGTTCGGCCTCGCCGTCAGCCGCGGCCACCGCGTCGGCGGCGCCGGCCTCGGCGGCCCCGAGCGGTTCAGCCTCGCCGTCAGCCGCGGCCCAGGCCTCGGCGGCACCGTGCCCGAGCGCGACGGCGACGACCAGCACCCCCGCGGCGGTCGCGGCGGCCAACGTCAACTGCGACATCATCGTCCCGGCGAACCCGCTGTCGGCGCAGGGTATGGCAACCCCGTACCAGCTCACCGGCCCGAACGGGATGACCCCGGCGCAGTCCGGTTGCACCATGGCCAACGCGGCCGCCCTAGGCGCGTTCGTCCAGGCGACGATCGTGAACACGCAAACCGGGCAGCTCTCTGTCTACGACCCGCTGGTCATCACCCAGGGCACGACGCCGGCCGTCGCACCGACGGCGCCGACCCTGCCGAGGAACTACGTAGCCACGATCGACTTCGGGTTCAACGGTACGGTCCTCACCCAGGTAGGCGCCACGGCGAACGCCCTCCGGCAGGGTAACTGCGTCAACGGCCAGGCGGGCTCGCCGTTCGGCCAGGTGTCTTTCTGCAACGGGACCAACTTCTTCAACGAAGCATTCTTTCTCGAGCGCCGGGGCAAGCTGACGGTGCCGGCGACGGGAACCTCCGCCAAGATCATCGCCTCTGGCGGCCAGCTTGGCACCGGCACGACCTGCCCGACCACGCGCAACTTCGACATGATCGACCAGGACCAGTCGGACAACGTGACCTCCGTGTACCTGCTCAACCCGGCGACCGGGCAGACCGCGCAGAACACCACGGCGAACGCGGGCAACATGGCCGGCGCCACGACGCTGGCGAACGGCAGTGACAACATCCTGGTCGACGCGTTCCTGGACCCGACGCTCGGCTGCACCCCGTTCATGGCCCCGGACCTGGCCAACAACAACCAGCCGACGACCTCCCAGGCGCTGGATGAGCTCGCTGCCGCGAAGAACACGCCGGCCATCACGGCGCTGGTCCCGGAGAACGACGAGATGGTGCTGAACGGTCAGGGGCAGATGGACCTCACCAAGACCAACCTGTACCGGTCAAACGTTGGCCAGCCCCCCGTCAACGCGGCGAACAACAAGACCAGCAGCCCGGCGATGTACTGCCAGAACATGGTCAACATCCAGACCCCGTTCCTGGCGGCCAACCAGACGCTGCTCGCGACCGGCGCGACGCCGGTGCCCGGGACGGGTAACAACCTGCTTACCTTCATGGCGAACAGGCTCAGCATGTCCTTCACCAACCTCGGCTGCCAGAACTTCGGCCTGACCGACCCGGTCACGGTCACCCTGGACGGTAATGGCGCGGCGGTCGCGGCGACCTTCAGCACCACGACGCAGACGGTAACAAACACAACGGGAACGCCTCCGCCAACGGCGACGGCAACGCCATCGGCAAAGACAACGGCGGCGCCGCCTCGGGGACACCGCAGGGGCCGTCCTCACCATCGGTTGATGAACCCCTCCGGGATGTAGCTGCTCTACTGGCTTGCTCCCCTCGCGGGAGCGGCGGTCCCGGCCTCACCGGGACCGCCGCTCCTTCACCCACTCAAACACTTAGCCAAAACGGCAAACAAGGAGGTCGTGGTGGGCTCTTGGCTCCTACTAGGCGTTGACAGCCTGATCGCGTGTATCGCGGTCGGCCCAATGATGAACCGGCGTTGGTCGGTGCTCGTCCCGTTCGCGCTGCTGTTCGGCGTCGGTGACGGGGGAGGGTACCTGCTGGGCACCGCTCTGCACTGGTCGTACCCGGACAGCATGAGCTTCCTCGCGCCCACGGTCGTCGCCGTGATCGGTGTCTACTGGATCGCGGTCGCCATCGTCTCGAAGAGGGCGGCGGCGGCGGAGGATAATCCCAAGTCGCGGTGGGGCATCTGGATCCTGCCGTGGCTGCTGAGCCTCGACAACATCACCTACGGCGCGGTCGACGGCGTGTCCCACAGCGCCTCGGTCTGGGTCTCGGCCTTGGAGCAGGCGCTGTCGAGCATCATCCAGGCCGGCGTTGGGCTCGCGATCGGCATAGCGATCGCGTACTCGATCCCGGCGCTGCGGCGCCACATGTGGCTGGCCAACGCAACCGCCGGAGCTCTCATGATTGTCGCGGCCGGCGTCCTGCACGCCGTCGGCTGACCTAGCCCATTACACGACCCGGGTCTCGCCATTGAGTTGGCGAGACCCGGGTTATTCATGTGATCAAAGGATGCTGGGCCAGGGGTAAGAACCACGATCCGTTCGGGAGATGTTCTTAATTGCATCGGCCACGGTCTTGCCGGAGAACTGGGGCCGCCGCCCGGTTGACCGGCGCGGGCGTGCTAGCCGCGACCGCGGTTTGGGGACTCGTCGAGGCAGTGCGCGGCGACGACGACGCCTCGCGGGCCTGGCACGGGTGGCGGCTGCTGGTCAGCGGGGCCGCGCTCAGCCTGGACGACTTCGGTGGGACTCGCACTCGGAGCGCTTGCCGTCCCCATCGTCGCGGCGGTGATCACGTTCGGAGTCTTCAGCGCCGTTTTGACCCTGATTGGACTGGAGCTGGGCGCGAAGCTAGGTCTGGTGACCGGCGAGCGCGGCGAGGTCGTGGCGGGAATCTTGCTGCTCTGCCTCGCTGGCGCGATGGCGGCGGACTGGCTGTAACCAGAACCTCACCGCAGCGCTTCGGCCACGGTGAACCCGGCCATGACGACCATCGCCAGCGCGGCCAGGCGGGCGATCCACCGCAGCGGCATGATCTGCTGAAGCGCCCGCCCACGATGGCCAGCGCGACCACGGACCACAGCGCCAGCACGCTCCCGATGCCCACCGCCACCGGGTCGTGGTACTTGGCGGAAGGTTCGCGATCACGATGTCCGACAGATCACCCAGCTCAGCCAGCAGGATCACCCCGAAAGAGATCGCCCCCACGGCCCAGAACCCGGCCGCGTCGGCCTCTCAGCCGGACCTCGTCATCGTCGTCTTTATCCCCGGCGTAGCACCAGCACCGCGCCGGCCAGGAACACCACCGCCACCGCGATCTGCACGATCCGGTGCGGGAGCAGGCCGAGCAAGCTGCCGCACGTGACCGCCAGTACCAATTGCACCGCGAACGCCGCCGCCGCCCCGGCGGCCCGGTACCGAGTGCCCAGCACCAGGCTCGCCAGCCCGGAATTGTCCGGCAGCTCGGCCACCAGGACCGTCCCGAAAACTATCGCGGCAGTCAGCAGGCCCGGCATCTGATCTCCTCAGTACTTCCAGCCGGGCACACACCACAGGTCCAAGCCGTACCTGACTGGTGCTCGGCGGTTGCACATTCTCACTGCTAGGAGTGGCCGTCAGCTATCTGCCGGGCGTCCGCGAGTGCCATGTTGATCGGGATCGCGTACCCGGTGACGTTGGAGCGGCCCCCCGAACCCCCGATGGTGAGGCCGATCACCTTACCGTTCAGGTCCACCAGCGGGCCGCCGAGCACCGACAGCGTGTCCGACTGCAACGTCGACGCCATCAGCCCGCTCCGGGTTTTGTTGCTGTTGGCGACGTCGACAGTCACGTTCATGGCGGTCAGGGTGCCTGCATCGATGGTCACCTTGGCCGTCGTGCCCGTGGTGCCGACCGCGGTGTCATAGACCCTGCCCGGCACATGGAAGGACGTAAAGCTGGAGATTTCCGCGTTTTGAACAAGCTTGTCCGAGTTCCCCACCTCGACTGTCACGAACGGCCACCCCGGACGGCTCGCCATCTGAAGCAGCGCCAGTCCCGCGGCCGGGTCCGTCCCGATCACCGTGGCCTTGAAGGTCGCACCGGACAGGACGTACTTCGCCGACAGCTTCTGCGCGCCCTTGGCGGGCTGGTACGTGGTCAGCACCTTCCCCGACTCCGTGAGCACCAGGCCGATCCCGGCCGATTTCCCGCCCGACAGGATGTGGACCATGCCAGGCGCCGTCGTCGACAGGATGTTCGCGTGGCTGTTGTCGGCGATGGAGCCGGAGCCCTCGATGAAGGGGTCAGCGGTCTTCTCCGGCTTGGGAATGTCCGAGCGGACCACGTTGTTGCCGACTCCGGTCAGCTTGCCGGCGCCGAAGCCGATCCCCGTCATCAGGATGACCACCACCGCCATCACGGTGAGCCTGAAGGGCTTGCTCCGCCAGGCTTCCGGGACGACCCGGTCATCGTCATCGTTATCGCCGTCGGAGTCCTCGGAGTCCTCAGCATCGCGTGTGCTCACGTCGTCATCGTCGTCGTCCGAGCGCGCGTGCTGTCCGCTTTCGCCTACTTCCTGAACATCCATGGTCTGATTCCTTGGTCACGATGCCGTCTGCACGGCGGTGTCGAAGGTCGCCGCGATCGCCACGCCTGTGCTGTTCCGCTTGAGCGTGACGGGATTCGTCAGGTGGAACTGGTGGCAGCCAAGGCTGGCGAAGGACGCGCTCAGGTCGTTCGCCAGGAAGGTGAGCAGGTTGTCCGCGGTCGCCGTCACCGGCGACTGGCCGGTGGCGAGCAACTTCTGGTTGGCCGCCAGGAACGGCGTCTGGATGTCGACGACGTTCTGGCAGTACACCGCCGGGCTGCTGGACTTGTTGGTCGCCGCGCTGACGGGGGCCTGGCCGAGTTCCTCCCGGTACAGGTCGGTCTTCGCCGGGTCGGGCTCGCCGCCGTCCATTACCGCCTTGTCGTTCTCCGGCACCAGCGCCGCGGTCTTCGGCTGGTACGCGCCCGCCGCTATCTCGTCCAGCGCCTCCGAAAAGGCCGGCACGTTGGCTTTGGACAGGTCGGGCACCTCGAACGGGGTGCACCCGAGGATCGGGTCGACGTACTGGTCAAGCACGGCGTTTGCGCTGTTGCCGTGCAGCAGCGTCGCGCCTGCGACGTAATCCCGGTACGTCGCGTTGTCCTGCGCCGTCTGGCCGGTGAGCGGGTTGAGCAGGTAGGTGGTGGTCACGCTCTGGCCCGGGTCCAGGCCGGCCACCTCAAAGTTGCTGATGACCGGGCACGACCGGCCCGTGCCCAGGTCACCGCCCGACGGGACGATCGCGTTCGAGGTACCCGGGGACGGCACCTTAAGCAGCCCCTTCCGCTCGTCCTGCCGCACCGCGTTGAAGAAGCTGACCCCGTTGCAGAACGACGTCTGCCCGAAGGCCGACCCTGCCCGGCCGCTGACGCAGTGGGCATCCGCGAGCGTGGTTGGGGTCGCCCCCGCCTGGACCAGGTCCGTTCCGTTGAACCCGAAGTCGATCGTCACGACCGCGTCCGCCGGGATCACAGGCGGATTGAGCTTCATGCCCGGCGTGTCCGGCCTGGTGCCCTGCGTGATCACGAGCGGCTCATAGACCGACAGCGCCCCGGTGGCCGGGTCCAGGATCGTGGCCTGGACGAAGGCGCCCAGCTTCGCCCCGTTGGTCATCTTGCACCCCGACCGCGCCGGCGTCATCCCGTTGGGACCGGTGAGCTGATAAGGAGTAGCCAGCCCCTGCGCGCTCAGCGGGTTAGCCGGAACGATGATGTCGCAGGTGGTATTGGATTTCATGCTCGCCGCTGGCGCAGTCGTCGCCAACGCCGCAGCGGCATCGGAGGCAGTCGGGATCACATAAGTGCCGAGAGGGATCTGGGTAAGACCTGAGTTGCTCGTTCCCGACTGGAACGCGAGCACCACTCCGATCACCAGCCCCAGCACCGCGGGAACGGCAAGCTGCCCCGCAACACGCGACATGCCACTTTCCTGCATGCGGCGCCACCATGCGGACCAGTGCCCGTTGCGCACTCGGTCCACCTCCCGGTCCGCGCATTCACTCCCGGAGGCATAGGTTAGACGAGCCAGGCGGCATGACGCGGGAAATTCGGAACTTCTACTTCTAACGTCTCAGATGGACTGCGTGATCTTAAGTTGATAGTGGAGTGATGGTCCTGAGATACACCAGACAAACGTCTGGGGACTCATCTTCTGGTGGCCGAACGCGATTATTTCATTACGGATCTATAACAAGCCTGCGCTCGCCTTTGCCTAGTAGGACCATGCTGGCCGGCGTCTTGCCGCGTCCTCGCCCGCCGGCCTTAAGTCCAGGTAGCTGGTCTTTTCCGGAACGTTGAACCAGCCGGGCCGATTCGCTGTTAGATGGTGTTACCTCCTTGTGATGCGAGGTCAACCCGCCGTAGACGCGGTGGTCACTCCAGGTAGCGAAAGGTTGGGAAGATGCTAAGGCTGCTGGCTTTTACCCTGCCTTTGTGCCTTGACAACTTTGCTATCGCATTCGCCGTCCTGGGGGAAATTCGGCTGACGCGCGCGCAGCTGCTGCGTGTCACGGTGGTGTTCATCGCATTCGAAGCCATAATGCCGCTGATCGGGTTGGCACTGGGGACGCCGCTGATTCACCTGATCGCCGGCCCCCGCCACATAACTATCGACCCTTACCAACTCGGTAGCCCTACCGAGCTCAAGGAGCTTCAGCTGGCCTACCGCTCCCACCTAGCCGACGTGATCGACCTGACCTTCGTCGGCCGGTATATCGTTCCGCTCGTCGTGCCGGTGATCGTCGGCGTCCTTGGCATCCTGATGCTGGACGAGGCCTTCAATGACGACGATGACGACGACGAGGCGGAGAAGGCGAGGGCGCTGGTGGCGGCGCGCGGTCGCGCCATCATCGGGCTCGGCATCAGCATCAGCGTGGATGAACTGATCGTGGGCTTCACAATCGGCTACAGCCAGTACTTCACCGCGCCCGAGGCCATCATCGCCATCGTCGTCCAGTCGTTCCTGGCCCTCATGGCCGGCCTCTACTTCGGCCGGAAGGTGCGCGATGGAAAGATCCGGATCAGCGCGGAACGCATCTCCACCGGCGCAAAGCTGATAGCGGGCGGCATCCTTGTCACGCTGTCGGCCGTCCTCCTGGTCGGCCCCCCGCTCGCCACCCACGCCTTCCCCCAGTTCATCCACTCCGTCTTCCCCCGCAGGGTCATCCCCTCGCCGGCGCCCTCGGCGGTCACCACCAACCTGCCAGGAGCTGACGGATAAGACGCCGCCGGAGGCCTCGGTGCCCAGGCGCCAGGAGTGGTGCGGCGGGGTTGCGGCGGCTCAAGCTCGGGGCAGGAGGAGGAAGCCGGGAACCTGGCGTTACCGTGAGGATCGGTTCCACCGCGCCGGTCTCGGCCGGAAACCCGTGGCAGGGCCGTGAAAAATGGCCGCTCGAACCGGATTTCTGAAGTGTGGCAATATGACGCGCCTGTCTTGTCGCCTTGGGGCGGCTATCGGCTACGGCAGGTCGGCGTTCCAGTGACGTGGTCGGCCGAAGCCGAGGATGGCAGGGTGACAATGGGAGAATTGGATGTGGTGGGACTCAGCTGGACTTCATGGGACATGATCCAAAATGTGCGTCGCGCTGACCAGGCACACTCCGGGATTACGGACGCCACACGGGCAGAAGGGTGCGGCTCCTTTGAAGATAGGACCATTCGGGCAGGGCGATGGGATGCTGCCGGGTTGACGGTGGCCGGTGATCATGTTGTGAGGGGGCTGGGACTGCGGTAGCGGCTGTCGTGGTTGCGCCGTTTTTCTTGTCTGAGGTGGAAGGCGAAGTAGTCGTCGAAGTCGCCGTTGCCGATCAGGGCGCGGAGCTTCAGGACGGCTTCGGCGCCGTCCAGGCCCCATCTGGCTCCGGTCACTTCCATCCTGTCCTTGATCAGCCAGCGTGCCGCGCCTTCGATCAGGCCGCTGGCGACCGGCCAGCCG
>Ga0335079_10000551_pt1 | contig 43119 bp, 38 predicted proteins | sample Lox_Sample_33_FD_206719 | JGI IMG/M metagenome (GOLD analysis project Ga0335079, IMG submission 206719) | Soil microbial communities from Loxahatchee National Wildlife Refuge, Florida, United States - Lox_Sample_3.3 | ecosystem: Environmental > Terrestrial > Soil > Wetlands | place: USA...
CACGGCTGCGGTGAAGCGCGGCGCCAGGCCCAGCTCGCCGAAGCCCACGGCCGAGGTCTCGATCTCGCTGACGACGCCTGCGCCGATGAGGAGATCGGCGCAAAGGCTCGACGCCGGCACCGTGACGAGGCGCAGGGTCCTCGCGCCGCGCCTTATGAGCGCGCGCGCGGCCTCCATCGGCACGCCCGAATAATCGGGCGGGATCGCGACCTGCGCGCCGTCCGGGACGAGCCGCAATGCTTCGTCAAGATCGGTGATCGCCGTCATTTGGGGAAGCAAAGCACGCAGCGATAGGAATGGAAACATGCATGTTCAACGTCCGTGCCCAGATCGTGCCGGGAAGCGGGCGCGAGGAAAGCCGAACTTAACCTTCCAACCAGTGAAAGAGGCTTAGTATGTAGCTCGTGTTCTGCGAGCGGGTGATCTCTCCCAGTTCGCTCCGATTTATCTTTCCCGCTTTGTAGGCGGGCCATTGGCGATAGACTCGGTGGAAGTCCTCACGGGAGATCGAGCGCGGTTTTTTTCCCTCAGGGATGACAGTAATCGCCGCCGGATCGTAGCAGTCGACCTTGAAGCCACCGCCACGCTCTCCATTGATGCTCCATAACCTGACTGGCGTTCCCGGTTTCAGGCGGTTTCGGAAATCTGCCCACGTGCCTCCAAAGGTCGGTGGCAAAGTCATGTGCCTCCCCCATCAAGCTATTATAAGAGCCATTGCACCGAGTACCAAATCGTGATCGTTATGCCGCCCATCGCTCATCCGGGCCGTCTGCTGAAGCGGGAGCTTGCCGCCCGCAAGCTCAGCGCCAATCGCCTCGCGCTTGATCTCGGTGTCCCGTCCGGACGCATCACCGATATTCTGAACGGGCGGCGCTCGATCACCGCCGACACCGCGGTGCGGCTGGGCCGCTACTTCGGCAACCATGCGCAGTTTTGGCTCGATCTTCAGAGCCAATACGATATCGCCGTGGTGGAACGTGATCGCGGCCGGGAGATCAGCCGGAGGGTCCGGCCGGCCGATGCCGCGTGACACGGTGTGCGCGCCATTCCTCGCGCGTGATCGCCCATAGCTCGGAGGGCAGCGTGCCCGCGACGAAGCTCTCGGTCCCCGTCTCGACAAGCCGCATGCCGGTCTTTTCCGCGATGCGGCGCGAGGCGATATTGGCGGCGGCGCGCGGCTCATAAAGAATGCCGCGCCCGAGGCTCTCGAACCAGAAGTCGGCCGTCGCCTCGCACGCCTCGGTCATGTAGCCGCGTCCGTGCCACGACAGGCCGAGCCAGAAGCCGCGATTGTTCCTGTCCTCGTCTCTGAGCTCGATGACGCCGATCGTGCGCTCGGGCGCGTCGTTCGTGCGGATCGTCCAGATCCAGGCCTCGCCGTGCGCCATCGCCGGCAGCGCCGCGTCGCGAAAGAAGGTGAGGGCGCTGTCGCGCGGAAAGGGCCAGGGGACCGGTGGGCTCGCGAGATAGCGCACGATCTCCCAGTGCGGGAAAAGCGCCTGCGCCGTCTCCGCATCCGCAAGCGTCAGCGGCGCGAGGATGAGCCGTTCGGTCGCAAGGCGCGGCGGCGCGTCCGCTATTGCATCCGCTCCAGCACGCACGCGATGCCCTGGCCGACGCCGATGCACATGGTGACGAGCGCGTAGCGGCCGTCGATGCGCTCGAGCTGGCGCAGCGCGGTGAGCGCCAGCCGCGCGCCCGACGCGCCCAGCGGGTGCCCGATCGCGATCGCACCGCCGTTGGGATTGACGCGCGCGTCGTCGAACGCGACGCCCAAGAGCTTCAGGCAGCCGAGCACCTGGCTCGCGAACGCCTCGTTCAGCTCGATCACGTCCATGTCTTTCAAGGCGAGCCCGGCGCGCTCAAGCGCCTTCTGCGAGGCCGGCACCGGCCCCAATCCCATGACCCGGGGCGCCACACCCGCGACTGCCGCCGCGAGAACGCGCGCGCGCGGCTTCGCGCCGGCCTTTTCGCCCGCGGCCTTCGTGCCGACGATGAGCGCCGCGGCGCCGTCATTGATGCCGGATGCGTTCCCCGCCGTCACGACGCCGTCCTTGCTGAGCGGCTTCAGTTCGAGGAGCCGCTCGAGCGTCGTCGTCGGCCGCGGATGCTCGTCCTCGTTCACGGTCGCGTTCGCGCCCTTCTTGGCGCCGGGCACCGCGACCGGCAGCAATTCCTTGTCGTAGAAGCCATCCGCCTTGGCACGCGCGTATTTCTGCTGTGAGGCAAGCGCGAAGCGGTCGCTCTCCTCGCGCGAGATGGCGTGCTCGCGCGCGACGTTGTCGGCTGTCTCGGCCATCGAATCCATACCGAAGCCTTGCGCGATCTTCGGGTTGGGAAAGCGCGGGCCGATCGTCGAATCGAAGATCTTGGCCTCGCGGCCATAGGCGGATTCCGACTTGCCGAGCACGAACGGCGCGCGGCTCATGCTTTCGACGCCGCCGGCGATGAAGAGCGCGCCTTGGCCGCACGTAGCCGCGCGCGATGCATCGAGCACGGCGGCAAGCCCGCTGCCGCAGAGCCGGTTCACGGTGAGGCCGCCCGTCTCGATCGGCAGGCCGCCGAGAAGCGCCGCGTGCCGCGCCACGTTGCGCGCGTCCTCGCCGCCCTGGTTGGTGCAGCCGACGATCGTATCCTCGTACTGCGCGGCCTTGAACGGATTGCGCTCGACCACCGCCTTGATGACGCCGGCGAGAAGATCATCGGGCCGCACTGGTGCCAGCGCACCGGCGTGGCGGCCGATCGGAGTCCTGAGCCCGTCATAGATATAGGCGTCCATGGGTCGCGGCCTTGTATATGTTCCTGCCTTCTCCGAAAGTAGGGCGATGGCACGCGATTTCCAACTGCCCCGGCGCTCGGCGGCGATGGCAGCCAACGCCATGGCCGCGACCTCCCATCCGGCGGCAACGCTCACGGCGCTCGATGTGCTGAAGAGCGGCGGTAACGCCGTCGATGCGGCAATTGCGGCGATCGCGGTGCTTGCCATGGCCGAGCCGCACATGACCGGCCTCGGCGGCGACTGCTTCGCGATCTACGTGAAGAACGGCAAAACACCCGTCGCTTACAACGGCTCTGGCCGCGCGCCCGCGAAAGCCGAGGTCGGCTGGTATGTCGAGCACGGCATCCGCGTCATCCCGGCGGATTCGCCGCATGCCGTCACCGTGCCCGGCGCGGTCGAGGCGTGGTCGCGGCTTCTCGCAGATCACGGCACGAAGGAACTGGCCGCGCTGCTCGCGCCGGCGATTGCGCTCGCCGAGGACGGAATCATCGTCACGCCGCGCGTCGCCTACGATTTCGCCGCGTTTCAGCATCGCATTCTCGGCAACGAAGCAGCTATGCGCGTCTTCGCACCGGGCGGCCGCATCCTCGGCGAAGGCGACCGGCTGCGGAATCCTGCGCTCGCGCGAACGCTGCGCCGCGTTGCGCGCGAGGGCCGTGCCGCGTTCTATGAAGGGCCGGTCGCTGAGGAGCTGGTAGCGACGCTCAACGCGCGCGGCGGGCTCCACGCGGCGGAAGATTTCGCCCGCCACCGCGGCCAATACGTGACGCCCATCTCCGCGCCCTATCGCGGCCACGAGGTCTTCGAATGCCCGCCCAACGGGCAGGGCATCGCCGCGCTCATGATCCTGCGCATCCTCGAAGGCTTCGCGGATCGCGATCTCGACGAGGCCGACCGCATCCATCTCCTCGCCGAGGCGACGAAATGCGCGTTTTCCGCGCGCGACGCGCTCGTGGGCGACCCCGACGTGGTGCCCGTTCCGGTGGCGCATCTTCTGTCCGATGCGCACGCCGCCGAAAATCGCGCGCGCATCCGCATGGATCGCGCGGCGCCCGCGCCCGTCTACGACGCGGCCGAGCACAAGAGCACGGTCTATCTCTGCGTCGTCGATCGCGACGGCAACGCCGTCTCGTTCATCAATTCGCTGTTCGACGATTTCGGCAGCGGCATCTTCGCGCCCGAATGCGGCGTGATGCTGCAAAGCCGCGGCAAGATGTTCCGCACCACGCCCGGCCATCCCAACGCGATCGCGCCGGGCAAGCGCCCGCTCCACACCATCATCCCGGGCTTTCTCATGAAGGACGGGAAGGCGCGCATGCCGTTCGGGGTCATGGGCGGGAATTACCAGCCGATCGGCCACGCCCATCTTATCTCCCACATGCTCGACCGCGGCCTCGATCCGCAAGCTGCGGTCGAAACGCCGCGCAGCTTTTGCTTCGATGGCGCCTTGGGGCTCGAGCACGCCGTGCCCGAGAGCGTGGCGCAGGAGCTGGCGCGGCGCGGGCACCGCGTCGGCTATGCCGAGCGCCCGTTCGGCGGCGCGCAGGCGATCTGGATTGACCGCGAGCGAGGCATCCTGATCGGCGGCTCCGACCCGCGGAAAGACGGGTTCGCGGCGGGCTATTGAGCTGGCTGTCTTGACCCCTGTGGGCGCGGGCGCCATAACGCCGAGCGTACGCACAGAGCGTTAGAGGAGGCTGCATGTCGCAGTTGCGCCGCCGCCGCGAAGGGCCAAATTACCGAACGAACCCAATTTGTCCGAACCCGCCGAACGAAGCCAATTTGCCGCGGCTGGCGCGACAGCAGGAAAATGAGAAAACGAAGCCAATTTTATCGAACGATTTCAACGGCCCTCCGCGCAACCTTTGCGGGCCAGGACCCACTTGGAACGGATTGGCGGACAAACCACGGCATGCTAATGTGATTTAGAAATAAGTACAACTCTAATATGTCGAAAGAGACTGGTGCCCGAGCTCGCTCTGAAACACGGCCTGACGTTCGACGCGCTCTGGACGCGCGCGGGCTTGTCGGCGCTCGACGCGGCATTCATCGCGCACCTCAGCGCGGCCGATGTCACGCTCCACGACCGCCTCGTCACCGCGCGGCGCGATCCTGCTGCGCTTGCGGCGAAGGATGAGTCCGATCTTCTCGTGGAACTCGCGCCGCACCTCGAAGACTTCATCGCCGATCTCTTCGGCATCGTGCCGGAGGTGCGCGCACTCGCCGCGCGCCACAACGCGCTCGCCCCGCTTTATTCCGTGAAGCGCCTCTTCGTGCAGCGCCGCGCGGTGAAGGGCATATCCGCGGAGCAGGCCGCCGCGACCGACGGCGATGCCGAGGCCCGCGCGCTCGAAGTGCTGATCGGCGCGAAGCTCACCGAGGAAAGCTTCGCCGCCGCGGTCGAGCGCTGGCTTGCCGACGAAGTTGCGAACAAGGACGCACTCGATCGGGCCGCGCGCTATGCCGCCTGGGCCACGCTCGCGCCGGCTGGGCAGAAGCGGCACAAGGCCGGCGTGCTCTTCCACGTGCCGGCGAAGGTCGATCCCTATCATCTCGTGCCGGCCGAGACCGTGGTCGAGCATGGCGTCACCATGCTGCGCCTGCCGGAAGAGGAGCGCCGTCTCCGCGACGGCTTCGCGCTCACCGATCCCGGCACCGATCTCACCGGCGCGCTCGACGAAGCCAACTACTGCATCTGGTGCCACAACCAGGGCAGGGACAGCTGCTCGCGCGGATTGAAGGACCGCAAGACCGGCGCGTTCCAGAAGAGCCCGTTCGGCGTCACGCTCGCCGGCTGCCCGCTCGAGGAAAAAATCTCCGAGATGAACCTCGTCAAGGCCGAGGGGCACAGCATCGGCGCGCTTGCGATTGTCGCCGTCGACAATCCGATGGCCGCCGCGACCGGGCACCGCATCTGCAACGACTGCATGAAGTCCTGCATCTATCAGAAGCAGGAGCCGGTCGACATCCCGCAGGTCGAGACGCGCACCTTGAAAGACGTGCTGTCGCTGCCGTGGGGCTTCGAGATCTATGCGCTGCTGACGCGGTGGAATCCGCTCGATCTGCGCCGGCCGCTGCCGAAAGAGCCATCGGGCAAGAAGGTGTTGGTCGTCGGGCTCGGCCCCGCGGGCTTCACGCTCGCGCATCATCTGATGAACGACGGGCACACTGTCGCGGCAATCGACGGGCTCAAGATCGAGCCGCTGCCGCCGGAGATCTCCGGCGTAGGATTGCGCGGCGTGCGCGTGCCGTTCGAGCCGGTCCGCGACGTTGCGGCGCTCTACGAGCGGCTCGATGACCGCGTCATGGCGGGCTTCGGCGGCGTTGCCGAATATGGCATCACCGTGCGCTGGGACAAGAATTTCCTGAAGCTTGTGCGCCTCATCATCGAGCGGCGCGCCGAGTTTGCCATGTTCGGCGGCGTGCGCTTCGGCGGCACGCTCACGGTGGAGAGCGCGTTCGCTTTGGGCTTCGACCATATTGCGCTCTGCGCCGGCGCCGGGCGTCCGACGATCGTGCCGATGAAGAACGGGCTTGCGCGCGGCGTGCGTCAGGCCTCGGACTTCCTCATGGCGCTGCAACTCACCGGTGCCGCCAAGAGCGAGAGCATCGCCAATCTCACCGTGCGGCTTCCCGTCGTGGTGATCGGCGGCGGCTTGACAGCGATCGACACGGCGACGGAATCGCTCGCCTACTACATGGTGCAGGTCGAGAAATTCCTCGCGCGCTTCGAGCGGCTCGCCGAGGAGCAAGGCGAGAAGAAAGTGCGCGCCGGCTGGAGCGAGGAGGAGCGCGAAGAGGCGGACGAGCTCATCGCCCACGCGAAGGCGCTTCGCGCCGAGCGCGAGGCGGCCCAGCGCGATGGCCACAAGCCGCGCTTCGTCGATCTTCTCGACCAGTGGGGCGGCGTCACCATCGCCTATCGCCGCCGCCTCATCGACGCGCCGAGCTACACCCTGAACCACGAGGAAGTGGCGAAGGCGATGGAGGAGGGGATCCGCTTCGCCGAAGGGCTTTCGCCCGAGGCGGTGGAGATCGACCGCTTCGGCCACGCGACGGCCTTGACGCTTGCGAGGCACCGCATCGACGAGGCGACCGGCAAGATGCTCGAGACGGAGGAGCGCGTGACGCTCCCCGCGCGCACCATCCTCGTCGCCGCGGGCACGCAGCCAAACACGGTCTTGGCGCGCGAGGACCCGGTCCATGTTGCGCTCGACGGCCGCTACTTCCAGGCCTACGACGAGGAAGGCCGCCCGGCGCGGCCCGAACGCGTGGCGAAGCCCGAAGCCGTGCGCGTGCTGATGAGCCTTCTGCCCGACGGCCGCGCCATCAGCTTTTTCGGCGACCTGCACCCGTCCTTTACCGGCAATGTCGTGAAGGCGATGGGCGGGGCGAAACAGGGGTATCCCATCGTGAGCCGCATGCTCGCGCGGCTTGCCCCGCGCGCGCCGGCGCCGCAAGAGCTCATCGCCAAGCTCAACGACGAGCTGCGCGCCGAGGTGGCGGCGGTCGTGCGCCTCACGCCGACGATCGTCGAGGTCGTCGTGCGCGCGCCCTTGGCCGCGCGCGCGTTCCATCCCGGGCAGTTCTATCGCCTGCAGAATTACGAGACCTATGCCGCGCGCGCGGACGGCACGACGCTCGCGATGGAAGGCTTGGCCCTGACCGGCGCGTCAGTCGATCGCGAGGCGGGAACGCTCTCCACGATCGTGCTCGAGATGGGCGGCTCGTCCGATCTCTGCACGCTTCTGGAGCCGGGCGAGCCTGTGGTGCTCATGGGCCCGACCGGCACACCCACCGAAACGCCCGGCGGCGAGACCGTGCTGCTTGTCGGCGGCGGGCTTGGCAATGCGGTGCTGTTCTCGATCGGCCAGACGCTGCGTTTGAATGGCTCACGTGTCCTCTATTTCGCCGGCTACAAGCGCGTCATAGACCGCTACAAGGAAGACCAGATCGAGACCGCGGCCGACGCCGTCGTGTGGTGCTGCGATGAGGCGCCGGGCTTTACGCCCGCACGGCCGCAGGACAAGAGCTTCGTCGGCAATATCGTCGAAGCGATGCGCGCCTATGGCAGCGGCGCGCTCGGCGACCGGCCCATATCGCTCGCCGACATTGACCGCCTCATCGTCATCGGCTCCGACGTGATGATGGCCGCGGTAGCAAGCGCACGCCATGGCGTGCTCGCGCCCTATCTCAAGCCCGGCCATCGCGCCATTGCCTCGGTCAACTCACCGATGCAGTGCATGATGAAGGAGATCTGCGCCCAGTGCCTGCAGGTGCAGAAGGATCCGGCGACCGGCGCCGAGACCGTCGTCTTCTCCTGCTTCAACCAGGATCAGGCGTTGGACCGTGTCGATTTCCGCGTGCTGCACGAGCGCCTCGGCCAAAACGCAGTGCAGGAAAAACTCAACAAGCTCTGGGTCGATCGTTGTCTGCGCCGTCTCGGGCGACGCGAGGCCGTCGCCGCGGAGTAAGCGACGAGAGGCCCGCGAGCCCGAGCCGGTACCGGTCTAGCCCTCGACCGCGCCGACCGTCGGGCTTTGCCGCCGCGGCAGCTTGAACGAGCGGTCGAGCTCTTCGAACGTTCGGCCGCGCGTTTCGATACCGAGCACGATAAAGACGAGTGCGCCCAGCACGTACCACGACGCGAAGTAGCCGAAGGCTGGAACGATCGCGGCAACGGTGGCGCCGGGACTCATCAGGTTTGATGCGCCGGCAATCACGGCGAGCCCGGCTGGGCCTATGAATTTGCCGAGATTGCTCGTCCCGTAGGCAAGGCCAAAGCCGCTCGCTCGAAGCGAGGCGGGCCAGACCTCCGCCATGTACGGAAACACCACGGCTAGGTTGCTGTTGTTGCAGAGGCTTTGAACAAGGAGCAGGAGGTAGAAGACCGATACGCCGGCGAGCGATTGGTCGTAGAGATATCCTGCGAGCCACATTGCCACGGCCGATGCCAGCGCCGTCACCATCCCGCCAACGCGGCGGCCAAGAGCGTCCGACATCCACGCGCCCAGCACGCGGCCAACCATGCCGATCAGGTTGATCCAGATCGCAAGGAACGATGCCTCGGCCGGGGTCTTCTTGAGCACCAGTACCAGGAGCGTGATGAGCCACAATTGCAGGCCCACGGACCCGGTCTGGGCGAGGCCCGTGAGGCAGGACACCGCGATGCTGCGCGGATAGCGGAAGAGCTCGAGCCACGAGGTCCGCTCGGGCGCCGGAGTCAACGTCGGCAGAGTGATCTTCGCCGGATCAATCTGCAGCGCCCAGGCGAGCGAACGGCGCGCCTCCTCGAGCCGTCCTTCGCGCACGAGCCAACGCGGCGATTCCGGAACCCACATGCGGATCACGAACGCCATCCCTGCGGGAAGCAAGCCGATCGCGAATAGACCCCGCCAGCCGATCACGGGTCCAAGTGACGAGCTGAGGATCGATGCGAGCAGTGTTCCCGCCGGCAAAAGCGCGAGCGACAGCCCGGCAATGAAGCCACGCTTCCGCGCCGGCACGAACTCCTGCAGCAGCGTCTGATCGACGACCGTCATCCCTCCGACCCCGAGGCCGACGATGAACCGCATCACGGTCAGGAAGAGCCACGCGCCCGACGGCGCGAACGCCATGACCCCGGTCGCAAAAGAGAAAATCAGGATCGTGGTGATGAAGACCTTGCGGCGTCCGATGCGGTCGCCAAGCCAGCCGAAGAACCACCCCGCCGGCACTGCCGCGATGCCCGAAGAGAACAGCACCGCTGCCGATTGCCCGTAGGTCAGATGCCAATCACGGAAGATGAAGGCGAGGACGAAGCTGATGAGGAAGAAGTCGAAGAAATCGAGCATCGTCGAGAGCAAAGCCGCGACGAAGATCTTCCACTGATTCGCTGTCAACGACTCCTGACGGTCGAGAAGCTCGATCATGGGGTCCTCCCGTTGACATTGTCTTTGTTTTTATTGTGGCGTTCGCATTCTCCGCTGCGAGCGGCGCGCCGTTTTTCGGGCATGCGCGCGGTTGACGAAAATGGTCCCGCCATTGTCGAGCCGAAGCAAGCGAAATCCGAGGAAGGGATCCCTTTTGCGTCAGCGCTTGATCTTGCCCGAAAGGGTAGGGCGCACGGGGCTCAACCCGCGCGGCAGCAACGCCGCGAGGGCGAGAAGCGCCAGCGCCAGCGCGAGATCGATGAGAAAGACATTGTGGAGCGACGCGCCTAGCGCCTCCATAAGCGCCGAGCGCTCGGCCGGCGCGAGCGAATCCCGGAAGGCCGGGATGAGCATGCGGTCGACGATGTCGCCCGCGCCCGCGATCCGCCCGGCCAACGCCGCGTTGACGATGCCGCCGAACACGGCCGTGCCCAGCGTCTGCCCGACCATGCGCATGAACACGATCGACGAGGTGGCGACGCCGCGGTCCGAAGCATCGACGGTCGATTGCACCGCGACGAGGAAGCTGTTGTTGACGAGGCCCATGCCGAAGCCCGAAAGGCACGCGGCGAAACCGACATAGAGCGCGCTGCGCTGCGGCGCGATGAAGGCGAGAAGTACGCCACCGGCGACGACAAGTGCCGCACCCGCAAAGGCCGACGTGCGATAGGAAGTGCGCTGCATGACCTGGCCCGCGACCGCGCTTCCCACGGGCCAGCTCCCCGACATTGCCGTCAGCATGAAGCCCGCGACGATCGCGCTTCGGCCCATCGCGCCCTGCACATAAGGCGGCAGGAACGCGGTCACGCCCATCAGCATCGCGCCGATGACGAGATTGGCGAGATTGCCGCCGAGCGTGATCGGAGCGCGCCACAGCACAATCGGCAGCATCGGCTCGCGGATGCGGACCTCGTAGGCAATGAGGAGCGTGAGCGTGAGGATCGCGGCGCCGCCAATCTCGAGGATGGTCGCAAGGCTGAGCTTCGTCGCGTTCACCAGCACGAACATGAGCGCGCCCGAGCCCGAAACCATGAGCGCCGAGCCCCAGTAGTCGATGCGCCGCGCGTGTCGCGCGCGCACCTCGCGCAGGGCCCAGGCAAGCGCCGCCGTCGCGATCGCGCCCAAGGGCAGGTTGATCCAGAACACAGTCGCCCAGTTCCAGTGTGCAACAAAGAACGCGCCCAAAAGCGGCGCGATGAGCGCGGCGATCACCCACACGCTCGACACATACGCCTGGATGCGCGCGCGCTCGGTCGGCGCGTAAATGTCGGCGACAATGGTCATGCCGACCGGCATCAGCGCGCCGGCGCCGATCCCCTGGAGCGCGCGGAAGACAATGAGCGGCACCATGCCCCAGGCGAACCCGCATAGGAGCGACGCGCCGAGGAAGATCGCCATGCCGAAGAACAGCACGCGCCGCCGCCCGTAGAAATCGGCAAGCCGTCCATAGATCGGAATGGTGACGGCCTGCGTCAGGAGATAGGCGGTGAAGACCCAGCTGAAGAGGTCGAAGTCGCCGAGATCGCCGACGATCGTCGGCATCGCGGTCGCGACGATTGTGCCCTCGATCGCGATCATGAACATCATCGCCATGACCGAGCCAAGGACGAAACGGCGGTTCGAGGGGGCCGCTGCGTCGTTCAGCGGCGGCGCCTCTTGCGGCGCGGCGGAGTGATCTTCCGGCACGGCGGCTTGTTCAGGCGATGATGCGGCGCCAGCCCGAGGCGCCCAGCCCTTCGAGCGGGCGGAAGCGCGCCTTGTAGGCCATCTTCGGACTCTCGGCGATCAGGTAGCCGAGATAGACGTACGGCAGCGCAAGCTTGCGCGCCTCCTCGATCAGCGACAGCACGAGCAGGTTGCCGAGGCTGCGATTGCCGTCGTCGGGATCGTAGAAGCTGTAAACCGCGGAGAGCCCGTCATCGAGGATGTCGACGAGGCATGCGCCCGCGAACTTGCCGGCATCGTCGCGCAATTCGACGAGCCGCGTCGCGACCGGACTATCCTCGATCATGGCGCGATAGTCGCCATAGGTCATGGCGGCCATCTCGCTGTCGGTGTGGCGTGCGCGCTGATAGCGCAGGAAGAGGCGATACTGCTCCACCGACACGGCGGCCGGGGTCAAACGTGCGCGCAGGTCCCGATTGAGCTTGACGATGCGCTTGAGCGAGCGCGTGAGGCGGAAATCAGCGACCGGGATACGCACCGGCAGGCATGCCTGGCAGCCGGTACAGGCCGGGCGGTAGGCGAGATTGTGGCTGCGGCGGAATCCAGCGCGCGATAGGGCGTTGTAGAACGAGGCGGCCTCGCGGCCCGCAAGCTCGGTCACGAGCTTGCGCTCGACGCGGTCGGACAGGTAAGGGCAGGGGAGCGCCGCGGTGCGATAGAATTGCTGCGGCGGCGCGGCGAACGGTCGCTCCGCGAGCGGCGGGGTCGGGGTCGGACGTCCGTGCCCTTCCGGCATTCTTGCTCCTCGTGCGCCGCCCCAATTATTGCGAGCGGCGACGCGTTGCGCCAGAGGGAACGCGCGAGGGACTTGGCTGGTTCTACTTCGCCTTTGGATCGGGCGACGGCGGATCGTTCGTCGCCGCGGGCTGTGGCGGCTTTGTCGCCGCGGCGTCGGCGTCGGGCTGCATCTCCTTCGCCTCGCGCAGGAGCACGATGCTGATACGGCGGTTCCTGGGCGCGGCCGGATCCTTCGCGTCGAGCGGATCCTGGTCGGCGAGGCCCGAGACGCGGGCGATGCGGTCGGCCGGCACGCCGTCGGCTACGAACTCGCGCCGGCTCGCATTGGCGCGGTCGGAGGAAAGCTCCCAATTGCTGTATTTGCCGGCGACCGGATAGGGCGTCGAATCGGTGTGGCCGGTGATTGCGATCTTGTTCGGCAGCCGCAACACGATCTGCGACACGAGCGCCATGAGCTTCTTCGCCGGGTCGAGCATCTCGGCCGAGCCGAGCGGGTACATCGGCTGCCGGTCCTGGTCGACGAGCTGGATGCGGAGGCCCTCGGGCGTGTTGTCGATGATGAGGTTGTCGGCGAGCTTCTGCAGCTCGGGTACGTCCTTGATCGCCTCGCGCAAGGCTTGCGCCGCGGCCTCGAAGCGCTTCTGCTCGCGGTTGGCGAGCTGCTGCTCGAGCTGCTTGTCGTCGAGCTTTGTCTTGCCCGGTTGGTCGCCCGCGTTCTGCTGCTGCGGATCCTTGCCGACCGTGCCGCCGTCATTGCTGTTGTCGTCGTCGGAATCGTTCGCCTGCGGCAGCGCGAGGCGCGAAAGGTCGAGCGCCGGCTGCGACTGCGGATCGGTCTCGCTGCCGGGCTGGCCGATCGTGAGCCCGCCCAGGACGCCGCCGGCGCCGCTTTCCGATTTGGAGCTGATCGTGGGCTGGAAATAGTCCGCGATGCCGCGCTTCTGCACGTCGGTGGTGACGTTCAGCAGCCACAGCAGCAGGAAGAATGACATCATCGCCGTGACGAAGTCGGCGTAGGCCACTTTCCACGCGCCGCCGTGATGGCCGCCGTGGCCCTTCACCTTGACGCGCTTGATGATGACGGTCTGTTCGTTGCGGTTGGCCATGGTCTAGGCCGCCGCTGGCAGGTTTTCGACCGCCTCTTCAACCTCGTAGAAGGTCGGGCGCACGTCGGTATTGAGCGATTTGCGCGCGAACTCGACCGCGACCGACGGTGCGTAGCCCTGCATGTAGGCGAGGATGCCGGCCTTGATGCAGAGGAAATAGCGCTCCTCGGCGGCGCCGCGCCCCGCGATCGCGGTCGCGATCGGAGCGACGAAGCCATAGGACAGGAGCACGCCCATGAACGTGCCGACGAGCGCGCCACCGATCAGGTGACCCAGAACGGCCGGCGGCTCGGTGATCGAGCCCATCGTGTGGATGACGCCCAAGACGGCCGCGACGATGCCGAGCGCGGGGAGCGCGTCCGCCGTCGACTGCACGGCGCTGACGACGGCATGGTGCTCGGTCTGCGCCGTTTCGATGTCCTCGTCCATCAGCGTTTCCATCTCGTGATGGTTGTCAGTGCCGAGGGTGAGGAGGCGCAGATAATCGCACACGAAGGTGACGGCGTGATGGTCGCTATAGAATTTGGGGAAGCGCTGGAAGAGCGTGCTCTCCTCTGGCTTCTCGCAATGCTGCTCGAGCGCCAACGCGCCTTTGGTCTTCGCGAGCTTAAAGACCGTATAGAGCATGCTCAGAAGCTCGAGATAGGCTTCCTTGTCGTGCTTCTCGGGCTTAAGGAGCGCCGGGATCGCCTTGGCGGTCGCGTTAAGCACGGGCTTGCGGTTCGAGGTGATGAAGCCGCCCACAGCGGCGCCGACGATGATGAGCACTTCGAACGGCTGGATCAGCACTTCGAGGTGCCCGCCATTGGCGAGATAGCCGCCAAGGACGCTCGCCAAGACGATTCCTGAACCGATGAGGACGAACATGAGACCGCGCGATCCGCTTTAGTAAGGAAGATGCGCGGTCCGGGTTAACTTTCCCTTGAATGGTATGGTTAACGCGCGGCTCAGCCGAGCGCGCGGTCGAGATCGGCGAGGAGATCGGCCTCGTCCTCAATTCCGACCGAGAGCCGCACCAGATTGTCGCCGATGCCGAGGCTCGCTCGGCGTTCTGGCGGGAGCGAGGCGTGCGTCATGATGGCGGGATGCTCGGCCAGGCTCTCGACCCCGCCGAGGCTCTCGGCGAGCGCGAAGATCTCAAGCCGTTCGAGGAAGCGCTTCGCTTCGGCGAGGCCGCCCTTCAAGACGGCCGACACCATGCCGCCGAACCCATGCATCTGTTGCTGCGCGAGGCCGTGCTGCGGATGGCTCGGCAGACCCGGATAAAAGACGCGTTCGACCTTGGGATGGGCCGAGAGGTGCCGTGCTACGGCGAGCGCGTTGGCGCAATGCCGCTCCATGCGCAGCGCCAACGTCTTCAGGCCGCGGAGTGCCAGGAAGCAGTCGAACGGGCCGGGCACGGCGCCGACCGCGTTCTGGAGGAATTGGAGACGATCGCACAGCGCGCCCTCGGCCCCGACGACGACGATGCCGCCCACCATGTCGGAATGGCCGTTGAGGTACTTCGTCGCGGAATGGAGTACGAGGTCGAAGCCGAGCTCGAGCGGGCGCTGTACCCAGGGGCTCGCGAACGTGTTGTCGGCAACCGTGAGGATGCCGCGCTTGCGCCCGATCTCCGCCACCATGGCGAGGTCGATGAGGCGCAGGAGCGGATTGCTTGGGCTCTCGACCCAGATCAGGCGCGTGTTGGGCCGGATCGCCGCCTCGATCGCGGCGCGGTCGGTGAAATCGGCGTAGCTCGTCTCGAGCCCGGCCGAGTGCGCGCGCACGCGCGCGAAAAGCCGATAGGTCCCGCCGTAAAGATCCTCGGACGCGAGCACATGGCTGCCATGCTCGAGATAATCGAGCACGGTTGCCTCGGCAGCGAGCCCGGAGGCAAAGGCGAAGGCGCGCGCGCCGCTTTCAAGATCGGCGATACAGCGCTCGTAGGCCATGCGCGTCGGGTTCTGCGTGCGCGCGTACTCGTAACCCTTATGCACGCCAGGGCTCGACTGCACGAAGGTCGAGGTCTGGTAGATCGGCGGCATGATGGCGCCCGTCGTCGGATCAGGCGCCTGGCCGGCGTGGATGCCGCGCGTGGCGAAGCCCTGGCGGTTCTTCCGTTCCGCCATCGTCAGGTGAGATAGGCCTCGAGGAAGGCGGCGACGAGCGGCCGCGCGTGCCGCGACGCGGCCTCGTTCTCCGGCCCCGGCGCATGCATGAAGCCGTGGTGCGCGGCCGGATAAAGCGCGATCGAGGTGTCGGCGGCGCGGCGCTCGAGCGCGGACTTGAGGCGGAGATAAGTGTCGGGGCTCGTCACGGTGTCGTGGCCCGGCATCACGAGCTGCACGGGGCAGGCGATTTCGCCAGCGCGGATCACGGCGTCCTCGTCCTGGTTCGCGCGCCGCGGCGCCTCGATCGAAGGATAGACCGCGACCGCGGCCTCGATCCGGGTCTCGCGCGCGCCGAGCAGCACGGAATAGCGCCCGCCGAGGCAGAACCCGATGACGCCGATCTTGTCGAGCCGCGATTCGCCCATCAGAAAATCGACGGCGATCGACATGGCATCAAGCGACGGCCCATCGCGCAGCTCTTTTGCGCGCGCGAGCGCTTCGTCGAAATTGGCCGGCAGCTTGTCGCCCGCATAAGGGTCCCACGCGAACGTTGTAAGCCCGCGCTCGGCAAGCGCGGCGCAATAATCCGTGACGAACTTGTTGACGCCAAAGATCGTCGGCAGCAGCAGCACGCCCGCGCGCGGCTTCTTCGCCGCGGCGAGATGACCCGATGCGCCGTCGAGCGTGATCGTGCTCATGGGACCCTCGCTGCTTCCTCTCTCGCCACGGAAGCCTAGACCAGGATGCCCCGGTGCGAAAGAAGAGGGTGCGCTCTATACTCGTTCGGCTGCTGTGAGGAGTTGAACCCATGCCGGCTCAACGGACGAGCGATGTCCGCATTGACGGCGTCGCAATCAAGCTGCATCGCGTCGGCCAGGGCGTACCGATCCTGTTCCTGCACGGCGCCAACGGCCTGCCGCAATGGCTCCCGTTCTTCGACGCGCTCGCCGATGGCTACGAGGTCCTGGTGCCGGAGCATCCGGGCTTTGGTGGCTCGGACGACCCGCCGTGGATCCGCAACGTCGGCGACCTCGCCTTGTTCTATCTCGATTTCGCCGAGGAGCTGGGGCTTACCCGCTTCCACCTTATCGGCCATTCGCTGGGCGGGTGGCTCGCCGCCGAGATCGCCGTGCGTGACCGCGCGCGGCTCCTGAGCTTCACCGCGATGTCGGCCGCCGGCATCCGCGTGCCCGACCTTCCCTCGGGCGATCTCTTCATCTGGGGCCCGGAAGAAACGGTGCGCAACGTCTATTACGATCAGGCCTTGGCCGAGCGCATGCTGGCCGTGAAGCCGACCGAGGAGCAGATGGATATCCTCCTCAAGAACCGCTTCACCGCGACCAAGTTCGGCTGGCAGCCGCGCTGGCTCAATCCCGACCTCGAGAAGTGGCTGCACCGCATCAAGGTGCCGGCGCAGGTGGTGTGGGGGCGGGAGGACAAGATCTTCCCCTGGCAATACGCAGAGCTGTGGATGAAGCGGCTGCCGGACGCGCGCCGTCTCGTCATGGTCGAGCATTGCGGGCACGCACCCCATGTCGAGAAGGCGGATGAGGTGATCCCGGCGGTCCGCGCCTTCCTCAAGGAGGCCTCGCGATGAAGCTCCTCTCCTTCCACCTCATGCCTTATCGGCATCTCGATTTCGAGGCGGCGGCAAAGCATCGTTCGGCGTGGGTCGTGCTGCCGAACGAGCTCTATGACCCGGTGAAGGGCGCCGAGGAATACGAGCGCCATATCGACCTGCTCGTCTATTCGGAGAAGCTCGGCTTCGACGGGCTGGGCGTCAACGAGCATCACCAAACCGCCTACGGCATGATGCCGGCGCCCAATCTCATCGCGAGCGCACTCATCCAGCGCACCAAGTCGATCAAGATCGCCGTCCTCGGCCGCGCGCTGCCGATCGTCAACAACCCGATCTACATCGCCGAAGAATACGCGATGCTCGACAATCTCTCGAAGGGCCGCATCATCGCCGGCTTCGTGCGCGGCATCGGCGCCGAATATCATTCCTCGGGCGTCAATCCCTATTTCTCGCACGAGCGCTTCCACGAGGCGCACGATCTCATCGTGCGCGCCTGGAAAGAGCCGGGCCCGTGGAGCTTCGAGAGCGAGAATTTCAACATCCGCTACGTCAATTTGTGGCCTCGTCCTTACCAGAAGCCGCATCCGCCGATCTGGATCCCCTCGCAAGGCTCGAGCGAGACGGTGGCCTGGGCCTCGCATCCCGACCGCAAGTACCCGTTCCTCGTGACCTTCTCGAGCGAGGAACTGGTCACGCGCTATCTCACGACTTATCGCGAAAAGGCGCGGGAATACGGCTATGAGGCCGCGGGCGGCCAGCTCGGCTGGGCCGCGCCCATCTACGTCGCCGAGACCGACGATCGCGCGAAGGAAGAGGCAGGGCGCGGCATCGAGACGCTCTTCAACAACTATCTCCGCATGACGTCGGAGATGCTGATCCCGCCGGGCTACACCTCGCTGCAATCAACCAAGAACTTCTTCCGCATGCGCCAGAACATGGCGACGCGGTCGGCCTTCATGTCGGCCGATCAGCTCATCGGCAACGGCACTGCCGTGATCGGCAGCCCCAGGACGGTGCGCGCCGCGATCGAGCGCATGCGCGAAAAGACCGGCTTCGACATCTTGATTGGCATGTTCCAGTTCGGCGTGCTGACCGACGAGCTGGCGCGGCGCAGCCTCGATCTTTTCGCCGCCGAGGTGATGCCGCATTTGCGGAAGTAAGGCGTGAGAAGCCGCTGAGCGGCGCTCGCGATCGCAATGGTGTTGCGGTGCGAGATGTATACCGCTTATTGGCCTGGAATCTGCGCTGCCGAAAGGATGCCGTTGTCGATATATAAGTATGAACCGGAAGGATATACCCACTGCTCATGCGTGGAGTCGGTCATGAATGTGCGGTTTATCTTCTGCGGGGGGCCCCAGGATAATCGTACCATTTCGGAAGTTGCGCCGATAAAAACTTTTCGCTCCCGCAACGTTTGCTTATCCGCCTCCGATATATTTAGCTTTCCAATGGCAGCCAGGCGCCTTTTTTCATCTGCCTGCGCTGCTTGCTTCTTGTGATTGAGGACCGCTGTGCACGTCGGGTCTTGCAAAATATCGGGATTGATAAATTTGCGATCCAGTGTGCTGCAAACATCCTCCACATGTTTGCGTCGCGCGGCCACGCACTCGGGATCGGATTGAAGTTCACGCGCAAGCCGATTTGAAGGATTGCCTTCGCACAACAATTCGTCGCCGTCAGTCAAAGCGCACGCCGCGCCGACGGTCAGCACTCCCATAGTGCAAACCGCCAGCGCGACTAGTGTTTTCGCAAACGTCGTCAGAGCCGTGGTAGGCCTACTTCTTCGGCGCGTACTTGCCGGTGAGTTGCGGCGTGTGCACGCCTTCGAGCTTCTTGTCGGCGTGCTCGAGCCGCGTGTCGCGGCCCCAGGTGCGCTTCAGGTCGTCCTTGATCTTGAAGCGGAGCTTGCCGAGCCCTTCGCACTCCATCTCGATCTGGTCGCCGTCCTGGAAGGCGTTAAGGCCGCGGTGGTTCGTGCCGGTGGCGAGAATGTCGCCGGCCTCGAGCGTGTGCAGCGAGCTTACCCATTCGACGCAGCGCGGGATTTTGTGCGCCATGTCGTCGGTGTTGTAGTTCTGCATGAGCTTGCCGCTGTTCCACAGCTTCACTTGGAGCTTCTGCGGGTCCTTGATCTCGTCCTTGGTGACGAGGAAGGGGCCGATCGGCGCGAACGTCTCGCGCGACTTCATCTGGTAGAAGGTATTGCCGGCGGGCGGCAGGTTGCGCGCCGAGCCGTCGATGAAGTTGACGTAGCCGAAGACATAGTCCATGGCGTTGGCGGCGCTGACGTTCGAGCACTTCTTGCTGATGACTAGTCCCAATTCGGCCTCGCCCTCGAAGATGCTCGCAGGTACGTCAGGCAGGATCATGGTGTCGTCCTGGCTGATGACAGCGTTGCCAGACTTATGGAAGCCATTGATCGGCGCCGGCTCCGAGCGCGTGCCGTCCTCCATGTAGTTGACGGCCATGCAATCGATGTTGGTCGGCTTCGGCAACGGCGGGCGCAGCTTGACGGAGGTGAGCGGCACGCCCTGGCCTTTCGCCGCCGCGTCCTCGAGCTGACGGCGGTAGTCGGAGAAGCGCTCGATGAGGCCGTTGATGAGGTTCGCCGGGTTGGTGTGCGGGATGTTCTTCACCACGGCCGACACGTCGACGACCGTGTCGCCCTTCACCACGCCCAATTTCCAATCATCGAAATAACATAGCTTCATCGTCCGCTCCCTTGTTCGGAAGGCGCTATTGACGCGCGAAACGGGCGCGGATGCAAGGGCTCGGTTATGCGAGGCCGGCCTGCACCGCGAGCGGCGTGTCAGCGAGCTGGCGATAAAGCTCGCCGTAATCGCGGACCATGCGTTTCACTGTGAAGCGCTCGCGGAAACGGGCCTGGATGAGGCGGCGGTCGAGCCGGCCGACGCGTTCGAGCGCGGCCATCCCCTCGGCCACGTCGGTGACGACGAAGCCGGTGACGCCGTCTTCCACGATCTCCGGCACCGAGCCGCGACGGAACGCCACGACCGGAACGCCGCACGCGAATGCTTCGATCATGACGAGGCCGAAAGGCTCGGACCAGTCGATCGGGAAGAGCAGCGCCGTCGCCCCCGCGAGCAAAGCGCGCTTCTCGCGCTCGCCGAGTTCGCCCAAGAACTCGACGCCCGGCGCATCGAGGAGCGGGCGGATCTCATCTTCGAAATAGGTCTCGTTCACAGGGTCGATCTTGGCCGCGATCTTGAGCGGCAGGCGCGCGCGCCGCGCCATCGCGATGGCGAGATCGGGGCGCTTTTCCGGCGAGATGCGCCCGAGGAACACGAGATAGCGGCCAGCCGCCGCCACCTCGATCCCCGGATCGGGCACGCCGTGATAGATCGTGGCGAGCCAGTTGTGATAGGGCAGCGGCGCGCGCTGCGCATCCGAGATCGAGACGAGCGGAAACGAAGGATAGGGCGCAATGCGGCCATGGATCGCGGGATGGTCTAACGGCCCGTGCAGTGTCGTGAGGCACGGGGTGCTGCAGTCAGCGAACACCGGGAACTCGTGCCAGCCGAGATGGAAATGGATCACGTCATAGGCGTGGCGCGCGCGATAGAGCTCGGCCATCGCCTCGCCGAAGATGCTGTCGACGTCGGCATGCGACAGGTGGTTGCGCAGTGAGCGCAGCGACATGGCCTTGAGCCGCGCCGCCGTCTTCGAATCGCCTGATGCATAGAGCGCCACGTCGTGGCCCTGCTGCACCAGCGCCTCGGTGAGGTAGGAAACAATTCGCTCGGTGCCGCCATACTTCACCGGAGGCACGCTTTCGCCGAGCGGCGCGACTTGGGCAATCCGCATAAAATCTCCCTTTCCGTTCCGTACTGCCGCTAGCCCGCTGCGCGGCCGAATTCGTGGGGCGCCGCCTTACGGTCGGCGCGCCGCAGTTCCTCCTCCTGCATCCGCCACAGGCGCGCGAACGCCCCACCTTTGCGCATCAACTCGGCCGGTGTGCCATCCTCGACGATGCGGCCGTGATCGAAGAAAAGAACGCGCTCGAAGCGCGCGATCGACGAAAGCCGGTGAGCCACCGCCACGATCGTGCGTCCTTTCGCAAGCGCCGCGATGGCACGCTCGACCGCGATCTCGGTCTCGACATCAAGCGCCGACGTCGCCTCGTCGAGGAGCACGACCGGCGTGTCGGCGAGAAGCGCGCGAGCGATGGCGATACGCTGCTTCTGTCCGGCGGAGAGAAGGGTTCCGCGCTCGCCGGCCCGCGTCGCATAGCCATCCGGCAGCGCGGCGATGAAGTCGTCGCACCGCGCCGCTCGCGCCGCCGCCATGACCTCCGCGTCCGTGGCGTCGGGCCGCGCATAGCGGATATTGTCGAGGATCGAACGGTTGAAGAGCGATACCTCCTGCGGCACGACGGCGATGGCCCGATGCAGGCTTTGCTGGCTCAAACGCGCCACGTCCTGTCCGTCGATCAGGATGCGCCCGCGATCGACGGGATAGAGGCGCTGAACCACGGCGAGGAGCGTGCTCTTGCCCGCGCCCGAAGGGCCGACAATTCCGACCTTCTGGCCGGCGCGGATGTGAAGGTCGATGTCATCGAGCACCGGCTCGCCCATCCCGTGCCGGAACGAGACGCGTTCGAGCGTGATCGCGCCTCTCACCGGCTCGAGGCGAACGACCTTGTCGTCGTCGACGAAATCCTGCGGCACCATCAGCGTCTCGACCGCCTCGGTGACGCGGTTCCAGTATTGCAGCATGTCGACGAGCGCCACGGCGAGGTCGCGCGAGGTCTGGAGCAGCGCGAGCGTGAAGGCGGCGCACACGACGACGTCGCCGGCGCTGATCGTGCCGTTGGCCCAGAGCCAGCTGGCCCATCCGAGCGTGGCACCCGAGAGCAGCCACACCGCGGCGGCGTGGACCGTGCGCAACCGCTCGATATAGAAGAGCGAGCGGCGCTGGGCGCCGGCCTCGACATCCATCGCCGAGGCAAGCCGCGCGGTCTCGCGCGGCCCCGCGCCGAAGAGGCGCACGGTCGCGTGGTTCGCGACGATATCGACGATCTCTCCGGCGACGTTCGCCGCGCGGTCAGCGAAGTCGTGATGGAGCGCGCGGCCGCGCCCGCCCGCGATGGCAATGAAGGCGGCGACACCTGCCGACACGAGCGTGAGCACTGCCGCCATCTGCCACTGGACGGAGCCCAGAGCCGCGAGCGCGCCCAGCGTTGCCGCCGCCGGCGGCAGCACGTTCCACATGAAGCTGTTGGCCACCGTATAGAGCGCGCTCGCCGCCGTGGTGATGCGGCTCGACAGCGCGCCAGACAAGCGACCGTTGAAGTAGCGAGTGGAATGACCGATGAGGTGGCGGAACAGATCGAGCTTCAGGTCGGCGCACATGCGCGGCAGGCACCGTGCCGCGACAAATCCACCGACGCGCCATAGCAGGTTGTCGGCACCGACACACACGAAGAAGATGCCGGCGGCGGTCCAGACCTGGCTCTTGCTCGCCGCCGCCATGCCGTCGACGATGAACTTCATCGAGTAGCGCTCGCCGACCGAACCTGCGACCGCGCCGATGATGGCGACGAGGATCAGCGCATGCGCCGCCCCATGGCGTTTCACATAGCGGGCGATGAACGCCACGGGCCGGGAGTCCGACGGAGATTGCCGCATCTGATCCGTACTCGTGCGACTTGCGGGGGATCAAGGTGCGTGCGTCGGAGAGAGAACGGCGGGCGGGGGATGTTTCTTCCCTCACGATCGAAAGGAGGGTTGATCTTCGCCTGCTCCGCGCGCAAGTCCTTGGGAATTGCGCGCGGCGGATGATTGTCGCAGGGCCCCGTGTGACCCTTTGTCACAAGTCACCGCATTGGTGGGGGTGTGAAGACCAGGACGCCGCCGCTCTCGTCGTCGCCGAAGGAAAGCGAGCGCACGTTGCGCCAAGGCCGCGCAAGATCACCCCAATGAGGCGACAGCGGATTACCCGATTCGCCGGGCGCGATCATGAAGCGCGCGTCTTGCGGCGCGGCCATATCGACGATCATGCGCAGGCTCGGCCCATGCCGGTCAAGGAAGGGCGCCGCGTCGTCTGCCAGATACATGCCGCCGGCATTGACCGTGTCGTCGTCACCGTCGGCCGGTAGCGAAGCGTCGAACAAGCGCGCCAGGAGCGGAACCTGCGCCCAGACCGGGCTCGCGAACGCCGCCTCGTGCGCGGCGCCCCACCGCCACGCGCCCATGTCGCTGCCGTAGCGCGCCCTGAGCAATCCAAGCGCGCGTTCCAGCGACTGCGACAGCGCGGTCCCGCAATTGCCCGCCTGTCCGCACCAGTCGCGATGCTCCGTCAGAATGTTTTGCACAACGTCGGGCCGCAGGCGCCAGGTATCGGCCGCTTGGTGCCCAAGCTTCGGGGCCATAAGTGCGCGGCCGAGCTCGCGCAGCCAGGCCGTGAAGATGAGCGGCTCGGCTTTGTTTCGGTCCATGCGCCGGTCCCAGCGATTGAGCCGGTCCATAGCTGCGCGCGCCTCGTCGCTCGCAGGCACCGCCTGCAGCATCAGCGGTAGCAGGATCTGCGCCGGGAGCGACAGAAGGTCGGCCTGGATGGCGGCGCTGGAGTCCGGCGACTGGCTCGGCGTCGCATCGAGCAGCGCGGCGATCCGCTCGGCGCGATACGGCAGTTCCCAATCGCGTGTGAGCAAATAGGGATAATCGTCGGGCACGATCTTGTTGTTGGCCGTGAAGATGCGTCCGGCCCTCGGATTGAAGGCGGTGGGGAGCGCGTCAAATGGCACGGTGCCGGTCCAGTCGTGCGTGTCGTCCCATCCCGGCGCCGGAAGCCAGCCGTCACCCGCGGCCCGGATCGGGATGCGTCCCGGCGCCATGAAGCCGATATTTCCGTCAACATCGGCATAGACGATGTTCTGCTGCGGCGCGGTCCAGCTTTGGAGCGCGTGACGGAACCCGTCCCAGTCGCGCGCGTGCGCGAGCCCATAGATCGCGTCGGGCGTGCGGTCGTCGGGCGCGAGCCAGGTCGCCTCGAGCGCCAGCACGTCGTCGCCGACGGAGTAGCCGCCGAGATCGGAGACAACGGGTCCGTGCCGCGTCGCGCGCACGGTCAGTGTCACCGGTGCCGCGTCCTTCACCGCGATCGTCTCCTTGCGCAGCTCGAATGGCTGCGTGCCGCCTTGGGTCAGATAGCGCGTCGGATCGGCCGGGTCGGGCTTCTCAACGAACAAGTCCTCGACATCGCCCCCCGTCGTCGTGAAGCCCCAGGCGATGCGGTCGTTGTGGCCGACGAGGAGAAAGGGCGTGCCTGGCGCGGTCACGCCCGTGAGCGTCTCGCCGGGAAGCACGATCCGCACGAGGTACCAAACGCCAGGCGCCGAGAAATCGAGATGCGGATCGTTGGCGAGAAGAGGCTTGCCCGATTGCGAATGGGCGCCGTCGACAACCCACTCGTTCGAGGCGCGCTGCGGGCCGAGATCCGGCGGAAGCGCGGCGTAAAGCCGTTGCAGCGGCAGACGCTCGAGCATTGCCCGCTCGTTCTCGAGTGCTACCGGTGCGTCCTTCGGGTAAGAAGGGTAGAGCACGCTCAGCTCGTCCGGCGATAGACGCTGCAGGAGAAGCGCGCGGGTGATCTCGCCGCGAAGATTACCCGTGAGCTGCAGGTCCATGAGCTTGCCCCAGACGAGTGAGTCCGCCGGTCGCCATGGCTCAGGGTTCGCGCCGACGAGCAAGTATTCCGGCGGAAACGCGCCCTTCCGCGTCGCGAGGAATGCGTTGATGCCCGCGGCATAGGCAGTGAGCACCTGCTGCACCTCGGGCGAGAGCACCGCAAACTGCGCTTCGGCCGCGCGGTAGAGGCCGAACGTGCGCATGGTCCGGTCGGAGGCAAGCGTGCGCGAACCGAACACTTCCGACAGGCGCCCGGCGCCATAGCGCCGCATCATGTCCATCTGGAAGAGCCGGTCCTGAGCGTGGAGAAATCCCAGTGCAAAATCGGCATCGTGCTCGCTTTGCGCGCGGATCGTTGGGATGCCGTGCGCGTCGCGGCTCACGCGCACAGGCGCGCCGAGCCCGTCGAACGTGAGCGTGCCGTCGGTCACCGGCAGCGATGAATGGACCCACAGACCCGCCGCGCCCGCGACAACGATGAACAGCACTAAGAGCGCGAGAAAGCCGCGCGTGAGGAGACGGCGCACGCTAATTCAGATTGACGATGACCGTCTTCTTCAGCGTGAAATGCTCGAGCATCGCTTCGAGCGAGGCTTCCTTGCCGAGGCCCGACTGCTTCATGCCGCCGTAGGACATGTTGGCCTGAACCACCATGTTCTGGTTCACCTGCACGAGCCCGGCTTCGAGCCGTTGCGTTGCGTCGAGCGCAGTCCTCAGGTCCTTGGTCCAGATGGTGGCGGCGAGCCCGTATTCGGTGTCGTTCGCCTGCGCAATCGCCTCCTCGTAATCCTTGAAGCGGATGACGCAGGTGACGGGCCCGAAAATCTCCTCGCGCGCAATTCGGTGCGTGTTGGGGACGCCGGTGAAGATCACAGGCTGCACGAAATAGCCCTTGTCGAAGCGCTGATCCTTCGGCATCGCGGAGCAACGGAGCGCGGTCGCGCCCGGCGCGTCCTCGCCCATGCGGATATAGTCCTTCACCTTCTCGAATTGCTGCTTCGAGATGATTGAGCCGATGTCGGTCGCCTCGTCGAGCGGGTCGCCGATCTTCATTGCGTCGACCTTCGCCTTCAAGCGCGCGACGAAGGCATCGTGCAATGCGTCCTGAACGAAGATGCGGCTCGCGGCGGTGCAGCTTTGCCCCTGGCGCGTGAAGCGCATGCCGATCACGGCGCCGTCCACCGCCTTCTCGAGGTCAGCATCCGCCATGACGATCATCGGGCTCTTGCCGCCCAGCTCCAGCGTCACCGGGACGAGTTTTTGCGCCGCGCTCTGGTAGACCATCTTGCCGGTCTCGACCGAGCCGGTGAAGGTCACCTTGCCGACGCCCTTATGTGCGACGAGCGGCGCACCGCAGCCCGGCCCGTCGCCCGACAGGATGTTGAGCACGCCGGGCGGCAGCACCTGGTTCATCACCTGGCACGCGCGCAGGACGGCAAGCGGCGCCTCCTCGGCCGACTTCACCACGACCGTGTTGCCAGCCACCATCGCCGGAGCGATCTTGAGCGCCATGAGCAAAAGCGGCACGTTCCACGGAATGATCGCGCCGACGACGCCGATGGGATCGCGCTGCGTGATGGTCATGGTGCCGGGCTTGAACGGCACGCTCTCGCCCTTCAGCTCCGAGCCGAGCCCGCCATAAAATACGAGCACGTCGGCGAACACGCCGGCCTCAACGCGGCTTTCGGTGCGGATCGCTTTGCCGGTCTCGAGCGTGATGAGGCGCGCCAATTCCTCGACATGATCCGAGAGCACGCGGCCGCATTCATGGACGAGCCGACCGCGCTCGCGCGACGCGAGCTTCGCCCAAGATTTTTGCGCCTTGGCAGCGGCCTTGACCGCCACGTCGACATCGGCGCCACTGCCGTCGGCCGCTTCGCCGACCTGCACTTGCGTCGCCGGATCGACCACCGGGAAGGTCTTGCCGGTGACGGACGGCACCATCGCGCCGTTGATCAGGAGCTTGTTCGAGAGCGTGCGCGCCAAGGCGCGCGGATCGAGCACGGGCTCGAGGCGGTTGCCGGCCATGTCGTCCTCCCTCGTTGGGTTGCCGGAGCTTTAGCCCATCGCCGTCACGCACGGAAGGCGCACCAGGCCTTTAGAGTCCCAATTCCCGCAAGAGCGCGGCGCGGTTGCCGTCGAGGTTTGGTGCAGGATCGCGCGTCGGCGGATCGGGATATGACGAGAATTTGAGCGGGTTGCCGGAAAGCTTCAGCGTGCCGGCGTCCTTGTCCTCGACCGTGATGAGCATGTTGCGCGCTTGCACCTGCGGATGGGCAAGGGCGTGCGGCACGTCGTTGATCGGCCCGCACGGGATGCCCGCCGCCTCCAAAATATCGATCCATGCCTCCGTCGTCTTCGTCGTCAGCGTCTTCTCGAGCTCGTCCTGAAGCTGCGGCTGGTTCTGAAGGCGAAGGTCGTTGGTCTTGAAGAGTGCGCTCCCGGAAAGATCCGCACGCGCGATTGCGGCGCAGAGCTTCTGGAACAGGCTGTCGTTACCGGCGGCGATGATGATGTTGCCGTTGCCGGTGGCGAACGCCTGGAACGGCGTGATGGTCGGATGACGCGCACCTAACGGCCCCGGCACCTCGCCTAGGACCGTGTAGCGCATGACCGCGTTCTCCATGAGCGCGATCTGGCAGTCGAGCATGCCGATGTCGATCTTGGCGCCGGCGCCGCTTTTCTCGCGCTGATAGAGCGCGGCGTTGACCGCGATCGCCGTATAGAGCCCGGCGCCGATGTCGCCGATCGACATCCCGACCCGCGCCGGCGGCGCGCCGGGATATCCCGTGATGCTCATGATGCCGCCCAGCCCCTGCACCACCATGTCGTAGGCGGGATGCTTCGAGTAAGGGCCGGTGTGGCCGAAGCCCGAGGCCGCGGCATAGATGACGCGCGGGTATTTCGGGTGGATCGTTTCCCAGCCATAGCCGAGCTTCTCCATCGTGCCGGGCCGGAAATTCTCGACGAGCACGTCGGCCTTCTCGAGCAGCCGCTCGAAGATCCTGCGGTCGCCGGGGGCCTTCAGATCGAGCGCGATCGATTCCTTGCCGCGGTTGACCGAGGCGAAGTAGGTCGATTTGCCGTTGCGGAACGGGCCGTATTCGCGCGCGTCGTCGCCCTTGCCGGGCGGCTCGACCTTGATGACGCGCGCGCCCAGCTCGGCCATCAGCATGGTGCAGTAGGGGCCGGCCAGGATGCGCGACAGATCGACCACCACGACGCCGGACAGCGGACCTTGTTGCATGCTCTTCCTCCTGACTCCGCTCATACATTAGCGGTCCGGCATCGGCAATCGCTTGCGCGCGCGCGAGGCTTGGGCGATGTTGGCCGCCATGATCGAGCATGCGATGCCGTGCCTCACCGCGCACGGTTTCGTCAGCCTGGCGTATGTCGCGTGGGAAGGGCCGACGCGGCGGCGCCCTGTGGTCTGCGTTCACGGTTTGACGCGCAACGGGCGCGATTTCGACCGGCTCGCGGCAGCGCTCGCCACGGGCGCGCCCGTCTTCTGCCCTGACATGCCCGGCCGCGGCAAAAGCCAATGGCTTGACCACGCCGAGGACTATGCCTATCCGACCTATGTCTCGGCCTGTGCGGCGCTCCTCGCACGAATCGGCGCGGACGAGGTCGACTGGGTTGGCACCTCGATGGGCGGCATCATCGGCATGTTCATGGCGGCGTTGCCGGGGACACCGATCCGCCGACTCGTTCTCAACGACCTAGGCGCCTTCATCCCGGCCACCGCACTGAGCCGGCTCGCGACCTATGTCGGCTCCGACCCGAGCTTCGCGAGCGACGCCGAGCTCGAGACAGATCTGCGCCGGATCGCGGCGCCGTTCGGGCGCTTGAGCGACGCCGACTGGAAGCACCTTGCGCGCATCAGCACGCGGCGCAAGGCGGACGGCACTCTTGGCTACGCTTACGATCCGCGCATCGGCAACGCGTTGCGCCAAGGCGAGCCCAAGGATGTCGATCTGTGGGCGACCTACGACGCCATCGGGGTGCCGACCCTGCTGCTGCGTGGCGCGGAGTCCGATCTGCTGCGCGCAGAGGACGCGCGGGCCATGACCCAGCGCGGGCCCCGCGCGCGCTTGGTCGAGTTCGCGGGCGTAGGCCACGCGCCGGCGCTCATGGCGGACGACCAGATTGCGCACGTGCGCGCATTCCTAGACCTCTAAGGCAGCTTGATGGACGACGTGGTCCGCACATTGGCCGATCTGGCGCTGGCGCCCTTTGTGCCGCGCTCGCCGTGGTGGGGCGGCGATCTCCAGACGGTGCGGAATTATCTCTTGCCGTACCGCCTGCCCGGCGATCACGTGCACGAGCGTCTCGTCCTACCGCTCAGCGACGGCAGCGGCGATCAGTTGACGGCGGCGATGAGCCTGCCGCCGCGCCCGCTCGCGCGTGCGCCGCTCGTCATCCTCATCCACGGCCTCACTGGTGACGAAATCAGCATCTATATGCTGCGCAGCGCCGCGAGCCTCGTGCGCGCGGGGTATCCGGTCCTGCGCCTCAACCTGCGCGGCGCCGGCCCGTCGCGGCCGCTGTCGCGGCTTCAGTACCATGCCGGGCGCACAGCCGACTTCGAGATGGCCTTGGCGGCGCTTCCGCCCGATCTTCTCGCACATGGCGTCGCGGCTGTGGGCTACTCGCTCGGCGGCAACATGTTGCTCAAGTTCCTCGGCGAGCGCGGCCGCGCGCAGCCGCTCCGCGCCGCCGTCTCGATCTCGGCCCCGATCGATCTCGATGCCACGTCCCGGCGGATGCAGCGGGCGCGCAACTATGGCTACCAGGCCTACCTCATGCGCCAGATGCGGGCCGAGGCGCTGGCGCCCAAATCCGAACTCACCGAGCGCGAAAGGGATATTGTCCTCGCCGCGCGCAGCATTCCCGAATTCGACCACCGCTTCACCGCGCCGCGAAACGGCTTTAGCGGCGCCGACGACTATTACGAGCGGAACGGGGCACAGAAATTCCTTGGCGAGATCCGCGTACCAACGCTCGTCATCCATGCCTGCAACGATCCGTGGGTCCCGGCCGAGCCCTATCTCGCCTACGACTGGAAGCGAAATCCTGCGCTCATACCGATGCTGTGCGAGGGCGGCGGCCACGTCGGCTTCCACGGCACCGACCGGTCCACGTCCTGGCACGATCTCACGATCGTGCGTTTTCTCGCGGCGGTCTTCAGCCTGACTTGAGCGCCTTGGCTGCCTCGACCGCGGCATAGGTCAGGATCCCGTCGGCGCCGGCGCGCTTCATGCCGAGCAGCGCCTCCATCATCACCGCATTGTCGAGCCAACCGCGCTCGATCGCGCCTTTCAGCATCGCGTACTCGCCGCTCACCTGATAGACATAGGTCGGGACCTGGAAGCGCTCCTTCACCCGGCGCACGATGTCGAGATAGGGCATGCCGGGCTTCACCATCACCATGTCGGCGCCCTCGGTGAGATCGAGCGCCACCTCGCGCAGCGCCTCGTCGCCGTTCGCCGGATCCATCTGGTAGGTGCGCTTGTCGGCCTTGCCCAGCGATGATTTTGAGCCGATGGCATCGCGGAATGGGCCATAGAAGCCCGAGGCGTATTTCGCGGCGTAGGAGAGGATGAGAACGTTGTCGAAGCCGTGCGCATCGAGCGCGTCGCGGATCGCGCCGACGCGCCCGTCCATCATGTCCGAAGGCGCGATCACGTCGCAGCCGGCCTCCGCCTGCACAAGAGCCTGGCGGCCCAGGATCTCGACCGTCTCGTCGTTCGCGACATAGTTCTTGCGCACCACGCCGTCGTGCCCGTGCGTCGTAAACGGGTCGAGCGCCACGTCGCACATCACGCCGAGATCGGGATGGGCCTTCTTCACGGCGCGCACGGCGCGGCACACGATGTTCTCGGGATTGAGCGCTTCCTCGCCATCCTCGCTCTTGCGCTCAGCGGGCGTCGCCGGGAAGAGGGCGATGAGCGGGATGCCGAGCCCCTTTGCTTCGCCCGCGGCATCGACCAGCGCGCCGATCGAGAGGCGGTCGACGCCGGGCATCGAGGGGATTGCCTCACGCGCAACGCGGCCGTCATGGACGAAGACGGGCCAGATGAGGTCGGCGGCGCTGAGCCTGTGCTCGGCGACGAGCCGCCGCGACCAGTCGTTGCGCCGGTTGCGGCGCATGCGGATGCGGGGAAAGCCGCCCAATGGCTCTCGTGGGACGCGCGACATGGCGCGCGATGATAGGAACGGCGTTCCGCCCGCGCAACGCGCTCGGAGCGAGGGCGCTCTCAGCGAGCGCGCTCGCGTCTAGAGGGCGGACTCCTCAGGTTCGTCGTGGCCGGACTTGATCCGCCCACGACGATCCGACGTCGTCGCTAGTGCTGTTGTTGCGGCGGGACGCTCGCCGGAGCTCCGCTCGAGTTGCCCATCGGGCTCGGCGAGGTGGTGCTGCCGGTGCTGCCGCCGGTCGCGCTGCCGCTCGACGTGCCGCTGCTCGGCATTTTGCTGCCCGAGGTGCCGGCCGACGCACTGCCGCTGCGCGCCGGCGCCGGCATGCTCGAACCCGAGGCTGCCGCGCCGCCCAGGCCCAGCTTATCGCGCGTCGCCCGGTCGAGGCGGCCCGTCTGCTTCAGCTGGTTCTTCTGCTGATAAGCCACGAGCGCGTGATGCGTCTGCGGCCCGGCGAGGCCGTCGATTTTGCCCTGGTAGTCGCCGTCGTCCTTAAGCTTCTGCTGCGCCTGACGCACGTCATTCGAGGCCGTCATATGGTGGCGGTGCATCGATGCGCTCTTTGTGGTCGAGCCCGATTGCGCCTGCTCACCCTGAGGAGGCGGAGCAGTGGTGGGGCCGGCGCTCGGAACAGGCGTCGCCGCTTGGCTCGTACCCGACATGCTGGTCGCAGGCGTAGGTTGCGACGATGCCGTGGCTTGGTTACCGCCGCCGAGACCGGTCTCTCGCTCGATCCACGAACAGCCGCCAAGGCTGAGCGCAACGATCGACACGCCGACTATGAGGGCGCTTCTCATCCGCTACCTCCAGAGTGGAAGAAATGACCGAAAGCCAACCCTCCGGCGTGGCCCAAAGTTCCGAACGCTTGCGAGGGGTCTGGTTGCAGCGGGCGGCTTGGCACTCATATCATTTGGCGATAGGCATTCGATCACGCGGATTGTGGCCGCGCCATGCAACCCCTAGTCATGTCAAATGAGTGACGAGATCCTGATCGAGCGGCAGGGCGCGCTCGGCATCATAACCATGAACCGGCCGCAGGCGCTCAACACGCTATCGCTCGCGATGTACCGGCGCTTCGATCCGGCGCTCATGGGCTGGGCCGAGGATACGAATGTGCGCGCCGTGCTCGTGCGCGGCGCGGGCGAGCGCGCCTTCTGCGCCGGCGGAGATGTCGTGGCCATCTACGAGGTGCGCGGCGAGGCGGTTGCCAGCGGCGGCTACAAGTCAGACTTCTTCCGCGAGGAATATCGGCTCATCCGCCGCATTCACCGCTTCCCGAAGCCGTACATCGCGCTCATGGACGGGATCACGATGGGCGGCGGGGCAGGAGTCGCGGTCAACGGTCGCTTCCGCATCGCCACGGCGCGTACGGTCCTCGCCATGCCCGAGGTTCATATCGGGCTCTTCCCCGACGTCGGCGCGACGCGTTTCTTGGCACTCGCCCCAGGCCGTACCGGCCTCTATCTCGCCCTAACCGGCACACGCATCGGCGCCGCCGATGCGCTCTATTGCGGCTTCGCCACGCACTTCATGGCGCACGAGCGCGAGGACGAGCTTTTGGGCGCGCTTGCCGCACTCGATCAAGGCGAAAATACCGACGCCGCCGTCGCCGCGGTGCTGCACCGCTTCGCCGCCGATCCCGGCAGTGCGCGCTTGCCGCCGCTCCGCGCGGCGATCGACCGCGTGTTCACGGGCGGAAGCGTCGAGGCGATCATGGCGGCGCTCGCCGGCGAGCGCGATGACTGGGCCAGGGAGGCGCTCGCGGCGATGCGGCGCGCCTCGCCGCTCTCGCTTAAGCTCGTGTTCCGTCAGCTGGCGGAGCCCGTGCCCGATCTCGAAGCCGCGCTCACGCTCGAATACCGCATGACGCAGCACGTCATGGCGGGGCACGATTTTTTCGAGGGCATCCGCGCCGCACTCGTGGACAAGGACAGGAACCCGGTATGGCAGCACCGCACGCCGGAGGAGGTGAGCGCCGCGGAAGTCGACGCCTACTTCGCCCCGATCGGTGACCGCGAGCTCACTTTCTGAGGAAGTAAGAGCGGCCGGCTCTACTCCGTAACCTCCGTGACGCCGGTCAGGACGAGCTTGTCGACGGTGAGGCCGGGAGAGACGAGGTTCCGCTTCGCCTCCTCGGCAAGCAGGTCCTTGAGGCCGGAACGCGAAACCGTGTCGCCCGTTTCGAAATAATCGATGTGGCGGAGGAAATCGTAGCTCGCCTCGGCATCGGCGTCGTTCGCCTTGCCGACCTTGACGAGTACGCTGATCGCCGCCGCGCGGTTCGCAGGATTGTTGAACCACGCGACGCTCTCGTCGGCCGCGGCAAGGATTCCGCGCACGAGCGCCGGATGCGCCGCAGCCCAGGCGCGCCCGACGACGGCGGCGGTAAAGGGAATGTCCTTCACGTAATCGAAGCTCAAGCCGATCGTGTGGAAGCCGGACTTGTCGGCATGGAAATTCAAGGGCGGCAGAACGAGCGCGGCATCGGCGACCCCCGCCTGCAGCGCTGCGAACCGCGCCGCCGCAACGCCGGCCGAGATGGTCTCGTATTCACCTTCCTTGAGCCCGTTCGCTTTCATCATGCGCGCGAAATAGATGTTTGTGATGTCGGTCGGGCCGCCGATCGAGGTGGTCTTGCCCTTGAGGTCTGCGATCGAGGCGATGGTGGGCTTGGCGATCAGCACATAAGGTGCGGTCTTACCGATGATGCGGAAGATCGCGAGCGGCGCGCCCTTGTCGATCGCCTGCATCGCCTCGGTGAGCCCGACGCTGATGACGACGTCGAGCGAGCCTCCGGTCAGCTGCTGCAGCACGGCCGAACCGTTCTGCGCGAAGTTGATCTCCATGTCGATGCCGTGCTTCGCGAGGAAGCCCTCATTGACGGCGATGTAAAAGGGCCAGAGCGGCGCCTGCCCGCCGAGCGTGCCGGCGATCACCTTCTCGGCCGCGTCGGCGCGCGGCACCGCAAGGCTCAGCGCGGCCAGGACGGCCACCAGAAATCCACCGAGGCGCATTTCCCCCTCCCTCGTTGCGGCCCGTCCCGCAACGCCGCACATTAGCCGCCGGTCCGGCGGCGGACCAAGGGGGAAAGGGAGGGACGGGATGCGCATCGGCTTCATCGGGCTCGGCAATATGGGCGGGCCGATGGCCCACAATCTGCTGAAGGCACAACACACGGTCGCCGGCTTCGATATCGCCGCCGAGGCGCGTCGCCGCACCGTCGATGCCGGCGCGCGCGAGGCGTCGGATGTCGCGGAAGCGGTCGCGGGCGCAGACGTCATCATCACCATGCTGCCGGCGGGACCAGAGGTGCGCGCGGTCTATCTCGCGCCCGACGGCATTCTCGCGAACGCGAAGAAGGGGGCGCTTCTCATCGATAGCTCGACGATCGACGTGACGACCGCGCGCCTTCTCAGCGAGGAAGCGGCAAAGCGCGGCTTCGACATGCTCGACGCGCCAGTCTCTGGCGGCATCACCGGCGCCACGGCGGGCACGCTCACTTTCATGGTCGGCGGCAGCGCCGAAGCCTTTGCGCGGGCCCAAACGGTGTTGCAGGGGATGGGCCGCACCATCGTCCACGCGGGCGCCGCGGGCGCGGGCCAGAGCGCCAAGATCTGCAACAACCTCATCCTCGCGGTGAGCATGATCGCCGTGAGCGAGGCCTTCGCCTTGGCCGAGCGGCTCGGCCTGGAACGTCAGACGCTGTTCGACATTACCTCGAAATCAACGAGCCAATGCTGGGCGCTGACGAGCTATTGCCCGGCGCCGGGGCCGGTGCCGGCGGCGCCTTCCAACCGCAACTACACGCCGGGCTTTAGCGTCGCGATGATGCTTAAGGATTTGTTGCTGGCGCAGCAGGCGGCGAGCGCCTCGGGCGCGGCAAGCCCCTTGGGCGCGCAGGCCGCCGCGCTTTACCAAATGGCGGTAAATGCCGGCTTCGGTACGCGCGACTTCTCGGCAATCTTTCCGTTCCTCACGGGCGAGGCGCACTCTCTCTTTACGCGTTCTTAACGGCGGTTTGGCAACCTTCGGTCGCTTCCCTTATTTGGCCGAGGGTTACATGCAGACCGCCTATCTCGACGTGATCGCCATCGTGGAACGGCTGCACCGGCAGTTCCTCGAAGTCGTCAAGCTCGAGCTCGACAAGGAGGCCGTGCACGACATCAACAACGTGCAGGCGATGATCCTCAACAATATCGGCGAGACCGAGATGACGGTCGGCGAGCTGACCCTGCGCGGCTGCTACCTCGGCTCGAACGTCTCCTACAACGTCAAGAAGATGCTCGAGAACGGCTACATCCTGCAGGAGCGCTCGCCGCACGACCGCCGCTCGGTCCGCGTGCGTCTCTCCGAGAAGGGCCTCGCGCTGCACAAGAAGCTCAGCAAGATGCACGAGCGCCATGTCGCGGCGTTGGGCCAGGGCGTCGTCCAGGCCGAGGAACTCGTCGCCGCGCACAAGACGATGCGCCGGCTCGAGCGCTTCTGGATCCACGCGGTCGAGCTCGGCGCGCGCGCGCAGCAATTCTCTCCGGCTGCCTGATCCTTCAGAACTCGTTCGGCAAAGAATTTGGCGATGGCCGGGCTCGTCCCGGCCATCTGCGTTTTAGTTCGTGCCCGGCTGCCAGGTGATAAGGACCTCGCGGCCCATCGCGAGCCAGCGCGGGGCGAAGCCTTCGGCGCCCTGGGTGTAAAGCTCGTCGAAATGTTGCTCGACCGCGGCGCGCATGCGTGCCGCGAGCGCGGGATCGACCGGCCAGTGCGCCCATTGCTCGTTGGCAACACGCTGGACCGCGAACCCCACGGCGGCCGCGCGGCTCGGCAGCGATACGGCAAAGCGCACGTTCTGCGGCTCCAGCATCGTGAGATTGGGCAACCGGCCCATCTCCCAAAGCACGTTCATCAGTTCGGCATGGCCAGGCACGATCTCCTCCGCCTCGCCATGGACGAGTTTGAAGAGCACGCGGTTCCAGGAGGGCGGGGGCGGCGCATTGACGGTCAGGATGATGCGACGCGACCCGGCGCGCTCGAGCTTCTGGATGAAGGGCACGATGTCGCGCGTGAGATATGTCACGTGATTGACGAGTGCCACGGTGCCTTGCGGCGCATCCGCGTGAATCCAGTCGCCTTTGACGAGCGAAACGTTGGAAATCCCGGCGGCCTTGGCGTTGGCGAGAAAGGCCGCGCCCATGTTGGCCGAAGGATCGACATTGGTGACGGAACGGCAGCGCAGCGCCAGTGGCAGCGACATCCGTCCTGCGCCGCCGCCAACATCGACAATCGCGTCCGATGGCTCGATCAGCTCGGCGAGCGCCTTCACATTACCCTCGAGCGGACGCCGCGGCTCGGCCTTGAGCAGCGGATGGTCGGGCTCGAGATCGCCGAAAAGATCGCCCGACGGCTCCGCCCCGCGGAGCCGCGCGCGCTGCGCCAGAACCGCATCTACCCGCGCGGCATAGTGTTCGGCTGCTGTCATTTTGTCTCCCTCGCCCTCGGTTGGGGCACGGCCTGCAAGTGGCCTCTCGTTAGAACGCTGCGATCCCGGTCTGCGCCCGGCCCAGGATGAGGGCGTGGATGTCGTGTGTGCCCTCATAGGTCACGACCGTCTCCAGGTTCATCACGTGGCGGATGACGTGGTACTCGTCGACGATGCCGTTGCCGCCGTGCATGTCGCGCGCCATGCGCGCGATGTCGAGCGCCTTGCCGGTCGAATTGCGCTTCAAGAGCGACACCATCTCGGGCGTGGCGCGGCCCTCGTCCTTCAAGCGGCCAAGGCGCAAGCACGCATGAAGGCCGAGCGTGATCTCGGTCTGCATGTCGGCGAGCTTCTTCTGGATGAGCTGGTTCGCGGCCAAGGGCTTGCCGAAGGCGGTGCGGGCGAGCGTGTAGTCGCGCGCCGCCTGCCAGCAGAACTCGGCCGCGCCGAGCGCGCCCCAGGCAATGCCGTAGCGCGCGTTGTCGAGGCATGAGAAGGGCCCGCGCAACCCTCTGACATTGGGAAGCAGCGCCGCGTCTGGCACGAGCACGTCCTGCATCGCGATCTCGCCCGTCGACGACGCGCGCAGCGAGAACTTCCCTTCGATCTTCGGCGTCGAAAGACCCTGCATCCCGCGCTCGAGGATGAAGCCGCGCACTTGGCCCTCGTCGTCCTTCGCCCACACGACCATCACGTCGGCGATGGGTGCGTTGCTGATCCACATCTTGCTGCCGTTCAGTACGTAGCCGCCATCGACCCTCTTTGCGCGGCTTTTCATGCCGCCGGCGTCCGAGCCGTGGTCGGGCTCGGTCAAGCCGAAGCAGCCGACGAATTCGCCCGTCGCGAGCTTCGGCAGGTATTTCTGGCGCTGCTCCTCGGTGCCGAAGGCATGGATCGGGTGCATCACGAGCGACGACTGCACCGACAGCGTCGAGCGATACCCGCTGTCGACGCGCTCAAGCTCGCGCGCGACGAGGCCGTAGGAGACATAGCTCGCGCCGGCGCAGCCGTAGCCCTCGATGGTCGCGCCCAGAAAGCCGAGCCGGCCAAGCTCGGGCAGAAGCTCGCGGTCCACCCGCTCCTCGCGGAAGGCCGTCTTGATGCGCGGCATGAGCTTGTCCTGCGCAAAGGCGCGCGCGCTGTCACGCGCGAGGCGCTCGTCTTCGGCCAGAAGCTCGTCGAGAAGGAGCGGGTCGCGCCAGTCGAACACTGCCTTCTCGGCGCTCTTGGCGCGGCCCGGGGCGGGGGCAGTCGTCATTTCATGCTCCTCGGCTGGCGGCGAATCGGCCGCGCGCGATATTCTAGCGGGATGACGCAGGAGCGCGAGACCATCTTCGAGTTCGTGCGGGTGGGCGGCGCCGTGAAGGTCGTCGCGGTCGACCCCGAAAGCGGCCTCGAAGTCACGATCATCGGCGATCCCGCTGCGGGCGAGGCCGAGCTTAAGCGCCTCGCGCGGCAGAAGCTCGATTACGTGCGGGCGAAGGGGAAGGGATGACCCGCCGCGCCGCCGCCAGCAGCACGGCGGCGAGCCCGGCGCCAAGCACGATCCACGAAGGCCGGGCGCCCAGCCCGGTGGCGAAGTTCGAGTCGAGCACCCGCATGATCGGGATGCCGCGCAGCCACCACCAGTAGATTGCCTCGCCCACGGCCGTCAGCACCCCCGCCGCAAGCCCGAGCGCCGTGAGCCGCCACAGCGGCATCGTCTGCCCGTGCTTCGTCCAGCGGTCGAGCACGCGCCAACCCATGAGCCAGAGATAGAGCCCGGCCATCCAGGTGGGCTCCCACACGTCGGCCTTCGACTGGATGAAGAAGTGAATGAGGGCGAGGAAGGCGATGAGGTAGATGAAGTAATGAAGCTTCTGCCAACGCCGCCCGAGTCGCCGCACCCAGCCGTCGGTCGAGGTCACCGCGAGCGTGCAAAGGCCGAGGAGCGCCGCGAAGCCGATCGTGAGATAGATGCGCAGCACGATCTCGGACGCGACCGTAGCGAGGTCCCACGCCTCGTCGGCGATATACATCGTGAAGTGGATGAGGATATAGATGCACGCCGCGACACCCACCATGCGCCGCACCTCGATGAGCCGCCGCCAACCAAGGATCTCGCGCATCGGCGTGACGGCGAGCGCGATGAAGATGAGGCGAATCGTCCAAAAGCCCATATTGTGGATCGCCTCGGTCACCGGCCGCGCGCCGAGCCAGCCGAGCGGGAACAGCACCGCCGTGTAGAGGAACGGCAGGAAGAGCGCGGCAAAGACCGCCGCGCGCAAAGGCGAGAAGCGGCCGCCATAGTCGATCCACGGATACATCGTCCGTTTCTTACCGCACGGGCGGCGCTGCCGCTATCACGTCTCCGTCAGGTTGCCACCCTCCGCGGAAGCGGCGATTTTCTTGCCCGCGTTTGCGCACGCGCCTAATTTTCACGGCGGATGGCCTATTTCCTGCAGCAGCTCATCAACGGCCTCACCCTCGGCGCCGTCTATGGCCTCATCGCGATCGGCTACACGATGGTGTACGGCATCATCGGCATGATCAATTTCGCGCACGGCGAAATCTATATGATCGGCGCCTTCATCTCGTTCCTGGCGTTCCTGGTGCTGGGCGCGCTCGGGCTCGCCTCGGTGCCGCTTGCGCTGTTCGCCGTTCTGCTCATCGCGATGGCGTTCACCGCCGTCTATGGCTGGGCGGTCGAGCGTTTGGCCTATCGCCCGCTGCGCGGCTCGTTCCGTCTCGCGCCGCTCATCTCGGCGATCGGCATGTCGATCTTCCTGCAGAACTATGTGCAGCTGCTGCAGGGCGCGCGCGTCAAATCGCTGCCGCCCGTCGTCACCGGCGGCTTCCGCATCATGGAGCAGGGCGGCTTCGTCGTGCAGATGAGCTGGCTCCAGCTCATGATCATAGTGCTGACCGTGGCGCTCATGGCGGGGTTCAGCGTCGTGATCTCTGCGACACCCTTGGGGCGGGCGCAGCGCGCCTGCGAGCAGGACATGCGCATGGCGCAGCTCTCCGGCATCGATGTCGACCGCGTCGTGGCGCTCACCTTCGTCATGGGCGCGGCCCTGGCGGCCGTCGCGGGCCTCATGGTCATGCTCTATTACGGCGTCATCGACTTCTTCATCGGCTTCCTGGCCGGCGTCAAAGCGTTCACCGCCGCGGTGCTGGGCGGCATTGGCTCGCTGCCCGGCGCAATCCTCGGCGGGCTTCTGATCGGCCTCATCGAGGCGTTCTGGTCAGGCTATTTCGCCTCGGGCTACAAGGATGTGTCGGTCTTCGGCGTACTTATTCTCGTGCTGATCTTCCGCCCGACCGGGCTGCTCGGCCGGCCCGAGGTGGAGAAGGTCTGATGGGAACGCGCGTTGCCGCGGCGCTCAAGGACGCGGCACTCGCGGGCTTCGTGGCACTCGTCTTGGCGTTTCCGCTCGTGGGCTTCGCGACCAACGACGAAGGCGGCCCAAGCCTCGCGATCCACACGCGCTTCACATGGGTGCTCTTGGGCGGCGCCGGCGTGTTCGCGGCGCGGCTCGTCCTCACGGTATTGCGCGCGCTCCTGCCGCACCTGGTGAAGGTCGGACGCAGCAACAGCCCGGCGCGCCTTGCGGGACCGCGGCGGCATGGCGCGCGCCTTTTCGGCGCGCTTCTCGTCGCATTCGCAATCGCGCTGCCGTTCCTGCCGTTCTCGTCGCGCTATCTCGTCGATCTCGGCACGACCGTACTTATCTACATCATGCTCGGCTGGGGCCTCAACGTCGTGGTCGGGCTCGCGGGGCTGCTCGATCTTGGCTACGTCGCCTTCTACGCCGTGGGGGCCTATTCCTTCGCGCTCATCGCGCGCTGGTACGGTTTGGGTTTCTGGGAGGCGTTGCCGCTTTCCGGTCTGCTCTCCGCATCCTTCGGCGTGCTCTTGGGCTTCCCGGTGTTGCGCCTGCGCGGCGACTATCTTGCCATCGTCACCTTGGGGTTCGGCGAGATCGTGCGCATCGTGCTGCTCAACTGGACCGACGTGACCGGCGGGCCCAACGGCATCGCCGGCGTGCCACGGCCCACGTTCTTCGGGCTCGTCCTTTTGCCGCGCGCGCCCAATGGCGGCGCAACCTTCAGCCAGTTCTTCGGACTATCCTTCAGCCCCGACCAGCGCATCGACTTCCTCTATTTCGTCATCCTCGCGCTCGCGCTCGTCACCAACGCCTTCAGCCTGCGCTTGCGGCGCCTGCCGATCGGCCGCGCGTGGGAAGCATTGCGCGAGGACGAGATCGCCTGCCGCGCGCTCGGCATCGATCCGACGCGCGTGAAGCTCTCGGCCTTTGCCATCGGCGCGATGCTCGGCGGCTTTGCCGGCGCCTTCTTCGCGACGCGCCAAGGCTTCATCAGCCCCGAAAGCTTCACCTTCCAGGAAAGCGCCACGATCCTCGCGATTGTCGTGCTGGGCGGCATGGGAAGCCAGATGGGCGTGGTGCTGGCGGCGATCCTGCTCGTCACGTTCCCCGAGTTCGGCCGCGCCTTCGCCGAGTTCCGCATGCTGCTCTTCGGCGCGGCGATGGTGGCGATCATGGTGTGGCGCCCGCGCGGACTCCTGGCGCAGCGCGCCCCCTCGGTCCGCCTCCGCGCCGCCGCCGTTGCCGTCGAGGCGACGTGATGTTGCTCGAGGTCGAGCATCTGAGCATTCGCTTCGGCGGGCTTTTGGCCGTGGACGATCTTTCCTTCGCGGCAGAGGCGGGCCAGATCACGGCCATCATTGGCCCCAACGGCGCCGGCAAGACCACCGTCTTCAACTGCCTTACCGGCTTCTACCGGCCGAGCGTTGGGCGGCTCGCGCTCGAGCGGGACGGGGTGACGCACTACCTCGAGCGCATGGACGGCTACCGTATCGCGCGCGATGCGGGCCTTGCCCGCACGTTTCAGAACATCCGCCTCTTCGCCGGCATGACTGTGCTCGAGAACCTCGTCGTGGCGCAGCACGCGCCGCTCATGCGGGCGAGCGCGTTCTCGCTTGCAGGGCTTTTGGGCTTGCCCGGTTATCGCCGCGCGGAGACGCACGCAATCGAGAAATCCTGCGCCTGGCTCGATCGCATCGGGCTCCTCGCGCGCGCCGACGACGCCGCGGGCAATCTCCCTTACGGCGCCCAGCGTCGCCTCGAGATCGCGCGCGCCATGTGCACTGATCCCGCGCTTCTCTGCCTCGATGAGCCCGCGGCCGGCCTCAACGCGCGCGAGACCGGCGAACTGATGGCGCTGTTGCGTGCGATCCGCGACGAGACCGGGATCGGAATTCTTCTCATCGAGCACGACATGCGCCTCGTCATGGGCGTCTCCGACCGCGTCGTCGTACTGAACTATGGACAGAAGATCGCCGACGGCCCGCCCGACGCGGTGCGGCATGACGCGGCCGTCATCAAGGCCTATCTCGGCGAAGAGGACGCCGCCTGATGCTGCGCGTCGAGGGCGTCCATTCCTTCTACGGCAGCGTCGAGGCGCTGAAGGGGGTCGATCTCGCGGTCGAAGAGGGCGAGATCGTCGCCTTGATCGGCGCCAATGGCGCCGGCAAGTCGACGCTGCTGATGACGATCTGCGGCAGCCCGCGCGCGGCGCAGGGCCACATCACGTTCGCGGGCGCGGACATCACCGGCGCCGCGACGCACGAGATCGCGCGGCTCGGCATCTCGCATGCGCCCGAAGGCCGCCACATCTTCCCGCGCATGACGGTGCTCGAGAACCTCCAGATCGGCGCGATCCCGGCGGGAGAGGCGCATTTCGCCACCGACGCGGAGCGCGTCTTCACGCTCTTTCCGATCCTGCGCGAGCGAAAAGGTCAGCGCGGCGGCACGCTTTCGGGCGGGGAGCAGCAGATGCTCGCGATCGGCCGCGCGCTCATGAGCCGGCCGCGCCTCCTGCTGCTCGACGAGCCTTCGCTGGGATTGGCGCCGATGGTGGTGAAGCAGATCTTCGCCGTCATCCGCGAGATCAATGCCGAGCGGAAGATCACGGTCTTTCTAGTCGAGCAGAATGCGCACCACGCGCTCCGCCTTGCGCATCGCGGCTATGTCATGCAGACCGGCCGCATCGTGCTCGCAGGCACGGGCGCCGAGCTCCTCGCCAACGCGGAGGTGCGCGCGGCCTATCTCGAGGGCGGTGCATGACGGTGTTCCTTGTCATGACGGTCGTCTTGTTTGGCGGCGCCGCCGCGATCATGGGCCAGGCGCTCGCGCGCAACTGGCGCCCCGCCTGGCAGATCGTGCTCTATGCCGTGCTGCTCGCCGGTGCCGACCGCTTCCTGCTCTATGCCCTTTTCGGCGCGGAACTGCTGTCGCCGAGCGGCTATGCCGCCGCCTTTGTGATTCTCCTTGCCGCGGCCGGCGCAAGCTATCACCTGACACAAGCCGCGCGCATGACCGCGCAATATCCTTGGCTCTACGAGCGCGCGGGACTGTTCGGCTGGCGCGAGCGTCGGCCGATGCTAGAATTGCCGGAAGCCACAGCGGAGTGAGCCATGAGCCCCATCAGGTCTCTTCTCGCAGCATCGGTGCTGGTTGCGTGGGCGGGTATTGCGGCGGCGCAGGACATTCCGATCGCGGTCGTGGGCCCCATCACGGGCGAGGATGCCGCCTTCGGCGAACAGATGAAGCGCGGCGCCGACATGGCGGTGAAGGACATCAACGCCCACGGCGGCGTGCTCGGCAAGAAGCTCAAGCTCCTCACCGGCGACGATGCGTGCGATCCGAAGCAGGCGGTCGCGGTCGCGAACCAAATGGCGAATGACGGCGTCGTATTCGTCGCCGGACATTTCTGCTCCGGCGCCTCGATCCCGGCCTCGGCCGTCTATAACGAGAGCGGCATCCTCCAGATCACGCCTGCCTCGACCAACCCCGTGCTTACG
>Ga0335079_10000553_pt1 | contig 43090 bp, 36 predicted proteins | sample Lox_Sample_33_FD_206719 | JGI IMG/M metagenome (GOLD analysis project Ga0335079, IMG submission 206719) | Soil microbial communities from Loxahatchee National Wildlife Refuge, Florida, United States - Lox_Sample_3.3 | ecosystem: Environmental > Terrestrial > Soil > Wetlands | place: USA...
ATGTGCTGTGATCGTGATCGGATAACTGCCCGCCGTCCCCGTCGCTGGCGTCCCGCCCAGTGTTGCCGTCCCGTTCCCGTTGTCCTTAAACGTCACTCCGGCCGGCAACGCTCCCGTCTCCGTCAGCGATGGCGTCGGTGTCCCCGTCGCCGTCACAGCGAAGCTCCCCGCCGTCCCTACCGTAAATGTTGTGTTGTTGACACTGGTGATTGTCGGCGCCTGATTTACCGTCAGTGTGAAGCTTTGTGTCGCATTCGGCGGGACGCCATTTTGCGCCGTGATCGTAATCGCGTAACTACCCGCTGTCCCCGTCGTCGGCGTCCCGCCCAATGTTGCCGTCCCGTTCCCGTTGTCCTTAAACGTCACTCCACTCGGCAACGCTCCCGTCTCCGTCAGCGATGGCGTCGGTGTTCCCGTCGCCATCACCGTGAAACTGCCCATTGTCCCCACCACGAACGTCGTGCTGCTCCCGCTCGTGATCGCTGGTGCCACTCCCACAGCGCTGCCGGCAGCTCGAAAAGCAACCATCTGCATAATCCAACGCCCGGATGAATCCAGTGGCGCAGTCGCGCTGTAGCTTCCCGTTGCCGTGACAAAGCGGTCTTCCGCGATATCGCCATCGGGTGACGTCAGGAGTCGCTGCGTGAAACCGCTCCCAGGCCCATTGGTCGAAGTCACAACGATGTTCGCGCCGAAGACAAGATCTGTCGCGTTGGTTGTAGTAACCGCTCCGCTGCTACTGTTTGCATTGTTCCCGCTGGCGCGTGCAGTGATATCAACTGGATTGGAAACGTCGGCGCCGCTGTATTCGAGAATCCGGATGTCGGCAGAATTCGCAGCCTTGCTAAAAGTCACGGTGACCGTGTTTGCACCGGCAGCCGCCGCCGCGATGTTCTTGGCGTAATAGATCGACTGGGACAGCGCTCCGCTAACGACCGTAGGGCCGACCGCGCGCGTGTACATATTGCCGCGGGTGTCAACGACAGTGCTCACAGTCGCCGTACTGTCGTTCCATCCCACGACCACGACGTTCAGGTCCCCGGCCGATTGCGCGGCAGAGAACGTGACTGTTACCGTGGTTTGGGAAGTTTGCGGCACAGCATAGTTGCCCTGGACGTAGCTAATCGCCCCTGCCGCCGAAAGGGTAGCCGGCCAGAGCCAGCACAAAAGCCCTGTAGAAGCGAGTATCACAGGGCACGTAAGCGCACCGTTTGCAAGTCCGCTGCGGCGGACGACTCTCTTCATGGGCCCCCCTCAGTTGTGACCCTGCTCTTCTTGCGTAGAAACCTTACGCGCAGACTGTGATCAATTGAAATTTGGGCATCGTCTCACCTCATGTGCGTAACGAACGGTCGGGCGCGACGACCATTGCGGCTAGGACAACGATTGAAGTCGTGTCCGGAAGCACCCCCGAAATGATAGACCTTCTCGTGTGCCCTGAAAAGAGCATGTACTCGTCCACATGATTAGTGACACTCAGCCTTCTGTGATTGAGATTTCCAGCGCTCGAGGAATTCGAGCGGGGTGCGATAGCCGAGCGCTTGGTGAGGACGCACGGTGTTGTAGATATGTTCCCAGCGGCGAAGCTGAGGGTTGAGATGAGCGACGTTCCAGTCGTTCGGGATGACCTGATAGAACTCTTCGTGGTGCGTGCGATGAGAACGTTCGACCCGTCCGTTCAGCTTGGGGGAACGCGGCGGGAGCACGAACAAGGGCAAGCCCCGCTGCTGGCAGGCGCGTTCAAACTCGGCAGCGAATTCACTGCCGCCATCGACTTGCAGGGCGGCAATAGGAAAGGGCATGCGGTTAATCAGCGAATCGAGGAAGTGCGCGGCGGCCAGCGAAGTGGCCCGTTGGTGCACTTCCACAACATCCCAGCGAGAGACCATGTCGCGGGCCGAGAAGTGTTTCAGCACCACTCCGCGTGCTGGCCGCACTTCTTTGGTGTCGAGTTGCACCAGATCTCCCGGCCTCCGAACAGGCCAAAAACGGGGCTTTCTTCGAGCCCAGGGACGACCGCGCATCTTGCGCCGCCTTCCGGATATTGCGGCCGCAGGGGCTTCGACCAGCACGCCTCGTCGCTTCAGATCGCCGAGAATGCGACCCACCATCGAAGTGGAAAGGCGAAGTCCTTTGCGGCGAAGCAGCAGGACCAGCTTGTCCTTCCCCCAGCGGGGATACTCGCGCCTCAGGGACAGGACAGATGCAGACTGCGCCGCCGTCCATGTCGGTTGCCGCCGCCGCTGGGGGCGATGCGAGTGATCCTCCAGCGTGGCGAGGTTATGAGGGTCGTAGCGGCGCCACCAGCGATAGAAGGTCTGCCGACGGATGCCGAAATGGCGGCAAGTGAACGCAGCGTTGCGACCGTGTCGGAGATAGTGGGTCATCCACTGCACGCGGAGCTGGCCGGCCCGGCTCAGCTCGTGCCCCAAGCGCGAGAGCTCTCGCGCTTGGGGCACCCTTCCCCATCGAATTTGTATGACGACACTCTACCGAGTGTCACCAATCATTCTGAACGAGAACAGAGCATCGGCCTCGCCGTTGCAATGCCTCCTGGGTACAGTTAGTGAGCAATTCCTTTGGACTAGTCTCCTTAAGGGGACTATCGGCGATCACACGACGTAACTTTGCACCGTCCTATGCCACTATCGGCCGTTTTGCTATGAGCCCACGCGTACCGCGACGCCCTAGTGCGCCTTCCAAAAGCAGACAACTTAAGTAGGTACGGGCGGCACTTCCAACGCAAGAGAGCACCCGAGTAGATTGAACCATCAGGAGCAGCACAAGTCGCTCACAAGGATTAAGAGGGCACATCTCGGACTGCTCGCGCCACGATCCCAACTTGAGCACACTTGTACTGCTGCGAGTGGACGAACAGCAAACCAAGACGGCAGCCTGGCAGAGGAGCATTGCCGCAGCTGACGCGCGAAGGATCGGTGCACTGGATGATTAGGACAAGATCCGAGGCGCAAATAACCTGACCGGGCCGAGGTTTTAGTCCAGGAGAAGTGAGAAAGTTTTATATCACAGCCATGGGCTGCGAAATCGAGTTTGGTGGAACCAGGGGGCTATAGGCCGCCGGCACCGGCGGCCTATAGCCCAGCGCCGAGTGCGGTCTCCTGGTGTTGTATTCCACCCGCCACTTCTCGATCACGATCTGCGCCTCCTTCAGCGAGTAAAAGATCTCCCCATTCAAGCATTCGTCCCGTAACTTCCCATTGAAGCTCTCACCGTAGCCGTTCTCCCAGGGACTGCCCGGCTCGATGTACAGCGTGCCCGTCCCGACCTTCCCCAACCACTTCTGCAGTTCGTTGGCCACGAACTCCGGGCCGTTGTCAGGCCGAATGTGCTCCGGAATGCCTCGCCACAACATCACATCGGCCAGTGTCTCGATCACCTCATAGCTCGTAAGCCGGCGAGCCACCCGAATCGCTAGGCATTCCCGTGTGTATTCATCGATCAGCACGAGCAGCCGCAGCGTGCGTCCGTCGTGCGTCATCGCACTCACGAAATCATAGGCCCAAACGTGGTTGGTCCGCTCCGGCCGTAGCCGCACACACGACCCGTCATTCAGCCACAACCGTCCCCGCGGCCGTTGTTTCTGTGGCACCTTCAGCCCCTCCCGCCGCCAGATGCGCTGGACCCGATCCTTGCCTACCTGCCAGCCCGCTTTACGCAACTCCGCAGTAATCCTCCGGTATCCGTAGCGCCCGTATTCACTGGCCAGTGTAATGATCGCTTTGGTAAGGGCATCCTCGTCGATCCTCTGGATCGCGGCATAGCGTTGTGTCCTTCGCCACTGCCCCAGCAGCCGACAGGCATGCCGCTCGCTCACTTGGTACTTTTCGCGTGCATGCTCCACCGCACAACGCCGCCGCCCAGGGCTCAGAAGTTTTCCGAGGCCACATCCTTCAGAATCTGCTTCTCCAGAGACAACTCCGCTACCAAACGCCTTAACTTCGCGTTCTCCCGTTCCAGTTCCTTCATCCGTTTCGCTTGATCTAGCTTTAGGCCGCCGAATTCTTTTCTCCAGCGGTAATACGTCTGTTGAGTGATCTCAGCTTCCTTGCAGGCTTGCGGCGTGGTTTTCCCGTTCGCGATTTCCACTTCGATCTGCCGCAGCAACGTTACGGTCTGCTCCGGCTTGTATCTCTTCATGGGCATGTCCAGCTCTCCTTAGAGTGATTCTCTCTCACTCCCGCTGGACTAATTCAAGCCGGTCACCTCAACCGACGGTTCGATTCCAAAAGACGTCACGGAGAAGAGGCTAGTCCAGGGGAAACGCCGCGGAGCGCTACGCTGGTGACCTTGAGGTTAAACACGAGGCCACCGTGCCAGAGCATCAAAGAGGCCGGCCCGAACATATGTCGGGCACGATGGGCGGTGCACGGAGAGAATCGGCGTGCAGATAGAACCCCTCGATAGCTAACAGCTACGTCGAGAGATTTTGTCGCACGCTGAGGGGCAGAAGTGGACTGGAGGGACTTGGAGAAGGCTGGAGCAGTATCGTCGGCAATCGAGAATTGAACTAAACCGGCTTCATCGCGGAATCGAGAATCCTATCTAAGAGGTGGTTCTTTTCGACCCTTACAATTCCACCTCGACGACGCCATAAATGTCTAAACTTGGCAGAGATATTACAGATACACTCTTTCATGATCGCACGCAGACGCAACTTCGTAAGTCACGTAATCACCTTCGACAACAGCAAAGGCGATGCGCGCTCTTTCCGATTCCGGACCTTCGACAATCCACTTGTTACCCTTTCTAACCAATTTCATCTGGCTGCGGGCCCGCCACCAAACGTCGACGTCTCCCGGCAACGCCGCCCAGATTTGTTCGCGAGCAATCAGGGTTCGCAGATGGTCGAGCAGCATCTCATATACTTTTCGCGAGCGCTCATCGATCAAATAATCAGGATGCGCGATAAAATTCATCAGACCATTTCTTTGCCTGATCAAATCGAGTTGCCTTTTCCACAGACCAATCGAATAGTCATTCAAGATGTGGAAAACTGAATAATCCTGGCTGGTGGTCAGAGGAAGTTCAAGAATCCTTCCAATAAAAAATGGAAACACGGTGCAGCAGCCACCGCGTTTCGGTTCCAAGTGAGCAACATTTGTCAGGGACATATCGTAGGAGAAATCGAACGCATCATACCAATCGAGCATGCGATACATCGAGCCCGCCCGAAAACCGCGCGCGTCATATCGACGTCCATACTCATTAATTTTTTTCGCACGACGGAGGAATTCCTCACGCTCTTGGTACAAGTGGCCGTCGTGGTTCAAATCATGGATGTTGAACTCAAATCCGCGCTTCCGGATCTCGTGGACGTATTCGTCGGGAAGCTCATATCGCCCTTCTGGAATAACCTGGAATGAAGCCTTGATCCCGTAGGAGTTATCGAGGTCCATCAGTTGCGACGTGAAGTCGCGGCCCACCCGAGTTTCCACGTCGTGCGTGAGAATCAAACAACTGGGTGCACCATTGGGCCAAAACCAGATGAATGGCACGCGTCGTACGCCAGCAGCGCGCATCGAAAGCCGCAGGAATTCCTGATGAAGTGTGTCTACGGTGAAATCAACCGGCCAAGCCGGGAAAGGCCGGCGTTGCCAATCGCTGAAATAAGCTCTCTGAAGTCTCCGGCGAAGCGAAGAAGGCAGAAGCGCTCTGACTAAATAATAGGCCTGAAGTATGCATTCGTGAGTGATGAGTCTCTCTCTGCCCGGCATTAAGGCTCCGATATATCGCTCGTGACGGAGGTTCTCAACCGTTTGGGCAGGATTGAACGGCAAATGAACTTCCCGCTCTTTAAACCGCACACTCAGGGATGAATCGCAGAGTCCAGCGTTCTCTATCGTTCTCGAAACACCCGTCGCGCATTGTCCATAACAAATCGCCTCGGGCCCGAACTGAAAGAATCCGGCATCACCGGACAAGTCTGGTGCTAGCGTGCGGCCAAGTAAATCTTCAGGGACCCGAAAGTAGTCTGAGAGAACGTGAATCAAGTTTTGGCCCGCCGTCTTTCGACCGCCTGCATGAGCTCGACCAACGAGGAGAAACCGCTGCAGATTCCCTTTGATTTTCTAAAACTGCGCAGGCCGCTGCTCACGACGCCCACCTCGATCGAGGCGGGCGTCTCAAGCTGGGGCCTCCTAGAGTGTCGGCAAAGCCTTGCGGCAAATGCCCGTCTGCGGAGCCTGACTTCTAGCCGATGTGGCGATAGAGCAACTGCCCGCTGATCGTCAACAGCCTACTGGGCATGAAGGAGAAAGCACGCTTTGCCACCTTAAGTTTCCATCCGCCCGCCGAATCGAAGGAGTAAGGAGTCTCCGGAAATCTCCAATAGACCAGTTTCTTCGGGCGCGGGACCCAGTGATTCTTGAACGTAAGGAGTCCCTCGTCGCCGTCCTCGGTCCGTCCCATGTCAAATTCGATGGCTCCGCTCGATTTCGCCGCCGCAACCGCATTCCAAAGCAGCCATGGTATCGCTCCAAATTTGTTGAATCGTGGGTCCGAGCATCCATACTTGTAATAAACGGTTTCCCTGAATCGCAAAGTGAGGATCGCAGCAACCGGAGTCTCATCTTTGTATGCCACACGGATCTCCAGCGCTGCGCCCAGGTATTGAACCAGGTTTCGGAACCAAGCGAACGGGCTCGGTGGCATGCGATGCCGGCCTCGTGTGACTACGAAAAGAGCATAGAAATCCCTTAGTAGGTCCTCGGACCTGCCGCATTGCCCAACAAAGTCGGCCCGCTGAGCCCGCTGAATTCGGCGTTGAACCGAATCTTTATCGAGACTCCTGAACACCTCGACTAATTCTGGACGCAGGTCAAGAGTGTGTAAAGAGTGTGACGCCGCCGGCAGAAAATCGATCCCGTCGCCTGATTGGCCTAAATTGACGTCGATGGGACGAATCTCAAGATACTTCCACTCCTGGTGTTCCGACGCACTTTGCAAATAGCGAATCAGGAAGTTCAAGTCTTCGACCGTGTCACAAAGAGGTTCGCAATGATCTGAAAAAGGCAGCGACACCAGACGACGTCCCGTGAGCCAGCTCTTGACGCGACAAAACACCAGTCCATTCTGCAGTTCGCCATTCGGCGACGATGTCGTGAAGGCTACCGGCTCGTAACCGTAGGTGCGCCGAAGTGCCTTCAGCCAACCGACGGTGTGGAATACCGACGCCTTGGGGTGTCTACGGACAAATTCTGTCCACCGTGCGTCTTGCGTCGGATCAATCTGATAAAATCTCATTGCCGTTCGTTAGTCTTTTTGCACTCTCTCTGGTGCTAGGCTTTACAGAGGCAGGAACGTCAACTCTCGAGTCCATTTCCGTCGTGGTTTCGGGGATGACCTAACCGAAAAACGGACGCATAACGAACAGTCCAATCGCTTTTCTTGCGGTCGAACGGCTCCAAGCCCCAATATCTCCAGGGCCAGTCACGCCTCACCGATGGGTCGCCGTTGTGTGTCTCTTCAAGCGAATCCGGAACGGGCGACCAGCCCAATTCGAGCGCCACCTTCGTTCGAACATCCAAGTCGATTCCTGAAACAAAAAGATACCCACCGGGATCAACCAGACGTGCGATATTGCGTAAACATCTTTCTGCATCCGGCGGATTCATATGGCACAGGAATTTGTTTGCTACGACAAGATCGTGGCTCCCCAGAAGGCTCGCCAGTTGCTGATCTCCGGCATCCGCAACCTGCCATTTGATCCCTTCCTTGATCCACGGTTGGATTTTCCTCTGGCCGTCGTCTTGGTCGAACATCGTCCGGATTTCTTCGTCCGTTAGCCGCTCAAAGATTGGGGAACCTACTAGTGCTTCGTCTTGGAGCGAATAGATTCCCTTTTGAGCAATCTCTACGATCTCATTTGATATATCGCTCGCATGGACGACGACCTTCAAATCCGGCCGCGCCGAGCGGATAGTCCACAGAATTGAGTAGACTTCGGCTCCATTGCTGCAGGCTAAGACCGCAATCCTCAACGTGGACCCATGCGGTCTTTTCTCTGCGAGCGCGCGAATCAATTGCAATTCCGGGCGGTTTCGAAGGAAGAAAGTCCCATGGTATTGTCTTCGTTCAGATTGTAGCTTAACCAGGCGATGTAGAAAGGTGCCGTACTTAACCACCGGATGAACCGTCTTCAGAGGAGAAGGCAGATGGTTCCATCCCGATTCATTGACCCGCAAAAAAAGCTTGACTGCATGCCTTCGCAAAGGGCCTACCCTTGATATTCTTGCCAAAATCGATCCCGGCATATATTTCTCAGGCTGCTTGAGAGGACTACCGCGAAACTTCGAAGCGAGATGATTGGAGCTAGATTCAGATCGTTAGTTTGCGGCAATAGAAAGCTTCGGCATAGCCGCTGGGAGAATTGCACTCCATTCCGCGCAGCCGCATTAGGGACAAAAACGTCTCCTTCTCAAACCAACGCTTGTTGTGCTGGGATTGGAAGGCTTCCATCAGGTACTCACCTTTCTTTTGGCACACGTCCGACTCGAGAGGAACGAACACGCTCGGCTGTCCCACGTCGCCATCGTATTTCGGAATCTCATATTCCAGAATCCAATGATCCCGGAAGGTATTCCAAGTCAATTCCGCAATGAGGCGGTGATCTTGATGCGCGTCCTTACGGTTATGCGTCAGGATCAAATCGGGCGACACTCTTTTCAATCCTTCAAAGAACTCCTTGATCTTGGGTCCATCAAAAGGAAAGAAACCATCGCGAAACTTCTTTACGATGATCTCCTTCCGCTTGGCTTTGTCCAGAAACAGTTCCGCACTATTGCGGGCCTCACGCTCGCGGTTCTTGTCGGAGCTAAAAACGACCCAAACAACGTCCAGTTTTCGATCGCGGGAGAGGAGCTGCAGAATCGTTCCGCCGCAACCGATCTCGATATCGTCCGAATGTGATCCCAAACAGAGGATCTTAAGCGGCGCAGCGCCGATGCTGGGCAAAGCTAGGGAGAGCATTTGAGTCCGTTCACGCGCCGGCAGACGCTATCGCTTGCCGCCATTGCCGTTGGTTTTCCACAGTTCCCAAGGCGCGGCGCCGCCGGCACATAGATTTTCCAATTGCTGCTTGTCCTTGAAAGTATCCATGCTCGCCCAGAAGCCGTCGTAGGGATATCCGATCAGCTGTTGTTCGGATACGAGACGATGGAAAGGCTCGATGACAAGCTCTTCTTTATCGTGAATGTAGTCGAAGATCTTCTTCTTGAAGATGAAGAATCCTCCGTTAATCCGTATGTCGCCGTTGTTAATGGCATGAATTCCGGAAACCAAGCTGCCATTGCCTTGCTGCAAGGAAACCAGGTGATAGCTGAGATTTGGCCGAACGCAGAGAAAGCTCGCGATCTTATCTTGCGCGCGAAAGTGGTCAATCTGCTTGGGAAGAAGCAAGTCGGTTAGGCCGTCACTATAGTTCGCCAGAAATTCCTCTTCACCCTCCAGATATCGCTCAACCGCCTTCAGGCGCTGCCCGATGTTGGAGCTAATTCCCGTGTCCGCGAACGTGACGCGCCAGTCATGGATATCGCTGTTGAGCAGATCCAGCTTCTTGCCGCCGGCCGACAAGACAAAGTCATTGGAGGCGCACTCGTTGTAGTTGAGAAAGTAGTTTTTGACGGCTTCGGCTCGATGTCCCAGACAGAGGATGAAGTCCTTGTGCCCGAAGTGGGCATAGTACTTCATCACATGCCATAGGATGGGCCGGTAGCCGATGTGCACCATGGGCTTCGGAACGTCTTCCGCATCGCGAATGCGCAATCCCTGCCCGCCGCAAAAAAGAACAACTTTCATGAGAATCCTCTCCTCTCGCGAAGAGCCCGAACACTAAAACCCGAATCCCAGCAAATCGCAATCAGGGGTAGACCTTCACTTCGGGAATCGGAACCACGAATTGGCCGCCCCACTCGCGGATGAACGCATTCTGCTTCATGATTTCATCTTTGAGATTCCAGGGGAGGATCAGCACGTAGTCCGGACGAGTTTCGCGGATGCGGTCCGGCGAACAGATGGGAATGTGCGTGCCAGGAAGAAACTTCCCTTGCTTGTGAGGGCTGCGATCCACCGTGTAGTCTAGGAAATCGGTCCGAATCCCGCAGTAATTCAGCAGCGTATTCCCCTTGCCGGGAGCTCCGTAGCCAGCGATTTGCTTTCCGGAGCGCTTGGCCTCGATCAAGAATTCGAGGAGTTTGCGCTTGGTTTCTTTTACCTGCTCTGCGAATGAGTGATACCGCTCGAGGCAAGCGAAGCCGGCGGCCTCTTCGCGAGCGCGTAGGTCGTGTATCCGCGCGCTGACCGCTTTCGAATGCTCCTCCGCATGGCGCGCATAGATTCGGAGAGATCCGCCATGCGTGCTCAGTTCCTCCACGTCGAAAAGCGTCAGCCCGTGCGTAGCAAAGATCATTTCGGCAGTCAGGAAGGAAAAGTAGGAGAAGTGCTCGTGATAGATCGTGTCGAATTGATTTTCGTCCATCAGCCGCATCAGATGCGGAAATTCGACCGTGATGACGCCGCTGGGCGCGAGCAGAATTTTCATCCCGGCGACAAAGTCGTTCAGATCGGGCACCTGGGCGAGCACGTTGTTTCCGAGCAATAGATCGGCCTGCTTTCCCTGAGCGAGCAACTCGCGGGCGGTCGTCGTACCAAAGAACTTGACCAGCGTGGGCACTCCCATTTCAACTGCCACGGAAGCGACATTCGCAGCCGGCTCGATCCCAAGCACCGGAATTTGTTTTGCGACGAAGTATTGGAGTAGGTAGCCGTCGTTGCTCGCCATCTCCACGACCAGGCTATTTGCGTTCAACTGGAAGCGAGTGGACATCTGTTCGACATAAGCCTTCGCGTGAGCAAGCCACGTGTCCGAATACGATGAGAAATAGGCGTAGTCGCTGAAGATATTATCCGGGCTCACGTACTCCTCGAGTTGGACGAGGAAACATCGGCCGCATAGGCGCACATGCAACGGGTAGAACGCCTCCATTTGGTTGAGCTGGCTCGTGCTGAGATAGCTCTCGCACAGCGGCGACATTCCCAGATCGACGACGGTCTGCCGGAGTGGCGCATCGCAAAAGCGGCAGCGCGGCAGATCCTGAACACCATCTGCGACCGGACTCACGTCATCCTTTGCGTTGAGAGAGGCGTTTGTCTTCTCATCTTTGCTTTTCGCATTCACTGTTAGATCCATTTCCCCTCGCTAGGTCTTTCGCATCGGACGAATGTTGATATCCGTGACTTCGGCGGTGCGGTTCACTTTGAGAGCATCCAGGATGATCCGGGCAACATCCTCCGGCTGCATCAAGAGTTCCGGAGAATACGTCTTGCCCTCCGCCTGATGGATGGCGGCCTGTTGAGGACTGGCCGTCCGGCCCGGATAAACCGTTAGGACGCGTATGCCGTCTGCGTTTACTTCTGCACGAAAACCGTCGGCCACGGCCTTGAGCGCGTGTTTGGTCGCAGAATACTGGGAGATGCAGGCTCGCGTGTTCATGCCCGCACTGGAGTTGACGAACACGACCGCTCCCTGCTGCGCGCGCAGCATAGGGAGCAGGGCTTGCGTGAGCGCATATGGTGCGCGCACATTGGTTCGGTATTGCCGATCGAAATCCGCGAGCGACGCCGTTTCGACCGGCCCCATCGCAATGACGCCGGCGCTGTGAACTAGTATGTCCATCCTGTCGCAATCGCGTTTCAGATCCGCCTGCAGTTTCGCAAGATCCTCATCTACGTTCAGATCGGCGCGATACGTAAGAACCCGCGGTGAACGCGTTCGGGCTCGCTGCGCAACAGCACCGAGGGCATCCGCGTTGCGGCCGATCAGGTGCAACTTTGTCCCTTCCTCGGCGAGACATAGCGCGATTGCTGCGCCGATACCGCTGCTTGCCCCCGTGATCACGGCCGTTTGAAGGTTGAGCGGCGGCATATCGAAGACCTAGACGCGCGCCTTATGGGTGACGGAGAGCGACTTCTCCAAACTCTCCTTGAGCAAGCCGTGATCTCGCAAAACGACGGCGGCTTCATAGATGGAATCAAAGCTAACCTGCGCGCGCTCGGCAATATCTAACAACGTGTGATCTCCATCCGACAGATTCAGTACCCATAACATGGCGAGTTCCATCGCGCCCGCGTCCGCACTGCCTCCGATCACGCGATAAAGGCCTCGCTTGCCGAGTTGAGGCTCGCATTTCGGGTTCGTATTCACGTAGGCCAGATTTCTTTCCAGAATGGAAAAAATGGACAGACACGCGGCGTACGATTTGCTGAGCGAGTCTGGGTGCACGAAACTCATGTTGTCTGCGGAGGTGTGATACTCGGGAAAAGTCCCATGGGGCGTCCGCGACAACCGGCCCACGGCGAGATTAAACCCCGCCGAACAATACTGGCGTTCATCGTAGCCATACGGCGAAAAATCGAACACGTTTGCGCTCGGATCGAGTCGACGAAGAACGTGCACCGCCGCCCGGTCGATCTCGGTATCGCCTCGACGGCTCTTCTTGTAAGACAGCGCTCCCGCATCTCCCATGCCAGCCAGAACAAGACCATGCTTGATGTGAGGAACGCGAGATTCATTCAGGCTTAGCCACGTGATTGCACCGATCGTGCCGGGAATGAACACGAAGCGATGCGAATATCGCCGTGAAAGTTTCGACAAATAGTCGGCCAAGAAGCAAGCGACTGCCACGCCCGATAGATTGTCATTGGCCAGCGAGGGGTGGCACACATGGCAGGAAACTAGAATTTCATCCGTCGTTTGGCCGGGCAGCAGCAGCTCGCCGTACGTCAAATGGCCGTCTTTCAGAGACGCGTCAATTGAGACCTCATACTCGCCTTCAGCAAGCTCCAGGAGTTGGTTGTAGGTCAGGCAGAAGCCCCAATCGTCTTTGTAGTAGCTCGTACGGTAAGGAATCCAGTCGGGACGGTCAGGCAGCGTGAAAAGGTGAGGTATCAGCTCTGCAAGCGACATCCTTTTGTGGATCGGAACGCTGTAGTTCAAAACGTGCAGGTTGGATTTCCTGAAATCAATGATCCGCTCGCCCCGGGTGTTCTTCACGTACGCATCTCGAATGTTCCATTCTCGCGGAACGGTCCAATCGAAAACCGCAGTTCCACTAGGGACTTCATGGATGGCGAGAGGAACAATGCTCTGCAGGCGCTTCAGCGTTTCCCGAACACCGTCGCCGGTGATGCTTCGGCATATCGGATAGAGCTCGCTGATCAAAGCGTGCAAGCTATGCCCGAGACTGTCGAGATCAGAACGATCGGGTGCGGCGGTGCTCATATCTGAGGTGCCTGGCGCTTCAATCAGCGAAATCTGCGTAAAACCGGTCTCGTTCGAGGATTATCCGTTCGTCCGCGGGCCACTCGATTCCGAATGCAGGGTCGTTCCAGCGAACTCCCCGCGCATGTTCGGGAGCATAAAACTGAGATATCTGATAGAAGACTTCGGAGTTGTCTTCCAGGGTCTGAAAACCATGAGCGAAGCCTTCCGGGACATAGAGCATCTTTCCATTCTCGGCCGATAACACCACCGCAATGTGTTTCTTGAACGTCGGGGACTCGCGGCGAAGATCTATAATCGCGTCGTAAATCGATCCCCGCGTGCAGCGTATGAGTTTTGCTTCCTCGTAGGGCGCCGTTTGAAAGTGCATGCCGCGCAGCGTGCCCTTGAGCAGATTGAATGAAACGCTGCACTGCACGTAGCGGGAATTCAGCCCGTGCGATTGAAATTCTTTCTCACAATAAGTACGAGCGAAAAAACCGCGCTTATCGGCGTGCCTTTCCGGCTCGATGACGAACGCATCCTTGAGATTTGTTTCGGTGAAGATGATGGCAGTGAATCTCCTGCGTCTCCTGACCTGACGTCTTCACGTTGCTGTGTCCGGCACGGTAACTTGTTCGGCTGGAACTGGCGCAGTCCATTGCAAAGAAGCATTCAATTGACCCGCCTTAAGCAGCCGCCGGATATGATTTATGCGGAAATAATTGCCCCCTTCAACGGCTTCTGTCGTGAGCCCAACCGTGCGATAGGCGTCGTAAAGTTCCTGCGCGCCCGTACGAGCGGTCCACTGTGGTCGAAAGCCCGGCAGCAGATTGCGTATCTTCTCGCACGTAACACGGTAGCAGCGCTTGTCGGGTCCGCCGCCGGGAGCATATTCAATACTGCAGCCCGGCACAATTTCGGCCACAATGTCGGCCAGTTGGCTGATGCGGTAGTTCTCCTTCGTCTGGCCGACATTGAACGTGGCGTTGTGGATGATGCTCTTAGGCGCCTCAAGCACGCATATCATTGCCGCAACAATGTCTCGAATGTGCACGATCGGGCGCCACGGGGTACCGTCGCTCTTGATGTAAATTCGCCCCGTTGTATATGCAGCGGCGACAAAATCATTCAGCACAAGGTCCAGCCGGAGACGCGGAGACGCGCCGTACGCGGTCGCATTTCTCATGAAGGTCGGGCTGAAGTTCTCGTCCGCCAATTCTGCAACGTCACGCTCGACTCGAACCTTTGACTCGCCGTAGGGGGTCACAGGATTGAGCTGCGCTGTCTCGTCGAGAAACGCATCGCCAGCTGCACCATACGTGCTGCAGGACGAGGAGAACACGAAACGCTTCACGCCCGCCTTTTTTGCTAGCTCGGCGAGCCGCACGGAAGCCTTGTGATTAATTTCGTAGGTCAGCCCCGGGTCCAAATCGCTCAATGGATCATTCGACAGCGCGGCTAGATGCAGAACAGCGTCGAAGCCCTCGAGGTCAGCGCTGGTGAGATTTCGGATATCTCGGCGAATTTCGGGAATCTCTGGCAGACGCGGTCCGAAATCACAGCCTGCAAAGAGATCGGTGTCCAAACCGGTCACGTCGCGTCCGGCCGTGCGAAGCATCGAGCTCGCTACAGAGCCGATGTATCCCTTATGACCGGTCAAAAGTATCTTCACTTGGACAGCTCCTTTGGAGAAAAGCTCTTATCTTTTCCGTCGGAAGGATGGCGAAATAGGTATTGTCCACGGCCTATGCTGTCGTGGATGGAAGCACCAGCAGGCCTCGCTCGCTAGACAAACCTAGATGTCGGTAGCGGGTAGGCTACCGCCGTTAGAATGACGTCTTTGACCGTAGTTGGTAGAGCAATCCGCCTGCCAGATTAGGGGACGGGGGTGATCTGGAAGCCGGACAGGCTCGCGTTTGCTTACTGAAAACAAATCATTTACCTTCGGGGCCGGAAGTGAAGCTTGCGCTCAGTCTGTCTTTGCTCATCCCAGACTTGGGATGCTTCGGAAAAACCTTGCCACAATGTGCGAATGGGATTCCGTGAAGTGTTAAGCCGGTTATACAGGGTCTACCGCTGTTCGCTTGACTATATCGCACTTCCGCAAATAATTGAGTACTCCCTGAAACGAATCAAACTGGGCAGGTTCGTCAATTTCAACGTTGATCCCGAACTCTTCTTCAACTACCGCGATAAGACTAATAGTAGCCACAGAATCCCAACTCTCGACGGATCTTGCGCTGGCGAGACTAATTTCTTCGGCAGCGAGCTCGGGTAAAACGGCCGAAAAGCATGCCGCAAGGCGCCTTTCCATTTCATCCATCTGTCATCTCCTTAGGTTCCGGAAGGAACTTCGTGTGGATTCGAGTGCCCTGTCATGGTAGGCACACTCATCCGGCTAATAGGTCTGTGAAGATCAGCCTGTACTGTTCCTCTAAAGCCCCACAGCAATCTGCCACTCTTTCTCCAATCGCGTGTTTCAGACTTGAGGTATTCTTCTCAAGTTGACAGAATTGTTCGATCAACTTGTCGGCATCTAACTGCTTGATGTCCTGGCAGTATTCCCAAGCACCCGGTCGGTCGTTGCCTTTGAGTCATCGATAAGCCGCTCGATCTCGAGTTATTGAGCTGAAGCGAGGGCTTTTTCTTCGACTGCTGACCGTCGAATAAATTTCTGAAGAAGATCCGCATAGAACGACTTCTGACCCATGACATATAAGATTGTGGTAGAATAGATAGTTGTAAGTACAAAACCTCCCACGATTAGCCTTGCCAAGTGAGACTGACCGTACACCGAGCAAACGCCAAACGCGACGGTTCCAGCGACTACACTTGATGCTAGCGGCCGGCTCACTGTGACCAGAATATCCCTAAACGAAATTACGGTGTGGTGCACCGACCAAGCAACTACCGGCACGAGCCACAGGATCATTATCGCAGAGTAGGCGCAGGCGACTCCTTTGGGTCCATAAGGCAATCCCAGAAGGTAACTGCCGATCATGAGCGGCGCGATCACCAGCGACATCTTGACGCCCCTCCCAACCATACCGATCGCATTGAGCAACCATGCCAGAGGATTTGCTATCGCAAAGACTAGGATCGTCGGAGTAAGCAGGCGGAAAATAGTCGCAGCGTCCTTCCACTTCGGACCTAGAACGAAACCAATCAGATCAGGGGCGAAGACACCGCAGGCAACCGTGGCTGGCAGCGTTAGCGAAAGCACGAGGGAATAGCCCTTGAGGAAGTAGCTCCTGAGGCGGCGCGGTTCGTCTTGCAGTCGAGACAATGCCGAGAAGGCTACTTCGCCTATCGCTCCATTGAGGATGTCGGTTGGTATTCTAATCAACTGATAGGCGCGTCCGTAAATCCCGATAGCGTCTGCTCCCCAAAACCGGCCCAGAAGCACTTTCTCGAAGTTCGAAGCAAAGTAGACAATTATTCCGGTGACAGTCATAGTACCACCGAAGCGCATCATGGAACCAACTCCGGCTCGCCTGGACGGCATTCGCGGCACCCAAGCCGTGCTCATCCAGAATGCAGTCGTGGAGGAGAGTGGAAGAGTGACCGCCATTGCGACCAGTGCCCAATATCCGAACCCGGCCTTAGCGGCGCCGATTGCGACCGCCGTGCTCACAACCCATGAACCTGTGTCAATTACAGACAGGGTCGTAAACCGCATCTGCCGTTGTAGCCGTGCCGAATGCTGAATGCCCGCTGCGTTGAAGACGAATGTGCTCGCCATAATGATCGTCACCCAGTAAAGACGCGGTTCGTGATAGAACGCGGCAACAACGGGAGCGAGTCCCGACGCCGCAGTGGCAAGTAGTATTCCGACTAAGACGTTTATCCAGAATAGCGTCGTTGTCTGTTCCTCGGTAACTCGGACATGTTGGACTGTCGCTGCGGAGAGCCCGAAGTCCCGAAATAGGTTTAGAACTCCCGTTAAGGCGGCTACCATACCAACCAAGCCAAAGTCCTTCGGTTCCAGCAACCGCGCCAGTATCGCGAGCGAAGTCACGCGAAGCATCAGATTCGCTGCTTGGGCGCAGACCCGCGCGAGCGTCCCCCGTATCGCCCGCTCCTTCAAATCTTTCATTGTCGCGATTGTTCCTTTAGATGCTGCGGTGCACGCGGGGGCCAATTTTGGCCCGTTCGCCGCCTGAGCCTTGCTGAATCTCTTTGCAAATAAACTGATCTTGTCCTTCCAGCGCCGCAAGGCCCCTTTCCATTTCATCCATCTGTCATCTCTTTAGGTTCCGGAAGGAACTTCGTGTGGATTTGAGTGCCCTGTCATGGTAGGCACACTCATCCGGCGAATAGGTCTCTGAAGATCAGCCTGTACTGTTCCTCTAAAGCCCCACGGCAATCTGCTACTCTTTCTCCAATCGTGTGTTTCAGACTTGAGGTGTTCTTCTCAAGTTGACAGAATTGTTCGATCAACTTGTCGGCATCTAACTGCTTGATGTCCTGACAGTATTCCGACAATCCCATTTGGCTCATAAGGGAAGAGCATTTATGGTGGAAGGAAATGGCAATCGACGGCTTGTTGAGTAACAGCGATAAGAGAACATTGTGAAAGCGAGTCCCAACTACGATGTCCGTTGCTGCTAGTTGTGACAAAAGATCCTCAACAGATTCGATGGGCTCATCGATGATTCGCTCCTGGTCATACGTCACTGACCGTTCCCTCAACAAAGATCTGAACTCGCGCGTCGCGCTCCTGTCCACAAAATCTCCAATCAATAGCCGAATGTCGTATTCGCGGGCCAGCAGCCATTTCACGAACTCCACGAGGGTCTCCAGGTAGGCCCCGTAATCTGCGCTCGTCGGTTTTTCCACGCTATACATCCCAGGGTATTCCATCAACCCGAGGCCAACAACTAATCTGCGCCCGATTGCCTGATGATGGGGCAACAAGGTTTCGGGCAGACTAAAAGCCAAATCCGGATACACCCGATCATCATCACGCCGGAAACCGATGTCTTGAACATACTGCAGCGTGGAACCGTCCCTGTAAGACCGGAAGTCCGCTAAAGAAAGCGCCGATTTAGCGAGGAACCTGCCAGCTGTGCCGTTTAGGGGCCCCGCTCCGACGCTTACAAAGAAAAGCCGGCAGCGGCACAACTTCGCTATCATGGACCATTTGAACGTGCTATACGGACCCCAGCCCACGAGGCTAAAAGCATCGGTCAACAAACCTGTTCCCGGTACGATGAGCGCATCGGTATTCGACAACATTTTGAGGCCCTGTATCCAACGGTAAAGCTCGCTTGGTATTCCGATAAACAGCTTCCGCACAAATCTAGCCACGGGATTGCGAATAGTCCAAGGCTTAAACACGACGCTGCTAATCGGCACAGCTGCGATTTTATAGTCCGAAGCTACGGTTTCAGGCGCGGTGCAGATACAAGTAAGTTCGACATCGGGGATCAGACGACGAACATGGCACAGCATAGCTTGAAGGGTACTCTCGTTGCCAAGGTTTCCCGCCCCAAAGTGCCCGAAAAAGGCAATCTTTCGGCGCGTCGGACCAGTGCTCATATTCTTTACTCTCGGTTGGATCGCTAGGGCTTTTTCACACCTTGTATGATTGAGGCTTCGCAATCCGTTGGGTTCATAGCAAGATCGGCCAACTCCTTCAAGCGACGCTCGCGGGCTGCCATACCTGGCGACGGCTCAATCCCGGCGACCCGGAACATCTGCTTCCATCGATAAACCCAATCGAAATGTAACAGCGCTTCCACCGCGTTTCTTCGGCTTATCGCGGAAACTCGAGCTCGCTCCGAGCCGACCATGGCAAGAACCTCTGTGACGTCGGACCCGTCAGGTCGGATTGGAACGACGGCATCCGTCCACTGGAATAATTCGCTAAATGCCTCACAATTTGGTGGTTGTCCAATCATCACTGTGCCAGCGGCCGCTCCTTCGTAGAATCGATAGCCAACTTCGATTTGGCCCCGGGTTACCTGGTCATCCATTTTCCCTGGTGCCACCACAAAATACCTGCTTCGCTTCGCCACATTCGCGTACAGATCGCGGTGTTGCCGATGGTCGTACACCTCCGTGTCATTTCCCGGAAACGTGTCATAGACGTAGAAGATCTCGCCGCGACCGGCTGCCTTGAGTAGCGTCTGGTGAATCCGCTCCTCTCTTCGTCCAATACTGTACACGTCGATGACGCGCTCCGGCGGGTTCGAAAATGGGCTAAATCGAAGCGTGTCGATCCCACCGGGGAGCCAATGGCAAGACCGATTAGTAGCGTTCGACAACGTAGCGACACTTCCCTTACAGCCAACAAAGATGTGATCGAATCGACTGAGCGCATGAAGCCAGTATTTGTATTCTGGTATTGAAGCCGCCCATATCTCGTCGATCCAGCAGACGCTGGTTTTGCAGTGGTCTCTCCACCCATCAATTGCATTGAAGTACAGAAGATCCGAGCCATTTTGGCAGATGGCGATAAACAAATCATATTCACGAGTGAGCCGAACCCGTCGGAGCCCGGGATTGACGTATATCAACTTCCTTGATACGTCATGATATAGAGCCTTTCTCACCAAAAAGTCCTTAAACCAAGGTCCCCAGGTCATCCCAAGGCCGATCAACTCGACATCGTCGATCTCCGTTAGGACATCTTCCGCTTCGTAAAGCCCACACCGGTAGGCCCTTCTTGTTAAGTATCTAAGAGTCGGCATGCAAATGCGCGGCCTCGAATCCATGTTCCCTCTGGTTATATCCAACCTAGGATGCCGAGCGCGTGCTGCACACGACTACCTTGTGCGGAACTGAACCGCACAGTACCAAGCTGAGAGTCCCATGTAGCTTTTCTCGACAAGAGCCTACCCAAGCTCCTGGTCGGCCCCCCCACAGGCCGTTGCGAACGGCGGGGTACTGAATAAGATACGCCCCACCCATCAGACTGATATCGCAACGGCAGGCGCCGGGGCGGGCTGAAGCTTGGTCAAATTACAGATTTCTAGCTTCAATTGCTATCTGATCCTACGGAAGTAACAGTCTCCGGCTTGAGTGACAAGCGAAGAGACAACCCACGAACTTGTCAAGCTTGTCCATGCCATTGAGCAATCGATGCTGTCCATTGGGTTGCGAAGATGTTTGCACCGAGATTGGCCTCGGCTAGGAATGACTCTTCGCTCGGGCCCTTACGGCATTCGATTCTCTCAACATCGTGACCCACTGGGTGAAAGGGAATGCAACTCGATAGAGGGCCAATTTCAAGACAAGACCGAGGTTTAGATCACATCATCGGGTCAAGCCCGATCTGGCGCGATTCGGTCTGCTCGCGGAGGAGTAGAGCACTTCTAATTGCCCAGGGAGCGATGTGTGTCAGAGCCCATTTTAGCGCAATGCCCGGGGTCAGCTCATAGGCGGCAGCCTCGGAAACGGATTCTCGTGCTTTGCCATAATCTCCAAATCGCAGATATCGGTTGGTCCATGAACTGTGGACCTCGCGGAGTCTCCTCCGCAGGAATTTCTTAACATTTGGTTCTAGTCCCTTGATTTGACGCCAGTTTTTCTCGTATCTGTATTGGAGCATCCGAAGACGGAACTCTTCTTTGTGCCACGCGAGAGAGCTTCCTAGATGTCGTTGTTCGGCAGGAGACCGATCGATTAAGGCCATCGGCATATTCACGTAACAGAACTTCGTGACAAGAGCCAACCGAAAGAGGAAGTCTCGTTCTTCTAGGTAACGCACATTTTCATCGAATCCTAGCTGACGAACGAGGTCGGTTCGAGCGACTACTGTTTGAATCCAAGCCTGATCGAGGTGCTCCATAAAATCGACCAAATCTTCGACGATCCCAATCTGAGGTTCATAAGTGGCGCTTGCAAGCTGAAAGATAGTCATTTTCATTCGTGGGTTATTCATGAACCAGCCGTCCGTAAAACAGAGCCCACACTGACCGTTGTACCTCGCGAGCGCCCGGAATTGCCACTCGAGCTTTTGCGGTAGCCAAAGATCATCGTTGTCGTTGAACGCCAGCCACTCACCTCTTGCCCTCGCGATGCCATTGTTACGAGCTACGCTTTGTCCCTGATTTTCCTGGTGAAAATAGCGTACTCGTTCGCGCCAGGCCGGGTTTTCCGCGATGTATCGCGGCAACATTTGGGGAGTTTCGTCGGGCGAGCCGTCATCGATGAGAATGACTTCGGAAACAGGGTAGGTCTGCATCAAAACACTTTCAACCACCTGCTTCAAAAGACGGAAGCGCCCGTAAACAGGTATGACAACTGAAACGCTCGCGCTCATTTGCTTTACCTCTCCCACTGATTTAGGTTAGGAAACATTCCTCCTCCACATTTGGCAGAACAAGAATAGCCTCTCGTCCCTGACTGGCCAGTCAGACCAGTCGCAGAGGACGATCCGCTGCTTCCGTGCCACCGTTAACGATCTGGCCTCAGTCAAGCACCGTCGGCAACAAGTTAGCCCACCTTCAGACCAACCAGACGTGCACTTCTGAAATAGAAGCCAAACGAAAAGGCAGGGCATCCTCCAGAGTGTGAATCATCGGTTCGATCACGCGGAGATTGCTATGGTTAACGTTCAAATTCACCCATCCGCCGATGACGTGGTTGCATGCCGTCGATCGCGTAGACGTCGCAATACATGGGATTCCGGCTCGAGTTAATCTTGTGCATTCATTACAGGACGACCGGTTCCGCCGACCCATACTCCCTTCGCCGTATCGAATTGTCTGGCCAGCCTGGCCGGATTACCTACGATCACAGAGTATGGAGGAAAACTCTTTGTAACCAAGGCGTTGGCCGCGATGACGCTATTGCGACCAATTACCAGTTCGTCTTGATTGCAAACAATTGCCGCACCTTGGCCGATCCAGCATCCTTGCTCAATTCGAATCTTACCTCCGGGCGTAAGACCCTGCGCTTTGATGGGCAGGCTAATGTCTTCATAAGCATGGTTGTGATCCTGAATGAGAACGGACGTCCCAATTATGACATCGTGCTCAATATGAATGGCGTTTTTTGCCGATATCACATCCCGAGCTCCAATAAGAGTGTTGTCGTCAATGATGATCTTCGGCTCGCCATCTCCTTCCGATATATCGAACGTGTTGATCCACGCATCCTTCCTGATCATCACGGAGTTGCCGAGCTTGATCGCAGGAGCTATCCGCCTGCTCAACAAAGTTGTGTAGTGGATAGATAGGTTGGCGCCTCTTGACTCGAACGGATACGTCGCACTTACCCACAGGCTAAACAGCTTTGTCATGGCCCGGAGAAAAAAGTTCAAAGGGTCTTCAAAACGGACGCTAGGCTGGAGAGCAGAGTGAGTCATAGCTCAATCTATAGATTAGCCCTAGAGGACCGAACGGACGGTCAAACAAATCTGCTACCGGCGGAAGCTGATCGAGATCCAGCATCATAGATATGGCGCGCCCGCGAATCAGCGTGAAGCGAAGTATGCCGGAACATCAAAAGCCGACTCCTGAACCAGCGGAATCTTTCTGAAAGATCGCGTGGATTGCTTCTCCGCCTCCTGCCAGCGGCGCCAGAGCCAAGAGGCACCGCAGAACAGTCAGGCGGACCAGCTTTCGCGCTGCCCTCCAAGGAAGACTCGCCTCCTGACGGTAAGCCACGGGAGTTCGCCGATATCCCAAAACTCTGAAAGCATCATCGCATACGTAACGCAAGCTGGTGCCCACGGCCTGATTTCGCCGTGTTTCAAGTAGTACGCCCCGTAGACCAGCCATTTCGGCTAGGGTCCGCAGCGAGTCCGGCGAATAGTGGAACAGGTGCCGCGGCAATTCCAGTCCGTGCCAGTAGGTCCCAAAAATGTGCGCTTCCGCCGAGTCGATGTTTGGTACCTGAACGTAGAAGATTCCGCCTGGCTTCAGCCATTGCTCTACCTTCGCCATTACGCGCAATGGTTCATACAAATGCTCGAGCACGTCGAAACACGTGATGACGTCAAACGACCCTGCTGCGAAGGGAGCATCCAGAACACTTCCCACGAAGACCTGGGCACCAGTCCGCTCTTCGGCTCTTCTTGCTTCATCCGGGGACATCTCAATTCCATAAAGGCTCCATGACTTGCTGCGGATGGAGTTCAGGAACGATCCCGAACTGCAACCCAAGTCGAGGAGCGCTCCAGAGTCCTTATATTGCGCCAAATCCGCCTTTCTCTCGTTCCAACGCTTGGGGTTGTCACCGGCTCCTGAAATCAGCTTGTGATAAGCGTCCGAATAATGCAGGTGCATTTCTTCGGGCATCGGCGGTTGGCTGAGCCAAACGAGCGAACAGCTCGGGCAGCGTAGAAGCGTGTATTCTTCCTCACGGCCATGCAACCGGTCCGGCGCCCGCAGCCATTGTTGTACGCTCCTGTGCCCGCACATGAGACAGGGCTCCGAATAATGATTTCCGAGTCCGGTCGTGCTGCCGCGGTGTGCAACTGAGTCTGACAGTGGGACCGGAACTAACTTCGCACCGTTGTCCATGGAGCTTGTTCCTCTTGGATCCGGGTTCTCACACAAAAGATCCTGAGTCTTTCCTGTTTTCCCGATAGTGGCGCACAGTTCGGAGCGCCAGTCGAGGATTCGTCCATGTCAGAAGCCATTTCAATGCGATGTTGAACCTAGGGTCCATCCTCACTGCTTTCGAGACGGCTTCCCGCGCCCTTCCGTACTCTCCGGCCTCCAGATAGCAGTTTGTCAACCCACTGTGCACGTAGCCTAACTGCTCTCGAATCAGCTTCCGGATTCTCGGCGGCACGCCTTCGCCCAACCGCAAGAGCCCTTCGAGCCATATCTGGCTGTCCCGAAGGACGAATTCGACCTTATTCCATTCGGCACTCATGCCAACGTGACGAATTTCCGCAGGCGATCGATCGAACCATACGAGCGGACGGTTAACGTAACAAACGCCCGTCAGCATCGCCACCCGGAACATAAACTCGGTGTCCTGTTGAAACCTCAGTTTGGGATTCAATCCTCCCGTTGTTCTCACCGCATCAGCGCGAGCCAGAAATGAAGAGGGACAGACGATCATTCCCGGGCCCCCGGGCCTCACCAGAACCCTCAGCGCATCCTCGTTGATGCCCATTGTGGCTTCATGCTGGTAGCTCTCTTGGGCCAGTTGGAACATGGTCCGGGTCTCCGGGTGATTGAAGAATCGGACGTCTGTGTAACATGCGCCGCACTGAGGACTAAATCGCTCCAAGGCCGTAAACTGCCACTCGATTTTTTCTTTGTCCCAACGATCGTCAGAGTCCAGAAAGGCGATCCATTCCCCCCGCGCTTCCGTTATTCCCTTGTTCCGTGCCGCGCTCACGCCCTGGTTGGCTTGAGCGAAATAGCGGATCCGGTCGCCGTAAGTCTCCCGAAGGATCTGCCCCGTGCCATCCGACGATCCGTCATCCACCACGACGACTTCGAGGTCGGTGAATGTCTGGGCCATGACGCTTTCGATGGCATTCCGGACCCCGGCTGCCCGGTTATAGGTAGGGATAATGACGGATACCTTAGGATTCACGAAAGCCTCGATCGTGCAGTCATTTCCCTGCCTCAAGAAACTTTGCCATGCCCCTCACCTTGCTGTGCTGAGAGGAACGCAAACCCCCGCTGGGCCGTGCCGCCAGCGGATGCTAGCTGCTCCTGATCCCTCAGTTCCACGTCCCCGACTAACGTCTGCCGTATCTCGGAAGACGCCACGGAAATGCAGGCCAGCAAGGGGAACAGAACGAGCTGCAATTGAATCATATAGTTAATTCCGAACTGCGCTACAACGGTGGCAAACAGGGCGGAACCCAGGCACCAGAGGAACCACTCCTGTTGGCGGTTCCCACTCACCTGCTTCCTGGCGTTGCCAACAGCCCCGAAACTCCTCTTAAGGATCAGAATGTAAATTATCAGTGTCAGCAGACCTCCCGTCACCGCGACAGCAACGAACTGGTTGCAGGTGTCCCACATTTCCCATCCCCAAGAACCGTTATTCCTGGTGCCCAATAGCCACCACTCGCCAAAGTGACGTATGAGCGTATCAATCAGCTGATAGCGATGGTAGCTGGATGAACCGCTGGCTACATCTATATGCTCAATCAGGGACCAAACCGGCCCGTTCATGACAAGCTGCAACCCCGCCAGCATGGCGACGATTCCCCACCGCACGAGTCGCATCTGCTTTCGCAGCGGCCAGAAGGCCAGCCCGACTAGGCCTGCCGCATAGGCCATGAACGACGTGCTCGTAAAGGACATCGCTACCACGGCGCTGGCCCCGGCAAGTCCCGCGAGCGCCGCGATCCGGGACTTTCGCTCCGTCCACAGCCAGAGAAATACAGGAATCAAAGGGCCCGCAAATGCGCCGCTCTGTATGGTTCCCAGTACTCCACCCGCGCGCACGTGTCCATCTCTCACCGTTGAATCGATTCCCACTCCTCCGAGATAACCGAACACGTCCTTACGAGTGAAATGCTCGTTGACCATGCAGGCACCATGAAGCAGGCAAATCATCGCCAGTACCTTGGCCGTGCGCCATACTGCCTCGCGGTCGGGAATCAGAAACCTCACCACCAAGTAGCCACCCAGTGAGTCCAAAAAATCCCCCACAAACTTAATGAATGCAGTTAGTTCCATCCATTGAAGAGAGACGATGGCCAGGGCCGAAACCGTGAAGAGCACTACTGCCAGGTCCACGGCGTTGAATCCCCCTGGGAACTTGCTTTGCGATAGCTCCCCTCGCAAAGTTGCCCTTCGAACCAATCCGGCCAAGATCAAGATCCGAAGTACCGGAAAATGCAATCCACCCACCACTATTACTTGCCCGAGGGGAATTGTGAAGAACGCCAAAAGAAACGGCACAATGGCCTTATTGCGCGGAAAGATCAGGATCAAAACGATAGCGATGAGCATCCACACTGCCACCAGCGGATGCAGCAGCGTCTCGGTCGCGCCACCTCCAAATCGGATGTTTGTTGGTTCCATACCTTGAGCCGTGCCAGAAGAGTCCTACATCAGCAATTCAAGTTTTGGCTTAAATGTTCGGTGCCGTCTTGATTCGTCTGAAAGCTGGCCGATTATACTCGTTTGTTTTGTCTTTCAGTCAGACGCGCACCCAAAGCGGCCTGGGCTTGTGTGAAAAAGAAGCGAGAAGTTTATTGCACCGTAGCTAAGAGATTGGTGGGCGGCTGTGGTCCACCGCTCTCGGAGACATACTGATATGTTCCGCGGTCGGTTGTGAATGCGTCTCCTACTAGGTCGATGTTGTAAGGTGAACCGAGCGATATGCGGTTGTTCCAGCTCGCCCCGTCGCTTGCCAGCGTGAAATTGCCGCCCTGCCAGTTGGTGAACGGGTTGGCCGACGAATTGTTGCAGACGTTCGCCGTCCCCGATGGGCAGCTTGTAGTAGAGTTCAGGAACGAATTGTGGTCCTGCGTCATGCCACTGCTTGGGAGATTTATCCCGAAGGAATCCTGATACCATAGGTTGTTTTCGACCGTGTACGTGCCCGCATTTTCGCTATTGATTCCTGGAACCCCAAAGCTCGGCACGTTCACGATGCTATTCTGGTAGAGCTGGAAGCCGCTGCAGGATACTCCCGAGTTGATGCAGGCCACGATTCCGTCTGAGGGAGCAGCGCTTCCGGCGCCGCTGACCCAGCTTGCGAGCGGACTGCTGTACCAGATGACGTTATTGTAGAACACCCAATTGCTCGCCGTGCCTGATCCTGGCCCTGCAACGGTCCAGATGGCTGTTCCGATGACATCGCGATAGACGTTGTTGCTGCGGACGTTGTTGTTCTGACCGCCCTCGGCAAACTCGGCCTGTCCGTGACACGATCCGTTCGATCCGTTCGTCTCCGTACCCCAGAAGTAGGAAAGATTGACTGTCGTGTTGCTTCCGAGAGACTGCATGAACACACACCCGGAATTGTGCATGTAGAGATGCGTGTAAGTAGTGTTAGAGCCGTATCCCTTTATGTCGAACTGATCGTTGGCGTTGTCGCCCGCCTCGCGGACCTCAACATACTCAAACGTGGAATTTGCCGGGTCTGGAACGAAAGCAAGGGCTGTAGTTGCGGTGTCCCCGGTATTGTCGAGGATGAATCCGCAATCGGTAGGCGTCGGCGGAAGTGCGCTCACATTTCCTGACGACCCTCCGCCCCCACATCCTGGCCCGGTAGAAGTCCCGTTACCGTTCATATCGAAGAAAGTCGCATTGACAAGGAAGATTGTGCCATTACCACTGAATTTAGCTTGCCCAGAACCCATCGTGCTGGTGTTCCATCCTGTCGAGATGTCATTCGAGCATCCATCTGAGGATCGCCCGAAATCGTAGCTCTGCGCCTTCTTGAAATGGATGACGCTCGTCCCTGATGCCGCTTGGCTGAATGTGTAGCTTCCGTAGCTGCCATCGGCGAAATAGTAGGTGTCCCCACGCGTAAGCGTACCCGGAATGCCCGCGTAGGCATTGTTCCAATCAGCCCCGGATTTAGAGCCGGAACCGGATGGAGTGACCGCATGGCAAGCGGCATGGACGCTGGAGGGAAGCAGAGCAAGCACGGCTGCAAGATATAGAATCTTCGTTTTGCAAACAGAATCTTTGTACTGCGCTAAGAGGTTCTTGGCCGTGTAGGTCCCGGCGCGAAAAACCCTGGCAATCATAAGTCCCCCTGTCCAAGTCATTTCCACCACTCAAGTTACATTGAGCGCTGCCTCGGCTACTACTGGCCCAGAGGCCAGATTTAGGACAGGGGGAACGCAATCGCTCTGGCGAGGAGTCAACAAGAAATCAAAACCTCCTAGCATTCAAGAAATTCCATCAGAAGCCTTTTTCTTGTCACCACCCAGGCAATTCGCCGTCCATTGAAGGCCACGGCAGGGACCGGCGGTCGAATGATTATCGTACCTACTGATTTACAGAATGTGAGATGTGCTTCCAGATCCCCTACCTCATAGCATAAGTGGTGGAGCCCACCACCGTGTTGCAAAAACCGCGAAACAGGCGACTCAGGTCCGCCAGGTTCGACTAATTCAACTAATGGATCCCCAATTTTGCTTCGCTGGAGAAACGTCACGCTGACGTTCTGCAGCGGATCAAAAACTATGTTCCCGTCCCAGGTCGCACAGAGGGCCTGGGCGAAGGAATCGGCACTCTCTTGGATCGATGCGACCACGAAACCAATATGGTGAAGGCTGAGGTGATCCGGCGGACGCATCCTTTCCATGAGTGCACTATTCATGTGATTTCGCGATTCGCAAAAGTTGGTTGCTCCGCTTCGCGTCTTTCCGGATCTGTTCCGCTGCTTGGCCTTCGACCCAGTGCACATATTTGCCGCCAAAGACGGAAAACGACCTCACGAGACCCAGATGAAGAAACTCGGTCTTTCGAAGCGACGACAATTGCGCCTGGTTCCACTCGGCGGCTTCGATAAACGCCCGACCGCCGCAATCCGCTGCCAATTCGCGAAGAATGTAAGCGACCAAGCGAGGATTAATCCCCCGTCCTCGATAGTGAGGGAAAACGTAGAAATCGAATAAATGTACGTCGTCCGATCCCAACGGAAAGTAGTACGGCTCGATGGAGCCCCCCTTTAGAGTCCAGCCGTAGCCAGCCAGTTTCTCTCCGGATTTGATCAGCCATAGAGAAGCCCCTTGCGCAAATCGCTGCTCGATGTTCCGTTTGACCACCTCGGGCATCCAGAACCTGGTAATTTGATCTAGGTCTTGTGCACCAATCTGCAGTTCAGCATTTAGCCTATCGACCTTGAATGAATCGGGAAGTGTAGAGGGAGCTGCGGTCTGCGTGTTCAAATCACAGTAAAAGACGACCATGCGGTTCGCAATAAGTGCACGTGTCGCGGCCAGACCCGCACGGCGGATAGTCGCCACAAGGCCGTGGCGCCTATAGTATTCCGCAATGCGCGAAATGGAATTGCCCATGGCGGGGCTGTCCCTCAGGCTTTGTTCGGCACACTGCCATACAGAAGTTCGCGCAAGCAAGCGCCGCTCACTTGTTTTCGCACTTCGATTTGCGGCCGTTCGTTGGAATCTGCGAAGCCCGACAGAGCTGCGATCGCGTAGCGCAGCAAATGATGGAGAAGTATTATGCTCCGGATTCCCAGCACACCCAAGAACGTATGATGCTTCGTCCAATAGTGCAACACGGAGCGCTGTTGTGCGACGGCAAAGCGAACAGGATATGGGGCCGTGGTCTTGCCTCGATCGTGAATGGCCTGCCCGCCCGGATAAAAAACCACTTGCCATCCGGCATTTCGCGCCCGCCGGCACCAATCGACGTCGTCGCCGTACATGAATAAGCCTTCATCGAGAAGTCCGACTTCGTTAAAAGTTTCGCGACGGATCATCGAGAAGCAACCTACTATTACATCTACAGGGAGCGGGCGGTCATGCGGAAAGTAGAACATGTGCTCGCCCGCGAAAAAACGGGAGCCTTTGAATATGCTTTCCAGGTGAGTTGCCGAACAGAAGTTGTTCCATAGTGTCGGAAACCGACGACAAGTGCTCTGCTGAGTCATGTCGGGATTGAAGACGCGCGGCCCTACGTTGCCCACGTTCGGGTGTTGATCCAGAAAATCCGCCAACGCGTCCAAGCAGCCGGGGAACACTATCACGTCTGGATTTACGAGCGCGATGTAGTGTCCCTGGCATTGCTGGATAGCCACATTGTTTCCCTTGGAGAAGCCCAGGTTTTCGGTACTCTTGATCAACTTCACCCACGGAAATTTGGCTTCGATCATCTCCGCTGAGTCGTCCGTGGACGCATTATCGACGACTAGCACTTCCATGCTGCGGCGTGGAGAAGCTTTGGCCAGGCTTTCCAGGCACAGCTCCAGATACTGTTTGGCATTCCAGCCAACAATGACGACCGATATATCTACAGACGTAGTTGGAGACGACATTTTTTGAACTTAGTTTCTTGTAGCCAGTTGCTTGAGCGAGCGGGCAAGATTTAAAGGACTCAGAGAGCCTTGAAGCGCGCGCTGCACAACCAAACCCGCCTTGACAATTCCAGAAGAGACGGCGCTGTCCGAAGCCACCAATGGATTCGTCTGACAGATGTCCACGCCCGAAAATCCCCTTTTGAAGTGATAAACGCCTGGGTTCGCTTCAGGATCGATGCCTCCAAGATCGTATGACTTAAATCCGCGTTCCTTGAGCCAGCAAATCAAGTTCCACTGCAAGATATACGCGCCTTTGGAATTCAACCCGTTGTCGCTTGTGGCACCAAGGAGGTAAATCGCCGAATCACCTATCGCCGAGGCAACCAGGCCGGCCACTGGGACGCGCCTCTCTTCGCAGATCAGAACGCGCATGCGCTGGGATTCCGGCAGAGCTTCCTGTATCCGCCCGAATTCGTCAGCATCGACGGTCGTTCCAAACGCCTTGCGCTTCCGCATCTCAGAGTAGATCTCGCAGAAGGTTCGGTACTCTTCGCTCCCATGCCCAGAGATCACCGTCAGATTGTTCTTCTCGGATCGCGTAAGCTGGTGTCGCCATTTCTTATCGAGTCCGCTCCGCAACTCTTCAAGCGTAGGCGTGAGATCCAGGACAAAAGTCCTGTAAGTGTTTTCGGCATCAGGGAGTTCCCGAGTGAATTTTGAAAATGCGGATTGAAATACTTCAGCGCGCGACGATCCAGCAAATGCGTTAGGGAGAATACGCAGGAAAAGTTTCCTCTTACGCACGTATTCGTCTTCGATAGCGCGAGCCATATGCATCGGAACCTCGGGATCGAGGGGCTTCCCGCGCCGCACCCACAGGGGACCCCAACGCAAATAGGCCATGCCAAACTTGAGTGGGGTCGGACGAATGACTCTGATCTGCGCTATTCCCACGACTTCACCGTCTCGCTTCAACACCAGGCGGCTGAGATTCTTTTCTCCCCAGCGAACAACACCGTACGCAGAAGTCTGATAAATGTTCGCGTCGTCGAACAGGTCGAGCAGATTCGACCACTCCGCGTGAGTGGCACGATCCACTTCCACTTGCCAGCCGGAATTCTGCATGAACTTTGATTCTTCCCCGGCGCCTACGAACTGTGAAGGTGACATCGCTGCGGTCGCAGGTCGTTTAGGCATTTGCTACTACGGCAGGCTTCGCCGGGGTCCTGCGAATAAAGCGAGTTCTCGCTGAATACGGTCGGGGCACTTCATATTGCCACGTCTCGTGGCCTTCCGGGGATCCGCTTAGACGGGTGAAACCGAACCCGGAATAATGGCCGGCAACCATGCTGTTCTTCTTGGAAGGAATATAGGCGCCCACAATCTTGCAGATGCCCCGTGCCTCGCACTGTTCAATCAAGGCATCAAACATTGCTAATTCCATCTCGCGGTTCAGCACGCGGCAACTCATCAGCCAAAGATCAATCTCGACCGTCCCATCAGTTACACGCCCGATCAGCACCGATACCAAGCCGTTGTCGCCAAACTTGTCGGCAAGTCTTCCGTACAGGGCAATAATATTCGGATCCTTACTGACGGCTTCTACTTCGGCTGCTGTGTAGCGCCTGGTCGTGAGATTGAACTGGTTGGTTTTGTTGATCAACTGCGTGATTCGTTCGAGATACACTGGAGAAAATGGGCCGATCTCCGCGGTCATTTCGAGCGAAGCGAGAAATTCCCCATAATCGCGAAAGCCAGCTTCCGAAGCGCTACGCTGCGCATTCGACGTGTAGTAAGCCGAACGATTGAGGTCGTCCTGAACGATTGCTGCCACTTCGAAATACCTTTCGCGGTCCAACAGTTCGGCGAAGCGCGAAACATCTGGGCCGACATCCGGCACTCCGACTTCGGGCAACTGATCCGCGACAAGAGCTCTTTCCGCCGGGTTGTCGTCCACGAACACGAGGCTATCAAGATTAATGTTAAGCTCTGCCGCGATTTCGCGGATGTTCTCCGACTTTGAATTCCAGTTGGCTTTGAACGCGCCGAAATCCTCCAGCTTCAAGATGCTGTCAGGGTGTGAAAAGCCTTCCTTGGCGTTTTCAAGGTCATTCTTCGAACATACGGCGAGAATCACACCGCGACGCTGTAAGCCCTTCACGTATCGCTGGAAATCCAAGAATGCCTCGCCGACCGCGTGGTCACGGCCAAGAATCAGATTCGATACGCCATCGTCACCGATCACTCCGCCCCACAGCGTATTGTCCAGATCCAAGACGAGGCACTTCTTGGATCGTCCGTAGATAGCTTTAATGATGCCAGCTACGTTCTGCGCGAGAGTGACAGTGGCAATCGGGCTCAAGGCCATATGAAAGTTATACCAGTAGCTGCGCCTGCACCATTCTGCCAGACCAATCTGAGCGGAAAGATATAGTATGTCGTTGAGCAAGAATCTCGAGTGCTTGCGTGCGTAGTTGGCGAACTCGTTATTCATGCGCTGTACGAAATTCACCCGGCCAAACGATGCGGATGCGTCCAGGTTCCCGAGTGGCCGCAAGTCCGGCATATCGAAATTGTTCTGAATAATCAGCGCGCCAAGTTCCGCATGGATCTTTTCCCAAACAGCCTCGAAACGAGACATCTCACTCCGAACGCGCAGCTCGACCTCTACCTCCGTTTCCATCAAATCTGGAAATTGCGAAATGTTGCGCCAATTCGTGTGTACGAAGACGATGTCGGGCTTGAAATTCCACAGATTTGAGTTTTCGAATAGCACGTCCTCAGAATAGCGGTTGTATCCTGATTCGTAGAAGACTGGCTGAATCCCATGCGTCAACAGGAACAGTTCTAGCGTCTTCTTCACTTCCACCGTGGTCGAACCGCCAAGAATCGCGATTCGCGTCGGAAGTAAATTAGGCTGCTTGAGCAGCTGCTTCCTTAGAGACTCACGCTTCCGGAGGATGGCCTTCGCATCAGTAGGTAGACGTAAGATCTGGTCGGTTCCGGCTTGCAACGTTTTTGTTTCTGCCGCCAATTCGGGCCTCCGCCGCTATCGGGCAAGCTAGTTCTCTTCCACAGGGGCCAAGCGTAGAAGGTCGGCAATCGTCGAGCAGCCTACGACCTGGTCAGGAAAACTCGGAATATTGTTGCTGCTATCTGCGAGCGCGATTAGGCTGCACGAGTGCAGTAGAATCCCAACCGTCCCCGAGCACTCTAACTTTTCGTTTCCCTTGAGCGTTCCACGGCGCAAACCGTGGATTTTATCCGTCTGTATCAGAAATTGTTCGCGAGTCATCGATCCGTTATCTTGAGGCACCCGATCATCTCTCAATGTTTAGTTCAAAATTTCAGCGCGACCATTCGCTCGAAAGAGGTCAGTTGATCTCGGTCGGGACTCGCCGGTCTACGTCGCTGACCGCAGGACGGCGGAAGAGCTTATTTCTGACCGCGCGCAGCCGAGGCAGCACCTCTAGCTCGAGGAATAGAGTGCCGTCATCGTCGACACGGGCGTTGACCCTATCAAGGTGAAAGCGATCAGCACACGAAAGGTTAGCGACGCTTTCACTCAGGAAAACTGCTTCGTGGCCGGAATTCTTTAGATGACGAGCCAGCGCGCCCGTGATATCCGTCGACGAGCCGTAAGGTAAGCTAAAGGAGCGCACTGTTGTACCTGAGATCACCTCTAATTCGGCCTTATTCCTGTCGACCTCCTCGACAAAGTCGCTCGGCGACAGAGATCGACAGTGCACGTGGCTATATGTGTGGTTCCCGATCTCAAAATCGAAAGACGCTAGAGCGCGAAGCTCAGCGCTCGTCAAATAGAGTGCGGCTTCCGCTGCAAGTCGTTCCTCTCTGATTCCGGCCAATCGAACGAGAGTCGCCAGAAAGGTTTTCCTCTCAGCAAGCGTCAGAGCAGGAAAGAAATTCGCAAAGACCTCGGAGACTGATTGTAGCTCCGGATTCTCAGCGCCTCGAACAGAGCGAATCGCAGCGTTAATTGTTCCCATTCCATGTACGTTCGCCGCGTAGCAGACGACATTATCGGGCGCCAATCGCTTGTTATCGAGAAATGCCGCATTGACGAAAAAGACCGCCGGCACACCAAATTTCTGACACAGCGGCGCAGCTACATCGGCAACTGAAGCATAAGCGTCGTCGAAGGTTACGAGCACGGCACGCGGCGGAAGGCGTCTGCCGTCAGGGTCTGTCAACACGTCTCCTAGGCGCACTGGTTCGTAATACGTGGTCAAGAACTTGAGTGCAGCTTCGAATTTCGAGGGAGTCGTGCTCACATTCATGCCAGTAGTAAATGGCGACTCCACAGCCGAAATATTATGAAAGACGACGCAACGGAGCGAATAGGATGGGCCGAATATGCGCGCAATACCAAAACGGCCTGGCATGTGCCAAAGAGTGTGCGCCGCAAAGTTTCGCGCGGGCTTCTGGAATTTACTGTAGAGCAACTTGTTCGCGCTCCAGAAAAGTCCGTTGCCACAGCTCCAAGCTGAGTAGTGAAAATATCTCTTTGGAGTAGTCAGCACCATTCGAGTTGGCTCGAAGCAGTGTCTCGACGGCGCCCTTGCGGAAAAAGCCTCGGTTGATTGTCCTTCGGTCCGTCAGCACACCCCAGACGAAGTCCTTGAGATCCGTCCGAAGCCACGACTCATAGGGTACGGGAAAGCCGGTCTTCTTCCGGTTGCGGATCTCTTTCGGGATTTGCTGCGACAATGCTTTCTTCAAAATATACTTCGTCGCGAAACCGTTCAGCTTGAAGCTGGACGGAAGCGAGGCTGCAAACTCGAGGACTTTGTGGTCCAACAGGGGCACCCGCAGCTCAACGGAGTTGGCCATCGTCATCTTGTCAGCCTTGATCAGCAGGTCGTCGGGCAACCAAGTCTTCGTATCGATATAAAGCATTGCGTCGAGCGTATTTTCCCCACGGACATGCGCTTGGAGCCGTCGGATGGGTTCGAGGCTATGCTCGCGATCGATCAACTGAACCAGATCGGCAGAGTATCCGTTGCTTAAGCCATTCCCACTGTAGCGATACGGGTTTGAGGTGCGGCTGTAGTAGTAGTCTGGAAAACGGTCGTTCATCAAGGGCGCATACTTGCCCAGTTGACGCAGCGAGAACAAAGAGTCGGCAAGAGAAAGTCCACGGGCAAGAGCTCCATTCAGCGAAAGGCCGCCGCGTTTCACTCTCTCGAGCCAGACGAGATTGCGATAATTGCTATATCCGGCGAAAGCTTCGTCTCCGCCTTCCCCAGAGAGAAGAACCGTGACGTATTTCCGCGCCAATTTGGACACGTAATACAGCGCGATCGCCGGCGGCTCACAAACAGGTTCTTCCATATGCCAAATGTATTGAGGCAAGAACTTCGCAAAGTCGTCGGCCGAGATCGTCATGTCATAGTGATCGGTTCCAAATCTCTCCGCAGCCAACCTTGCATAAGGTCTCTCGTCTGCGACCTGGTCCCCGGAAAATCCGACGGTAAAAGTGCTGATCCTCTTGTCGGTCGCGTCCACCGCGAGACTCAGCACGCCGGTTGAATCAACTCCTCCGCTCAGAAGAACGCCAACGGGAACGTCCGCGATCATGTGCAGCTTGACGGTTTCGGCCAAAAGACTCAACAGATCGGCCTCTGCATCCTTAGAACTCCCGCTCCATGAAGGCGCCCCGAAATTAAGATCCCAGTACTGCCTGATCATGGCCTTGCCGTTCTTGACCAGGAGATAATGCCCGGGTGCCAGCTTATTGATTCCTTCAAGGAGGGTCTCTTCGCCTGGCACATACAGGAACGTCAAGAACCTGTCGATGAGCACCGGAACCATCTTTCTGCTCACCGAAGGATCGGCCAGTATCGCCTTGATTTCGGATGCGAAGACCAGAGATGAATCGTTCAAGCGGTAGTAGAGAGGCTTGATTCCTACTCTATCCCTCGCCAGCAGTAAAGTCTTCGTGTTGCCGTCCCAAATGGCAAAAGCAAACATGCCGCGCAGCTTTTTCAAACAATCGGGTCCGAACTCTTCGTATAGATGAACGATTACTTCTGTGTCGGTCTGCGTCTTGAAAACATGCCCCTTGCCTAAGAGAAGTGCGCGCAATTCCTGGTAATTGTAGATCTCTCCATTGAAGATGATCCAAATCGAGCCGTCCTCGTTTGAAAGTGGTTGGTGGCCGCTCTGTAGATCGATGATGGCGAGCCGGCGGAAACCCAGACCTATCTGGCCCGAGACGTAGTAACCCTCGTCGTCGGGCCCGCGATGGTGAATCATGTCCGCCATCGTTTTCACGAGCTCGGGCGATACCGTCTCGTTACTGCCAAACGCCAGTTTTCCGCAGATTCCGCACATAGGGTCGAGTCAAAACCGCCGGAAGGCCTCTACCTCCAGATCGTTTGCATTCCGCAGAGACGTCGCAATTGCTGACCGCGAATGTACGCGACGTAGGACCGTTCTTCTAAGCGGGGCGGCCGCGTGAAATGGGCCTTGAGGAATCCGTACATGATTCCGACCGAACCGACGAAATAGGGTTTCTTGATGAGGCGGTGCACGCAACTGGCGACGACGTAGAGCGGGTGATACCCCGAGACGTAACAAGCCACTCCGTGCTTGACCCGGTCACGAAACAAACCTTCCTCAGATCCCGTGAAACGGTGATGAAGCAGATGCAGGTCGGGGAAGGCATAGGTCTTCCAGCCCAGCATGTTCGCTTTGACTTCATCGATCGTGTCCCACCCGGGAGCCGGCCACAGGCCGCCGATTCCGTTCCAGCAGGCACTCCTATAGATCTTGGTTGCTCCCCGAACATGGAATCTCGGATTTGCCTCGAGCTTCAGCTCTCCGGCGACATCGTGGTGGATTTCTCCGCCGCCGATTCCGAGTTCGGGATCTCGCTCGAAGTACGCGAAGCATTTCTCGAAATAGTCCGGGGCAAAGCTCAAGTCTCCGTCGAGCTTCACAATGAAATCCCAGTCGGCGCATTGGAGATTGTTGTAGCCGTCATAAAACGCCTCCATCACTCCGCCACCGGATTTCCGGAAGCCTCTATTCGTACGGTGTATAACGCGTATCCATGGATGCTGCGCCGCATATCGATCGGCGATTTCGCCGGTTTGGTCAGAAGACCCATCGTCAACAATCACCCACTCAGCAGGGCGTATCGTCTGGCTAGCAACGCACTGGATGGTGGACTCGATGTATTTCTGCTCGTCACGAGCAGGAGTGATAATGACGTATCTGGAATTCATCGATTGACGTAGCGGACCGGGCTTTGCCGCTCTTAAAGAGTCAGTTCGTGAGTGCCCGCGCGGGCCTCATTGAACCGAAACGCCTTCTTAGAGAAACCCACATGCGCCAGCCTGCATAGATTAAGATGACGAGCAACAGAAAGAGGCACCCTATCACTTCCGCTGGCTTCAGCCGGTGCTCGTTGTAGAACCGTATAGCTGCGAGCCCGACTCTGGATTTCGCCAGATATATGTCGCGGAAATCCGACCCCATTCGGAGCAGGTAAATGAGGAGCGAATCGTGCGCTACACTTACCGATGCCAACTGCAAATCGTTCGCATATCGGATCATGAGGCAGCTCTTGCCGTCCGTCGGAATAGCCACGGCTAGATTGATCTGGTCCCCCTGAAGTGCATACGCGTGGACTTTACCGTCCACAGTCACGGAATCTATGGTCTGGCTACCGATTTCATGTTTTTGCACGTAAAAAGTCACGTTCCGGCCAGCTGTGTTGTCCAGGCAGATGTTGTTCGAGAAGGCCAGAACATCGTAGTTGGAATCGTCCCTGAGCTTTACCATGTAGAGATGTCTTACTATTTCTCCCAAGCTACGCCATTCAGTTGCCGGCTCAAGTTGGTTTACCTCGTCCGCCACGCCGTCGAAGGCGTTAATGCCATGCGCGAACGAATCAGAATGGCCATAGAAGAGCAGGGGGCGATCTAAGAATTCGCTTATTGCTAAAAAACTTCTCGAGATCGGCGCATCCACCGAATAGCGCCTGAGGCTCGGGAAACCAGCGAACGAGAGTGTCATGGGTCGCAGGACGAAGGAAGAAGTGTACGGGCTAACCATATCCTCAGGGACGTTCGTCGAGTTGACCGTGGCCATATAATTGTAGGTTTTGAGTTCCGCCAATGTCCCCTCTGGTGCGATGCTGTGAGGAAATATCATCACTTTGTCGTAAGGGAGACCCGTCAGCGTACGGAATCTTTCCATTCGGGCCAAGGCTTGTTTAACATCGGATATTTGATCAGCTAGCGGTATGCTTCGAAAATCGGAAAACTCTTTGTGGTCATGATTGTTTCCATGAATGGCGATTGAAAATCTCTCGGGATGGCTTCGAAAAAGCGAAACAACCTCCGGCTCGCTGCGATTATAATTCCACGGAATGAAGGCGATCGTCGTGTGGAAGTTGTGCTTCTCCATCTCTTCGAAGAGACCCTTGTAGTCGACATACCCATAGGGCTGCCGAAGCCACGGATCGTCGATCGTGAAATTCGCAAAATAATGGAGTGCATGCCAGCCGCGCTCGCCAGCGCTGTACCTAACAAATATCATCGCCGGCGCGATCCGAAGAAACGCACCTACAACATCCTCGTCGCCGCCGAGATCTTTCCCCTGACCTGTGGCGCAAGCTGCGAAAACCTTCTGTTGGCCGATCGTGTTCTCAATGAATACGGGTGAGATCTTGCCCTCATTGCGTACACTGGCAATACGCTGGGCTGCTCCGCTATCATCTATCACAAGATACGATGTGTCCTTGGTCGGAAGCGGAACATCAATGTTCGCTAGCTGCCAAGTCAGCCCCTCGACGCGTCCAAAAACATACTTCGGATCGGATAACCCTTCCAGGGGCCTACATCCGCTGACGCTGCCGTTGGACCAGTTCCTCATTAGCGACGGATTCAGATTCGGCCCGATTCCGAGGATGAGCAACGGAATAGCTCCGCCGTTCTTTCGATTCAGTGCTTGCAATAGCGCGTTGTGGTTGACAGTAGCGAGAGCGCGGGCATCGATGGCTACTCCAACCGTATCCTTCTGGTGAACCGCCGCCACCATCGAGGCGCCATCGCCGCCGGAATTTGCCGTGACGATGCGCAGATTCAGTCCGTAAAAGGTCGTTGCTGTTTGGAGCTCTTCTTGTACAGAAGATGCACCGCTATTTGAGATGAAAACGAAGTCAGATCCATGGCAGCACCAGGGTGACGCGAGCGCGGAGATGAGCAAAATCGGGACAACGCACAGACGGCCAACTGGGATTCTACCGAATAAAGTCAACGCCATCTCCCGCTTTACTTTCGCCAAGCTAATTAGCGTGCAACGCCGCGCTGTAGGCTTCGAGCAGGGCAATTTTCTCGGTTTCCCAGTTCAAGCTCTCTTCGATCCGCTTGCGGCCGCACGCGCCCAATTGCTGGCGCATCTTGCCACAATTCAGCAGTTTGCTGATTTGATTGGCGAAGTCGATGGGGTCATTTGGTGACGCGTATAAGGCGGCATGTCCTGCCGTGCGCCGCCCCTCTTTCAAATCAAAAAGCACCGTTGGCAGTCCGAAAGCCATGTATTCGAAGATTTTGATCATCGTCGAGTTATCGTTCATTGGCGTCTTCGGGTCTGGTGCTACTCCTACGTCCGCATTGGAGAGGTACGTGATCACTTCCTCGTGGGGAACTTGGCCTGTGAAAGTCACAAAAGTGTCTAATCCTTTCTCAGTCACCATCGCCCGCAACGCGGGAAGCATCGTGCCTCCTCCGACTAGAACGAAATTTGTGTCTTGCCGATTCTCGCGCTTGACAATGTGCTCGATCGATCCCAGCAACAGGTCCAGACCATCCTGCTGCCCCATGAACCCCACATAGACGACCAACAGTGGTTTTCCAAGCTTGACCTCAGGTCGAGCAGGCGCCCGGCGCAGTGCCGTCAGGTCGGGACAGTTTCGTACGACGAATACTTGCTCTGGACGCTTTCCGCCCCGCGCGACCGCAACTTCCTTGAAGGACTCGTTGGTAGCTATGGAAACATCGGCAGCTCTGAATGAGCACCACTCGGCGAGTCGGGCAAGCGCACAAAAGATCCCATTTCGCTTGCCGAACTTAGCCTCAACGAGCTCGGGCGATAAATCGTGATGATCGAAGATGAACCGAACGCCAAAAGGCCTCAATACCAGTCCCAAGAGGAAAATGGTATCGGGAGGATTGCAGGCATGAAGAACTTGGAATCTCGTACGAGCGAACACTTTCAACGTGAGATAAAGCTCCGCCGCTAGCGCCAATATGTACTCCAGCAGATACCCTATTTTGGTTGAAGCCTCCCATGCGCCATGACGATATACATGGATTCCGTCAAGAATCTCGTAACCAGCAGTGAAAGCTTTCTTCCCCTTGGGACAAATAACGGAAACGACGTATCCTGCGTCACGGAGCGTACGTGCCTCGCACCAAACACGCCTGTCAACTGGCACCGGAAGATTTTCGACGATGATACAGACGGGTGTTGGCCGACTCCTGCTGTTGGGCGGAATCTCGGTTTGTTGACCGGAGAAACTTACGTCCCGAGTTTTGTCGAGTTCAGGCATTTTCCGGTTCATCTACGGAGAGACGATCGCGTTGCGCATGCTTCGAGAATGCGAAAAGCAGCCAGCCGAACTCATAGGGTCTTTGTTCGGCGAGAACCTTGAGCCCGTGGATTCGCATGCCCTCACCGGGTTGTCCGACAGCACTGAGGACCATCTCCCAATATTTGGCCTGTTTCTTCCTTGGAAGTACGCATCTCCATATCAGGTTCTGCGCACCATCTCTCATGTCGACGCCAAGCTCGTTGCCGCCATAGATCCAGCGGAGACCTTTGTAGACGAACTCACTGAAATGTTGTCCCGTGGCTTCCTCGACAGCAAACAGAGCCATCGGGCCCATGCCGTGCTGGTGCACGGAATAAACGGGATAACGGCTGGATACTTGACCGCTGCCCACATCGTAAAGCCACCACCACTGTCCAAGCTCTCCCTGGGCGCCGCATATCGCTGTAGTGCATTTCAAGGCGGGCCCCAGTGGGTCCTCCACGCAAAAAGTTCTTGCAAACTTGGACATCGCATAGATCGCGTAGACCTGATCTGCGAAGCTCCCGATGCGTCCACGTACTCGCCCAGTGAGTGATTTCTGGATATTCATATGTCCGAACAACCCGGAGTCGCCTTGGTTCTCTTCAACGCGGTGGTAGGTTTCTACTGATACATCTGTGAGGGAGTTAAGCAGCTTGGGAGACGTCTCAGCCGCATGCGTCAATCCGGCCAAGAACCACGCCAGTTCCATCGTCCGCGATTCTTGTGCGTCGGAACAGCGGTCCAGCACAGTGTCACAATCAAACGTGCGAAAAACGTCCTCTAGTTGATAGGGCTCGAATTTGGCCGTCAGCCAAATTAAGAGGCCTAAGTCGCCAACTCCCCGAATCCAATTTGTGTCGCCGATGAGAGATGTGTAGATTGCTTGAACATCAAAGGGCGAATGCATACCCGCCGATTCGAGCTCCTTGAGCCCGAGCAAAGTCATGATCGTATATCGGTGGGACACCCCTTCGCGCACCAGCCCTCGCTCCGTGCACAGCAGCCTGTGGCAAAAGAGATTTCTGTCTTGGTCGAACATCGCCGCTAGGCCACGCACCGCGAACGAAGTCAGGTCTCGGACATCACGCGCCGCGATACGGGGCCGTGACGAAACCAGAACCGGCGATGTCCTCGAATCTAACCGGGTGGGAGTAGCCATTTGTTCGTCCAAGCTCAAATCACCGGGAGAGCATCGATGTACTTCACAAATGCATGGACATTAGGCCTGCGCTGCTGGTTGAACCGAAAGCGATCTCTCGGAAATTCTTTCAAACCGCGCGATTTCCTCAACTACGCGATTCTGTTGTGCGGAAGTCAATCCGGGATACATCGGCACGGAAAGCACCTGCTCGGCCGCGCTCTCCGCCACGGGGAAATCGCCTTCCTTATATCCCATGGAGCGGTATGGCTTCTGAAGATGAACAGGAACCGGATAGTGGATCCCGGTGCCGATGCCGGACTTGCTCAAGTGTGCCTGGAGTTGGTCTCGCTCTGTCGAGCGAACCACATAGAGGTGATAGACCGCACGAGACCACGAGGGCTCGTGCGGTGCGACGACACTGGTTGACGCCTCATTCAGCAGTTCGCCATAGCGCGTCGCAGCCTCCCGGCGCTTCTGGTTCCACTCCGTGAGATGGCCAAGTTTGACATGCAACATCCCGGCCTGAATCGAGTCGAGGCGCCCGTTGTAACCCTCCATATCGTGGTAATACTTGCGTGCCTGGCCGTGATCGCGCAACATGCGTACCTTCTGCGCGAGCGCCGGGTCGCTCGTCGTAACGGCTCCCGCTTCACCGCACGCGCCCAGGTTCTTGCCGGGGTAGAAACTAAAGGCGGCCGCATGGCCCATCGAGCCGGCTTTCCGCCAGCGGTTTTCTTTTCGTGAAAAGTATTCCGCACCGTGCGCTTGGCAGGCATCCTCGATCACGACCATTCGATAGCGAGCTGCGATTTCCAGGATCGGATCCATATCGACCATTTGGCCGTACAGATGAACCGGGACCACTGCCGTTACCGGCCTATGAAGCGTCCGGTGGACCATGCGTCCCGTCTCGCGATCCAGCGTGCAATAGGTCTCGAAATAGAGGCGGAGTTTGTCCGGATCCATGTTGTACGTGCGAGGATTCACGTCTACAAAGTCTGCGCGAGCGCCGGCCTGGGTAATCGCTTCCGTCGTGGCGATAAACGTCGAGGGAACCGTCAGCACGATGTCGCCAGGCCCCACGCCCGAAGCCATAAGGGCGAAGCGAACGGCGTCGGTGCCGCTAGAAACTCCCACGCAATGCGCCGATTCACAGAATCGCGCAAAATCGCGCTCAAACTCTTCGACC
>Ga0335079_10000555_pt1 | contig 43050 bp, 41 predicted proteins | sample Lox_Sample_33_FD_206719 | JGI IMG/M metagenome (GOLD analysis project Ga0335079, IMG submission 206719) | Soil microbial communities from Loxahatchee National Wildlife Refuge, Florida, United States - Lox_Sample_3.3 | ecosystem: Environmental > Terrestrial > Soil > Wetlands | place: USA...
TGTGTCGGAGCTCGTGACCAATGCGCTCAGGTACGCGAGCGGTCAGATCACTGTCCGTATGGTCCTCGAGCGGACACTGGTCTGCGAAGTACTCGACGACTCCGCCGCACTGCCGAGGCTCAAACAGGCCGGCGGCGACGACGAGGCCGGGCGTGGGCTCCATGTCGTCGGCCAGCTCGCGCAGCGGTGGGGCACCCGCAGGACCGCCGCAGGCAAGGTGGTCTGGTGTGAGCAGCTGGTCTCAGCGGTTGAGCCCGCCATCCCGGCAGATGAGCAGTACCCCGCGGGTTCATAGCTGGCTCAGAAGTTCCTCCGACAGGCCGCAGAGCCCGGCGGGCGAGGCTGTTTTCATGACCAGCCCGCATTCAGGCCCGCCTCCCTAGGGAACTGGAGATTCTGCCATGACGAACTGGGTGTGGCTCAACATGCTGCTGTGCGCGATTGTTTTCCTCGCCGTCGTTGGCATCCCGCTGCGGCTCGTGTTCACCGACCCCGACCAGAACTAACCCGTCACAAGCACTGGCGCCGCCGCCTATGGTGAAACAGTCCCAGTGATAACCGGACGGACGAGGTACCGACATCATGGATGGGTGGCCGGACGACTGGTTCCGCGCTGGCAGCCCCGGAGCACCAGGCAACCGCGGTCCCAGTGGGGCCGAGCGAGGCCCAATTGGCGATCCGACCGTGCAACTCCCGCACGCCGGTGCGCCCAGCCAGGCTGCAGCAGCAGGGGCCCGTGCCCGGGGCGGTAGCGCATCGCACGGCCAAGGCCCGCCGCCCGGCACGCAGTGGCCGGACCAGCCGCCCACCACCCGTAGGTCGCGCGCACGCGCCGCGAGGAACGGAGGCAGCGGGCCGCGCGGACACCGCATCTTCAAGATCATCGCCGCGCTGGTGGCCCTGGTACTCGTCGGCACCGTCGGCATGTACTTCTACCTAGATTCCAAGCTGAACAGAGTGGCGGTCTTCGCCGATTACGCCGGCCGGCCGGCCGGGTCCGCGGGCGAGAACTGGCTCATCACCGGATCAGACAGCCGCGAGGGGCTTACCACACAGCAGGAGAACGAGCTTGCGACCGGCCACGACATCTCTGGTCAGCGCTCCGACACGATCATGCTCCTGCACATCGGCGGCGGGACGCCAACGCTGGTGAGCCTGCCGCGTGACCTGTACGTGGATATCCCTGGCTACGGCATGAACAAGATCAACGCCGCCTTCTCCTTTGGCGGGCCGAAGCTGCTCGCCGAGACGGTACAGAATTTCACCGGCCTGCGCATCGAGCATTACATGGGCATCGGATTCGGCGGCCTGGTCAGTGTCGTGAACTCGGTCGGCGGCGTGAATATCTGCGTCAAGCAGGCGCTTAACGACACGGCCTCCGGCCTCCATCTCAAGCCAGGCTGCCAGACACTGAATGGCGGCCAGGCACTCGGCTACGTACGCGACCGCCACTCGTTCGGGGCCAGCGACCTGCAGCGGGTGCAGGACCAGCGGGCATTCCTTAAGGCGCTGCTGAGCAAGGCCACCAGCCCCGCCATATTCCTCAACCCGTTCACCGTCATCCCGACGGCGACAAGTTCGGCGGGCGCGCTCAGCGTGGACCAGGGCACGCACCTGTACCAGCTGATCCGCGTCGCATTCGCCTTGCGCGGACCGCAGACCACCACCGTCCCGCTCGCCGGCAGCGAGACAACAGCGGTCGGCGAGGTGCTGCTGACCGACCGCACCAACGCGCTGCGGCTTTTCGACGCGCTCGGCAGCGGTCAGCAGGTCCCCAAGGACCTGCTGACCGGCACATCTGGCGCCTGAGCATAGTTGCTTCTCAGCGAGCCTTCAGGAATCGTTCAGACAGGCGGGTGACGATGGTGACATGAACAAGCCGACAGGTAACGGCCGAAGCCCTGATGCCAGGCTGCTTGTCGTCGAGGACGAGCCGAGCATTTGTGAGCTGCTGGCCGCCAGCTTGCGTTACGCGGGATTCCAGGTGGTGACCGCAGCGGCCGGGACCGAGGCCGTGGAAAAGGCAGGCAGGCACCGGCCGGATCTCATCGTGCTCGACATCATGCTCCCTGACATGGACGGATTCGACGTGGTCCGGCGGCTACGCAGCGGCGGCACCCACACCCCGGTGGTATTCCTGACCGCACGCGATGCCACCGACGACAAGATCCGCGGGCTGACTCTCGGCGGAGACGATTACGTCACCAAGCCGTTCAGCCTGGAGGAAGTGATCGCCAGGATCCGCGCGGTACTCCGCCGCACCCGCGGTGACGTGCAGGATCCGTCGCCCCGGCTCAAGTTCGCCGATCTGGAACTGGACGAGGAGAGCCATGAGGTCTGGCGTGGTGGCGCGTCCGTGCAACTCTCCCCCACCGAGTTCAAGTTGCTCCGCTACTTCATGACGAACGCGAACCGGGTGCTTTCCAAGACGCAGATCCTCGATCACGTGTGGAACTACGACTTCCGTGGTGACACCGGCATCGTGGAGTCGTACGTATCCGTCCTCAGGCGCAAGGTCGACACTGGCGAGCCGCGTCTCATCCATACCCTGCGCGGGGTGGGATACGTGCTTCGCTTGCCGCCCGCACCGGCTACCTAGGCCAGCGCCAGGTGGGTGATCTCGCTGCACGCTGGTGGCGGAGCATCAACAGGTTCTCCGCCAGGATTCCGCTGCGGATCAAGCTCCTGACCGGGGCGGTCACCCTGGTGGCCATCGCGCTGGCGGTGATCAGCGTGGTGAGCATCGCCGTCTTCCATAGCTACCTGCTCTATCAGGCTGGTAAGCAGCTCGAGAGCTACGTCGACAACCACGTCAACGGAGAAGGGCAGGCGCCCCTGTTCCCCGGCTTCTCGGAACGCAGCGGGTTCAGGTTCCTGCACACGCCAGGGCTGGGCGGATTCACCCTCGAGGTCCTCGACGGCAAGGGCAGGCTGGTGGCCGGTCAGATCGGCGGCCCCGCCGTGCCCGCCGATCCTGCCTGGCTAACCGCCCACGTCGGCAAGCTCGTGACCGTGCCAGCCAGTTCGGGCGGCGGCACCTGGCGGGTGATCACCGAACCTGGTTACTACGTCTTCAACCGGACTCCATTCGCGGGAACGAGCCCGACCCAGAACGGGACACCTGGCGAGGTCCTCTTCAGCACCACCCCTCCAGGCTCGCCGCAGGTCGCCACGCAGGCTGGCACCCTCGTGGCGGGCGTCGACCTCGGCAGCATCGGCCACACCATCGGTACACTCACCGTGATCGACCTGGCGGTGAGCGGCGCCGTGATCGTGCTCCTGGCCGGAGTCGGCGCGGCATTGATACGCGCCAGCCTCCGGCCTCTCGCGGAGATCGAGCAGACCGCTGGCGCGATCGCCGCGGGTGACCTGTCCCGCCGGGTACCCGACCGTGACCCGCGTACCGAGGTGGGCAGCCTGGCGAGGTCGCTGAACACGATGCTGAGCCAGATCGAGCAGGCGTTCCGCGCCCGTTCCGCATCCGAGGCCACCGCCCGCAGGTCCGAGGAGCGGATGCGCCGGTTCGTCGCGGACGCGAGCCACGAGCTGCGCACTCCGCTGAGCGTGATCCGGGGTTTCGCGGAGTATTACCGGCAGCGGGGGGGACTCAAGGAGGAGGAACTCGACCGCATGATCAGGCGCGTCGAGGACGAGGCCGCCCGGATGGGCATTCTGGTCGAGGACCTGCTGCTGCTCGCCAGGCTCGACCAGCAGCGGCCGCTGCAGCGCGGCCCGGTCGACATGCTTGCGCTGAGCGCCGACGCCGTGCAGGACGCCAGGCTGCTCGCGCCACAGCGCAGCGTTCAGCTGAGTATCGGCTCCGGCGGTCCCTTCATCGTCCTCGGTGATGAGGCACGGCTGCGGCAGATCATCGGCAACCTGGTGAACAACGCGCTGACCCACACGCCCGATGCCAGCCCGGTCGAATTGCGGCTTGGTACGTGCCCGGCCGAGGCTGCCGTCGTACTCGAGGTGGCCGACCGCGGACCCGGCCTCAGCGCGCAGCAGGCCGAGCGGGTGTTCGAGCGTTTCTACCGTGCGGACGCCGCCCGCACCCGCAAGACCGGCGGCACGGGCCTTGGCCTGGCAATCGTGGCGGCGCTGTCAGTCGCGCACGGCGGTACCGTCTCTGTGGACGCGCAGCCCGGGCAGGGCGCGACCTTCCGTATCACGCTGCCGCTGGCACCCGAGGCCGCGGGCGTCCAGACCGACGCCCACGACCAGCAGGAGCACTCAAGTTCGGACTAAACCGCAGTCCTGGTCGCTCCGCGCGCCGGATCGCCGTCTGGAACCGAACGCAGAGAATGGTGTTCGGGACCAGACCATGGAGCCACGTTGAACGATTACCGCGCGCTCTCCTTCTGGCATGACACGGTGCCTGATCCGCTCGAGCCGGGCAAGCCGCTCGCCGCCGACATCGACGTGGATGTGGCAATCACCGGTGGCGGCTTCACCGGGTTGTGGACCGCTTACTACCTGCGCAAGGCCGATCCCGGGTTGCGGATCGCCGTGCTGGAGCGTGAGATCGCTGGCTTCGGCGCATCGGGCCGCAACGGCGGCTGGTGCTCCGCGCTGTTCCCTGCCTCACTCGGCAAGCTTGCCCGGATGGCGGGGCGGCCTGGCGCCATCGGCATGAACCGCGCCATGCAAGAGACCGTGGACGAGGTCGGCCGCGTGGTGGTGGCGGAGGGCATCGACTGCCACTGGTCGAAGGGCGGCACGATCCAGCTTGCCCGCTCGCAACCGCAGCTCGAGCGTGCGAAGAACGAGGTGGCGCAGGCGCGCGCGTTCGGCTTCGGCGAGGACGACCTGCGGCTGCTGAGCGCGACCGACGCGAGCGGCCTGTTGGCGGCGAGCGCCATCATGGGCGCAACCTACACGCCGCATTGCGCCGCCATCCACCCGGCCAGGCTGGCCCGAGGCCTCGCCGCCACGGTGCGGCGCCTCGGCGTGGCAGTGTACGAGCGGACACCCGCCGCCTCGATCGAGCCAAGGCGGGTCCGGACGCCGGCCGGCACGGTGCGTGCCGAGCATGTGATTAGGGCCACCGAGGGATACACTCCACGGCTGCCTGGGCTGCGGCGCGCCATCGCCCCTGTCTACTCCCTCATGATTGCCACCGAGCCGCTGCCGCCTAGCACGTGGGATCAGGTCGGCCTGTCACAGCGCGCGACCTTCGGTGACCACCGCCACGTGATTATTTATGGCCAGCGGACCGTGGACGGGAGGTTCGCGTTCGGCGGGCGCGGTGCGCCATACCATCTCGGTTCGAAGATCCGCCCGGACTACGACCGTGAGCCTGCCGTTTTCGAGGCACTCAAACGGACGCTCGGCGACATGTTCCCAGTGCTCGCAGACGCTGCGGTCACGCACACCTGGGGAGGCCCGCTCGGGGTGCCAAGAGACTGGTGCGCGTCCGTCGGGCTGGACCGAAGCACCGGCCTCGGCTGGGCGGGGGGCTATGTCGGCGATGGCGTGGGAACCACTAACCTGGCCGGCCGCACGCTCGCCGACCTGATCCTGCGCCGCGACACCAGCCTGGTGACGCTGCCGTGGGTCAACCACAGCTCACGGCGGTGGGAGGTAGAACCGCTACGCTGGCTCGGCATGAACGGTGCGCTGCGGGTGATGGCGCGGGCCGACCGGGTCGAAGCCCGGACCGGCCGGCCGGCCAGATCAGCTGACCTCTGCAGCCGCCTGCTTGGCGGCTGAAACGCCGCCCCGCTGCGTTGCGTGAGTTCTTCCGTACCCCCCGGTCCCGGTCGACCCGATGCCGGGCTGGCTCCAGCCATTCGCCAAGTACCAGCCGGTCACGCCGATGGTTAATGCCGTGCGCGCACTGATCGTCGGGTCGAGCAGCGACGTCGCCCGCCCCCGCGGCGTTCAGTCCGTGTCAGCCGCGGGCGCCGACGGCACCACGACGTACTGGCGCAGGTAGAGATCGGTGAAGGTGACGGGTCCGCGCGGGCCTGGGACATGGTCCACGTTGATGCCAGTCTCGGGTACGCCGCGTAGCTTGAAGCCGTCGAGCAGGCGGGTGCTCGCGTTCCAGAACGCGCCTGTGCCGCGATACGCGTCCAGGAATGCGGCAGCGGCCTGCGGATCCGTTGTCATGATGCCCGCGGCAAGCCCCGACGTCTCCGCGTTCGCGATCTCGGCCGCCTCGGCGGGCCCTGCCGCGGCGTCGACGGTCACGGTGGCCTCATTCCCGCTGTCGAGTGCCCATTCATGACCAAGCGGATGATCATGCGGCGGCAGCGACGGGCGGACGCCTGCCTTCGCGAGCGCCCGCGTGACCATGGGCAGCACCTCGTCCCAGACAGCTGCGCAGATCAGCAGAAGGTTCAGCCGGTTGCATACACCGAGCCTGTCCAGGCTCGCCACGATCAGCCGCTCGACATCTTCGGCACGGGCACCTCGGTCGACAAACAGGACGCCGCCGCCGTCGGCGTGTGCGAGTGTCCTGACGCCGCAGCGCGCCGCCTCGGCGGCGAGCAGTCGGGTGGTTTCGCCGCTGCCGCGCAGGATGACCAGGGGTATCAGCCGCGGCTGCCGGACAAGTTCGACCGCCGCCTGCCGGTCAGGTGTGCGGACAAGCTGCAGCGCGCCCGGATCGAGTCCCGCCGCGCCGAGCGAAGGCGAGATCACTTCGTCGAAAAGCGTGGCAGCGGACCGCAGCGCCGCGGCGCCGGTGCGTAGCACGCCCGCGTTCCGCGACTTCAGCAGCTGCGACGCGACATCCACTGTGACGTTCGGGCGGGCCTCGAAGTTGGCGCCGACCACCCCGATCGGCTTGCGCCGTTCCGCAAGCCGGAGCCCGCCTGGCAGATCATTAAGCTGAACGGCTGCCGCGGGGAACGGCGACCCGGCGAGCAACTCGATCTGGCGGGCTATCTGATCGACCCGTTCGGTGCTCAGGCGTAGCCTGTCGAGCACGCCACGGCCGAGACCCGCGGTCTCCCCGGCGGCGACATCCTCGTTGTTCGCCGCGAGAAGCGTAGGAGCGGCTGCCTCGAGCAGTCGCGCCATCTGGCGTAGCGCGCCGTCGATCGTGGCCTCACTCGCGGTCGCCAGGCTGCGCGCACCGCTTCGTGCCGCCGCACCGCGGGCGGCGACCTCAGTACCTGCATCGATCACAACAACGAGCCTACGGTGCGAGCGCTCCGCACAGATGCCCAATCAGTGCGTTCCGAGCGCTTGGTAGGTCCGCAGGGTGCATGATCGGCGACCCCCGCGATTAAGGATGATCTTTGCACCCGCCCACCTCAACTGCCCGGCGGTACCGGCGCGCGCCCCGGGCGCGCTGCGGCGAGCCTGACAAAGAAGCGGCCGACGCGGGTGAGCGCGTCAGCGAGCACCGCGTAACCGCCGAGCACGATCGCGACGCCAAATACGAGGCCGGCGGTGACGTCCTGCCAGGAATATGCGACCACGCATACCTGGAACATGGCCATGGTCGCGGTCGCTACGACAGCGGCGATGCCGGAACGGCGGTGCACGAAGAACAATCCTCCCGCCACCGCTCCGGCCATGGCCGCCGTGCCACTCGGCGGCGGGAAGCCGCTGACCGCGTGATAGAGGACCGACACGCCCGGCTGAACATCACGCAGGCTCGGCCGTGCCCTCGGCGCGACAAAGAACTGGCCGGCCGAAAATGCCGCCGCAGCGGCCGCGAACACCCACAAGGCGGCGCCGACACGTTCAGCCGCGTCCCACGCCCGCCAGCAACCGAGCAGGACAAGGGCACCGAGGATAATCGCGCTGTAAATGGGGTAATCGCGCACCAAACGCCACCCCCAAGAAGGCGTTAACGTAAGAGCAGGAGAACACTCAGCCTAGACGACGTTGTTTGAGGCCGCCAGGCAGGTGTGGGCGGCGAGGCTCATATTGGTTATGCGGACGTTTCTAGTAACATCGAGTAATTCGCGGGTTGAACGTGCGCAGTCAGAAGGGCGCGCCCAGGAATGCGACACACAGGAAGATCCGGCAGATGATGCGGCCCCGCCGCGTCGTGCGGGCAGCGGTGGCTGCGCGCCAGGGACTGGCGGGCCTGGCAACGCCGGCGGGACTGGTAACGCTGGCGGGACTGGTGGCACTAACGAGTCTGGCTGCGCTGCTGGTGCAATTCCTGGTGTTCTCGGGTCCGGCGTTGGCGGGTCCGGTCGCGGCGTCCGGTGGCGCGGCGGCAGCATTGGCCATGTCGCGCCCGGAGTTGGACGATGGCGGCACCGACCCCGGCTGCCAGGTGCGCATCGGTGAGGTGCGCCTCGCCGGCTTCCGCGACCACGGCCGGTGGCTCCATGCGGCGGACGTCAGCGCGTACCTTGCCTGCAAACATCCGGTCCGCGACATGTCGCTGCAGGTCACGCTGTGGAAGGTAGGTCTCTTCTACGATCACCGGCAGGCCCAGAGCACCGCGAAAGCGGTCGCAGGCAGCCATCTCGGCAGCGACCTGACGCGCGTCGCGTGCAAAGACGAAACCGCCAGCAGGTTTTATGGGGTCGCGCAGGCTGTCGTCTACTTCCGCGGCAAGCGAGGTGATGCTTGGGTGCGGTCCCCCGGCACAAGCACGCCTCGATGCGGCACTTAGCAGCCCGTGCGGCCGTTCGCCCAAGGAACCTCTCGGCGCTGGGGAGGTGATCCACGGCGCGATTTGGTTAGGTGTCCCACATGCCCATGCGACCTGAGTTGCTCGCGCGCGACCTCGAAGTCGTGACCGTGACGGACACAAGCGTGATCATTACCTGGTTCACCGGATCTGCCACCGAGCCGGACCTGTACGGCCAGCCTGCCCCGGTCCCAGCGGACACCGAACTGCTGCTTGGGGAACCGGGTCGGCCGGACACGCTTCGGACGGTCGTGCACGACATGACGCTCACGCCGTTCCATTATGCGGAGGTGACCGGCCTGGAACCCGGACGAACCTACGCATATGTGGCACGCTCGGCAGGGCAGACCGCGGCGCAGACGTCACTGCAGTTCCCAGGACGGCATGGCTCCCTTGACATTCCCGGCGTGGTCAGCACCCTCGCCACGCCGCCAGGCGACTACTTGTTCACCGTCGCGCTCGCGGGCGACACGCATGTCGGCGAGACCATCAGCGGTTTGGTCGCCGCGAACTGGCCGCAGGGGTTCCGCCAGGACCCCGGCCTGCCGCCGTACCCGGAGGTAATGCTCACCGGCATGCTTGACGACCTGCGCAGCCAGCGGGCGCCCGCGGCGCTGATCGTCGCGGGCGACATGACCGCGGAAGCAGTGCCGCAGGACGTGGCCGGGGTGCGCACGCTTCTCGACGGCTGGGGGCGGCTCGGCAGAGACTATTTCGTAGTGCGCGGCAACCACGATCGCCCGCACACCGGGTCCCGCTACGCGGCGGGCACGCTCGTGCCAGGCACCAGCGGCCACCACGACTGCTGGGGTGACGTTTTCGGTTATCCGCGCCAGCAGCTCAGCTCGCACGAGGTTGGCGGGCTGCGGATCATCGGCCTGGACACGACGACCCTGGACGCTGCGAGCGGCACCCTCGACAAAGATCAGCTCGACGACTTGCGCGCCCAGCTCGCTGCCGACCCGGAACGGCCCACATTTGTGTTTGGTCATCACCCGGTCACCTACGAGTCGGCCGTCACGACAGCGGCTGGGCCTGGTTTCAATCTCAACGAGGCGAAGGCGCGGGAACTCGAGGGCCTCTACGCGCGGGCGCGCGGAGTCTTTCTGCATCACGCCGGGCACACCCACAGGAACAAGCGAACCCGGGCGAACGGGCCGGAGGGAGCCGAATTCCTCGAGGTCGCGGCGGTCAAGGAATACCCGGGCGGCTATTCGCTGGTGCGCCTCTACACGGGCGGCTACGTGGTGAGCTTCTATAAGATCCGGGGTGACCTGGCCAGGCAGTGGAGCCAGCGCACGCGGGCCGAGTACTTCGGGATCCTCCCGCACTATGCGCTCGGCACGATCGCGGACCGCAACCACACCGTGCGGCGGGACCTGTCCGGCCTCACCCCGGTGCAGCCAGTGCGCCCGGGACGATAAACACGCGGAATAAGGGACTAGAATTTGCTGGTTGGAATGGCGAAACGCCCGGCCAAAATCAACCAGCAGGATTATATCATTAATATGGAACGCCGGCAAACTGAATCTGCTCGCACCGAGGCGCTCCGGGTCGAACAGACCCATGTCTCGATGCTGTATGAACGCCTCGACATAGCGCGGGATCGGGCCGAGGAGGCGCTGCGTGAAGCACACGGTCGCGGCGCGCAAGGCGGCACCCATCAGGCGAGGATCGAACGTGAGGTGTCCGCCGCCGAGCACGCGCGGCGGCTCGCCCAGCTATCGGGCGTGGAACACGGCCTGTGCTTCGGCCGTATCGATGACACCGAAGGTGACACCTATTACATCGGCCGGATCGGGCTGCGGGGCGAGGAGAACCAGCTGGTCCTGATCGACTGGCGAGCGCCGGCCGCCCGTCCCTTCTATACGGCCACGCCAAACGACCCAGGGTCGCTGCTCCGCAGGCGTCACCTGCACACCAGGGCCCGCACGGTCATCGGCATCGACGACGAGGTGTTCGACCTGGAGCGGATGACCGAGACCGACCGCCGCACGCTCGTCGGCGAGGCCGCGCTCATGGCGGCGCTGCGCCGCGGGCGGACGGGCCGGATGAGCGAGGTGGTCGCGACCATCCAGACCGAGCAGGACCGGGTGATCCGCTCAAGCCTGCCCGGGGCACTTGTCGTCCAGGGCGGCCCGGGCACCGGCAAGACCGTGGCTGCGCTGCACCGCGCCGCCTACCTGCTCTACGCGCACCGCAGCACGCTTGAGCGCCGTGGCGTTCTCGTGGTGGGACCCAACGCGATGTTCCTGCGCTACATCAGCCAGGTGCTGCCATCGCTAGGCGAGACCGACGTGGTGCTCTCCACCGTCGGCGAGTTGCACCCGGGGGTGCGGGCCACGGCCGCCGATACCCCCGCGGCCGCGATCGTCAAGGGAGACCTGCGGATGGCGGCAGTCGTCAGGGCCGCTGTGCGCGACCGTCAGCGTGTACCGCGCGACGACCTGGAGATCGTGACCGAGGACCTGACCTTGCGGCTGGCACGCGACAGGTGTGTCCGGGCCCGCGACCGCGCGCGGGCGCTGCGCAGACCACACAACGTGTCGCGCAAGCTGTTCGTCCAGGACATGCTCAACGCACTCGCAGGCGAAGAGGCGAGGCAACTGGACAGGCCCATCGACAGCGAGGATCTGCCGTACCTGCGATCGGGGCTGTGGGAGCAGGACGCCGTGCGCCAGTCGCTTGACAGGCTGTGGCCGTTTGTCACGCCCGAGCGGCTGATCACGGAACTTCTTTCCGACGCCAGCCTGCTGCGTTCCGCGTCGTCAGGTAAGGGGGGCTTGTCGCCGCACGAGCGGCAGGCGGTCCTGCGGCCGGCCGGGTCACCGTGGACGACCGGCGACGTTCCGCTGCTCGACGAGGCCGCCTGGCTGCTCGGCGAGGACGATACGGCGGCCAGGGTGACGCGGCGGCAGGCCGAAAGGGAACGCCGCGCGGAGGAGGAATACGCCTACGGCGTGCTCGAGCTGACCGGGCTCTCGGAACTTGGCATGATGCAAGCCCGGACGCTGGCGGAACGCCACCAGGTCGGCGGCGCGTCGATGACCACAGCCGAGCGTGCGGCGGGTGACCGCGGCTGGGCCTACGGCCATGTCATCGTGGACGAGGCACAGGAACTATCGGCAATGACGTGGCGGACGGTGATGCGCAGGGTCCCGACCCGCTCACTGACCGTCGTGGGCGACATCGCGCAGCGCAGTTCCGCCGCCGGTGCGCGGTCGTGGGGCGAGATGCTCGATCGGTACGTCAAGGGCCGCTGGCGCGAGGAGCGCTTGACCGTCAACTACCGCACCTCGGCGGAGATCATGGAGGTCGCCGCCGACGTGCTGAAGGCGGTGGCGCCCGAGCAGGAGCCGCCCGAATCCGTGCGCAGCGGCGAGGCCGCACCGCGCGCGCTGCTCACTACGCGCCCCGAACTCCCCGATGCCCTCGCCAGCCTGGTGAAAGCGGAACTGGCGGAAATCGGTGATGGCCGCGTGGCGGTCATCACTCCCGACGCCAGGCATGCCGAGATCGCCGCACTCATGTCCGACGCCGCGGCCACGGCGGGGCCCGCAGCAGCCGCGACCGCGGCCCAGCCTGCGGAAGCGCTCGACTCCCTGATGGCGGTCCTCACGGTACTGCAATCCAAAGGCCTCGAATTCGATTCGGTCGTGGTCGTGGCGCCCGGCGAGATCCTGGCGCAGTCGCCCATGGGCGGTCATGACCTTTACGTGGCGATGACCCGGGCGACCAGGCGGCTGACCGTGGTGGCCGAGGGAGAGCTGCCCGAGGTGCTCAGCCGGCTGGTGACGCCGCCGGGAGCAGATGCTCAGGCCTGACTGCGGGCGGCGACATCGGCCGCGGGCGCCCGGGCGGCGAGCAAACTTACCGTGTTGGCGAGCATGTATCGCTCGTGCGCAGCGGGAAAGCCAGCGATCGCGGTCGCAGGCACCACGACCGCGGTCGCGGGCGCCACCGGAGATTGACGGCTTCCAGGCAGCGCAGGCGCGCGGCGTGGAACTGTTTGCTTAACGCGGATTGGAGCAGGCATGGGCAGGCTGGACGGCAAGGTCGCGCTGGTCACCGGCGGTGCGCGCGGCATGGGTGCGGAGCACGTCAGGCACTTCGTCGCGGAGGGCGCCAAGGTAATGTTCGGCGACGTCCTCGACGGCGCCGATCTTGCTGCCGATGTCGGTGCGGCCTGCCGGTTCTTGCGCATGGATGTCACCAGCGAGGACGATTGGGCGGCGGCGGTCAGGGCGACGGTGGGGACGTACGGGAAACTGGACGTCCTCGTCAACAATGCGGGCATCTTGATCTTCCGCAAGATCGCTGCCATGCAGCTTGACGAGTTCAGGCGGGTGATCGACGTGAACCTCACGGGAACGTGGCTCGGGGTGCGAGCAGCGATCGAGCCGATGACGGCGGCAGGCGGCGGCTCGATCGTGAACATCTCCTCGATCGAGGGCTTCATCGGCGCGGCGGGCCTTTCCGCCTACAGCGCGAGCAAGTTCGGTATCCGTGGAATCACCAAGGCCGCCGCACGTGAACTCGCCGACCGGGGTATCCGGGTCAACTCAATCCATCCCGGCGCCATCAATACCCCCATGGTGCATAATCCAGAGATGATCGCCGAGGTGAACGCCGAGGCGTTCATCGCCTCGATGCCCATCAAGCGGTTCGCCGCACCGCTCGAAGTGTCCAAGGCCGCCGCGTTCCTCGCTTCCGACGACTCCAGTTACTGCACTGGCAGCGAGGTCGTGGTCGACGGCGGGATCCTGACCGGCGCCGGCTACTGAGCCTGCTACCAGGCCCAGTGGAAGCCGACGACGGCATTCTCCAGGGTTCTCAGGTAGTGGTGCACAGAATGCTGGCTATCCAGTGACGCCGCCTGCTGCGCGACGACCTCTCCCTCGATGCCGTCCCACGACGCCCACCAGATGGTGGCGGGAAGCATCTCCGGATGAAATTCAACCCTGATGTCGATATTTTCCATCCGCAGCCGAGACGCCCGCCTATAGTCGCTTTCAGGACGATCGGTGAATTTGAATGCCAGCCAATATTCGAGGGTGAGCGTTTCGCCGCGCGCAAGCGATTTAGCCAGCAAGATGTCGGTGGCATAGAGGACATCGGTGATCTTCCGGTACGGCCCAGTCACGCCCCGGCAGCCCAGGCCGACTTCGAGGGCCACGTCGGCGGAGTCGGAGTGGAACGGTATCCGGTCGAGCCCGCCGACGGTCGCCTCGATCACCTGCAGCGTCCGGTGACGGACCGGCCTCGCTTCCGCACCGAGGTAGTGGTGGTCGTGCAGGGCGAGGGTCTGGTGCTTGAGCGGGCCAAGCGCGGCCGGTCGCTCGGCCTGCATGGCGCGTGGCCCGGCCTGCACCCGGACTTCCCCCTCCCACAACCGCCACAGCAGTTCCGCGTCGGGACCGGCCAAGTCGAACGCATCGATGAACAACCTCAGCGACGCCTTGCTGATCATGCGGCCAGAAACCGCGCGAAGGACGGTGTCCTTGAGCTGACGCGGAAGCACGTCGGCGTCACCGGCGGAGCGCGGATGACTCCATAGGTAGTGCGCCAGGACGTCCGCCACCGCGAGCTGGTTGATTGCGCCTGGCCTGGTCCGTTCCGCGTACTGTGCCCACCGCTGCCGGTAGCGCCCTGGCTGCAGCAACAGCTCACGCAGGTAGCCGGCGGCGGCAGCGTAGCGCTCGGAGTCTGGACCACTCACTGATAGGGCCTGCCTGGGTGTGCGAACTAATTGCGACATACTGGAGTTATCCTACGTCGTCGGCTTCGCCGGGGGGCGAGACCGGATCAAAGGGATTTCTGGGGGAGGACCGGTCACCGATGACCGCCGGGGCACCATGACATACGAGCTTGACGAGGCATATTTCCTCGATCTTCTGGGCGACGCGTGCAACGTTCTCGGCCGCTACGACAAGGCGGTCGACGCGCTGTCCAAGGCCGTCGCGGTCTTCAAGGAACATGGCGCACAATGCGCGTACGCCGTTGGCCTGTTCAAGCTGGCGCAGAGCCATCTGGCGCTCGATGACCGCCACCGGGCCGTTGGCTGCCTCGAGGAATGCCTGCCGATCTTCGACGCATTGCAACTGCCAGCGTCGGCAGAGCGCGCGAGGACAGCGCTCGACGCGTGCCTGCTCACCGCTCTCGGTAGCCGCTGAGAGCCCTCAGCCCGCAGAGCCCTCAGCCGTGACCAACCTCTGGCGCCGAGGCAAGTGAACGGAAGACGGCTTCAGGGTCTGGCACCAGCTTTCGCGTCCGGCGGTCGAGCATCCCGGCCAGCACGTCAAGTTCCGCGGCCACCGTCCCGTCGACCCGCCTGATCTCCTGGCTGATCCGGAACGTCTTGCCCTCGCCCCAGACGAACTCGCACGACACATCGACCTCGTCGCCGTCGCGCAGCTCACGGCGGAATCGGATCGTGGTCTCGAGAATGACCGGGCCCACTCCTGCCGCCTGCAGCTTTTCCTCGGCGATCCCGGCCGCACGCACGCACTCACGGCGGGAGTGCTCCGCGTACAGCAGGTAGACCGCCTGATTCAGATGCCCGTTCGTGTCGAGTTCATAGCCGCGTACCCCGATCCGCACCCGGAACGGCTCCGTCATCGTCGCGACTCCTTTGGATCCACCGAGTCCGGCCGCCAGGCCAGCAGTTTAGAGCTCGGGGCGTGCCCTGCGGTAAAGTCGCGCAGCGCCACCGTCATTGCCGTGAGAACCGCGAAGCTCTGGGTAACGCGTGGACTTTGCTGCGGGTACCGCGAGGAGTTGCTGTTGGGCCGTGCAGGGCCTTCGGGTCAGGTCGGATATGTGTCGGGTGGGACGGTGTATGTCCAGCCTGATGGGGTGACCCAGACCAGGACCCCGGGTGCGGGCTGGATGAGTTCCCAGCCGTCAGCTTGTTTGACTTTGTGATGGAACCGGCATAGCGGGGAGATGTTGCATTCGCAGCTTTTACCGCCCCTGTGGAACGGGATCGTGTGATCGGCGTCGCAGCGGCGTGCTGGTCGGCCGCAGCCGGGGAACGTGCAGGTGGTGTTGCGGATCTCGATCAGGTGTCGCAGCGCCGGGGTCAGCCGGTAGGCGCGGGTTTCCCGGTCGTGGGCGCAGGTTCCGGCCGCGATGGGGTGCAGCGTGGCGGTGACCGACCAGCCTCCCGCCGTCGTGTCGGCATCGCGCGCCGGGCCGCCGCGTTTTCGGCCCGCCGGCCACGGCTCATCTTCTTCCCGGTCATCCTGTTCCCGGTCATCCTGTTCCCGGTCATCGGGTGCCGCGGGGGGATCTTGTCCCGGCTCGCCGGTTTGGTAGCCGTCCCGGCTGCGGCTGTCCCGGGTGGCGCAGCCGTGCGCGATCGCCTGGCCGTGTTCGCCGGTCACCGTGATGCACCAGCGAGCCGCCGGGCTCGCCGCTGCCGATGCCAGCAGGTCAGCTGCGGTGGCCGAGCTGACCGGGCCGAACCCCGCCACCTCGGCGGGCGAGCCGGTCAGCCCGGTCAGGGCCGACAGCGGCACGGTCAGATTCACCGACCCGGTGATCCCTGCCCAGCCGGCCGGGCGGGCGGAACCGGCTCCGCCTGGCGCTATCCGCCGCAGCCCCGCGGGCAGCACACGCGGCTGCGGGATCGGGCCCGGCGGTGGCTTGGTCGCTGAGTGCGGTGGCTTGGTCGCTGACTCACGCGCCTTACCGGCAACGGGCGGCACCGGCTCCGGCCGCGCGGTGTGGCCGGGCAGCCGCTCTGGAACGTTGGATGTCTCGTCGGGGACACTACCCCAGCCAGGCCCGGCCTCCTGGACAGCTGCGGCGTCCGGATCCGCCGGGGCCGCAGCATCCGCAGCCGCCGGGCCGACATCCGCCCGTTCTGCTGCCGGGAAAGCGGCATCCGCATCCGCCGGCTCTGCCGCCGGGTCCTCCGCCGGGGCGGCTGGGGCGGCAGTTGGGCGGCCGAGCAGCAAGCCCAGGAACACCTGGGCGCGCAGCAGATCCATCCCGTCGGCCGCGCCGTCCGCCTTCAGCGCCGCCGCCAGCGCGTTGATCCGGTTGTCGGCGGCGAGCACATCAGCGGTCGGCAGATCACGGCCTGCGAGCGCGCCCGTCCCGGCCGGCTCGGCCCACCGCTCCACCCGCGCCAGCTTCTCCGCCCGCTTACGCCGAACGTCCGCAGCCGCCGGATCGGCGGCCATCACCGCCGCCGCAACCGCCCGCCGCAGCTCGGCCGTGGTCTGGCCCGGCGCCTCGCCCAGCACCTCGGCCTCGACCGCGGCGGCAAGCCCATCAGCCAGCCCCGCCACACCGGTGATGATGACCAGCGCGCGTGGCATGTCGATCCGGCCGGCCGCCAGTGCCGACGCGGTACCCGCAAGACCGCGCAGCACCAGGGCCTGCCCGACCAGGCTCTCCGCCGCCGTCCGCGTCAACGTCAACGCGGCCGCGATCTCCGCCGTCGCGTAACGCCCCGCCTCAGACGCCCAGCACCCAGCCGACTCCGCGGCCGCGATCCGCCGCCCCGCCAGCTCCGCCGCAGCCGCATGCTCCATCGCCGCCGCCCACGACCCCATCCGCCGCCACCCGCGCAACACCCCCGTCAGCGCCCCATCACCCAGCCGCGCCATGCCCGCCCCAGCGACCGGGTCGGCGTTCCCGCCGATGTCCGCGTCGATGTCCGCGCCACTGTCCGTGTCGATGTCCGCGCCACTGTCCGCGCCGGTCCGCCCAGGACCGCCGGCATCCGCCGCAACGGCGTCGAGTAAGAAGATGGCCAACTCCGGCGACGGCGCCAGGCCGTCCAGCACACCGCCCTGCGCGAAACCGGCCTCCGCCGCGCCCAGCCCATCCGCGACGAAACGGCCCGCCCCAATCGTCGCGATCCCCCCCGCGCTGGCGCTTCTATTGCCGCGCCGACTGCCATCGCCGCCGATGGAGTCTTCGGTGCTACTGCTGGTGCCAGTGCTGCGGCCCGACCCAGCCCACCCCGACTGCCCGCTCAGAGCGGAGATAAGCGCAGCCGACACCGGCGTACCCCCGGACAGCCACACCCCCTGCTCGGCTGCCTCAGCTCCTCCGGCTGCAGCAGCCGCTTCAGGGAGGGATTCGGCTGCCGCTTCCCGCGCTACCTCCTCCAGTGGCCCGGCAGGTACGTCCGTTACCTGTCTCGCAGGCACATCCGCAGGCCAATCATGGGTCACATCTTCTGCCAATCCCATGCCGCTGGCCGCACGGGCGCCGAGCGCGGGAGGAACATGCGCGAGCCCGCCGCAGCTGCCGCCAATTCGCGCGCCTGCGGGCATCAGATGCACCTCCCCTGGGGCCGGGAACTCCTTCGTCGAACAGTTTATCGGATGACCGACTGTTCGTACATGCATTCGAGCGAAAGACTTATCCATGGCGGTGCGGCGGAAAAGAAGCCGCCAACGATATTGCGTGGCGCGCGAAACGCCGCCACGACGCGAGCACGCGCACAACGCCGGTGCTCGGATGCGACCTTCCCCGCGCAGTACGCGAGCACAAACAGGATGCGCCTGGGCGCACGAGGTGCTCCACGGGCTGCCCAGAACGTGGCGGTTGTGTCGCGGTCGCGGCTACCGCGCTGCGGCGCCGGCCGCGGTCGGCGTATCGGGCTCCGGGGTGAGCTGCGCCGTGCAGTACTTGCAGCGACGCGCCCCGGCTGGCACCTCGGTGAGGCATTCGGGGCATTCGCGCTCTGTCGCCTCCTCGTTGCGCTTCGCACGATCGAGCAGTTTGCTGAGCGGCAGGAGCACGAAGAAGTACACCACTGCGAGGATGATCAGGAACGTAATCACCTCGTTGATGAAGTCGCCGTAGAGGAACTTGCTGTGATTGACCGTGAAATAGAGCTGGGAGAAGTCCGGCTTCCCGCCGATTGCCGCGATCAGCGGCGTTATCAGATCCCTGACGAAGGCCGAGATCAACGCGCCGAACGCCACGCCGACCACGAACGCCACGGCAAGCTCTACTAGATTTTCTCGCAGAGCCAAACGCGGCAGCGCCGAACGCCGTCAGCGCCAGTGCCGCCAGTGCCGCCAGTGCCGCCAGCTAACTAACCCGGTTGCCACCGCCGCGGCAACACGAACTCGCCGCTGGCTTCCACAGTTGGCGCGCCCCGCTCAGTGAGAATCCGGCCGTCCACGGTGGTGGTTCTGCCAGCCATGCCGCTTATCCATGCCTCCGCGACGAGCGGAGCGCCCAGCGGAGTCGGCCTCCGGTAACGCAAAGTAAGCGCTGCCGTCATCCCCGGCCGATCACCAGCGGCGGCGGCAAAGCCGAGCAGCTGATCCATTATGGCCGCGCAGACGCCGCCATGCGCGGCGTCGGGCGGGCCCTCGTAGACAGCTCCAAGGACGAACTCCGCGTGCACTGTTCCCTTGGCCGTGGTCACAATCCTGACCGGTGGGGCGAGCGGGTTCGCCTCGCCGGTCACCGGGCTGTGCGGCTGCCGCAGCCGTCCATCTGGATCCACCTCGAAGGGAATCGGGGCCGTACGGCGCCGCATGCCCAGCCGGGTAGCCAGGTCCCCGATCTCGGCTGCCGCGGCACCGAGTTCGGCGATGGCCACATCACTGAGCACCACCGCCTCCACGAGCTCGCGCGTCCTGTCGGCGAGCGAGGAGAGCGCGGTGAGCAGCGCGGGATTGGCGGCCGGCCCGAAGCTGACGATCGGATCGGCGCGACCGGCAGCCCTACCGGCGGGGGCATCAGTCATCCGTGCGGCGCCTGCTCCCTCATCCCGATCGTCCGGGCTCAATCGGCGGTCCTCCAGGCACGTTCCGCAACCGTGACCGAACACGGTTCGGGTTCGATCCGCAGCTTGTCAATCGACCAGGCGGGCGGTCAAATCAACGACCACGCGAACAAGACCGCGACACCGCGCGTGAGCCGTTAGGGATCTGCTCCGCCCGCACGACCTAACGCTCGCTTGGTACGGCGGCATGGGATCAGATGGGTTGAAGCCACGCGATCTTATTTCTGAACGGCTGCGCTGAGCCGCGTGAACGAAGCGGTGGCACGTGTCCGTTGACGGCGGTCATCGCCCGCACGACAGCGACGCAGGGTGGGTCCGCACCGCCCGGACGGCCTGGACCTCCGCTGCGTGATCCGGCCCTTGCGGGAGCCGCGCCGGGCCTCGTTACCCGCGCGAACGGCCATCGGGCACGGTGCTGGCGGGCACGGTGCTGGCGGGTGGCGGCGAGTTGAGCCAGCCATCGAGTGAATCGAGTGCCGCGGCGGCGACCGGGCGCAGCGCGGCGGCGATCTGCGCTGGCACCTCGCCCGCGACCAGCCGCCGCCCGGCCTCGTCGATGATGAGCTGAAAAACGGCGACGAGCGCCGTCGCCTGGATCCTGGCCAGGTGCGGTCCAGGGCCATCAGGAGCGGCCGCGATGATGCCGGCCACGGCAGCGGCGTGCCGATCGGATATTTCTAGGCTGAGCCTGCGCACCGCTGGGCTGACGGCGACGAGGTAGGCGAGACCGCCGCGGGCCTGTTCGGCGGGGATAGTGGCCATGCGGTCGAGCAGGGCGACCGCCTCTGGGCGCAGCGCCGCGGCCGGGCTGGATCCCGGCGCGCGCTGCGCCACCCGGGTGGTCAACCGCGCCAGGAACTCGTCGTCGCTGTCGAGGACCAGCCGTTCCTTGGTCGGAAAGTAGTTGTAGACGGTCTGTTCGGAGACGTCAGCGGCGTGGGCCACATCAGTCACCGCGACGTTCTCGTAGCCGCGCTCGGCGAACAGGGCAGCGGCGGCCGCCGCGATCGCCTCGCGAGTGCGCTGCTTCTTGCGCTGCCTGAGGCCGGATTCTGGCACGCGGCCAGGCTAGCAAATAAATTTGACTTTCAAAAAGTTTCGAGTCAACTCTAACACCATGCGAAGCACCTCCCAACCCGGCGCCTTGGCGCAGATCCTGATGCCGCTCGCCGTCGACGTCGCGGCTCCAGTCGCGCTCTACTACCTGCTGCACGGCGTCGGTGTGCACGACAGCCTCGCGTTGGTTCTCGCCGGGCTCATCCCAGGCGCCCGTACCGTGGTAGTGCTTGCCCGCGGGGGTAAGCCTGACTACCTGGCCTGGCTCATGCTCGGCCTGTTCGCGCTCAGTCTCGGCCTGCTGCTGATCACTGGCAGCCCGAGCTTCTTGCTCGCCAAGGAGTGCGCAGGCAGCGCGGCGATCGGCCTGTGGTGCCTGGCAAGCGCGCTGTCGTCCAGGCCGATGACCTACTACACGGCACGGCCCGCCATCACCTTTGGCCGGCCCGCCGCCGTGGCAGCGTGGGAGGACCTCGGGGCTCATTCGCCGCTGTTCTTGCGAGTACAACGCCGTCTCAGCGTTATGTGGGGAATTGGCCTCATCGCCGAAGCGCTGGCCCGGCTGGCAATCATCGTGCACTATCCGGTGCATGAGGCCGTGGGCCTGGTGAACATCCCTGTCGTCGCTATCGTCACCGCGCTGATGATCGCGTCTGGGCCCGCAGGCGGCAACACACTCCGGCGTCTGATCCGTGCGCACTCCTCGGCAGCCGCCGATTCCGCGACGCACAGCGCGACCGGCTCTGCCGCCCCGGCGGCGCACGACACGGCCAGCTCCGAGTCCTTGGGCACAACAGCAAATATGGCGACTTTTATGAGCCGGTCATGGGCATGCGCCAGGCCGGTAAAGTGGCATGCTGAAATGACGGTTAAAGATTATCAGCAGAGGGTAGTTAGCTCGCGGCAAAAAGTCACGCCAATGTCTAGGGGGGAATATCTGTGACCGGATTCAAGCGGAAACGAGCAGTTCTTTCGGCCACTGCGGGAGCTGCAATCGCGACGCTGGCCATCGCCGGATCACCCGCTTCTGCGACCGCGAGCACCAGCCCGCACGGCGGCACGCACGGAACCGCCTCCACCGCTAAGCGCCCGCCGCCGCGTCCATTCAAGCAATGGATCGTCACGCTGACCGCCTCGAAGGCTACGCTCGGGTCCGGCCAATCCGCGACCCTCACCGCCACAGCGAATATGAATGTCACCTCCACTCCATATTTCATTCGCATCTACGACGAGACCAACCACGCATACATCGCGACCTGCTCAACGGGCACGACGTGTGCGGCCGTGGTTCGGTGGCATGGGCTGCTCGGGATTATTCGCCCGCATTCACCCCTGATACCGCGGGTTACCGGTAGCTTCTACGAGGCGTTGATATCGGACAACTCATCCAGCTACTTGCCCGGAAATATCCAGGCGGTCGCCTGGGCGCGTATCTCCATGATCGGTTATTTCATACCTATACCCGTGCCACCACTGCAGCCGAAACCCGTCCCGCTTCCGCCCCACCTGGTCCCGCCGCCCCCGCCGCATCGGTACCCGCCAACGCATCCCAAGCCGAATCCAAACCCAAACCAGCATCCCAATGCGCATAGAGTGGTGCAGCCACATAAGATTCAGGCGCCACACAAGATCCTGGCACCACACAAGATCCTGGCACCACACAAGATCCTGGCACCACACAAGATTCTGACGCCACGCAAGATTCTGACGCCACGCAAGATTCTGACGCCACGACAAGTTCAGGCACCACGCAAAGCTCAGCAGCTACGTATAGCACGGCAACCACATCAGATCCATCTGCCACAGTAGGGCGTCCGCATCTTCCGTACGCTTGGTGCGTCAGGCCAACCCGGCTTGGCGCACCAAGCGCACTTTCACTGCGCAGCGGACGTCGTGATCGCCTTGAGTGTCACATCCGGGGGCCCGAGCCCCGGGTCCTGCGCACAAGCTCAGCCAGAACTCAGAACAGCACCGACATGAACGTGCCGACCTCGGCGAATCCGGCCCGCAGGTAGGCGGCACGTGCTGGGCTGTTGAAGTCGTTGACATAGAGCGTGACCAGGGGCGCGAACAACTGCCGCGCGGCCGTCACCACGGCGGCCATGCCAGGAGCGGCAAGTCCCTTTCCACGCAGCCGCGGATTCACCCAGACGCCCTGCACCTGGCAGGCGAGCGGTGTCACGGCGCCGATCTCGGCCTTGAATACCACTCGGTCGTCCTCGATGCGGGCAAACGCCCGGCCGCTGACGATCAGTTCGGTGACCCTCGCACGGTACAGCGCGCCGCCGTCGCCGCCAGCGGGTGAGACACCGACCTCCTCGGTGAACATCGCGACACACGCGGGCAGCAGGACGCCGAGTTCGCTCAGCCGCACCTGCCGGACCGCGGGATCGGGTGGCACCCGCGGCCCCGTGGAGATGGCCATCATCGGCTGCGCAGAACGAACAGCCCTGGCCGGGCCCCAGTATGGCCGCAGAAGTTCCCACAGATCCTTAACGGCTGCCGCAGGACCCACCAACGACGAACAGCGGCGTCCCTGCCTGTGCGCACGCTCCGCGAAGGCACGGACCGCCGCGGGCGTCGCCTCGACGGGGACCAGGTTGGCCCCCGCGTAGCAAACGGATTCGAGCTGCTTGCCGTCCGAGTAGTAACCCCACATTTGCGCGCCGAGCGCGCCGGGGTCGAGGCCGCCTGAACGCACGCGAGAACTGACGAACACGTTAGCCGCCGGGTCCCGGTCGCAGAGCGCCAGAACCTCGTCGAGATCCCGGTCGTCGAGCAAGCGTACCGGTGCTGGCGGCCGATGCGCCATGGTGCGCAACACACCTCTAGCCTAGGCGATCGGCGTGTGAGCTACCCCTGCGATGGGGGGGTACAAGTGGATACTGGCGGTTCACCTGCTTGTGGACGGGACGGGAAGGGCCGGGCAGGTGGCGTTCACCAGGCCGGGACGCTGAGGCAGGGCACCGTCATCCAGGTAGCGGTTGAGGTAGCCGTCCACACAGGTATTGGGTGGATCATCGAGCGACTGGCCGTGGTTTCCGCCGCCCACCACGACAACCATCCGTGCCGACGGCAGCCGCCGGTGCGCCCGCTGCGCGCCCGCGTAGGGCGTGGCCGCGTCGAGGGTGCCCTGGATCATCAGGATGCCCGGCAGGCCGCTGCCCTTGATCTGCATCGGCTGAGCCGGTCCCCGCACCGGCCAGTATGCGCACGCCGCGTTGAACCAAGCATTGTCCCAGGCCTGGAACGGCGCCGTACGGTAGACGGTGCGGGTGTCACGGTCCCACCGCGCCCAGTCGCGCGGCCAGTTCACGTCGGCGCACTGGACAGCGTTGTAGACGGCGAACTCGTTCTCGTTCTGGGTACCAAAGGACTCGTATTGGCTGATCAGCGGGCCGGTGTCGCCGGTACGGTCGTACCCGGACAAAGCGCCGGCAAGGCCCGGCCACAGGCTGTCAGTATACCCGCCCTGCAGGAACGTGTCGTCGAACTCGTCTGGGCCGATCATCGGCCCTGATGGGCCGGAAACCGGGTGCGCCTGCAGCCTAGCCCGAACGCGGTACCAGGCCTGCCGGATCTGCGCCGCCGTTGTACCCAGCTGGTATTCGGCGTTGTGCTGGGCGACCCAGGTAAAGAACGCTGTCATCCGGCCCTGGAAAGCGTAGTCCTGCTCGATGTTGTCCTGGTACCAGACACCCGTCGGATCGACCACGCTGTCAAGAGCCATTCGCCTGACCCGGTTCGGGTAGAGCGTCGCATACACCTCCCCCAGGTAGGTGCCGTAGGAGTAGGCGAAGTAGCTGATCTTTTGCTGACCGAGCGCGACGCGGATGCTGTCCATGTCGCGGACCGCGTTCACCGTGGTCATGTACGGCAACAGCCAGCCATAGCGCTGCTCGCAGTCCGCGGCGTACGTCTTCGCACGTGCCTCGAGCACCTGCTCGTCGTGGCTGGTCGCCGGAACGTAGTTGGGCCGCACCCCGGCGAAGAACGACGTGTCGCAGTGCAGCGCCGGTTGGCTCGACCCGACGCCGCGCGGGTCGAAACCGATGATGTCGTATTCGGCCGCGACACTCGGGCTCAGGCCGCTCGCCACCACACCCGCCAGCGACAGCCCGCTGCCGCCAGGGCCGCCCGGGTTGACGAGCAGGACGCCCTGCCGCTGGCTGGCCGGCGCGGTCGCGGGCACCTCAGAAAGCGCAAGCGTGATCTTGCGACCGACCGGGTGGCTGTAGTCGAGCGGCACCTGCACGCTCGCGCACTTCATCGAACGCAGCGAGCCGGAGCAGGAATGCCAGGAAAGCGACGGCCCACGCGCCACTACAGGCGTGGATCCAGCCGCACCGCTCAAGGCCGGGTGCGCCGCCGCAGAACCCGTGTCGCACGCGGCGCACGCGAGAGCAACCATCGCGGCCACGGGCACGCCCAGTATGGCCCTGTTTATACCGGTCACGCCCCGCGCGCCGGATTTCCTTGGCCGGATCGGCCGACGTCGTATCACTACCCAAGGATAAGGATCTAGGGTGCCGATAAGGACCACCGCAACGCCGGGGAGGCGTCATGACCGAGCGCACCAAGATCATGCTTGACGAGTCCGAACTGCCCCGCCAGTGGTACAACGTCGTAGCTGACCTGCCCGAACCGCCGCCTCCCCCGCTGCACCCCGGCACGTTGCAGCCCGTCGGCCCGGGATATATACCGGCTGTGGCGGCCGACCCCGCTTTTTAGGGCCAGGCGCCTGGAGCACGCACTCGGCACCCCGGCGCGCATCTACTACAAGTACGAAGGCGTCTCCCCCGCTGGATCACACAAGCCGAACACCTCGGTACCGCAGGCGTACTACAACGCGCGGCAGGGGATCAGGCGGCTCACCACCGAGACGGGTGCCGGTCAGTGGGGCAGCGCGCTGGCCTTCAGCTGCGCACAATTCGGCCTTGAGTGCGAGGTGTGGATGGTGCGCGCTTCCTACGACCAGAAGCCCTACCGGGCCGCTGTCATGGAGGTATGGGGCGCCACAGTGCACGCGAGCCCGTCCCCGGTGACGACGGCGGGAGCGAAGGTACTGGCCGACGACCCGGCCTCGCCTGGCAGCCTGGGCATCCATCGCTATCAGTGAAGCGGTCGAAGTCGCGGGTGGCAGCGACGACACCAGGTACGCCCTCGGGAGCGTGCTCAACCATGTGCCCATGCACCAGACGGTGATCGGCGAGGAGGCGCTGAAGCAACTCGCGATGGTAGGCGAGACGCCCGACCTGATCGTGGGCTGCACGGGAGGCGGTTCCAACTTCGCCGGCCTGTTCCTGCCCTTCCTGCGGGAAAAGCCGGCCGGCCGGATGCAGCCCGTCATGCGGGCGGTCGAGCCCGCCGCGTGCCCGTCGTTCACCCGCGGGCGTTATGGGTACGATTTCGGCGACACCGCCGGGTTCGCCCCGCTGTCGAAGATGCATACCCTCGGTCATGACTTTGTGCCCGATCCGATCCACGCGGGTGGGCTGCGCTACCACGGAATGTCTCCGCTGCTTTCGCACATGTTCGAACTCGGCATCTTCGAGGCCGTCGCCAAACCGCAGCGCGCATGCTTCGCCGCGGGGGTGACCTTCGCCAGGACCGAGGGAATCGTCCCGGCGCCTGAGCCTACACACGCGCTCGCGGCGACCATCGAGGAGGCCGAGCGGTGTGCGCAGACGGGCGAGGAGAAGGTGATCCTTACCGTGCTGTGCGGGCACGGGTTCTTCGACATGTCCGCCTACCAGCGGTTTCTGTCAGGCGAGATGGACGACTACGAGCTGTCCCAGGACCGGATCGACGCAGCGCTCACCCGCCTGCCCGACCTGGATGTGTGAATTTCCGTGCTATCCGGGTGTCGGCCAGCTAGCTGACCACGACCTGGGGGCCGGTGCCGGCTGAGGCTGGGGCTTCGCCCAGCTCATCGGCCAGGCGCAGGGCTTCCTCGATGAGAGTCGCCACGATCTGGCTTTCCGGTACGGTCTTGACGACCTGTCCCCGCACGAAGATCTGGCCCTTGCCGTTGCCGGAGGCCACGCCCAGATCGGCTTCGCGTGCCTCCCCAGGACCGTTGACGACGCAGCCCATTACCGCGACCCGCAGCGGCACCTCGAGGCCCTCGAGACCGGCGGTGACCTGGTCCGCGAGGGTGTACACGTCTACCTGTGCGCGCCCGCACGATGGGCAGGACACGATCTCCAGGCCCCGCTGCCGCAGGCCGAGCGACTCGAGGATGGCGATGCCGACCTTGACCTCCTCGACCGGCGGCGCGGACAGCGAAACCCTGATGGTGTCGCCGATCCCCTCGGCGAGCAGCGCACCGAAAGCGACCGCCGACTTGACAGTGCCCTGGAACGCCGGCCCGGCCTCGGTGACCCCGAGATGCAGCGGGTAGTCGCACCGCTCGGCAAGCTCTCGGTACGCCTCGATCATCACGACTGGGTCGTGGTGCTTCACCGAGATCTTGATGTCGTGGAAACCGTGCTCTTCGAACAGCGAGCACTCCCACAGCGCGGACTCCACAAGGGCGTCCGGCGTCGCCGTGCCGTATTTGGCGAGCAGCCGGGGATCCAGGGATCCCGCGTTGACCCCGATCCGGATCGGGATGCCGGCCGCCTTGGCCGCCCGTGCGATGTCGGCGACCTTGTCGTCGAACGCCTTGATGTTTCCCGGATTGACCCGCACGGCCGCGCAGCCTGCCTCGATCGCCGCGAAAACGTACCTCGGCTGGAAGTGGATGTCGGCGATCACCGGGATCTGTGACTTGCGCGCGATCACAGGAAGAGCGTCCGCATCGTCGGCCGAGGGCACGGCAACTCGCACGATCTGGCAGCCCGACGCGGTCAGGGCCGCGATCTGCTGCAGGGTCGCGTCGATGTCCGCAGTGACCGTGGTCGTCATCGACTGCACCGACACCGGCGCGCCGCCACCCACTGGCACGTTTCCCACCAGCAACTGACGCGACTTCCGTCGCGGTGCTAGCGCGGGTGGGGGGGTCTGGGGCAAGCCAAGATCAACAGGCATGATCAGCGATACCTCACTGGATTATGCTCACGGGATTGACGAGGTCAGCCATGATCAGCATCAGGCCGATGAAAACGATGACGGCGAAGATCCCGAAGCTGACAGGAATCAGCTTACGCATATCCACAAGACCTGGATCTGCTCTGCCCCGTAGACGCGCCACATAGGCGCGTGCCCGCTCGTAAAGCACGACCGCGATATGCCCGCCATCAAGCGGTAGCAGCGGCAGCAGGTTGAAGATGCCGACGAAGACGTTCAGCGATGCGATGATCAGTACGACGAACGCGACCTTCTGCTGCCAGCCGATGTCCGCGCCGATGACCTGGCCGGTATCGTTGCCGGCCCCGACGATGCTGGTCACCTTGCCGCCCGCAGTGCTGGCACGGTTGTGAGCGAACAGCTTCGGTATCGCCTTGGGTAGCTCCGTGATCACCGCAGCCGAGCCGCTCACGACCGTGCCGAAAAACGACCCGGTGGACCTGACCGCCTGTACCGGGTTGAGCTTGTTGTACACAACGGCCGGTGAGATGCCGAGGAAAGCGCCGGACCGGCCTTTGATCGCGGCCAGCTTGGCGCGCACGTCCACCAGCTTGCCGTGCCGTTGCACCGCGATGATGGCCTCGCCGCCCGCTGGGCGCCCGCGGATCGCGGCGGCCAGATCGTTCCATGAGTGCACCGGCGTGCCAGCGAACGCGACGATCTTGTCGCCAGTTTGCAGCCCCGCCAGCCGTGCGGGCGACCTCGGTTCGGCCGGGCTGCACGAGACCGCGCTCACGCTGGCGGGCACGCAACTGTCCACTGTGCCGATCTTTGTCGTGTTCTGATTCGCCAGGCCCACGCCGATGAACAGGCCGAACAACAACACGGCCGCCAGCGCGAAATGCATGGCCGAGCCTGCCGCCAAGACGATGACGCGCTGCCAGCCCGGCTTGCTGCGCAACGATCGGGGCTCATCCTCCGGATCGACGTCTTCGAGCGAGGTCATTCCAATGATCTTGACGAAGCCGCCGAGCGGTACCGCCTTGATGCCGTACTCGGTCTCGCCCTTCTGCGTGGACCACAGGGTCGGGCCGAACCCGGCGAAGAACTGGGTCGCCTTCATGCCAAACCGTTTGGCGGCGATCAGGTGACCGCCCTCGTGCAAGGTGATGGAGATGAGCAGCGCCGTGATGAAAATGACCCAGCCGATAAGCAGGCTCATCCGGCGGTCCTCCCCTCTGTACGCACACCGGTGCCCTTGACACCGGTCAGCTCACGCGCACGTGATCGCGCCCAGGCATCCGCGGCGAGCACGTCGCCGACAGCCGTGACGTCCTGCGCCGTCTCGTCGCACTCAGACATTACCCGCGCCACGGTGTCAACAATTCCAGTGAACGCGATCTCACCTGCCAGAAATGCGGCCACACACACCTCATTAGCCGCGTTGTACACCGCAGGGACGGTCCCGCCGGCGATGCCGGCCTTGCGGGCAAGAGACACCGCGGGGAAGGCCTGCGTGTCCAGCGGCTCGAAGGACCAGTTGTGCGCCTGGCTCCAGTCGATGGCCGGCGCGGCCCCTGGCACACGCTCTGGCCAGGCGAGTGCGAGCGAGATCGGGATGCGCATGTCAGGCGGGCTCGCCTGAGCCAGCGTGGACCCGTCGGTGAACTCGACCATGGAATGCACCACGGACTGAGGGTGCACGACGACCTCGATGCGGTCAAAGTCGATGCCGAAGAGCAGGTGGGCCTCGATGATCTCCAGGCCCTTGTTGACCAGCGTCGCGGAATTGACCGTGATGACCGGGCCCATCTTCCAGGTCGGATGGGCCAGCGCCTGCTCAGGTGTGACGTCGGCGAGTTGCGCCCGGCTGCGGCCGCGCAGCGGGCCTCCGCTCGCGGTCACAACCAGGCGGACGACCTCGTCGGCGCGGCCGCCGCGCAGGCATTGGGCGAGCGCCGAATGCTCCGAGTCGACAGGCACGATCTGACCCGGTGCGGCGCGGCCCGCGACCAGCGGGCCGCCGACGATGAGCGACTCCTTGTTGGCGAGCGCGAGTGTCCTGCCGGCCTCGATGGCAGCGAGTGTGGAGGCGAGCCCGGCAGCGCCCGTCACGGCGTTCAGCACGACGTCACAAGGCCATGCCGCGACTTCCGCGACGGCGGACGGCCCGGCGAGAATCTTCGGCACCCGGAAGTGGCCGCTGGAGTAGCCACGTCGCTGCGCCTCGGCGTAACAGGCGAGCTGCACGTCCTGGGCGGCGGTGCCACGCTCCACGCCAATGACCTCGGCCCCGAGTTCGAGCGCCTGCTCGGCGAGCAAGCGTGGCTTCCCCCCGCCGGCCGCCAGGCCGGTCACCCTGAACCGGTCGGGATTCCGTCTGACGACGTCGATGGCCTGGGTGCCAATCGAGCCGGTCGAGCCGAGGATGACAAGGTCGCGATTCCGTGGCTGCGGTGGCTGCACGACGTCATTCTTCCGCGCCCGGCCAGCCTGGTGGAACCTCGGTACCGCTGGCTGTGCCATCACGCCTCGCAGAGAGGTCAACTTTTACAATACGTAGCAGACTGATTGCAATTTGTGGATCATACTTGACACATGAGGCCGACGACGCCGCCAGCCCTGCCGTCAGTGCACGCGCTGCTGGCGCTCGCCCGCGTGCTCGCCGTCAGCTGCGCGCTCGCCGCCGCCACTGGTACCGCCGCCACTGGTACCGCCGGCCCAGCACTGGCCGGGCCATCACCGGCCAGCCCGGCGGCAGCCAGCCCGGCAGCAGCCAGCCCGGCGGCAGCGATGTCGGGTGCACGCGGCCGCGCGGCGCACACGGCGCTCGAGCGCGGGCACCGCGCCGGATGGTGGGATCTGGGGCAGCAAGCCGGCCAGCAGCGGTACGCCGCGCATCGCGCGGCGCTGAGCATGGCGGCGCTGGGCATAACAGAGCATTCAGCGGCTGTGACCCCGGCCGAGCAGGCGCGTGCCGTGCGGTACTGGACCACAGCGCGGATGGCCGCTGCGCGGCCAGCAGTCGCGCCACGCGACAGCGCAGCGGGTGCCAGCACATACCGCGCGCCACGCGACAGCACAGCGGGTGCCAGCACACACCGCGCGCCACGCGACAGCACACCGGGTGCCAGCACACACCGCGCGCCACGCGACAGCACAGCGGGTGCCAGCACACACCCCGCGCCGCGCGCCAGCGCATCGACACACAGCACAGCCACGGACAGCGCAGCCACCGACAGCGCAGCCACGGACAGCGCAGCCACGGGCGGCGCATGGACGGAAGGCTCAGCCAGGGATAGGGGCAACACGCCCGTCAGCGCCGTGGCCGCCGTACCCGCCCATCCGCCAGCCGCCGCGCCCGCCCTGGTGGCCGAGCCGAGGCCGGCCGCGATACGCAGCAATACCGCCGCAGCGGGCTGGCCGGGTGGTGGCGCGGTCGGCCGGACGACGGGCAAGGTTTTCTTCACGATGGACGCTCAGGATTACGTCTGTTCGGGCGCCGTCGTGGCGAGCGCGAATGCCGACGTGGTGATCACCGCTGCGCACTGCGTCAAGAACGGGACCGGATCCTGGGCGGTCAACTGGACGTTCGTACCCGGATTCGCGCAAGGCAGCCGCCCCTACGGCAGCTGGACCGCGCAACACTTCTTCGTTGCGCCCCAGTGGAGCCGTGCGGCCAACGACAACGATGACGTCGCCTTCGTCACGCTTAACCCGCGGCACTCCGGGCGCCGGATCAGCCGCATCGGGAGGGTCGTCGGCAGCCAGCCGATCAAGTTCGGTCAGCGGACCGCGGAAGAGTTCGCATTCGGGTATCCCGCCGAACCCCCCTACAACGGCGCAGGGCTCTTCTACTGCAGCGGCCGGGTCACGGGGGACCATTTCCACGCCAGCCAGGACTCGGGCCTGCGCTGCCAGATGACGGCCGGATCAAGCGGCGGCCCTTGGCTGTCCGGATTCGATCCAGCAACGGGGACGGGGACGATCACGTCAGTGAGCAGCTTCAAATACAGCGCCGACCCGTCGACGCTGTACGCGCCGCCGCTCGGCGCCGTGGCGCGCGCCCTGTTCCGCCAGGCAGCCCGCAGTTAAGCGCAGTACGCCAAGCTGCGGCAGCGGGCTCCAGAACCGTGAGCCAATCACTCAGCCGCGCCGCAGTACCACTTCTCGCGGTCATATCATTACAGTAATGTGAAAAAGGTTGTGGGTCTCGGTGATGGCCGTGCCCACGGGGGCAGGATTCGTGAATGCAACGGAGGGCGGCGAGCAAACAGGCTCGGAGTCAGAGCGGCCGGAAACCCGCACGCGCGGCGGCCGGTCCGCTCGTGGACGCGACCGCGCTGACCACGGCTCAGCGCGCCGGTGTTGCCTGCGTGAGCTGCCACAAGAAATGGCCGCGCCCATCGGTGCCTGCCGGGCACCTCGCGAACGGCCAGTTATTGTACAGATGCGACGACTGCGTCGTGGTGACGGAACTGGCAGTGACGGAACTGGCAGTGACGGAACCGGCAGAGGAAGTGCCACAGCGCCGCCTTCTCCGGCGTCGCAGGCCGGCAGACTAGGGCATGCTGCGTGGATCCTCGGCGGCGCGAAGACACCGCCCACGACCCCAGGCGACGACGGGAGTTGTGGACAGCCCTATCGTCGTCGATAGCCAAACTACCGGCTCCTCGAGAACAAGCAGGGCTTTGCCGGCCGCCCCCTGGATCACCGCCCGCATCCGCCAAGATCCACGAAACGCTCCCTAGCGGTCAGCCGGGTTGTGAGCCGACGATGGCCGGAGAGCCGGCGATCGACTTCCACGCATTAAGCCACGCCGCCCATCCTGTGCAGTCACGCTTGCCGTTGCCGCAGTCGGTACCTGGCAGGTGCGCGAACGCCACCTCGTTCAGATACGCCTGGTCAGCGACGTGGTAGCGGCCGCAAGTCGCGCGGCCGAGCCTGGCGCAGGCGTCCGGGTTAACTGGCGCGGTGCCGTTCCACTCGGCGACCTGCTGCTGGACGCGCGGCGTCAGCGACCACGCGAGCCACTTGTACATGCAGTTGGGGTCGCGAGCCTGCGCGCTCATCAGCCAGAAGCTGACTGCCCCCGTCGTTCCCTGCGCAGGATCGGCGGCCGCGACCTTCCGGCCGGCCCGGGCGAGGATGTCCACGTGGCGAGGGAGCACTGCTCCGAGTACCGCGTTGCCGGTGGCGAGGCCGTCGATCGCCTGCTGATCGAGTGACCAGTACGCGGCGATACTCCGTCGCATGTCCTTCAGCAGGCCGGTAGCCGCCGCGAACTGCGTGCTGTCGAGTTCGTACGGGTCGGTGATGCCAAGTGCGGGCCGCGCCGACTTGAGGTACAGGGCCGCCAGGGCGATGGTGAACGGACTGTCCGGAAGCATGATCTTCCCGGCATAGCTGGACGCCGGATCGAACAAGGCGGCCCAGGTGCGCGGGGGCGGCCGCACCGCTGGCGTCGCGTAACCAAGCACGTAGGCATCCCAGACGTACGGCACCCCGTAGGTCTTACCCTTCGATATCGCTGCCGCCTGGCTGCGCAGCGTGCGGCTGAGGGCCGGGTAGCCGCCCACGATCTGGACATTGAGCGGCGCGATCGTCCCAGCGCTGATGAGCTGGCCTGCCACCGCCGACGGCGCGACCACACCGTCGTAGTAGTTGGCATGCAATCGGAACGCCGCCTGGATCGCGCTGACGTTCGGCACCTGCGTGTAGCTGACCTGGCAGCCGGTTCGATGCTCGAACGCGGTTACCCAGTCGACGCGGGGGTCGGTGCTGCCATCCTCGACGTAACCGGGCACGCCGAGCAGCCGCAGCGCACCCTCGCCTTTGCCCACCGAGGTCAGCGGCCGTAGTGTGACCTGGCGGCTCTGGCTGGCGCACGCCGTGAGGAGCGTCAGCGCCGCGATGAGCATCGCGCCGAGGGCCCCGCGCGCGGTGCGGCCGGCGCCACGGCCGGCCCGCGTCACCACCGTCACGAGCGCCGCGACAGATCCTCGTGCCTCGTGCCGCTGGCGGCTGCCGACCCTTGTCCCCTCCACAGCATCATGAGCCTAGCGGTGCGGGCCATCTTGTGCTGAACGCGGCGCGGGCCGCCGCCGCCTTGGTTAGCGCAAGGCAGTGATCCGCCTGGCGAGGGCGAAGTCAGCCGAGGTCAGGCCGCCGGCCGAGTGGGTTGACAGGGTCAGCGTCACGCGGTTCCACTGAATCGTCATGTCGGGGTGGTGATTGACCTGCTCGGCCAGATGGCCGACGGCGGCGGCGAACAGCATCGCCGCGCGGAAGTCTTTCAGCTCCGCGGTCGTGACGATCTCGTTTCCTTCGCGGTTCCAGCCCGGCGCCTCGGCGATTTCCCGCGCTACCGCTTCCTCACTCAGCAATTCCATTTCTCTCCTCTCACGCCAAGCCGCTCCCCAGGGCGCCGCGCAGGCGGTCGGCGTACTCGCTGGCCTCCTCCTCGCTCGCGTACCTGGTCCGTGGCCAGAAGAAGCCACGCAGGCCGTCCTTACGGTTGCGCGGCACGATGTGCACGTGCAGATGGGGGACGCTCTGGCTGACGCGGTTGTTCATCGCGACGAACGAGCCAGCGGCGCCGAGTCCTTCCTCCATCGCGGTCGCGAGCCGCCGCGCACGGGAGAAAAGCGGGCCGACGCAGCGCCCAGGCAGGTCCGCGAACGTCGGCACGTGCGCGCGCGGGATGAGCAGAACGTGCCCCTTGAACAAGGGCCTCGCATCGAGAAAGGCGATCGCGTCGGCGTCGCCCTGGACCACGTGGGCGTGACGCTCACCACGGGCGATCTCACAGAAGACGCACTCATCCACTCCACCATCCTGGCGGACAATAAGGGCTGGCGCGCGCAGCGGGGGCTGAGGGTCGGGCGGGCAAGGCGGGAAGCCCGGGCGGGGCGGCAGAAAGCCCAGGTTCCGGACCAGTCGCTGATAGGCTTTGCCGCAGCCGTAACACGGTAAGAAAGGCGTAACCGTTACGAATGCGTACGGAAAACCCACGGGAGCCAACCGCGGGTACAGCAGGGGCAGCACAGCAGGGATGGCCTTGCGGTGGCTTTGAGCCTGCGGGCGGCGCGGATGGGGCGGCATCGAACACTGAGAATCCGGCTGCGTCGATGTGAGTGGAGTTTATGACAGCGCCTGACACGACAGGAGATCCGGCACATGGCGCCGGGGGCTCGCCCGCGGACCATGCTGACCGTGGCACTGCCGACCGTGGCACTGCCGACCGTGGCACTGCCGACCGTGGCACTGCCGACCGTGGCACTGCCGACCGTGGCACTGCCGACCGTGGCCAGGCCGACGAACAGCGGGCCACGCCGCTGCTCCAGGTGCACCAGGGTCTCGGCGCCACGCTGACGCCCTTCGCCGGCTGGCTGATGCCGCTTCGCTACGCGAGCGAGACGGCCGAGCATAACGCCGTGCGCGCCGCCGCGGGCCTGTTCGACCTGTCGCATATGGGCGAGATCTCGGTTACCGGACCCGATGCAGGCGCCGCGCTCGACTACGCGCTCACCGGCAACCTCTCTGCCGTCGCGCCAGGCCGCGCGCGCTACACCATGATCTGCGCAGCCGATGGCGGGGTGCTCGACGATCTCGTCGTCTACCGGCTTGCCGACGACCAGTACTTCGTTGTGGCCAACGCGGCCAACGCCGCGCTGGTGTATCAAGAACTGGCCGACCGCGCGGCGGGCCACGACGCCGAGGTCCGGGACGTATCACTCGACTACGCGCTTATCGCGATCCAGGGACCAAGCGCGGCGGCCATCCTCGCGCCCCGCGCCGAGCGCCTGGATCGCGCCCCGCTCGCGGACCTGAAATACTACGCGAGCGTGCGCGCGGTCGCGTGCGGCGAGCCCGTGCTGCTCGCCCGCACCGGTTACACCGGCGAGGACGGATTCGAGCTGTTCTGCCGACCTGATGACGCCGTAGCCGTGTGGACCGCGCTTGCCGACGCTGGAACCGGCGACGGGCTCATCCCCGCAGGCCTTTCCGCACGCGACACGCTCAGGCTTGAAGCGGGCATGCCGCTGTACGGCAACGAGCTCAGCCGGGACGTGACGCCGTTCGAGGCCGGTCTCGGGCGGGTGGTCAAGTTCGACAAGCCGGGTGACTTCGTGGGCCGCGAGGCGCTCGCCGCACGGGCCCGGGCCGGGCCACGCAGCAGGCTGATCGGCCTCATCGGGCGCTCCCGGCGAGTTCCACGGCACGGCTACCCGGTGATGCTGGATGGGCAGGTGATCGGTACGGTAACAAGCGGTGCGCCGTCGCCGACACTCGGCAGGCCCATCGCCATGGCGTATGTGCGGCCGGACGCGGCGGGCACCGGGGACATGGCCGCGGACATCCACGGCGAGGCGCGCCCCGCCGTGGATGCCCGCGGCCAGGCTGAGCCGGCGGACTACGCTCAGTTGCCATTCTACCGCAGGACCAAGTGAGAACACAGGAGAGGCACCGGTCATGACTGTTCCGGACGGGCTGCGCTACACGCCAGAACACGAATGGGTGGCCATCGACGGCGCCATCGCGACCGTCGGCATCACGGCCTACGCTACCGAGGCGCTCGGCGACATCGTCTACGTTTCGGCCCCGGCACCCGGGACACAGGTCACGGCGAGCGAGCCGTGCGGTGAGGTCGAATCGGTCAAGTCGGTGAGCGACATCTACTCGCCCGTTGACGGCGAAGTAATACAGACCAACGACGGGATCGAGGATGACCCGGCGGTGGTGAACGCCGATCCGTACGGAGAGGGCTGGCTGTTTCGTGTCCGGCTCGCAGCCGAGGACGACGCCGAATCGTCCGGCCTCCTCTCCCCTGAGGAGTACGCGGCACTTACGCAGGACGGATAAGGGCGTACGCGAAGGGCCCAGCCGACGATCTACGGGACAAGCGCTGACGGCTGCGCGCGTGATCTGCCGCCAGTGACTGCCTGGCCCGACTATACCCTGATCCCTGGCGCCGGGAATCCAGCGGTCAGTTCGAGCACCTGCCCGCGAACCTTCTCGATGATCTGGTCGTCGCCGGCGCTGACGGCTTGGACCGCTTCGTCGATCCAGCCCGCGATCACCCGCATTTCCGCCGGTCCCATGCCCCTGCTCGTCACTGCGGGCGTTCCGATCCGTAGCCCGCTCGGATTGAACGGCTTACGCGGATCGAACGGGACCGTGTTGTAATTGGTCACAATCCCGGCCCGGTCAAGGGCCCTGGCCGCGGGCTTGCCGGGGACGTTCCTGTTGGTCAGGTCCAGCAGGATCAGGTGGTTGTCAGTCCCGCCTGAAACGAGTTCGAAGCCACGGGCGAGCAACTCGCCAGCCAGCGTTTGGGCGTTCACGACAATCTGGTTCGCATATTCGCGGAAGGACGGCTGCGCGGCCTCATGCAACGCCACGGCGATAGCCGCTGTCGTGTGGTTGTGCGGCCCGCCCTGCAGCCCTGGGAAGACGGCCTTGTCGAGCGCCGTTCCCAGGTCGGGCCTGGCCGCCAGCAGCATGGCGCCGCGCGGCCCTCGCAAGGTTTTGTGCGTCGTGGTGCTGATGATGTCGGCGTGGCCCACCGGCGACGGGTGAGCGCCGCCGACCACGAGCCCCGCCACGTGCGCGATGTCCGCGACGAGCAGGGCGTCGACCTCGCGCGCGATCTCGGCGAAGCCGGCAAAGTCGACGATCCGCGGGATCGCGGTGCCGCCGCAGAAGATAACCTTCGGCCGCTCAGCCCTGGCGAGATCGCGGACCTCGTCGAGGTCCACCCGGCCCGTCTCCTTCCGCACCGCGTACCGTACGGGCCTGAACCAGCGTCCGGTGACCGACACGTTCCAGCCGTGGGTCAAGTGCCCGCCCATGGGCAGGGCCATTCCCATCACGGTATCGCCAGGCTGCATGAAGGCGAGAAAAATTGCCAGGTTCGCCGGGGAACCCGAATACGGCTGAACGTTCGCGTGCCCGGTGCCGAACAGGCTCCTGGCTCGTTCGACGGCGAGCCTCTCGACCTGGTCCACCACCTGCTGGCCCTCGTAATAGCGGCGTTCTGGATAGCCCTCTGAGTATTTGTTCGTCAGCACGGACGCCGTCGCCTCGAGCACGGCCTGAGACGCGTAATTCTCCGAAGGAATCAGCCTGATCGTCTGGTCCTGCAGGCGGGACTCCTCGACAAGGAGGCGCTCAAGTTCTGGATCTGCCTCAGGCAAAGCAACACGCCGCCACACATCCGTCATCCCACCGCACCGCCCTCGAACATCAGATCGCGCCCCTCGCCGTGCGTGAAAGCCTACTATGGCAGCCTGCACGCATGGATGACCGGCAGCGATATGACGCAGCCACGGCGGGCTCGCAGCCTCCGTTCGCGATCGTCGACCTCGCGGCATTCAGGCGAAACGCCGCTGAGCCGACCCGCAAGGCAGCGGGCAAGCCCATCAGGGTCGCGAGCAAGTCGCTGCGCTGCCGCGCGCTGCTCGACGAGGTGCTGCGGATCCGGGGTTTCAAGGGGATCATGGCGTTCACCTTGCCGGAGGCCCTGTGGCTGGCGCGTAGCCGGGCAGCAGCGGAGATCAGGAGCGGAACTCGCGCTGCGGCGGGCCACGATAGTCGCCAGGGTGCGCGAGGTAGCGCCGCTGGAGTTCGTCAAGGGCGGCGGCACCGGATCGGTGAAGAAGACCGCCGCTGAGGACGCGGTTCGAGATCGCGGCGGGCTCTGGGCTTTACCACCCGGCGCTGTTCGACAGTTACCGCAGCTTTCGCGGCCAGCCGACGGCGCTTTTCGCGCAGCCCATCGTCCGGCGGCCCGGCGCTGGAGTGGTCACCGCGCTTGGCGGCGGCTACCTCGCGTCCGGGCCGGGCAACGTGAGCAGGCTGCCGCTGCCATTCCTGCCCGCGGGACTGCGCCTCGATAAGGACGAGGCGCGGGGGAAGTGCAGACTCCGCTGCTCGGCAGGCCCGCAAGCGCCCTGTTGAACGGTGTGCGGGTTCATGGGCGATTCAGCTTGGGTGATACCAGGGAGGTACTTATCGGCCCTCCTGGAGCTCTCATGGGCAGCTCCTACCTCGGTCCGAGAGAAGAGGCCGGCCGGTCGCAAGCGAACGAACGTTCTTGTGAGCTAGCGCCGCCGCCTGCGCCAGACGACGACGGCCGCTATGCCCGCAACGATTACCGCAGCACCGACCCCGGCGACGACCGGATCGAGCCGGGCCGCCTCTTGGCGCAGCCGGTCCGCCTCCTGGCGCAGGCGGTCCGCCGAACGCTGAGCCACCTTCGCCGGGTTTACCCGGTCCGCGATGGCGTCGATGGTGCGCGCAAGCTCCTCGCGCGTCCGCTCGATCTCCTTCTCAAGTGCACCCGGATTGCGTACCGCGAGCGACGTGTCCGCATCAGCCACCGTGGCCCTCCTTCCTGCCTCGCCCACGTCATGATCAGTGTGTCAGGTCGGCAGCGACTTTCGTGCCATTGGGGCCCTCCTGTTCGCTCCGAAGATGACGGACGTCCCAGCCGGCGCAGCGGCTGGGAGCTCCGTCACTGCCAGGCGCTTGATCAGCCTGCCGGGCCGGCCCCCGCAGTTACCCAACCGGCGGGCCACGCGGCAGTCCGTCAAGGATCTCAGCGCACGCCGTACAGATGCTCCAAGGCGAGCTGATCGAGCCGCTCGTACGCCATGCCACGGGCGGCGAGCACGTCAACATCGGGGGTGAAGCCGCGGATGTCCCGCCATGTCTCCCCGTCGCCCAGTGTCGGCAAGGCGAGCTCGGGCACCCGCGCGGCGCCCAGTGCCTTCGTCACCTCGGGATCGGCGCGGAACGCACGGGACTTCTCCCGCAGGATCAGGTAATTGCGCATGCAGGCGGCGGCCGACTCCCAGACGCCATCATCGTCCTCGGTACGCGGCGGCTTGAAGTCGAAGTGGATCGGACCGGCATAGTCGCTGCCCGCCAGCAGGTCAACAACCCAGAACGCACCCCGCACGTTGCCCGCGCCGAAGCGCAGGTCCTGGTCGAATCGCGGGCCGTTCTGCCCGTTGAGATCGATGTGGAACAGCTTGCCGTGCCACAGCGCTTGCGCGATCCCGTGCGTGTAGTTGAGCCCGGCCATCTCCTCGTGACCGACCTCCGGGTTAAGCCCGAAAAGGTCCGGCCGGTCAAGTTCGTTGATAAAAGCTAGCGCGTGCCCTGCGGTCGGAAGCAGGATGTCGCCGCGCGGCTCGTTGGGTTTGGGCTCGATCGCGAACCTGAGGCTGTACCCCTGGTCGATGACGTACTGGCCGAGTACGTCCAGGGCTTCCTTATACCTGTTCAAGGCGACCCTGATGTCCTTGGCGGCTCCCGACTCCGCACCCTCACGGCCGCCCCAGCACACATAGGTCTGCGCGCCGAACTCGGCGGCGACGTCCAGGTTGCGCATCACCTTCGACATCGCGAACCTGCGCACGTCCCTTTCGTTGGCGGTGAAGGCCCCGTCCTTGAAGATCGGATGGCCGAACAGGTTGGTCGTCGCCGTGGTCACGACCAGCCCGGTTTCTGCCAGGGCGGTGCGGAACGAAGCTAGATAAGCGGCACGTTCGGCTGGCGTCGCGTCGAAGGGGAAGACGTCGTTGTCGTGGAAGTTGACGCCGTAGGCACCGATCTCGGCGAGCTTGCGGACGGCACGGTCGGCAGGCATCGGCGGGCGGATCGGGCCGCCGAAAACGTCCACGCCCTGCCAGCCAACCGTCCAGATCCCGAACGAGAACCTGTCCTGCGGACGCGGCACGTACGCATCATCGGCCACGGCGAGCGCTCCTTCCTCCGGGCTCAGGCGTAAACCGGATCGTCGTCAGGGGGCAATCGGCACGCGTCCGCCGGGATCACCCGGCACGGTGACGCTCATCGAGTGCCTTGCGGTACTCCGCGATGACGATGTCGTTCAGTTCCTGCACCGACGTGTCCTTGCTGAGTCTGTCAAAGGTGATCTCCCCATGCTGGAGCAGGTTGACCCGGTCACAGATTTCAAGCACCTGTCCGTAGTTGTGCGCGATGATGATGACCGAGACGTCGCCCTTGCGCTTGAGGTCCCGGATCAGGTCCAGGATGATCGCCGCTTCCTTGGCGCCCATGGCGGCCAGCGGCTCGTCGAGGAGCAGGATCCTCGCGTCCGAGTACACCGATCGCGCCACCGCGATCGCCTGGCGCTGCCCGCCGGAGAGCCTGGCGACGAGGAGGTCGACCGATTTGAGGCCAATGCCCATTTCATCCAGGCGCTGCCTGGCCGCCTTTCGCATGGCCCGGTTGTTCAGCAGCGGCCACCGGACCTGCTCACGGTTGAGGAACATGTTGTGGTACACGGTGAGCTCGTTGATCAGCGCAAGATCCTGGTAGACCACGTCAATTCCCAGCGAGCGTGCATGGTCGACCGACTTGAGCGTCACCTCCTCGCCGTTGATCAGGATCCGTCCCTTGTCGGGTGACTGGAAGCCGCAGAGGATCTTGAGCAGCGTCGACTTGCCCGCGCCGTTGTCGCCAAGCAGGGCGAGCACCTCGCCGCGCGCCAGGTGGAGGTTGATATCGACCAGCGCGGTCACCGCGCCGAACCGCTTTGCGATGTGCTCGGCGCGCAGGACATCATCGCCCGTCCCGCCGGATGCCGCCTGGCCTTCCGGTGCCACGGTGGTCATGGGGTCTTCCCCTCTCCGCGCAAGCGCGCCAGCCGGACGTTGGCGATCATCGCGACCAGGATGGCGCCACCGAAGATGATGCCCAGCGGGTTGGCGCTGACCCCGGCGATGTTCAAACCGTCGATCAGGGTGGAGAGCACGATCGCACCGAGGAAGGCGCCCAGGATCGTGCCAACGCCGCCGAGCATCGCGGTGCCGCCGATGACCGCGGCGGTCACGGAGTAGAACATCGGCGTGTAGCCGCCGGCGCTCGGGTCGATGGTGTTGGTGTAGAAGGCGACCTGCAGGCCGACAAGCGCGCCTAGCACGCCGGTGATCATGAAGTTGCCGTAGGTGATCCTGGCGGTGTTGATCCCGGACTCCCGTGCGCCCAGCTGGTTCCCGCCCACCGAGATCGTGTGCAGGCCCCACCGGGTCCTGGTGAGCACGACGTGGAAGATGGCGACGAGCACGACCGCCCAGATGAACTGGGACCACGGGGCGGCGCCGATCCAGCGCCCAATGCTCGTTGCGCTCTTCGGGATATCCACCGGTTCGGCGTGCGAGGTGGTGAGCACGAGGCCCTCCAGGACGAACCCGGTGCCGAGCGTGGTGATGAACGAGGGGACCCCGAGCGTGACGGTGATGAAGCCGTTCACCCAGCCAACCACGAGCCCCATCAGCAGGGAGAGGAGGATCGCCAGGAACGCCGGCACGCCGTAGTAGGTGATCAAGAAGTACATCACGAACGGCGAGAACGTATAGATGAAGCCGACCGACAGGTCGATCTGGCCGCAGATCAGCAGCAGCACCTCGCCGATCGCGATGATGGCGATGGGTGCCGTGATCTCCGACAGCAGGTCGATGGCGTTCGACCTGCTGACGAACGTCGAGTTGTACCTGATGCCGAAGTAGAGCAGCAGCACGACCGCGACGACGAAGACCGTGGCCTCGCGCTGCCTGCCGAAGACGCCGAGACCCCGCAGGATAACTGCCCCGGCCCCGGCCCCGTTCCGGGTACCGGGCCCGCCGCCCGGCGGGCCCAGGGCGTCCGGGCTGCGCTCGGTCGTCTCGCTCACGTCGCCCTCCACTTCACGTGCGCCGCCGGGTGCACCGACACGCCGGCGGCGGGCGGACCGCCGCTAGGGCCAGTCTGCCGCCGCCGGCGCACCCATCCAAGCCCAAGGGATCCGGGCTGATCCGTCAGGTGCTGGTGGTCGCGACCGGGTTCTTGATCGCGCCGGACGGTCGCGGAACGTACTTCTGCGCGGAAGTCGAGCCCTGGTACCTGCTGCTCACCGTGAAGGGAGCGGCATTGCTGCTGGTAATGAACGTCAGGCCGGTGTCGGTGTCCGGCGGGCTGAGCGTGCCGCCGGACAGGTTGAACAGGTACAGGTAGAGCGTCGGCAGGAAGCCCTGCAGGTACGGGTCCTGGTAGATGGTGAAGTCGGTGATGCCTTTCTGGATGTTGCTGAGCGTCGTCGGGGTGGTGTCGAAGCCGCCGTTCGGGATCTTGAGGCCGGCCGCGGTCAGCGCCTGGCCGAGGAACTCGGTCGAGCCAGCGTCCACCGCGAACGCGCCCTTGACGCTCTTGTGCCCGAGCAGGTAAGATTGCTCGGCCGCGAGTTCCCCTGATGTCGCCGCTCCCGTCGCGACCTCGGCCACCGTGTAGCCCGCCGGGGTGAGGATCGACGCGGCACCGTCGAAGCGGGGCTGGATGTTCCCCGTGCCCGGGGTGGCGATGAAGATGACGACGTCGCCCGGGGTGGGGATGAGCGATTTGATCCGTTGCCCGAGCTGCTGGCCGGACAGGTAGAGCGCCTGGCCGACGTAGCAGAGCCGGTTGGTGCCGATGTCGGGGACACCCTTGGAGTTGACCGTCCCGTCCGCGTTGTAGCTGATCACCGGGATGCCCGCGTTCATCGCGTTGGCCACCGGCGCGGTGAACGCGGTGGAGTTGATCACTGTCGTCGCGATCCCGG
>Ga0335079_10000557_pt1 | contig 42990 bp, 29 predicted proteins | sample Lox_Sample_33_FD_206719 | JGI IMG/M metagenome (GOLD analysis project Ga0335079, IMG submission 206719) | Soil microbial communities from Loxahatchee National Wildlife Refuge, Florida, United States - Lox_Sample_3.3 | ecosystem: Environmental > Terrestrial > Soil > Wetlands | place: USA...
GTAGTCGGCCCGAACGGCTCGGCTTGTCGACAGATGAGGCATCGAGACCAGATCTGGACGGTCGCCTCCACCCAAGCCGGCTCCCGTCTGCTGCACTCCCGAATAAACCGTAAACGGTGAGCCTGTCGTTAGAGTCGTAATGTTGAGGACCTGCCATCCTTTGGTGAGCGCTCTGGGAAGTGCCTGGAAGAAACTTACGCGCTCCAGCGGCAGCAACTGAATCACGCTGGCCGCGAACACGTGCGTCACGTCGAATGTTGACGGACCTTTTTCTACTGACGGATCCCAGGGATTCTGCGGCGCCGTCTGCAGCACCGTGCCAGAGGTTCCCATCAGCCCAGCCAGAACCGCGCTGGTGTCATCGAGAGACTTCGAGTAGGTGTAGCTTGCCTGCAGCCCAAGTCCGAGGCGTGCTGAAGTCTTGTTGAGCCCCGTTTGCAGCGCATGGTATGAGGAGTGCGAACCGCTTGTCATGATGGTCTCGGGGCCGAATCCGCCGATCGCATGACACTCGGTGTCGAATTGCGTGAATGGGGCAAATCCCTGGCAAGCGCCGCCGTAGCCGTTGGGGTTATAGAACCTCGGCATGTGAACACCTGCGGTCGCAACGTAGGCGGCACTGGCCTTGAAATCGCCGAAATCGTGGTCGACGCCTGCGGTCCAACTGCCGATGTATCCATTTCCAAAATTCTTCGCGATGCCGGTCACTGCCAGCAACTGCACATTCCCCGGAGCCAGCGCATTCAAATCATTCTGAAAGCGGACGTAGTCGAAGACGGTATTGGCAGATACATCTTCCGAGCGGCCCGTCGAAAAAATCGGCTGCCCCTGGACGTTATAAGCAGTAGGCAATGTCAGAGGCACGAACGAATTCGTAAAAACGACAGGCTCATTGGGATGGGCAAAAATCGATGGCGCAAAGACATAGGGGATGGCCGCCGTCAGCGAATTGTCCTGCCAAAGATTCGGAATCATTGACGTGATGGCGCCGCCAGCGTGCAACGTGGTGCGCTTTCCGATTCCGTAGTCGAGCGCGATCCGGGGCCCGAATCCGTTCCAGTCCTGATCGTAAGGCGGCTGAGGATTAATGATGATCTTCTGGGTCGCGCTGGAATCTCCGTACCCGATAGGCTTGCCGTCCGGGCCCAAAAACACCGCGAGCGACGTGCGCTTGGTCGCTTCGTGGATGCGGCTGTTCACCTCGTAACGCATCCCGTACGTGACCGTAAGATTGCGCGTGGCTTTCCACGCGTCCTGAAAATAAAAGTTGTACGCTTCTCGCCGCACACCCGCTTCATTGAACTTGCCACCGACCGGCGTAATGGTCGCCGCCGCCATAATGTTGTAGGAATAGGGCGTGCCACTGAGAAGGCCGGTGAGCGAATCCGGCAGCGGATCTCCCACATGAATGTCGTGCGTACCACTTGCCGAAGTGATATCGACCGGCGAATATGCTGTGCCGCCTCCAAATTCGTAGATCCCGTTCGGGTTCACTCCGAAAATCGTCGAATCCCGATTGACGCGAATCTCCGTGCCCCACTTGAAGGAGTGCGATTTGTGCGTCCAGGAAAAATCCTGTTTGAACTGATACAGATTGCTATACGAACCGAATATCGATCCCGCCGGCTGGTTGTAGGGCTGGTAAAGCCCGTCCGCATAGGTAATTCCCGGTTGCGTGTGATCTGTCGTCGGGAAGAATGGCGTGCTGCGGATGTAGCTCACGGACGTGTCGGAAACGAGATTGGTAGAAATGGATCTCGCGTAGTGCACGCCGAAGTTTCGCTGGTGATCGAAGAACTGAACGCCGAAATTCGGATTGATCGCGGTCTGGTCCGGATTGGTCAATGGTCCCTTGACCTGGTTCAGGCTGAAACGCGAGATCAGCGACGATTTGTCGGAAAAACGGTGGTCGATCCGGATCGAAAACTGATCGGTGCGGGTGTAGATCTTCGACGAAGTTGCGTAGGTCCGATTGCCGAACGCTCCCGTCGGCTCATTCGGCACCGGATATCCGTTAAGCACTCCGGCTACCTGAGCATTTACCGGGACAGTCAGCGTATCGCCAGCGAATGTCGTGGTGTCGATTCCCTGTCGTTCGGCAGCAGTCGGCACCGGCAGCACCTGCGTCGTTCCCAATACTTGCCGGAATCCCTGATATTCACCGAAGTAGTATGTGCGGTTCCGGCCGTTGTAGAGGCCGGGAATAACAATCGGTCCGCCATTGGTAAAACCAAATTCGTTGCGGGCAAAAGGCGGAATTCGTCTGCCGTTGGGATCGATGTGATCGAAGTAATTGCGCGCATCGAGTGAGGCATTGCGGAGGAATTCGAAGAAACTTCCGTGGATTTGGTTCGTACCGGACTTCGTGACGACGTTGGTATAACTCGCCGCCCCGTGACCGATTTCGGCCGACATCACGCCGGAGTTCGACTGCACCTCTTGAATCGCGTCCACATTGAAGTTGGAGAACGTTGCCCCGCCCATCTCGGGGTCGGTGGTGTCGAAACCATCCGTCGCGAAAACTGTCGTGACGCCGCGCTGGCCGTTCACGGCGAACTGCTGGGTAAAGTTGGCCGCGCCATTGGCGTCGGTCATGGTGCCGGCAGCAAGTAAAAGCAGCTTGCTGAAGTCGCGCGCATTCAAAGGAAGGCTTGAGACTTCTGTGCCCGTAAGATGCTCTCCCCCGCTGGCCTGCGCCACCGTCTGGGCGCTGGACGACGAAGGAGCAAGCTCCTGAGTCCTCGGGTTCGGCGCGGACAACAGGCCATTGGACGAAATCTGCAGTGGAAGTATCGATGCGGCTCCCGCCTTGGCGTGCAGTGGCTCCGCCAGTTGCCAGTTGTTTCCACCCTTCTCTACCGAGACGTCATAGTCTCCAGCGGCGATTTCAGGAAAAGAGAACTTGCCGTCCGCCGAAGTTGTGATGCGATAGTCCTTGCCCTCCGAAGAATGCAAGTGGACTACAGCCCCAGAAACCCCCAAGCCCGCGGCATCCGTGACTACGCCGTTGCACGATGAGTTGGCTGAAGAACCCGCGGCACATATCGCAAGAGACAGGATGACTGTGAATAAGACCGAAAACCGCATTGGCACGCCCCTGGAATAACCGAAAATTATACAGGGCGCCTGCTTCTTACAAAATCGTTTTTGTAGAGCCTATTTTGAGGGTGGAATGCTCCCATGCTGCATTGTTCCGCCCGTGATAGCATTTTGATGAAGGCAGTTCTCCCTCCTGGCGCTATGCCTCGCCGTCGGCCCATTCCGCTGCAAGTCGCCTTGATTGGCCTGATCCTCTCTTTGTCTGCCAAAGCGGCTGAACCTTCTCCATGGATCGAACTGCATTCGACACACTTCACGGTGATCACCGATGCAGGCGAAAACAAAGGCCGCGAAGTTGCACTCCGTTTCGAACAGATGCGAGCAGTTTTCGGCAATCTGCTGAATAAAGATCGGCTCAATCAGTCCATTCCCTTGACAATCCTGGCGTTCGGCGACGACCGTTTGTACTACCAGTTGGCTCCCCTGAAAGAAGGCAAGCCAATCGACCAGCCAGGATTCTTATTGACGGGCGACGATCAGGATTTCATTGCGCTGAACCTATCCGAATCGGACGCGTGGCGCTCCATCACCCGCGATTTCGCTTCGATGCTCCTAAGCTACAACTATCCTCCCGCACAAACCTGGTTTGATGAAGGACTGACGCAGTATTTCAGTTCGATTCGTATCGTGAACCGCCAGGTAGAGATTGGGGGAGATCCGCAACCCGGGAAAGGAGGAGCGGGAGCCTTCGTTGAATTGCTCAAATCCAAGAACTGGCAGCCGTTACCCGACTTCTTTGCTGCAAAACGGACCGCAAGCAAGGATCCGCAAGCAGCCAGCCTCTACGACGCCCAATCCTGGATCGTGATGCACTATCTTCTCCACGAAAAGCGACTCCCAGACGCAGGAACGTATTTCGGACTGGTTCTCAACCAAAAACTCCCGGTTGAGGAGGCGATCAAGCAAGCCTATGGGATGTCAGCAAAAGAACTCGAGCAGTCCGTAAAGGACTATTTCAAAGCCAATTTTGTCGATTCACCCCCGACCTCGGCCAATCCTCCGGTGGAACATTTCCCGGTTCCCGTCGGACCCGACGATTCCGTCATCACGGTAAATCCTTTCAGTCTCGCCGATGGCCATGCTATTTATGCGGGCGCCCAAGTCCGCATTCCAGAACGCCGCGAACTCGGCTTGAAAACTCTCCAAGCCTTGGCCACGACCCCGACCGAAGCCGATAAGAAGTCCGACGCGAAGCGAACCAGCAAACGCATGGGCGAAGACGAAGTCGAGTTACCGAGCGTTGCGACCGGAAATGCGCTGGCCCACCGCATCCTCGCCTGGGACGATATCGAGCACGGCAATTTCGAAGAGGCTTTCAAGGAAATTGGCGATGCAGCGTCGCTCAATCCACAGGATATGTGGGTGCGATATTACCTCTGCGTGGCGAAATATCGCATGGCACAAGCCAAGCACCGCGACATCCTTGGACTGGCGAACATGATGATCGATCTCCGCTCGGTGCTCGAGTGGCATCCGGAGATGGCCAATGCGTATGACCTGCTCGCCGTCGCGCGCAACGCAGGAGGCTCCACGCCGGCAGCTTTAAACGCCCAGCGAGCCGCCATGAATCTCGGTCCGCGGAATGAGATGTACCGTTTTCATCTCGCCCAGATTTATGTCTCCAGCAAAAAGTGGGATGCCGCCGGAGCGTTGCTCGATCGCCTGAAAGATAGTAGCGATCCGCACGTCGCTCAACTCGCGAGCGATCTCCTGTCGCAGGCGGGGACAGAACGCAAGTATGGAATTCCGGTGAATTCGACCGCGAATGCGCAGCCGAAACTCCAGGCGCAAAAGTCTCCCTTTGACGTGCTCGAGGAAGATGCCGCCAAACGCGAAGCAGCCGACCAGGGTTCTGATTCAGGCTCCCCGGATTCGCGGCGACCGACGAAGTTCACCAAGGGACAACTCGTTGCAGTCGATTGCTCCAAGGCCCCTGTTGCGGTGCTGACAGTTCATTCAGATTCCGGAACACTGAAGCTTCGCACAGCGGACTATCGATCGATGCTTCTCATCGGAGCCGATAACTTCTCTTGCGACTGGCGCAACGTCGGTGTCACCGCCAACTACAAAGTTGGTCCAGGGTCTGAGGGCGACCTGGTTTCGCTCGAAGTGCACTGAGCATCGACGTAGGTCAAACTCGCAGTTCCCAGAGATACTCAGGCATCACACACTAAGGTGATATCGATCACTGCCTCCACCGGGGACACGCACTATTTTCAAACCGAGATGCCGGGCTACGTTCATCTCCTGGGCCCCTTCTAGACTCTCGACACCTCGCAAGACCGCACGAAAAGCACTCGCAACGGGAGCTTGCTGTAAATGACAGCGGCACAAGCGTACAAAAAACTTCCCCTTTAAAGCCGAGGCACGCAGTTTCCATGTCCTGACTGCGGCCGGGCACGCCAAGCGGTGTCTTAAGACTCCGCCTGCTCCAACCTCGCAAAGGAGGTTCATCATGAACCTTGCGGTAAGAAGCCTCTTCGTCTTAGCCGTTCTGGGTACACTAATTTCCCAAGCCCAGATTTCTCAGTTCGAGCACGTCATCATCATCTTTCAGGAAAATCGCACCCCCGACAATCTCTTCCAGGGACTCTGTACCGCACCCTACGGCAAAGCGAGTTCCTGCAGCACCAAACCAACCGGATCACAATACAACATCAAGACCACAAACTGGCTCGATAAGCATTCCTTGACCGGCTATACGAAGCCAGGCCCAATCGCGCTGGCGAACGCCTACGACGTCGGCCACGGAAAGACGTCGTTTGACCAGATGTGCGACCTCGATAAGACAACCGGTAAATGCCGCATGGACGGCGCCGGCGACATCGTGTGCGGCGGCACTTGCCCAACCAAACCGCAATTCAAATATGTCGACAATTCGACCGGCGTTATCAACCCATACCTCGATTTAGCCACACAGTATGGCTGGGCAAATTACATGTTTCAGACGAACCAGGGCCCGAGCTATCCAGCCCATCAATTTATTTTCGGTGGAACCTCTGCTCCCAGCGCCGAGGATGATGCGGCCGGAACTTATGCTTCGGAAAACGTCACCCAGCCAGCACAGCCGGGCACCGCAATCACCGGATGCATCGCGCTCGCGGGATCAACCGTGAAACTCATTACTCCTCAGGGTGAGAACCAGAAAATCTATCCGTGCTTCGAACATCAGACTTTGGCGGACCTTCTGGACGCGGCAAGTATCAGTTGGAAGTATTACGCGCCAAGCGCCATCAATCTCTGGAATGCTCCCAACTCCATTCAGCATATCTGCGTCCCGGATGCACCTGCAGGCGGAACCTGCACGGGGGAGGACTGGACCAACGATGTCGTGATCGGACCGTCCACAGTGCTGACCGACATCGCTAGTTGCAACCTTTCGCAAGTCAGTTGGGTGATCCCGGATGGCAAGAACTCTGATCATGCCAGCAGCAACGACGGCGGAGGCCCTTCCTGGGTAGGGTCTATCGTCAACGCCGTAGGAAACAATCCCAAGTGTCCAAGCGGAGAGCTTTATTGGAACAACACTGCGATCCTCGTGACTTGGGATGATTGGGGCGGATGGTACGATCACGAACCGCCGACGATTTTAGCCATGCCTTATGGCGATTATCAGTACGGATTTCGCGTGCCGCTCCTGGTTATTTCTGCCTATACCAACGCAGGCTTCGTGAATAACAACCGGCTGGATTTCGGAACCATCCTCAGGTTCGTCGAGTACAACTACGGGCTTCAGCAAGGTGGCCTCAACTTCGCCGACTCGAGAACGACCACCAACCTAAGTACGTTCTTTAAATTGAATCAGGTTCCTCGCACGTTCAAGACGATTAACACGGCACTGGACGCCAATTTCTTCATTCATGACAAACGTCCGGCGGTCGATCCAGATAACGATTGAGCATTCGCGCCGTGGAAATCGCAACAAACTAAAAAACCCTCCCGCTGGGACGGGAGGGTTTCTGAAAATAGTTCCGCAGGTATGGTTATGCGCGGACCACGTTGGCCGCCTGGAAGCCTTTCGGGCCTTTCAGAAGATCAAATTCTACGGTTTCGCCCTCGTTCAGGGTGCGATAGCCGTTCTCCTGGATTGCGGAAAAGTGTACGAACACATCTTCCCCGGTAGAGCGCTGGATAAATCCATATCCCTTCGCCCCATTGAACCACTTCACTGTACCTTTCTCTCTCACGGATACTACTCCTTTCACCAATCGCGAAGAATTGTTCCCCAGAATTCCCGGATTCGCTTCCCAACGACAGAAGCCCCCCTCAGAGAAAACTGGTTGAACTTTCGGTTGCGTCCACGATGTGCAGAAGGAATTACTTCCAAAAAGGAAAAGACTCCTCAGCGCCCTTGCGCGGTGAGCATCCGCTGCGGGAACTGTCGGAGTCCGACGATTTGGCTCGATTCCACCACACCCAACAAACGTAACCAACTTACTGGTCTCACCACCGGACCAACGTCCGGCATTGAGCAGAAGATAATAAGCACTATTAAAACGTTTCGCAAGAGAAATTAGAAAGTAAACGAAATATGACCCATGGTCACAGCCGATAACTTTAACAAGGATTAAGAAATACTGAGGTAACCCTAACAGAAACTTGGGTTTATAACGCTGACGCCGTGCTCTGTTAGGATTAAATTCCCGTGCCAAGTGCTCCCATCTCGGCTTCTCCCACGGCAAAACCCGGTCCGTCCGGCGGCGTCCCGCGCCCAGCGCGACGTCCCGGCCTGGTGATTTCGACCATCAAGTACCTCACCCGGACGGACGTCCATACCTTCGCTTTCTCGGTGGCGGCAAATTCAATTCTGTCGTTTTTTCCTTTTGTCGTACTAATGATGACCCTCATCCGGCGGGTTTTTCACTCTCCGGTTATGTACGAAGTTGTATTGCAACTGCTTCGCGATTATCTTCCGGCAGGCCAGGATTTTGTCATTCGCAATCTCAATTCGATGGTGAATTCCCGGCAGCGCGTCCAGATGGTCTCGCTCGTAATCCTGCTGATCACGTCGTCGGGAGTTTTCCTGCCGCTCGAAGTAGCGCTGAACCGGATTTGGCGTTTCGAGAAAAATCGTTCTTATCTCGGGAACCAGCTCATCTCTCTTGGGCTGGCATTCGCGTGCGGCGTTTTGGCTTTAACCTCCATTGCATTGACTGCCGGCCCCGTCGCGGTCATGGAATTCATATTTCGCGGCTACGGCACGGGCTTCGTGCGCCTCGTGGGATTTCTGACCATGAAGGTATTTGCCATCGGCGCCAGCATCGCCATTTTCTTTCTGATCTATTGGTTGCTCCCGAATGGCAAAGTTCCGCCGCGCGCCGTTCTGCCGGCGGCAATCATTATGGGATTGCTTTCTGAGGCGTTGAAATATGCCTACATCCTCGCGCTTCCCTGGCTCAACTTCCAGGAAGTCTACGGACCTTTTGCCCTCTCCGTGACCTTGATGTTCTGGGCGTTTCTATCGGGACTGCTGTTGTTGGCGGGAGCAAATCTTTCCGCGGAAGAGCATCTCGGACACGCTCTCTAGCACGTGCAGACAAAGCAAAGGCCGTCCGCGGTCAGCAGACGGCCTTTGAAATATGTAGAGCTGCGTCACTACTTCTTATCCCCGATCGACAAGAGCTCCACTTGGAAGACCAGGGTCTCGCCTGGTCCTATATCTGGTCCGGAACCGCGATCACCATACGCTAGATCCGGGGGGATATACAGTTCCCACTTGGAGCCGACCGGCATCAGTTGCAGAGCCTCGGTCCACCCTCGAATAACACCACCCACCGCAAATGTGGCCGGTTGACCGCGCTTATATGAACTGTCGAATTCCTTGCCGTCAGTGAGCGTACCGCGATAGTTCACGGTAACAGTATCGTTGGCGGTTGGCTTTGGCCCATTGCCTTCATTGAGGATCTTGTACTGGAGACCGTCGGGCAGCGTTTGGACGCCGGACTTCGATTTATTGGCAGAGAGAAACGCCTCGCCTTTCTTCCGGTTCGCGGCGCCTTCCGTCCCAGCCCTTTCCTGCTGCTGCTTCTCGACATCGCTTCGCAGCTGGTTCAGGGCAGTCCTCATCTCGTCTATTGTCAGAAGAGTTTTTCCGGTTCCCAACGAGTCCCGGACTCCGCGCGCAACGACCGCAGGATCCACAGGAAGTGGTTGCCGTTTGAGTCCCGTGCCGATGCTCATGCCCAACGCATAGCTCTCCTTCTCTTTCTGCGTTCTCAACACGGCTCCGGTTGCGGGCTTGGAGGCGGTCGTCGATTTCTTAGTCGTAGGTGTGCTCTTGGACTGGGAGGAGCTGGCCTGCCCGGAGGAAGCAGGTTTGGCGGCTGACGAATCCTGTGCGGAAGCTTGCATGAAAAGCAGGATTCCAACGGCTGCGAGCTGAATGACCAATGTGCTGAGTGCTTTTTGCATAGGTCAATATTGTCCCACTGGGCGAGAGACCTCGGCAAACACGGATGGATCGATGACGTAACAGAATAGGTCCCGCCACATGGGATCTGGATGGAGCAGCAATCCAAAGGCGGAAGCTTACTTGGCCGAGGCTGAGTTGAGCGCGGCGAACTCTTTGCGCGCTTCCTGGGCGGGACTGAAATCAGAGTCGGCAGTTTTCCATATCTCGAGAAGTTTCTGATAGCTTTGCACTGCGGCCGCCTGGTTGACCTGCGCCTGTGCGCGCGCGGTGCCTAGCAAGCACAACGAATAGTCCGGCCCTTGCGCGACGCCGCTTCCACCTTCCCCGAGCGATGCGCCGCGATAGCGTATGCCGGGTTCGAAATCCGTTACAGCTTGCTGGTATTTCTTTGTCTCAAGAGAAGCACGGCCGAGAAGGTGCGGCACCTTCGAAGCAAGTAGATATGGAGCCGCGGACGACAATATGCCGGGAACCTCTTCGGGATGATGTTGGAACAGCGCGGCCGCAGCCTTTACTTCCGGAACAATCATCTCGCCGTAAAGGGTGTTGGTCGGAGCCTCTGCGGCGGCATGTTCAACTTCCTTCAGTGCAGGGGCAGTCTCGCCACACAGAGCCAAGGCCAAGGTAGCGTCCGGAACTGTGGACATCGAGTGATCGAGCGCGAGGCCTTTATGAGCCGCGTCCTTCGCCGGCCCGCAATTCCCAACCAGCGCGTCATGGACAGCTTTCACGGAGTACACCAGCCCGGCTGCGTCCGGAATATGCTGTTGCTCCGCCCGCTTGGCGGCACTCTGCCAATGCTGATCTGCGTCGTGCATGCGGCCCAGATAGAAGTACAATGTCCCGGCTCCGGCCTCAAGCACGAATCCATCAGGACGCCCAGCTGCCCACTGAATGGGCTTTTCCCAGTCTGGTTTTCCGGTGAGGAGATCGATCATCATCGCGTTGCTTTGATAGTTGGTGTTGTCCCCGCCACCCTGATCGAACGCCTCCTTCAGATACCTCTGCGCTTCGTCCATGCGATCCAACTGCACGAGCGTGCCCGCTGCGTTGTTAGCTGCTACATTGTCCCAACGGGCGATTTCCCAAGTCTTCTCGAAGTCCTTGGCGGATTCCTCGAAGTCGCCGACAAACTGGTACGCGCTCGCCAGGTTATTCCACGCTGCCGCGTCGCGCGGGTACGTCGCCACGAACAGTTTGTATGACTCGATCGCCTTCGGCATGTCATAGAGCTGCAACGCATATTGCGACTCGATGTACATGCGCTCGCGTTCCGTGACGCGCTCGCGCAGGTCGTAGGCTTTCTTGAGATTTTCGACCGCCTTCCCCACAGCGCCGACATTGCCGTATGCGACTCCGAGCCTTGCCCACGCCATCGCAAAACTGGGATCCAGTTGAATGGCCTGCTGATAAAAAGAGGCTGCCTGCGGGAAATCGCGGCCGACACGGTGTTCGTCCTCGCCGAGCGAAAATGCGTGGAATGCCTGGAGAGAGGCGGTCGTCACGTTGGTATAGGGCGTCGTCAGCTTCTGAATCGAAGACATCGACTCGCCCAGACGCGAGCGCATCGCCGTTGCCGCCTTCGACACTGCCTGCAGCACTCCGGTTTTGTCGGGCGAAGTAACTTGTTCCCTGGCAAAGATTTCACTGGTGGCGACATTCACAGCATTGATCTGAATTACGTAAGACGATCCCAGGCTGGCAATGCTTCCGGCGAGATAGGCTTTGACTCCGAGCCGCTGGCCGAGCTGCTGCGCTAGTTCCGGCGTAATCCTCTGCTCTTTGGCCTGGCCGAGGTACTGCAAGTTGCTATGCAGTTCCGCATCGCTGACCAGTTGCAGAAGGGGCGACTGCTCCAACTGTATCGCGAGTGCTTCCTTCAACGTGGAATCGAATACCGAATCTCCGGTCTGATTCGTGAAATCGGCGAGGATCAACTGGTCTTTGTCGGTGAGCTGCACGGTCGTGTGGCTGCGCACGTAATAGACGCCAGCGATCACGGCAAGAACGAGCAAGACGGCGGCAGGCACTATCCATTTGATGCGGCTTTTCGGGGCCGGCTCCGGGATTGTGGCAGCCGGTCCTGAGCCAGAGGCCGCAACTCGTGCTGATCCGCTGGTCCGGTAAGCGGCGGAAGGCGCGGATTCCAGAATCGGCACGGCATGGGCCGAATCCGAAGGCGAGACTGTTGCGCTGCGTCCCGATTCCAGATCGCGCTTGAGGCGCAGCAGCTCCGACTTCATGTCGACGGCATGCTGGTATCGCAGGTCGCGGTCCTTTTCGAGCGCGCGATTGATGATGTCTTCGAGTTTTGCCGGCAGCCTCGGGTTCAGCCGGACGGGTGTGACTGGCGCCCGATTCAGAATTTCGTCAAAGATGACTCCAGAAGTTTCGCCCCGAAATGGGATCGTCCCGGTTGCCATTTCATACAGAACGATGCCAAAGGAGAACAGGTCGGTGCGCGAATCGAGCTGTTTACCACGCACCTGCTCTGGAGACATGTAGGCGACGGTTCCTAACGCCGATCCTGGACTCGTCAGATGATGGGCGCTTTCCCCTTCCGTCTTGGTCGCTTCGCTCGGATCAAGCGCCCGGTTCGCCTCTTGCGTTACCTTCGCTAGACCGAAATCCAGAATTTTTGCCCCGCGCCTGGTGACGAAAATATTCGCCGGCTTGATGTCCCGGTGGACAATACCCTTCGAGTGCGCCGCATCGAGAGCATCCGCCACGTCGATCGCAATCGACAGCAGTTTCTCCATTTCCAGCGGGCGATCGCCGATCATGTGCTTTAGCGTCTCGCCTTCCAGATACTCCATGACGATGAAGGCCTGCTCGCCCTCTTCGCCGATGTCATAAATCGTGCAGATGTTCGGATGGTTGAGCGCTGAAGCAGCTTGCGCCTCTCGCCGGAAACGGCTCAGGGCTGCCTGGTCCCGCGTCACATCTTCCGGAAGGAATTTCAGCGCGACAAAGCGCTTGAGGCGGGTGTCTTCGGCCTTGTAAACCACGCCCATCCCGCCACCGCCGAGTTTTTCGATGACCCTGTAGTGAGAGATGTTCTGGCCAATCACGTGTTAGCGCATGAACTGTTGGGGACCCAGAATCGGGGGTGAGCCATCTTAGGGGCCATTCCAACGGAAAGTCAACAACTTACGCCCGTGGGCGAATCGCTATGCCTAACTGTGAAACGGATTTGTGATCCCTGGCACGCACAGGGGTGATTGATGTCACGACCATCTCGTTTCGCCAACAATCCAATCGACTTATGCGAGCGCAAATTGCGCATCGAGCGCACATTTCCGCTCTTTTTGCGCTGTTAGTTGATTCCGACTAATGATTGCGGTATCCCACCTTCATACAATGTCGCGACCTATGATGATTTGCTGCAGAAGTGTCTGGTTGCGCTTTCTCACTTGTGCAGTGACCCTTTGCAGCGTTCTGCCCGCCTCGGCGGTAGAACATCCCGGCACGATTTCCGACCGAGTGCAGTGTTCGTCTTGCCACGCTGCGAAGCTCAAAGGCAAGTCCGTACACTCCGCGATGGCGGATCCATGCACCGTTTGCCATGTTTCCCAGACGCAGGGTGACATGACGACGATGAGCCTCCTGATGCCGAAGGACAAGATCTGCTACGCGTGTCACGCCGAGTCCGCAGCATTGCGACAGCACACTCCGGACAGCAAGAAGAAATGCCTGGAGTGCCACGACCCGCACAGCAGCGGCGCGCGTATGCTATTGCGGGCAGAGGCGGTGCCCGCCGAACTAGTCAAACAGAAATAGCAAATCGAGCTGGTCACTCCTGGCTGATTCCTCTCAAGTACGACTTGCAGGGGAAAGCCTTCCTGCGACTCCACCTCCGGCGGTTGTCTCTCCGGCATGAATACCAGTTGCTCAGAAAATAGGCAGAGCGACGAACGCCGAGGTGGGACAATTCTTTTCTGCAACGTGGGGAAGCGCAAGGGCGACACCTGATGTACATAGTTAGAACGTTCGAGACTGGCAGGCAGTAAAACAACTGGGCCCGCCAGATCATCGAAGATTCGATGCGACACCAGTTTGTGCGGTTGGTACCATCAAACAGTGATACTGCGGCGGAGTTTGAAGGGTGCAAGATCTCAGCAGTGAGACTACAGGGTTCAGTAGGGTTTCATCGGCACTCAGGACAAGGGTCTACCGATTTCCCAGTGGTGACCGAAGGGATCCACCACGCGGCCAATTCTCCATCCGTGCTCATCGGACATAGGATAGACCTCTTTGGCTCCGGCCTTGACCGCTCGCGCGAAAAGAGAATCAGGATCGGCCACGGTCAGGATGATTCGCGTCGTAATCCCACCCAGCGATTCGGGACTGAAGTTAAAGTGCTCGGGAGATTCGTCGCTCATCCAGAACTCAGCACCGTCGATTGAGAGCCGCGCGAGCACACCGCCGGAGCCTTCCAGGCTAAAGACTTCTTTCGCCCCAAATGCGGACTTGTAGAAGTCGATGGCTCGTGCCCCATTGCGAAGACAAAGCCACGGCACGATCGAGGTCGCGATTTTTTGTGCTTTCTTGGCGGCTTTCTTCCGCGCAGTGGATGCCGCGCGCTTCGCGGAGGATTTCTTAGCTTTCGGCATGGCATTCTCCTAAAGTTCGCAATTCAAGTTTTGAAATCCTACCCCAAAAGCCGATATTCGCGTTCACGGCCAGTGTCTGCTCATTCGAAACATTTGTTATGCGCCCCGCCGAAAGCCACAGCGGATTTTCCGCTTGACGCTTTGCCGCGCGAGGGTGAAAGCTCTTGTGTCCTGCAGTCAGCATATTCGGGAGTGTTGCTAATGAAATTGTTCAGCGTGAACATCCTTGCACTTCTTTTTCTGACATTCAGCGCCGTCGTGTTTGCGCAGAGCGATGGCACGTCGTTCGCCTATCCAAAAGCGAAAACCGTCGACCAGGTTGACGACTACCACGGCGTGAAGGTTTCCGATCCCTATCGCTGGCTCGAAGACACCGACTCCACCGACACTCACGACTGGGTGGAAGCTGAGAATAAGGTGACCTTCGGTTATCTCGACCAGATTCCTTATCGCGGAGCGATACGCGACCGAATGACGAAGTTGTGGAATTACGAGCGCTTCAGCGTGCCGGCCCAGCAAGGCGGACGTTACTTCTACGACCATAACGATGGTCTTCAGAATCAGAACGTGCTCTTTGTCTCGGATTCGCTTAATGCGCAGCCGCGCATGCTGCTCGACCCCAACACGCTGTCGGCCGATGGGACCGTCGCCCTCTCGGGAATTGCCATCACTGACGACGGGAAGTTGATGGCGTATGGCACTGCCGCATCAGGGTCCGATTGGATGGAGTGGCACGTTCGCGACGTCGATTCGGGTAAAGACCTGCCCGATCTGATCAAGTGGGTAAAGTTCTCAGGCGCATCGTGGACCAAGGACGGCAAAGGATTTTTCTACAGCCGCTACGACGAACCGAAAGATGCCGCGTTGCGTGAGGCGAACTATTTTCAGAAGCTCTATTACCATCGCGTCGGAACATCCCAGGCCGAAGACAAACTGATCTACGAACGGCCCGACAACAAGGAACTGGGCTTCAGCGGCGGCGTCACCGACGACGGCCACTACTTGGTTATCAGCGTGTGGCAAGGGACTGCGCCCAAGAATCGTCTGTATTACAAAGACCTCACGAAGCCTGACTCGCAAGTCGTTCGTTTGCTTGACGACTTCGACGCGCAATACAACTTCATCGACAACGACGGACCGGTATTCTGGTTCCAGACCGATCTCGACGCTCCCCGTGGACGCCTCATCGCCATTGACACGCAGCATCCCGAGCGCGCGAATTGGAAAACGGTTGTTCCCGAAGGCAAAGACAAGCTTGAAGGCTCGAGTACCATCGATAATCTTTTCCTGCTGAGCTATCTCAAGGATGCGAAGACCGAGGTCCGTGTGTACGACCTCAAAGGCAAGTTCCTGCGCAACGTCGATCTTCCCGGCATTGGCACCGCTCAGGGGTTCGGCGGCAAGCGCAAAGACAAAGAAACTTTCTACGCTTTCACCAGCTTCATCTCGCCGACAGCGATCTATCGCTACGACCCGGAGAAGGGTAAGAGTTCCGTCTTCCGCCAGCCGAAAGTTGATTTCGACGCTTCCCAATTCGAGACCAAGCAGGTTTTCTACAACAGCAAGGACGGCACTCGCGTGCCGATGTTCCTGACGTACAAGAAGGGACTGAAACTCGACGGCCAGAATCCGACGCTGCTCTACGCCTACGGCGGTTTCGATATCTCCCTGACGCCTGCTTTCTCGGTGCCGACAATCGTTTGGCTCGAGATGGGCGGCATCTACGCGCAGCCGAATCTGCGCGGCGGCGGCGAGTACGGAGAAGACTGGCACCTCGCCGGAACGAAAGCTCACAAGCAGAATGTTTTTGACGATTTCATCGCGGCAGCCGAATGGCTGATCACCAATAAGTACACATCCACTCCGAAACTCGCGATCCGCGGCGGCAGCAATGGCGGGCTGCTCATCGGCGCGAGTGTAACCCAGCGTCCCGACCTGTTCGGCGTCACGCTTCCCCATGTCGGCGTGATGGACATGCTGCGCTTCCAGAAATTCACGATCGGCTGGGCCTGGACATCAGATTACGGATCCTCCGACAACGCCGAAGACTTCAAATATCTGTACGCATATTCTCCCTTGCACAACTTGAAGGCGGGAACGAAGTATCCTCCGACCTTGATCTCGACAGCGGATCATGACGACCGCGTCGTCCCCGGACATAGCTTCAAGTTCGCAGCCACCATGCAGGCCGATCAAGCCGGACCCGCTCCGGTTCTGATCCGCATTCAGACCAAGGCGGGCCACGGCGCCGGAAAGCCGATCTCGAAAGTTATCGAGGAGACGGCTGACGAGTGGGCCTTCACGGCACACAACCTGAACATGAGCGTGACGCTGCAGTAGGGGGTTGCAGCTCTCATTTGCAGTGCAGAGGGCACGGCAGAACCACGAGGAACACTACGCAGGGCGCAACAAAAACGGGAAGGGCACGACTTCAGTCGTGCCGAAAAGACCCGAGTAGTTGCGCCTTCAGGCGCTGAGGTTTGCTGCCCTGCGCTTCCAGGGCTTGCATCCGTGATAACATTCTCCACCTTCGGGCTGGACCCGCATTGCAGCCGGCTCCCCCAGCCCAGACGTTTCTGTGGAGGTTTCCTGCCATGTTCTCCCGCCCCGTACAACTTTCTTTCGTCGCCCCACTCTTGATATTCGTCTGCGCCGCGACTGCGCAAAATGCTCTCCCGAATCACCTCACAAAGCGAGTCGTCGGGGACTATGGCTACTGGAGCAAATATCAGACGCCTGCTTACGGCGCAGCTCAGATCGACTATCACAAACTGACCCACATCAATCACGCAGGTGTTTCATTCGACGCAAGCGGGACACTGTCGGTGCCCGACGGCTTCATCGAGCCGGAACTGAATAGCATGGCACACGCCGCAGGAGTCAAAGTCATGCTGCTGTTAGGTGGCGATTTCAATGGCCTGGAGGCCTCCGGACTCAAACAGAATCTCGTCGATAACGTCGCGCTTTTTGAAAAGCAGTATGGCTACGACGGAGTCGACATCGACTGGGAATTCCCCGAAACAACAACCGACCGTTTCTTCCTCGCCGAACTTATGGCAAAGTTCCGCGCCTCGAATCACGATTACGTGCTCTCCATCGATGCCGCACCGTGGGGCGGTTATGGCTACGACCTGCAGCAACTGAAGTATTCTTTGGATTACGTCAATATCATGATGTACGACTGCGCTGGTCCGTGGACTGCCTACGGCCAGCTCAACTCTCCAATCTTCTGGGACAATCACGATCCTGCCCCGTGGGAGTGCCAACCCGGCGGCAGCGTCTTCAATGCCGCCAACCTTTACTTGCGTCTAGTTCCCGCCAAAAAGTTGAATATGGGCACGCCGTTTTACGGCTACATCTATCACAACATCAACCGGGAATTTGGCCTGTGTCCAAACTCGGCTTGGACACCCGACGAATCCTGCGACAACGCCGCGACCAGCGGCGGTTACGGCCCCGACTTCAAGAAGCGAATCAACAAGAACGGCTGGCATACGACTTACGATCCCTTCGCCCTGGTACCCTACATGCTGCGTGACGATGGCAGCGACGGCTACATCACCTACGATGACGCCACATCCACGTACTATCGAGTCTGGTATTCCGATTGGGTTCGTGGACTCGGCGGCACATTTATGTGGTCTCTCGACGCGGACTACGACGGCCATTCGCAGGATTTGCTCGATGCCATGTACAACGCGTCGTCAACTCACTGAGAAAAGGGGTTGTGCAAAAACGATTCTTTCCTGAAGTGGGAGGTCTCTTTCGTAACCATACGTCCGTGGGGTTTGACCCGACCCATTCGACGTGTTATAAATGCCCGTTTTGCGTGGGTTGCCGGAAGCTGGAGTCTTTCTTCTCTCCAGCCTTGTTTTGACCGGCGCGCTGCGTAGCTAGTAGCCCACGCAAACTCCGACGCGGCCAAGCTCAACACTCCTTCAGGTCTTGCGGTGGAAGCGTGTTCGGAAAAGTCTCCCCTCGCTAAGGATGCGAGCTATGGGACATCGTTTCCGGAATCGAAAGTGTCTCAACACGTCTGTACTTCATATCAACCGTTCTAATTCGGAGGAATTTATGCGTACCTGGCTTGCCACTGCTGCGTTTTTTAGCCGCCGCATGGCCACACGAATCTCAGCCGTACTCGCGCTGGTCACCGTCGGAGCAGCCACGGCTTTCGCCCAGCCGGCCAGCGAAGCTGGCGGTGAAGCTTCGCTGAAGCTGCCGGATCTTTCCGGTGTCAACTTTTTCAATGGTGCAATCAACGGCCACAAGCTGCTCTTGATCGGACTCCTCGCGTGTCTTTTTGGCCTTGGATTTGGCATGGCCATTTACATGCGCCTGAAGAATCTGCCCGTGCACCGCTCGATGCGCGAGATTTCAGAACTGATCTACGAAACCTGCAAGACTTATCTCTCCACGCAAGGCAAGTTCATCCTGCTGCTGTGGGTCTTTATCGCGGTCATCATCCTGCTCTACTTCGGCCTGTTGCAGAAGATGGAAGCCATGCGTGTCGCGATCATTCTAGGCTTCAGTTTGGTCGGGATCGCAGGCAGCTACGGCGTCGCGTGGTTCGGCATTCGCGTAAACACCTTCGCGAACTCCCGCACGGCGTTCGCTTCCCTGCCCGGTAAGCCGTATCCCGTGTACCAGATCCCGCTGGAAGCCGGCATGAGCATCGGCATGATGCTGATTTCGGTCGAACTGCTGATCATGCTGTTCATCCTGCTGTTTGTTCCGGGGGACTACGCTGGACCGTGCTTCATCGGATTCGCTATCGGCGAATCGCTCGGCGCGGCTGCTCTCCGCATTGCCGGTGGCATCTTCACCAAGATCGCCGACATCGGCTCAGATCTGATGAAAATCGTCTTCAAAATCAAGGAAGACGACGCGCGTAACCCCGGCGTGATCGCCGATTGCACTGGCGACAACGCGGGCGACTCGGTCGGCCCTTCCGCCGACGGCTTCGAAACCTATGGCGTCACCGGTGTCGCGCTGATCACGTTCATCCTGCTCGGCGTGAAAGACCCAACTGTCCAGGTGCAATTGCTGGTCTGGATCTTCGTCATGCGCGTCATGATGCTGTTCTCGAGCGCGTTCTCGTACTTCCTGAATGCGGCCATCGCCAAAGGACGTTACGGCTCTGCCAACGAGATGAACTTCGAAGCGCCCCTGACCTCCCTGGTCTGGCTGACCTCGATCGTCTCGATCATCCTGACGTTCGTCATCTCGTATTTCGTCATCCCGACTCTCGGGCAGGACAGCTCGCAGTGGTGGAAGCTCGCGGTGATCATTTCTTGCGGAACCCTCGCCGGCGCGATCATTCCCGAACTCGTCAAGGTCTTCACTTCGGTGGAGTCGCGGCATGTGAAGGAAGTTGTCGTCTCGGCGCAGGAAGGCGGAGCGTCACTGGGTATCTTGTCCGGATTCGTCTCCGGCAACTTCTCCGGTTACTACCTCGGGCTCTCGATGATGATCCTGATGGCGATCGCTTACATCATGAGCACGATGGGCCTGGGCACCATGGGAACGGGATCGGTCGTGATGCTGGCTCCCGCAGTGTTCGCTTTCGGCCTCGTAGCCTTCGGCTTCCTCGGCATGGGCCCAGTTACGATCGCGGTTGATTCCTACGGCCCGGTCACCGACAACGCGCAGTCTGTCTATGAACTGTCATTGATTGAAAATGTGCCCAATGTCATTGCGGAAGTGAAGAAGGACTTCAACGTCGACGTGAACTTTGATCGTGCCAAGTACTTGCTTGAAGCCAATGACGGCGCTGGAAATACGTTCAAAGCTACCGCCAAGCCAGTGCTGATTGGGACCGCAGTCGTTGGCGCCACTACGATGATCTTCTCCATCATCATGGCGCTCACGAACGGCCTGTCCGAAAACGTCAGCAAGCTCTCTCTGCTGCACGCTCCGTTCGTCCTCGGCCTGATCACCGGTGGCGCGATGATCTACTGGTTTACCGGCGCTGCAACACAGGCCGTGACAACTGGTGCGTATCGCGCTGTCGAGTTCATCAAAGCCAACATCAAGCTCGAAGGCGTCGAAAAGGCCTCGGTCACCGACAGCAAGAAGGTAGTCGCCATCTGCACCCAGTACGCGCAGAAAGGCATGCTCAACATCTTCCTTGCCGTGTTCTTCGGAACCTTGGCCTTCGCGTTCGTCGAGCCCTTCTTCTTCATCGGCTATCTGATCTCTATCGCGATCTTCGGCCTGTACCAGGCGATCTTCATGGCTAACGCCGGCGGCGCCTGGGACAACGCAAAGAAGATTGTGGAAGTCGAACTGAAGCAGAAAGGCACAGAACTGCATGCAGCGACGGTAATCGGTGACACCGTGGGAGATCCCTTCAAGGACACCTCGTCTGTCGCGATGAACCCGGTGATCAAGTTCACAACGCTGTTCGGATTGCTGGCCGTCGAACTGGCCGTAACGCTCTCCGCGAACAACACCACCCTGACCAACGTTCTGGCACTGGCGTTCTTCGTCGTGTCCTTCTGTTTCGTATACCGTTCGTTCTACGGCATGCGCATCAAGAAGGGCGCGGAATAGTTCAACCGGCTCTCGTAACAGAAACGCCATCCGGCCCTCCGGATGGCGTTTTTGATGTCGAACAGCTACTCCGGGACAGGTATGTGGAACTTTGTTGGATGGCTTTTCGTTCTGCTGTTTACAGTGCTTTGGGTCGCCAACGGGCTACTTATGCTCATATCACCGAGGGCATGGTTCCGATTGCCGCGTTGGCTTGGTGTTCATGGAGCGATGACTGAAGCGAAATACGGAACCGGTTGGGGCGCCGTCGAAACGCGCGTCTTGGGAGCAATTTTCGTCGCGGCCCCTATCTGGATCGTATGCGACATGCTCGTTCCCCGCATCCTTCATGTGAGGAACGGTTCAAACTGGATATTAGTCCCTGCTCTTATCGCAATACTGATCATGGCCTTAAATTCGCTCGCCATGTTAATTTCTCCGCAAATGTGGAGGCGAATGCCCCGTTGGCTCCGTGTGGACAATGTTTGGTTTGGGGCAGCGCATGCAAAAGGTGGGGCCGATATTCCGGTTCGTGTTACCGGAGCCCTCGTGCTGGCTATGCTCCTCGGCATTGTGTACGCAGTGCCTGCCCTCCGAGATTTCTCGCATGCAGCGTTACTGGAATTCTTCAAGTAATCCAGAAAAAGCAATCGCGTGACTGGTGTCCCTCCCAAGCCCTATGGGTTCACCAGTCACGCGCTACTCGACTGCCGCACTGGACGGCCTTGCCCTGAGGCCTTAGCGGCGATCCCAGTCGAGTTGCCGGCGGTCGCGATTCACATCGCGGTACTCGCGGCGAAGTTCGCGGCGTTCATGTCGAGCCGCTGCGTAATTTCCATTTCGAAGGTCGCGCCGTAACTCGCGGCGGTCATGCGCAATCTTCCGTTCGTCGTGCCGGATGTCACGATGCAGACCGCGATCAGAAGCAAGAGCCGGCGCCACTCCCATCCCCACTAGCAAGAGAATCCCAGCAATCGCGCGTTTCATATTTTCCTCCGATCCCCGTTTCAGGGTGTTGGGAGATGAAACACGGAATCAAGATGGAAAGTTGCGGCAGGGGGGAAGTGCTCGATTATCAAGCAGAAAGGGATACAAGATAAACTCACAGGCAGTACAACCAGAACAGGAAAACGGTCGGTAGCCGCCGCCAGGAAACACAGTTGGAAGACCTAGTCCGAAGGAAGAAAAACCGGAAGGCGTTGTCATTCCGAGCGCAGCGAGGAATCTACTAGTTCGGCCCCTTCATTTTGTCCTTCACGCTCTTGGCCAGCTTCTCGATCTCGTCCGCTTTCTTGATGACATCGAGCGACAGCACATTTTCATCCGATTTATCGACATACGCCTTCAGTTCCACCGAGAGTTTCAGCAACTTGTCCGTTTCGGTTTTCAGCTGAGCAACGCGTTCTTTGGCGGCTTTCTTCTCCATATCATGCATGATGCGGGCTCGCATCTCGTCGGGCTCCCCGATCGGCGGGTTGTCATCATGCCTTTGCTGCGTCACTTGGCCCCCTTGCGCGAGGCAAGGAAGCGAAACAAATAAGAGGAAGAAGAGCCACAGGAGAGTGTGCGATCGCACAGGAACCTCACAAGAGCCGGGACGCGCTCTGCCAAAATTATACGTCTCGGAATTGGCGGGAATACAGGTACAACGTATGCGCCACGCAGCAAAAAGCCAGAGCCTTGGGCTCTGGCTTTCAACTTTCGAACCGCGGCGTTACAGCGCGCTCATGTTTGCCAGGAACTCGCCGTTCGACTTTGTCTTGCTCAGCTTGTCGATCAGCAACTCCATCGCTTCGACCGGCGAGAGCGGGTTCAGCACCTTGCGCAGAACCCAGATGCGCGAAAGATCTTCCTTCGGAATCAGGAGCTCTTCCTTTCGCGTGCCGGAGCGCTGAATGTCGATGGCCGGGAACACGCGCTTATCTACGAGTTTGCGTTCCAGGATGATTTCGCTGTTGCCCGTTCCTTTGAACTCTTCGAAGATCACGTCATCCATGCGCGATCCGGTATCAATCAGGGCCGTCGCGATGATCGTCAACGATCCGCCTTCCTCGATGTTGCGGGCTGACCCAAAGAAACGCTTCGGACGCTGCAATGCATTCGAGTCGACGCCGCCGGAGAGCACCTTGCCCGAAGGCGGAACGATCGTGTTGTAGGCGCGAGCCAGGCGCGTAATCGAATCGAGCAGGATCACCACGTCACGCTTGTGCTCTACCAGCCGTTTCGCTTTTTCGATCACCATCTCAGCGACCTGGACGTGCCGTGCCGCAGGCTCGTCGAACGTGGACGAAATGACTTCGCCTTTCACCGAGCGCTGCATATCGGTGACTTCTTCCGGCCGCTCGTCGATCAGCAACACCATCAGCACAACTTCCGGATGATTCGTCGTGATCGAGTTGGCAACGTTCTGCAGCAGCATCGTCTTGCCGGCGCGAGGAGGCGAAACGATCAGTCCGCGCTGCCCCTTGCCGAGAGGCGTAAGCAAATCCATGACGCGGGCGCTCGAGTTGTCGCGGGTCGTTTCCAGCTTGATCCGCTCTTGCGGATACAGCGGCGTCAGGTTGTCAAAGAGGATCTTGTTGCGGGCTTCGTCGGGCGACTCGAAGTTAACGGCTTCAATCTTTACGAGCGCGAAATATTTTTCGCCTTCGTGCGGAGGGCGCACCTGTCCACTGATGGTGTCGCCGGTCTTGAGGTCAAACTTGCGGATCTGGGACGGGGAGACGTAGATGTCGTCAGGGCCCGGTAGGTAATTGTAGTCGGGAGAGCGGAGAAAGCCGTAGCCGTCGGGCAGGATTTCCAGCACGCCTTCGGCGAAAATGTGGCCTTCTTTTTCGCTCTGCGCTTGCAGGATTTTGAAGATGAGATCCTGCTTGCGCATCCCGCTTGCACCGGGCAGATCCAAGGTCCTTGCGATCTTGGTCAGCTCAGTGATGTTCTTTTCTTTCAGTTCTGCAATGGTCATGATTCACCTGAACCCGTGCACTAGTGCGTATTCGATAGTGTCAACGGGAGATTTTCAAAAGGAGGGGACTCAGGAAAGACTCTGTACAACGCCGGGCAGGAAGGGCGGGACTGGTTAAGCAGCCCGCCGTTGTGCTTCGGCTACATTCTCTGGTTCCGACAATACTTCTTGCCGCTCCGAGTCAGCAATACGGTCCAATACACCATTCATTGTTTCCTGGATGCGGGTGCTGGGCCGATGGAACTTGCGCGTGGCCTTGGAGGCAAGCTGACAAAGCATATACCGGTTCCGCAAAGTCTGTAAAGCATCAAACACACGATCAGAGCGCATGTGCCTTCGATCTCCTTACTTTATGATTGTGGCCTTTACGCCTTCTTCCTTCCGCCACGGGAGGGTGACCGGAACCCCAGTTCCGACCTAAGTCACTGATTCCGAGTAGGTTGTAAAGGAGTTAGCGTTAAACTCACTCAACTGAATAGATGCGGGACCCCGTGCCTAAGATGCTTGATTTTACGAGCTTAGCTTCCTTTGCGCAGGTCATTCGACGTCGGGCTGGGAAGCTCCGGATGTCCCAAGAACACGCTAATCTATCCGCTGGCTCCATTGCGGTCAAGCATTTATTTGTAAACAGATGTCGACATCGCCCGTCATTCTTACCATTTTGGTTCAAACCGCTCTATTAAAAGGGTTTAGTAGATGCCTTGCGATCGGTGTCTTCCGGCCGATCATCCAAACTTGCGGGCTTATTTCGCCTTGGGGAGCGGCAGCGAGGATTGACCGAAAACGTATCGCCATCCCGACGGGGTTCGAACATAAGTATCGGTGAACCAGACGGTATAGCTAAAGGGCTTCCCGGTGTCCGCTCCCTCTTCCCACAATTTGGCGGTCACAACGGCAGTGTTTCCCCAGACACGCACGCTGCGCTCCCGGTCTTCCTGATGCGTGTAGGCGACTCGGCCGCTACGTGCTTCCTCCAGCAGGCTGGCTTTGTTGTAGGTCTTTCCTGAGCCGGTCACCAGGGTGAAATCATCGGCGAGAATCCGGTCCATGGTATCTGCGTCGTTGATCTTCACGGCTGCCTGGTAGCGCTCATCGAGCCCGGCAACCGTCGCTTTATCAGCCGAGGCAGGGTCGGCCGCCTTCTCGGACCGCGGACGAAAAACGATGTCGAACAGAGACCTCCAGGTCTTGCCCTCATCCTGGGAAACGACTGCCGTTTCGCGAACGTCTTTCCCTTGTGGCTTCCATGTACCGCGAACGAGTTGCGCCTTGCCATCGGGGGTGTGGCCCACACCGCTTAAGTTCATCTCTCCCGATTGCATGCTGCCATCAATCAACAGAAGAGTGCCACGATTGGTGACCCATGTCTGATGCCATTGCTTGCGGTTGGCATCGTATAGGCTGAAACTCTCCCCCCCGAAGTCCATCCGCTTGCTGGTAGTCCTCGTGAACAGCGCAGTCCCCGAGGATCAAGTCGATCCGGGCATGAGCGACAATCTTGTCAGGGCTGTCGACGTCGAAGACATCCCAGTCGCCCACCCAGAAATCGAAGGCACGATTGTCGGGCGAAGAGCAAGAAGAAGGGGCTAGCGCAGGCTGCGCGGTTGATATCGGCTGGATCGATAACATGCAGGAGACGAGGCCGAGTTTCCAAAACGAAGCGCTAATAGTCACGCGGCGATCTCGCTTTCTGGGTGAAATGAGGACTGAGGTACTTATCGATCTCGATCGCCCACGCAGCAGGACGATCCTCATTCATCGCAGAGATCTCGTCAGGGCTGCCATAACCACGGCGATGAGCATCGCGGCTCACCTCGCAGCGGTGCAGATCATCCCCTCGCCATCGTGAGACTACGGCCGGAGTTTGACAGGAGCAATACAGCACATATTCGTCGAACGAATGCAGCGCCACGGACGCCAGGTAGGATCCGTTACTGTAGGGGGTCGCAGACACGAGATAGCGGGTTAAACACTTTGGACATTGCAGGCAATGACGAATTCGGGCCGACATGGCATCTCCAGTAGAGGGGGAAGGCTTCGAATGAGTTGACCCCGGACGTGTGTCGCCGATCTGTTGGCGACACGATACCGCGTCCGGACGAAGATCATTGGACGCATGCGGACATGGTTGCTTGGCGAGCATGGTCCGAAAACGTCCAATCGACCATCTAACTTGGAATAAGATCGGGCGATATGACTCTGGACTGGCATGTCTGTTCTCGGGCCCGCCTCTCGCGCGATGCACGCTTCGACGGGAAGTTCTACATCGGCGTGGTCGGCAGCGGCGTATACTGCCGGCCCATCTGTCCCGCGCCCACCGCGAAGGAGAAGAATGTTCGCTACTTCCCCACCGCGGCCGCCGCTGCCGAGGCAGGATTTCGCCCATGCCTGCGATGCCGTCCGGAATGTTGTCCCGGCACCCCCGCATGGCTAGGCACGTCCAACACGGTGTCTCGAGCTTTGCGATTGATTTCCGAATCCGGCCTTGAGGAAGGCGGCCTCGAAGGCTTGGCGGAAAAACTTGGCGTCGGTTCGCGGCATCTGCGCCGATTGTTCATGCGCCATTTGGGGGCTCCGCCAAGCGCCGTCTGGCAAACTCGGCGGCTTCATTTCGCCAAGAAGCTCATCGACGAAACACGACTTCCCATGGGACAGATCGCTCTGGCCGCCGGTTTCGGTTGTGTGCGCAGGTTCAACGCCTCCATTCAGAAGACCTACAAACGAACACCGACGCAGATCCGCAAGTTGGCCCACCAGAAAGGTGTGCAGGCGGCGAATCAATATGAGTTTCAATTGCGGTACCGTCCGCCATACGACTGGAACGGCATGCTCGCATTCCTTGCCGCCCGCGCCACACCAGGCGTAGAAGCGGTTGAGTCCGGACGTTATCTGCGGTCCATTTCCGTGAATGGCTTGACGGGATATTTCTCGGTGTCGCTCGACTCCGCGCACAACTCGCTGCGGGTGCAAATTCAGTTCGGCGACCCGCGATCGTTGTTTTTCATCATTGAGCGAATTCGAGGGATGTTCGATCTGAATGCCGACTGGCTCGATATTGCGCGCACTCTGAAGTCGAATGACGAATTGGCCTCGCTGGTGGATTCAGCCCCGGGGTTGCGCGTGCCCGGGTGCTGGAACGGATTCGAGTTGGCGGTACGAGCGATTCTCGGGCAGCAGATTCGCGTCGCCGCGGCAACCGGATTCGCTGGCCGTCTGGTAAAGGCGTTTGGGCAGGCCTTTCCAGGAACCGGCTCGATCAGTCATCTTTTTCCAACTGCCGACGTTCTTTCGCAAGCAGACTTGACCGGATTGGGCTTGACCAAGGCGCGCGCAGAAACAATCCGAAACCTGGCTCGTGCTTCCGTCAGTGGCAGAATCCAGTTTGAGTCTGTTTTTGACTCCGAATCTTTTCGCCAGCAGCTTACGCAAATTCCAGGCATCGGAAACTGGACCGCACAATACATCGCAATGCGCGCTTTGGGCGAGCCGGACGCATTTCCCCCGGGCGACGTGGCCCTGATGTCCGCGTTGAATGCCGCGAGTGCTGCGGAAATGGAGCGCCGCGCCGCGGCATGGAGGCCATGGCGGTCCTACGCCACCATGTACTTGTGGATGAAGAACAGCCAGTCGAAACCAGGCAAGACCGCGACAGAAAGTCCGAAAATCGAAATCGATGCAGTGAATCCCAAAGACTCTCCTTCGTCGGCCTTCGCCGGATGAGAGAATGGCATTCATGACCGGCGTGCGAATGGACGCGTGGCTCTGGGCGGCCCGTTTCTTCAAGACCCGAACCTTAGCCAAAAAGGCGTGCGACCTGGGCAGAATCAAATCGAACGATCAACTTGCAAAGGCCGCGCGAGAAGTACGCATCGGAGATATCCTGCGCATCAGCAATGATGGTGGCGACTTCGAAGTCGAAGTACTCGGACTCAGCGATGTCCGCGGCCCCGCACCGGAAGCCCAGAAACTTTATCGCGAGTCCGAGGCCAGCAAAGAAGCCCGCGCCAAAGCCGCCGCCGAACGCCGAGCTGCCCGTGAATGGGAGATCCTGCCTCCCACCCGGCCATCCAAGCGCGACCGCCACAGAATCATTCAGTTCCGGGGAAGAGGGTAGGTCGAGACTCAACATCGCCAACTCTGGCGTTGGTTGACCGCAATCCGCGAACCACCTAGTATGACGCCGAATGGCAACTCCGCCTCAACTTCTCGGCCAGACCATCTCGCACTACCGCATCCTTGAGAAGGTGGGCGGCGGAGGCATGGGCGTCGTCTATAAGGCTGAAGACCTTAAGCTCAACCGTTTCGTCGCGCTCAAATTCCTTCCCGATGAAGTCGTAAAAGACCCGCAGGCACTTGGCCGCTTTCAGCGCGAGGCGAAAGCCGCGTCAGCCCTCAATCATCCCAACATCTGCACGGTGCACGAGATTGACGAGCAAGATGGTCGGCCGTTCATCGTGATGGAGTACCTGGACGGCACGACCCTGAAGCATCTGATTGGCGCCCGGGCCATGGAACTGGATCGCATTCTGGAGGTCGGCATCGATGTCGCCGACGCGCTCGAAGCAGCCCATTCCCAGGGCATCGTCCATCGCGATATCAAGCCCGCGAACATCTTCGTCACCAAACGGGGTCACGCCAAGATTCTCGATTTCGGGCTGGCCAAAGTAACGCCGCAACAGTCTCCCTCGCGGGACTTCGAAGCCACCGTTACGGTTGGCGAAGAACATCTCACCAGCCCCGGCAGCACACTCGGAACGGTCGCGTATATGTCTCCGGAACAGGTGAAAGGCCAGGAGCTCGACCAAAGAACCGATTTGTTCTCCTTTGGTGTGGTGCTGTATGAGATGTCGACGGGGAAACTTCCCTTTCGTGGCGATACCTCGGGCGTGATCTTTGACTCGATCTTGCATGGAACTCCGGTGCCGCCGGTTCGCCTGAATCCTGATGTGACCGCCCGGCTCGAGGACATCATCTCGAAATCGCTGGAAAAAGACCGGGATATCCGCTATCAATCGGCGGCAGAACTCAAAGCGGATCTGAAGCGCGTCAAACGAGATACCGAGTCGCAGCGAGTTCTCGCGACTGATTTCGGCCGCAAAACGCCTCCAACTCGTAACCGGAGGATCTGGCTTCTAGCTGCGAGCGTCGTGCTCCTAATAGTTTTCTTCCTGTTTGGATACAGAGTATATGAATACAACGCGGTGAAATGGCGAACGGCAAATGTTGAAGTCAAATCCGCGCCCGAAACCATTGCCGTGCTTCCCTTCCGCGACATATCCGCGGGAACCAGCGACAACTGGGGCATCGGGATCACCGATGCGATCATCAACCGCCTCACGTCTCTTCAAAATCTCGCGGTCCGGCCAACCACATCGGTTCTCAAATACGTAAAAGAACCTCCCGAGCCCGTCGAGGCCGCGAAGTCCCTCGGAGTTGAGAGCGTGTTGGAGGGAACCTACCAGCGCTCCGCGGACGCAATCCGCGTGACTGTACAACTGATTGACGGCCGCAGCGGCACGATCAAATGGTCACAGCGCTACGATCTGCGCAGCGCCGACATCTTCAGCTTCGAAGACGAGATCGCCGGCAAGGTTGTGAACGGTCTACAAATTCAGATTTCTCCCAGTGAGCAGAAATCGATCGAGAAGCCGGCGACCACCAACGTCGAGGCGTACAACAAGTATCTGCAGGGCCGTTTCTACCTCAATGAGTACCTCTTGAATTCGCAGGTTGACAGCTTGCAAAAAGGAGAACGCCTGCTTTCGGACGCGATCGCTCTCGATCCGAATTTTGCGGAAGCTCATGCTCTGTTGGCCGAGCACTATTCATTTCAGGCTGCCAACTTCACCGAAAATGCCGGGCCGAATCTTCGGAAGGCGGAAGAAATCGCCCGAAGCGCCGTGAAGATCAATCCCGACCTCGCGGAAGCGCTGGTCGCACTCGGTGGAGTCTATAGTGAAGAAGGTCGCGAGAGCGAAGCGAATCGGACATTGCGCCGAGCCGTAATGCTCGCGCCCAACAGTGAACTCGCGTGGCAGATGCTGGCATATTCGTACTATTACGCCGGACTGAACGAAATCGCCGAACAAGGTTATCGCAAGGTCATCGCTCTCAACCCCATTCCTCCTCAGCCCCACTGGATGCACGCGCGCATGCTGCTTTACTCGGGGCGCGGGGACGAAGCCGAAGCCGAAATGCGCCAGGTCGTCGCCCAAAACCCGAACCAATTCAAGGCCCTCGCCTACTTCGGGATGATGTTGTACTACCAGGGAAAAATCGATGAGGCGAAGACGACTCTCGACCATGCGGTTCAGCTTTGGCGCGGCAGCAGCGACATCACACCGCCAGTCATGGCGGGTTTCCTGTTCGCCTCTTTGAAGCAACGGGACAAGATCGTCCCCATCATCTTCCAGCGCAAGCCGGAGCAGTCTTTCGACGGAGACGAAGCGTATTGGATCTCCGGAGTTTATTCTCTCCTCGGCGAGAAGCAGCCAGCACTCACATGGTTGAAGCGAACCGTCGAACTTGGGAATGTGAACTACCCCTGGTTCTCGAGGGACAAGAACTTGGATGGACTGCGCAGCGACCCGTCATTCCAGGCCATCATGGGCGACGCCCGCAAGCGCTTCGAAGCTTATAAGAGCGAATTCCCTCCGCTGCCGTAGGGAGAGAGTTCCGCAGGGAAATTAGTAACACCCCGTTGTGATCTGAGTCACAGATAAGTCCTGCCCCAGCCCCATATCGTTGAATGGAACCACTTTCATAGATTGTGAGGGCTTCCTAGATGGGCATCACCACTACCACCCCCGGTACCAGTGCGCGCATTTTTGACCCCAAACTAGAACGCAAGATCATGAGCGCCGAAACCGCGGCGAGCCTGATTCAGTCCGGCGATCAGATTGGCATGAGCGGGTTTACTGGCTCTGGCTATCCCAAGGCCGTGCCTCTCCAGCTGGCCCATCGCATTGCCGATGCCCACTTTCGCGGAGAGAAATTTCAGGTCAGCGTCTTCACCGGAGCTTCGACCGGACCCGAGCTCGACGGCGCCCTCGCCATGGCTGGCGGCATTCAACTGCGGCTTCCCTATCAGTCCGATCCAGAAACTCGTAAGCGCATCAACGCGGGCGAGATGGATTACATGGATATCCACCTCAGCCACGTCGCGCAATTCGTCGAGTATGGATTCCTGGGCAAACTGAACGTCGCTCTCATTGAAGTCACCGCGATCCTGGAAGATGGACGCGTAATTCCAAGCTCTTCTCTCGGCAACAACAAGACGTGGATTGATTGCGCCGAGCGCGTGATTCTTGAAGTGAACTCATGGCAGCCAGCCGCGCTTGAGGGCATGCATGACATCTACTACGGTCTCGAGCCACCTCCGAATCGTAAGCCGATCCCGCTGATCAAGCCCGGCCAGAGAATCGGCTCACCCTATCTCAACATTCCTGCGGACAAAATTGTGGGCATCGTCTTAACCGATTCCCCGGACCGCAATAGCCCATTCAAGGCTCCCGATGAGGCATCGAAACGAATCGCTGGGCACATCCTCGAATTCCTGAGCTGGGAAGTGAAAAAGGGCCGCATGCCCGAGAATCTGCTGCCCCTGCAATCGGGCGTCGGCAACATCGCGAACGCGGTCCTGTTCGGCCTGGAAGAAGGTCCGTTCGAGAATCTGACTTCCTACACCGAAGTGATCCAGGACGGCATGATCCGCCTGTTGAAGTCCGGCAAGCTCGTCTCAGCGTCAGCCACCGCGTTCTCGCTTAGTCCCGAAATGCTAGACGAAGTGAACGCCAATATGGCGAGCTATCGAGAGCAGATCGTGCTGCGCCCGCAGGATATTTCCAATAACCCTGGAGTCATCCGCCGCCTCGGCGTAATCGCGATGAACGGAATGATTGAAGCTGATATCTACGGCAACGTGAATTCCACTCACGTGATGGGATCGCGCATCCAGAACGGCATTGGGGGCTCCGGAGACTTCGCACGAAACGGATATCTTTCGATCTTCATGGCGCCATCGTCGGCGAAGAAAGGAACGATCTCGACCATCGTTCCCATGGTGTCGCACGTGGATCATACCGAGCACGACGTGCAGGTGCTGGTCACCGAGCAGGGGTTGGCCGATTTGCGCGGCCTGTCGCCGAAAGAGCGCGCGAAGCTAGTGATCGAAAAGTGCGCGGCTCCGGAATACAAGTCGCTGTTGAAGGATTATCTATCGCGGGCCGAACAACTTTCATACGGCAAGCACACACCACATCTGCTGAGCGAGTCGCTGGCGTGGCATAACCGTTATCTGCGCAGCGGGAGGATGCTGCCGGGAGAGGGTAGCTGAGGTTTCAAGGTTTCAAGGTATCAAGGTTTCAACGCCCGATAGCTTCTGGCTGTCTCAACTTTGAAACTTTGAAACCTTTCCACTTTGAAACCTTGCTTTATCTCGGCCAGAGCCATCCAAACGTTCCGGCAGTCAACAGAGCGTACACCAGGCCGTCGATGATCTCCTTCGTCACGACGCTCCATGGCTGTCCACGCCATACTCCGTTTGGAATGTTCCCGATCCCATACGACAAAAAAGCTGCCGTCCCGACGACCCGGAACACTGCCAAATAGTAGGTCCCGGAAGCAACGGTGTGCGCTGTCAGGTATGCCACGAAAAACGAGACGATCAAACAATAGATAAACCATTGGACCAGGAACTTCGGCAGGGCCGGCCGCCCATTTGGATACACGGTCATGAAACCAACCGGGCCCTGGTTATACTTCGCAACGGCCTCGGGAGATTTCATTTCTTTCGGTGTACAGAAGGGGAATACATAGAGCCCTCGAGTCAGGTTCGCGGCTCGAAGCGCAGCCATAGTTTTGTCTTCATCGGGCAATTTTCTGTAATCACTTTTGTGATGCGGCAGCACCATGTGGATGATCGAGCTGGCAATGAACACAATCACTGCCGACAGTATGATCGGCAGCCAAAGAGCGGAGAGTGGCGGCATTCAAACCTCCTGCATTTTCTTTAAGGTCCAATAACCAGCGGAAGGCTATCTGGAAGTGTGCAAGAGGTCAAGCGTGCTGCGTTCAGAAATAAAATCAGCCGGGCTGGTGGATCTGCATTAATTCTTGGCCCGTTTTGAGGACGATGCATCTAACTCGACCATGAGTGCCGAAGCCAATTCCGCCCGTGTGCAAGTCATCCATGCCGAATCTCAAGGGGACGCTGCCCCGCTGCGCGACTGGCTCTCGCAACTTGTCGAACGTAGCGGCAGCGATCTGCTCCTCGTGCCTCAAGCGTCGCCAGCCGTTCGTATCGAGGGCTCGCTGTCGGCCATCGCCGAAGAGCCGCTTACTGGAGACGAAATCGAGCGCGCTGTACTGCCTGCCCTGGCCGCCCATGCGCGTGACGCCTACCGCGAGATTGGGATCGCCGACTCTTCGTACCGCGTTGAAGGTCTTGGACGATTTCGCATTAACCTGCATCGTGAACGGGGGCGCGCGGCCGCAACAGTTCGTGCCCTTCCATCGAAGGTTCCGTTGCTCGAAGAGCTGCATTTGCCGCCGGGTGTGAATGCCCTAGCCGGACTGCGGCGTGGGCTGGTAATCGTCGGCGGCGCCACGGGCTCCGGCAAGACGACGACCCTGGCCGCGCTTGTAAACGCCATCAATCAGCGCGAAGCCCGGCACATCGTTACGATTGAAGACCCGATTGAGTACGAGCACACCCACAATCAAAGTCTGATCGAACAAGTAGAGATCGGGATCGACGCACCCGACTTTCCGACGGCTCTCCGTGCGGCCATGCGCCAAGCTCCTGACGTTATCGTGGTCGGCGAAATGCGCGATCCGGAAACCGCGCGCATTGCACTTTCCGCCGCCGAAACCGGGCACCTTGTTTTCACCACTCTTCACACAACCGACGCGGCCTCGACCGTCTCGCGCGTTGCCGATTCGTTCCCGCAAGAACGCCAGCACACCGTCCGGGCAGAAATGGCCATGGCTCTTTCGGCAATGCTGACACAGACGTTGATCCCACGCCGCAGCGGGGGACGTGTACCCGCAGCCGAACTCCTCATGGTTAGCTACGGCGCTCGTCAGCACATTCGCAAGAACGCTCTGCAACATCTGCACCAGGAAATCACCATCACACGCAAGCAGGGTTCGTTCACGATGGAAGAGTCGCTGGCGCAGCTGGTATTTCAGCAGGAATTGTCGCGGGAGGAAGCGATGACCCGCGCGCTTCATCCCGATGACCTGGACACCCTACTCAAAGCGAAGGGATTCTGATCAGAACGGCCAGTCGTTCACGCGCACCCATGCGACGTGCCAAACCTCAGACTCTGAGTCGAGGGTGTAGATCTTTTTGTAGTAACAGCCGCGAGTCAGCGAGCAGTCATCGGGTTGCGGCTCTTCAACAACCGGCGCCCCGGCTGGAACCGTTCTTGGTCTCGCCCCACCGGCGAGACGATTAAATCCGGCCACAAACAAGTACGCGCATAAAGGAGCGACGAGGATCAAAGCGCCCAACCGCGTATAGCGTTTATTGGGATCGCCTGTCAGACGTGGCATACGCGTATCTGGAGCGGGCCGGGAACCCCATGCCCACCTGACCGGCTCTGGATTCCATTCCCGAAGCCGGCGACTGATCCGCAAAGAATATTTCCTGCCATCAGGCGAGTCCTTGCAGCTGACAACTTCGACGGTCTCACCACACTCGGGGCAAGTCACTTTGATGTCGTCGGTGGAGATAGGCTCTCCGCACGAGCAGTGAAAAGACATCCTTTTCGCGGTCGAGGGTACAGCTGTCATGAAAGACTCCGCACAAAGGACCGGTTGATCGTTCGGTAGCATACACCCGTTCTAGACGGCTTGGAATGAACCACCAGACAAAACAGCCATTGACAAGTACCAAGCCTCCGGAAGTGGACCCCGGCGCCTGTCTGATTCCGGACACCCCAGTCCGCAGTCGGACGCTACTCGTCAGGCAAAGCCTGCGCGTCATATTGCAGGAGCAGGACTTCCGCCTGCCGGCTTTCGGACCCTGACATGCTCGGTCGCCCACACGGGGAAGGAGTGTCGCCATATGAAGAGGACAGAGAGAATGCGTCAGGCTGTCTCGGAACCGGTCGCGGAAGCCGATCTGCAGCAACAGGTCGCAAGGGGATGGAGGATGGTAGCAATAGAATGGGAGCGCGAGATCGAAACAGCCGACGAGCCGTTGCCAACCGACGTCCCTTTCGGGCTTCGGATCTCGTCCGACACCCAGCGCCTGGAAGACGATCCCAAGGAGCGCGAAACACTCTTCCAACTGATGGACCTCGTCGTTCAGGAAGGTTCGTACTCCCGCGTAGCCGAAGAGCTTAACCGCCGGGGATGCCGGACGCGGCAAGGAGAGGTATGGACGCCGATCTCAGTCTTTGAAATGCTTCCACGGCTGATCGAGGTCGGTCCCCACCTGTTTCGAAGTCCGGAGTGGCAGAAGAGAAAGCAAGCAACGACCGTTTGAGCCGGGACGCCAGATCATCCGCGTTGTGAAAAGTGTTCCTGCAGGAACACAACGCCTAGACACATTTGTACATACGCTACCTATAAGCTGCTTGTTTTGCGGCGCTTCCAGTTTCTTGTAGATAGTCGTTTGAAGCTGGGAATTCCCCTCGAATGCGATGGCGAAGATCGGCCTGGGGAGTGGAACAGCGTCCCATGTCACGCCCAATACGTGCGATCCAGGGACCTGTATTGAATCGCCTCAGCAATATGCTTCGGTTCGAGCTGCGGGGCGCTTTCCAGGTCCGCAATCGTTCGGGCGACTTTCAGGATGCGGTCATGGGCCCTCGCACTCAATCCCTGCTGTGTCATCGCACGCTCGATCAATCGTTCGCAGTCCGCAGATAGCTCGCAGAAAGCACGTATGTGGCGCGACCCCATCTGCGCATTGCAGTAGAGCTTCTGTTTCGAAGTCGCGAACCTCTCGAGCTGTTTTTCGCGAGCACGAATCACGCGGTCGCGGATCGCCCCTGATCCCTCCGGTTCGTTGCCGGAACGCATTTCCTTGTAGTTCACCGCGGGAACATCAATGTGAATATCGATGCGGTCCATCAGAGGCCCGGAGATTTTTGAGATGTAACGCTGGATCATCGGTGGAGTGCATTGACACTCGCGCGTGCGGTCATTGTGGAAGCCGCAAGGACACGGATTCATTGCAGCAGCCAGCATGAACCTGGCTGGAAACGTCAGCGACATCGATGCCCGTGCGATGCTGACGGTTCCGTCTTCAAGCGGCTGCCGCAATACCTCGAGAACGTTCCTAGGAAACTCCGGCAATTCGTCGAGGAACAGCAGGCCGTTGTGCGCCAGTGACACTTCTCCCGGCCGCGGGATCACTCCTCCGCCAATCAGTCCGGCATCCGAGATCGTATGATGGGGCGCGCGGTAAGGCCGGGTCCCCACCAAACCCGTTCCCTGGTCCAACACACCGGCGACGCTGTGAATCTTCGTCGTTTCCAGCGCCTCTTCGAAAGTAAATGGCGGCAGAATGGTCGGCATTCTCTTGGCAAGCATGGTCTTCCCCGACCCGGGAGGCCCGATCATCAGGATGTTATGCCCACCTGCGCATGCCACTTCGATTGCGCGTTTGGCGGTTTGTTGCCCACGGACATCCTTGAAGTCGACGAAAAACTGCTGGGACTCCCGCAGAAGCGAATCGCCGTCTGCCTTGATCGGCGCAATGCCGTTGCCTGAATTCACGAAGTGAATCACATCCAGCAGCGAACGCACCGGATAGACGTCCACTCCTCCTACCATTGCTGCTTCTTTCGCGTTCGTTTCAGGGACAACCATCCGCGAAATCTTCCGGCCCCGGGCCTCGATCGCGATCGGCAACGCCCCTCTCACTCCTCTGACGCCACCATCGAGTGACAGTTCTCCCACAAATACGCAGTCGCCGATCTCCTTCTTGGTCAGTCCCCCATAGGCACCAACAATCCCCAGCGCCATCGGCAAGTCGAAGCCCGAACCCTCTTTCTTGATGTCAGCCGGGGCCAGATTAATTGTGATATGCGTCGGAGGAATGTCGTATCCGCAGTTCTTCAGTGCGGCCCGGACACGGTCACGGCTCTCGCGTACCGCCGCATCCGGCAAACCGACCGTGTGGAAGTGGTCCTGATCGCACTTGATCCCCGAGCAATCCACTTCTACCTGAATAATGTTGGCATCGATGCCGTAGACCGCCGCGCTGAGTGTCTTATAGAGCATGCTTTCCCGCCGACTGGCACACTCCTCCTGCCAAAGAGGCAATTTGCCGAGCCATCTACGTTACGGATTCCGGAACTTCCAAAGCTGTGACGGATGTCACCATGACCCTGTGGAAAACTAGGGTTGGCTCGAAATAGTTCACGTCACCTTGGACACTGGCTGCAAATAGGCTTGACTGGTACCCTGCTGTGTTCACATGTACTAGAACGTTAACAATCTGGTTGTTTGTGCCGATTGGCAGAAGTTACGATACCGTCAGCGAAACCATAGAGATTAATGGCACCGGATCCCAACCAACCGCGCTCCAATCCCCCGCAGGGACATCTCGAGCAGGAAGAGTCGCAGCTTTGGAGATGGACCTTGTGGTTTCTTATTCTGCTGGCATTCGCTCTGGCGGCGTTGCTCTGGGAACGCCTGGAGAATATTCCGATCCAGCTGAAAGCTATTCCGATTGGCGTCCTGGCGCTTTCCGTGTTGTTTGCAATGTATGCTTACGGCCGGCGGCGCGAAGTCAGCGAACTCAAGGGCGTGCTGCGAGGATTACAGGAGCATGTGGGTGCGGCGCCATCGGAAGAACAACTCGATCAGCTCAGCCAAGTTCTCATGCGCTCCCAGCGCAACTTCAAGGAGCTGATCGACTCATTCGACGATCCCGCCCTGGCCCTGACTCTGGACGGCTCCATCCGCACGGTTAACAAACGAGTGGCTGAACTTACAGGGTTGACGTATTCCGAGCTGGTGGGAAGAAAACTTTTCGAACTGATCGAAGAACCCACACGGGAAGACCTGGAGCGCAGCCTGGCACGATTTCTCGAGAAGAAACGCTGGGCCGGAACCGTTCGCCTTCGCCTGAAGAACAGTTCGCGCGTTCTTTATTTTGACTGCGTCATCAATGCCATCCACAAGGGCGACGACGTTGTCGGCGCCAGCGTGCTGGGCCGCGACGTTACGGAGCAGCGCGAGAAAGAACTTCGCTTCACCGAACTCTTCGAAACCTTGCAGGAAGGCGTTTACTTCAGCACGCCCGAGGGAACCCTGCTAGATGCCAATCCGGCGCTGGTCGGCATGCTGGGATATGACGAGAAGCGGGACTTATTGGCAGTGGAGTCGTCGGCATTGAATGTCGATGCCGGCAAACCTGTATTAGGCCGGGCCCTCGACGACCGTGGCGGAGTACGCACGCGCGAGGTTCGCCTACGCCGCAAGGACGGCTCCATCGCGACATTCCTCGATTCTTCCCGTGCTGTTTGGGACGCATCCGGCAACATCATCCGCTACCAGGGGACTTTGGTCGACATCACCGAAAAGCGAAGCATGGAACGCCAGATCGCACAGCAGGAGGAGTTCCGCCGCCGCCTGCTCGAAAGCTTCCCCGATCTAATCCTCGTGGTCGATGTCGACGAGCGCTATACGTTCGTCAGCTCTCGCGCCCGCGACCTGCTCGGATACGAACCGCAGGACATGCTGGGAAAGAAGATCAGCGACCTTGAAGATCATTCCCCTGAACTCGCGTCCCTCTATCACGGCGTCATTTCGGGGCAGGAGGCGCTCGCGTCGGCGGAATATAGCGCCCGCCGGCGCGACGGAGCGTGGCGCACAATGCGGGCTTCCGGCAGCCAGTTAGTCGACGAAGACGGAAAAGTCAGCGGCGTCATCATTTCGGTCCGCGACATCACGATCGAACGGAAGCTGGAACAGCAGGTTGTCCAAACCGAACGGCTGGCCGCGATGGGCGCTATGATTGGCGGCGTTGCCCATGAACTCAATAATCCGCTTACCAGCATTCTCGGTGTCAGCGAACTCTTGCAGGACACCGAGACCAATGAAGTTGCGCGCAAGCAACTGGCGATGCTGCAGCAGCAGGCGCGGCGTGCCGCCGAAATCGTCCAGAACCTTACTTATTTCGCGCGACCGCCGGCTCCAGGAAAGAGCAGGATCAATCTCCTGGAGATCGTCGACCGCACACTCAATCTGCACGCCTATTCGCTACGTAAGAACAACATCACGGTCGACTTTCTGAAGGAACAGGGCGTCCCGTACGCCCTCGGCGATCCGCACCAGCTCATGCAAGTCTTTCTGAACCTGATCGTCAATGCTGAGCAGGCCATGCGTGAGGTTCGCGACAAGGGGACGCTTCGCATCCGCCTGGGTCGTGCCGACAATACTGTCTGGGTCAGCTTCCATGACGACGGTCCCGGTATCCCGAAAGAGAATCTGCCGAACATCTTCGACCCGTTCTACACGACGAAGCGCCCAGGCCGAGGCACGGGGCTTGGGCTAAGCATCTGCAAGTCAGTATTGAAGGAACACAGCGGAAGCGTGGAAGCCGCCAACTCGCCGGAGGGTGGCGCTATGTTCACAGTGACGCTGCCGATGGCCACGGTTCGCTGATCGCCGTAGATTTCCGCAGTGAACTCTATCGTTCGACTGCCATGGCCACAGCATTTCCCCCGCCAAGGCAGAGCGCCGCAATCCCGCGCTTCACATCGCGACGGATCATTTCGTAGATCAGTGTGACCAACACTCGGGCTCCGCTGGCGCCGATCGGGTGCCCGATCGCGACCGCACCGCCATTCACGTTTACTTTGTCGGGATTCAAGCCGAGTTCGCGCATGACTCCGAGCGCTTGCACCGAGAACGCTTCATTGAGTTCGTACAAGTCGACGTCCTCGTTCTTCCATCCGGTCTTTTCCCAAATCTTACGAACGGCTCCCACCGGCGCCATCATGACCCATTTGGGCTCGACACCGCTGGTAGCCTGCGCAACGATTCTCACCATTGGCTTCGCGCCGAGTTCGGCAGCGCGCTTCGCGCTCGTCACAACAACGGCTGCCGCGCCGTCATTTACGCCCGGAGCGTTTCCTGCCGTAACGGTTCCGTCTTTCTTGAACGCCGGCTTTAATGCGCGCAGGATTTCGATCGTCGTATCTTCGCGGGGGCTCTCGTCCTTATCAAAAATAGTGGGAGGTGCGCCCTTCTTCTTCGCCGGAATTTCGACGGGAACGATTTGCGACTTGAAGCGGCACTCCTTGATCGCTGACACTGCCTTGCGATGGGAGTTCACCGCGAACTCGTCCTGCTCTTCGCGTGTTATTCCATACTTCTCTGCAACGTTCTCGCCGGTAATGCCCATGTGGTAGTCGTTGTAGATGTCCCACAGTCCGTCGTGCACCATCGAATCGATGATTTGCGCGTTGCCGAGACGATATCCTTTTCGCGCCTGCGGCAGAAGATAGGGAGCGTTGGTCATCGATTCCATTCCGCCGGCGACCACGATCGAACTATTTTCCGTCTGAACCGCTTGTGCCGCGAGTGCGACGGATTTCAATCCGGAGCCGCAAACCTTGTTGATTGTCATGGCACCTGTCGCGGGAGACAACCCGCCAAAGATTGCAGCCTGCCGCGCAGGATTTTGCCCGAGTCCCGCGGACACAACATTTCCCATGATGCACTCATCGACCTGCGCTGGATCGACTCCCGCGCGTTTCACCGCCTCGCGCACAGCGACTGCGCCGAGCTGCGGCGCGGAAAAATCCGACAAGCTTCCCTGAAATTTTCCGACCGGCGTGCGGCATCCGGAAATGATGACGACATCGTCAAAAGAGGCCATAAATCGTGCTCCCGTGAAGTTTTTGCTCGCATCATTATAGATGTTGGCGCGCGCGTTTGGCTTCACCTCATCCCCGATCGCAGTTGCGAGTCGAGTCGCCTGCAACTTGTGCAGGGTTCGTCAGCTTCGCGTTCATGATCGTTCGACAATTTCTTCAACAGGATAATTTCGGGACGTTGTCGGGCCTACGCAGAAAGATTTTGGTTGACTTTTGTCGATGAAATTCTTTCAGCGATGACTTTGGTGCCAAGACTTGAGCGACGCAATCATCATTTTTTTCTTGACTTCATTTTTCAATAACTCTATACATCAACTAGTTGCAGTTGAATACCACTGCAAATTTTCCATGAAGAATGGAAGGGAGAATAGGAACCATGGCAACCAAGAAAAAGGCAAAGAAGAAAAAGAAACACTAAGTAGATTCAGTTGAAAGTCAAAAGGGGACGCAAAATGCGTCCCCTAAGTTTTGGCGTGTCACACTTCCTGCTTCAGTTTTTGGATCCTACCTCAGTGCGCCGCGGAATTCTCTTCTCCTTTACTGGACACAGGCTGCGATAAGCGCAGAAGTTGCAATGGATGCCTGGATTCGCCTCGAACACATTGTTGGCGATGCCTTCGGCGGCAACTTTGACCCGCTCGCGCGTGGCGACCAAATCCGATTCGCTTCGCATCGTCGTCACGGGGACATTCTCTTCGAGATTGTGAAAGATCAGTGCTCCTACTTCGTAGCCCCACTTCTCTTTCGCGGCGATCGCATACAGCGACAATTGCAGGCTTTCATCCGCGTCCTCCTGGTCCTTTGCCTTCCCTGTCTTGTAGTCGACAATCGCGACCTTGCCATCGGGCCGCCGGTCAATCCGGTCAATCCTTCCTACTACGGCAATGTCCCCTAGACGGATTTCGAATGACTCTTCCGTTTGCAGAACCTGCGAAGGATCGATCGATCTCGCCGCGGCCAGGAAGTCTGTCAATTGGATCACGCCCTGCCTCTCGTACAGTTCGTGCTGGTACGCTTCCTGGATCTTTGCCGAAGCAAGATCGGTTCTGAAGAGGTCGATCAATTCGTCTGCCGTTTTCGGACGGCCGAGCCGGATCGAATCGAAGTAGGTCTTTAGCACCCGGTGCATCGCCGCGCCATACTGCATAGCAGCGGCAGGTTTGGCTGGAATGCGCCAATCCCGTTCGAGTTTGAATCGCAGCCCGCAACGTTCGTAGGTATCGACCGCTGACGCGCTCAGACGGCGGTGCAATCCATCGAGTACCGGCATGTCGAACCACGCAGTCGTCTGGGACTCCTGCGGATAAAGCGATGAAGCGGCCGCGGCGATGTCCAATGTTGCCTGCGCTCCGCCCGCGGGGAGGAAACGAAACCATTCGGACACCGACCGATTTCCCATCAGTTCGCGGATGTAACCGGGCGGAGTCTTATCAACCTTCCCAGTCCCTTCTCGCGCATAGATGCGCAACGTATCTCTCGCGCGCGTCATTGCGACGTAGAACAACCGCCGCTCCTCCTGGCCGTGGAGGGTCTTGTCATCGGCCTGGGTTAAAGAGTCCTGATCTCGCAGTTCGCGCGGGAACGCCACCAGCGTTTCTTTAAAGGAGCTTGGGAATGATGGCGAACTGGCTCGGAGAATGAAAACGTGGGGGAACTCAAGTCCCTTGGCTCCATGGACTGTCATCAGCCGTACGGCATTTTCATCCTCGCCCGCCTGAAGAGGAATGACGCCACCGGCCTCGCGGAAGTACTCGAGGTAGTCCACCAGTTCCTTGAGATCCGTGCTTTTGTTGATCTTCTTCATCTCCCACTGCTGGACGAAATAGAGGGCAGCCTGCAGAATCGGCGATGTACGATCCAAAGCGAATTCCCGTACGATAATCTCCAGTGCAACCCGACCCTTTGCGTCGCGGCGGCGAATCTCGTCCCGCACGTTTTGCACCGCCCGCGAAACATCTGCCCCGCCCGGCACGCGATCGAGCGCGGACGAAAGCGGAATCACCTGCGCCTCGCGGTTCTCGCGCGCGATGGACCGCATCACTTGTCGAAGTTGATCAGCATCTACGTGAAAACAAGCCAGCGCCGCCACCCGGAACAGGCTCACGTCATCTCCGCTCGACACAACGGCGTTCAGGCATGCGAAAAGATCGCGGCACTCCGGCGTGTCGGAAACATCCATGCTTTCGATGACGAAGGGGATGTTCTTCTCGGCCAGTTCCTGTACGACTTCGTCGCGCTGATAGTGCGACCGGTACAAAATGCCGAAGTCCGACCACTTGCACCGTAGCTTTCGGTGCGTCTCGCACAGCTGGCTTACAACGTCGCCCGCTTCCGAACCACGCTCCTTCAGCACGATAGCCAAGACCGGGGCGTTCGCCGGAGGCGGACCAGCCTTTGAAGCCTCTTCATCGCGGGCCGACACGAGCGGCGCGCGGCGGTAGGCGAGCGCGCCATCGGAATGTTTCGCGAAGACCGGTGGGTTCTGGTCAATTACCGCAAACGCCGTGCGGAGGATCGGAG
>Ga0335079_10000558_pt1 | contig 42984 bp, 34 predicted proteins | sample Lox_Sample_33_FD_206719 | JGI IMG/M metagenome (GOLD analysis project Ga0335079, IMG submission 206719) | Soil microbial communities from Loxahatchee National Wildlife Refuge, Florida, United States - Lox_Sample_3.3 | ecosystem: Environmental > Terrestrial > Soil > Wetlands | place: USA...
CGACACGGCTCTGCTTCCAGAAGCCGAGCGCTTCGTGACTGAAATGAAGGTTGCTCAGTGTGGGCAAAGGCGGGAGATGAAACCCCGTTTGCAGCAAGGTAATGCCCGACCACGCCAGCAGCAGCACCACCATTACGGTGGTGATCTGCATCACCCACAGCGCTTTTTCGCTGGATTCTTCAATCCCCTTGAGGTTCTGCCACCAGTAATACAGCGTGACCAGAAGCGCGAAAACCACAGCCGTCCCGTTTTGGCTGACTTGTGGTGTTCCGTGAAAAATAGCGTGGACCGCGCGGGGAATCCAACCATGCGTATCGGCGAACAGAATGGTGTCGTTGATCAGGCCGGCAATATACTGCCCGGCGGAAACGCCGGAGATCGGTCCGGTAAGCACATAGTCGAACATCAGGGCGGAAACGCTCAATTTGGCGAGAGTCCCGCCCAGAGCTTCTTTCACCACCCTGTACACGCCGCCACGCACGAACATCGAGCAGCTTTCCACGTACACGGCGCGTACGCCGAAGGAAAACAGCATCACGGCCAGCACGAACCACGGTGCGCTCTTGCCTACGGCTTGCTCGGCGATGCCCCCTGCGTAAAAGGCGGAGGATCCCAGATCATTCAGGATGATGGCAGCGGCCCGCCAGAAGGAAATAAAAGTCAACATCACCGACGTCGCGACCACAATGCGGACGCGGTTAGAAACTTGACCGGTATCTTGCGGGGACGAAGGCATTCTTACAGTTGGGCCGTTAAGGCTGCGGGGGTTCGTCCTTCTCGACTAGAGTTTCGATGTCTTCAATCGCCGTCAGCAGCAGCACGATTGCTGTCCCGAACCACCCGGCGACAAACATCACTTCCAGCGTTCGAACCCCAATCGTGGCAAGCAAATTCATGCGTGAGTTATGTTACCTGATACGCGGGACGCGGCATAGGCTTGGTCCCTTGCGCCTCTTGAGAGTCTTCCAAGCGGCCTGGTTTGCTATGCTTGCCGCGTGCGGCAGATCCACTCCAGCGCCTGGCTGCTTGTTCTGTTGTCGGCGATTCTCCAGATCCTGATTTTCCCTCTCCCCAATCTGTATCCGCTCTCCTGGATCGCTGTTGCGCCGCTGCTGGTTGCTTTGCTACGGGCCCGGCCGCCGCAAACTTTGCAACTCAGCGAAAGCACGAAACTGATTCCCGCGAATCCGGGACAGGCTTTTCTCCTGGGATACTCTTGCGGCGTTCTATGGTACGGAGGAACTTGCTACTGGGTCTATTCCACCATGCGCCAGTACGGCGGAGTCAGCGCCCCCGCAGCCACGGGAATCCTGATGTTGTTTTGTTTATACCTCGGCCTTTATCACGGTGCCTTCGGGCTGATCATCGGTTTGTTGGCCGCAAGGGACAGTGCGGCCAAAACTCAGTTCAGCCGTCGCGCAGTGCTCTTAGCCCCTGCGGTATGGGTGACGGTAGAACTGGCGCGCACTCGCATTAGCGGCTTCCCCTGGGATCTGCTGGGAATCGCGGAAGTGGATAACGTTGCGCTCACCCACTCCGCTACCATCGCCGGCGTGTATGCAGTTTCCTTCGAGATCATGCTGGTGAACGCGGCGATTGCCGCGATCTTTCTTGTCCGACGTGAAAAACGGAGAGCCCTTTTCCTGGCCGCATTGGTGGCGACCGTGGTTTTGCAGGCAGGAAGCTGGATTCCCGCGCCCACGGCCGGCTCCGATCATCTGGCCGTTTTGCTGCAGCAGAATGTTCCAGTAGGCGGAGGCCAAGACTGGACGAGAGAATATTTCCTCTCCACGCTGCGCGAGTTCACAACTCTGAGTCTGAGCCAGCCTCCAGCCCAACAGAATGGCGGAAACGGACCCACGCACCCCGATCTGATCGTCTGGCCGGAATCGCCGGCGCCGTTTTACACGAGCGACCCGTTTTTTCGGAATGCAATTAGCAGCCTCGCTCAACAATCGCAGGCTTGGATGGTCGTCGGCAGCCTGGGAACGCGCAGCGCCAGCGACACACCTGAGCAGTCCACTGAAATTTACAATTCGGCCAGCCTTGTGAGTCCGAGCGGTGAATGGATGGGACGATATGACAAAGTGCACCTGGTCCCATTCGGAGAATACCTTCCCTTCAAGCGCATTTTTGCTTTCGCCGGAGGACTTACCAAAGCTGTCGGCGAGTTCACTCCCGGCACGTCGCACGCTCCTCTTCAAGCAGGAACGACGAAGCTCGGCGTTTTCATCTGCTATGAATCGATCTTTCCCGATGAAGTACGGCAATCCGTCACGCAGGGCGCGCAGGTGCTTGTCAACATTTCCAACGATGGCTGGTATGGCGACAGCGGCGCGTACGCTCAACATTTGAAGCAAGCCCGCATGCGCGCCATTGAGAACGCCCGATGGCTTTTGCGCGACACCAACACTGGCGTCACCGCCGCGATCGATCCTTATGGACGAATCGCGGCCAGCATTCCGCGCAAAATTCGCGCCGTTCTGTTCGCTCCCTATTCGTTGTCCAGCGAAACCACCTTCTACACGCGCTATGGCGATTGGTTCGCTTATCTCTGTGCGATAATTTCAATAGTGTTCGTTGGATGGGAGCTGCTCCGGCTTCTCATTCTGGATCGAGGAAAAAAGCATTATGGTCGAAGAACTTGAACAGGAATATTCCGGGTTAAAGAACAAGGTCCACGATCTCCGGGAGTACCTTTGACGCGGGCAAGCTGCGTCTTCAATTAGCCGACATCGAGAAACAGGTGGCCGATCCCGGCCTCTGGTCGAACCCGCAAAAATCCCAGCAGGTCATGCGCGAAAAAAAGCGCCTGGAACATCTGGTGGCGACGGAGGCGGAACTCGTCCGCCGCAGCGACGATATTTCTGCCTACCTCGAATTAGGCCGGGAGGGCGAAAACGTCGACGCCGATCTGCGCCGTGAAATTGATGCGCTTCGCGGACTCGTCGATCGCCTGGAGACCGAGACCTTACTCGCCGGCGGAAATGACGCTCGCAACGCCATCGTGACCATCCATCCGGGCGCAGGCGGCACCGAATCCCAGGACTGGGCCGACATGCTGCTGCGAATGTATCTTCGCTGGGCCGAGCGTCAGGGTTTCCAAACTGTGCTCTACGATTACCAGCCGGGGGAAGAAGCAGGATTAAAGTCCGCCACGTTCGCGGTGAATGGCGATTACGCCTACGGCCTGCTCACCAGTGAAATTGGCGTGCACCGCCTTGTCCGCATTTCCCCGTTTGATCAAGCCAAGCGCCGGCATACCTCGTTCGCCAGCGTCTTTGTTTCACCAGAAATCGATGACAGCATCGAAGTGGTGATCAAACCGGAAGACATTCGCGTGGACACTTACCGCTCCAGCGGCAAGGGGGGACAGCACGTCAACACCACCGATTCCGCCGTGCGCATCACCCACATTCCCACCGGCATCGTCGCCAGTTGCCAGAACGAGCGCTCGCAACACAAGAACCGCGAACGCGCCATGAGCATGCTGCGATCCAAGCTCTACGAATACGAGATGGAGAAGAAGCGCGAGGCCACAAGGAAAATTGAAGATTCCAAGCTGGATATCGATTTCGGCTCACAAATTCGGTCCTATGTCCTGCAGCCTTACCGCCTGATCAAAGATCATCGCACCAAGGTCGAAGTCGGTGACGTGGACCGCGTTCTCGACGGCGATCTGCAGCCCTTCATCCGCGGCTATTTAATGATGCGCCGAAGTGAGAAGTCGGCCGCCAGCTAGTGAGAAGTCTCAATCTCCCTGGGCGCAGCCCCACCCGAAAGTAACGTGCCAAACCTCGAAGACAGTAGAAAAACTGCGGTTCGCTGCCTCATCCTGTAAGCATGCCTCGCATGCTCGATCTGCTGCGCGTCTCAGCCTTGCCGTCGAATATTGTCATGGCGGCAGCCAAAGGCTCTCTGGCCGTGCCGCCGCGCGAGATGATCGAGATCCTCGTCCACCTTGCCGTCCACAACAAGGTTTTCAGCCAGCAGGCGCAACTTACCCTGGCCGGATGGGATGAGGCCGTCTCGCGCACTGTGGCTGCCGATCCCACCACCCCTAAAGAAGTTCTGGATTACATGATCTCTCCCAGAAATCTGCGGCCGGTTCTGCTGCCAGCTCTGCTTTCGAACCGATCGGTGAGTGAGGAATCGCTGATTGAGCTCGCGGGCAAAGCCACATTCGACGTTGCCGAGATTATGCTGGAGACCGAGCGCTGCCGCCAATCTCGAAATTTGCAGGAAGCGTTGCGCTCGAACCCGAATGTCATCGCCGCTGGGGTCAAGCCGCTGGAGTCAGCACCCGCAGCCGAATCTCACGAAACGTCGCTCGCTCTCGACGAGTCAGCCGCGGCGCATGATGAGGCAGGCGATCCTTTATCGCTCATCGCCGAAACCGCCGTGCAGGAACACGTCTCCGACGAGGGCGTTCTGGCCTATCTGGCGGAACACAACAATGAAATCACCGCTGAAGGGCAAAAAGAATTCCAGCCAATAGGCGGTTTTTACGAAGAACTCATACCGGCCGCAGAAGATCAAAATGCGCCCGTGGCCCAGCAAAATACCGACGTGGCTGGCGCAAAAGCCCAAGTTCCCTCTGCTGCCGAGGTGACAAAACCATCGGGCGCCGGCACGGCCGCCGCGGCGAGACGAGCCCCGGTCAAGAAGACTTTCTTAAGCGCCAACGAAGAACGAGGCAGCGCCCTGCAGAAAATTTCCAGGCTCGACATAAAAGGCAGAATCCAGCTGGCGATGAAGGGCAACAAAGAAGAACGGTCTCTTCTGGTCCGCGATGGAACCAAAGTCGTCGCTTTGGCGGTGCTGGAGTCGCCCAAAATTAGCGACGGCGAGGTCGAGAAAATCGCCTCGCAGAAGAATGTGCTCGAGTCTGTTCTCCGCGCCATTCCTCTGAAGCGGCGTTTTGCCAAGAATTACGCCATCATGCGCAGCTTAATCTTCAATCCGCGCACGCCGCTCGATCTCTCTCTTACGCTGGTCAAGAATCTCTTGGTGAGCGATCTGCGGAATCTTGCCGGAAACAAGGAAGTGTCGGACACTCTGCGCAAACTTGCACTCAAAATGTTCAAGCAGAAAAGCGCCGTCAGAAAGTAGCGGCACCAATTTTCTTTCCCGCCCTGCAAGTTCCGCAGCCCCCTCGCTATACTTCCTGTATGGCGTCTTCGGCTCGAACCGATCCGATCACTGAACTGCTCAAACGCGCCAGGACCATCGCCGTGGTCGGCCTTTCCGACAGCCCGTTGCGGCCTAGTCATGGCGTCGCGGCGTATATGCAGGCCCAGGGATATCGCATTATTCCGGTTAATCCGCAGGTGCAGGAAGTGCTTGGCGAGCCTGCATATCCCTCTCTGATGGAAGTTCCGGAAAAAATCGACATCGTCAACATTTTCCGCCGGCCGGAACATGTTGAAGAAGTGGTCGATCAGGCGATCCAGTTAAAGATTCCCGCCATTTGGATGCAGGAGGGCGTCGTCCACGAGCGAGCCGCAGAGAAAGCCCGCCAGGCAGGCATCTTCGTAGTCATGGATCGCTGCATCTTGCAGGACCACCGCGCGCGCTTCCGCTGAATCCTAGTTCGACTGCTCTCTTACCAGGATGACGGTGGCATCATCCTGCAATCCCGTGCCGTTGGCGAAGCTGCGGACGTCGTTGAGAATGTGCTCGAAGCAAGTCTCCGGACGCAGCATGAGATCGCGCAGGCGCTCTCCGCCGTATTCTTCTTCACCCGGCCCAGTTGCCTCGGTGATTCCGTCGCTGTAGAAAACCAGCTTCGCGCCATCGTTAAGCTGGACCTGATGATCGGAGAAATCACCGGATCCCAGTCCGAGCGGCAGGCCGCGCTCGCTGGCAAGGAAGCGCGCGCCTTGCGCGTCGACCAGAAGCGGCTGTAAATGGCCGGCATTGGCAAAGGTCAAGGTGCGTTCCGCGGGATTCAGCACGGCATAAATCATGGTCACGAATTTGCCCAGCGGAAAATCGTCGGCCAGCAAACGGTTCAGCCGGCTCAGTACCTCCCCTGGACTGCTGCAAGCCGTGGCCAGCGAACGCAGCATGCCGCGCGTCGCCGACATCAACAAGGCCGCTGCCGTTCCTTTGCCCGAAACGTCGGCCAGCACCAGACCCCAGCAGCCGTCGTCGAACGGAATAAAGTCATACCAATCGCCGCCCACCTCGCCCGCAGGTACGCTCATCCCGGAGATGGCAAATCCAGGCACATACGGTGAGCTTTTCGGCAACAACGCCTGTTGGATGATCCGCGCTTCCTGCTGCTCGCGGCTCATGCGCTCCCGCTCCTGCCGCTCATGCTTGAAGCGCCGCGCGTTGTGCACCGCGACGGCAACGTGACTGCAAAGCGATTGCAGCATCCGCAACTGCTGCGGCGGAAAAGCGTCCAGTTCGTGGTGCGACGCGGTGAAAACTCCCACCAACCGCCCGTCGACCATCAGGGGAATCGCCACTTCCGAAAGCGTAGCTTCTTCGCACCCGATGTAATACGGGTCGCGGCGCACGTCGGGGGCATAGCGCATCTGGCCGGTGGCGGCCACATAGCCGACCATTCCTTCTTTGCCAATCTTCAGGCTGTGGCCCTTGCCGTGAACTTCACAGTCGGTGCAGCCACACGCCCCTGCCAGCACCAATTCTCCGCGCTCTTCATCGTGCAGATAAATGTCGGCATCGACGCAGCCGAACGACGACGCAACATCGTTCACAACTTTTTCAACGAGTTGATCGAGGTCGAGGATCGAGTTGATCTTGTGCGCCGCTTTCTGCAGCTTGAACATGTCTTCCATCTGCTCGAACTGGAGACCGGACGCGACGCTGGAATCGGAGTCGAAAAGTCGTGGATTCGCAGCCATATGAATACCTTTTTCTCGAGGAGTGCAGGATTGCGCTGCCAAGTCGTAAGATTAGCCAAACTATTGACTGGATTCAGTTTTTTGCGGCCCGGAGGCGCTGCCAGCAGCCCGTAATCGAGCCCGTTTGATCGCATCAAGCCGCTCGCGAATCCGCCTTTCCACACCCTCATTTGTCGGCTGATAATAAACGCGCTCTTTAAGGTTGTCCGGCAGGCATCGCATGTCTGCCACCTTGCCTTCCACGTCGTGGGCGTATTGATAACCTTGGCCGTAGCCCAGCCCTTTCATCAAACTGGTGGGCGCATTGCGCAGATGGAGAGGGACCGGCTCAGCAGCCGTGCGTTCCACGTCTTCGAGAACCGCGGTATAACCCGTGTAAAGAGCGTTGGATTTTGGCGCCAGCGAAAGATAGACAACCGCTTCCGCCAGGGCGAGGTTTCCTTCCGGCATGCCGATAAAATCCACAGCGTCTCGTGCAGCCATGCACAAAGCCAGCGCCGTGGGATCGGCCAGCCCGATATCTTCCACCGACATGCGCACCACGCGCCGCGCAATGTAGAGCGGGTCTTCCCCCGCTTCCAGCATCCGGCCGAGCCAATAGAGTGCGGCGTCGGGGTCGCTGTTGCGAACTGACTTATGCAACGCCGAGATCAGGTTGTAATGTTCTTCCCCGGTTTTGTCATAAAGCAGGACACGCCTTTGCAGCGCGTCCTGAACAATTTCATCGGTAATTTCTGCGCCGGTCTGGTCAGTTTGTTTGCTCAGTGACAGCGACGCGGCCACTTCCAGCACGTTGTAGGCGCTGCGCGCGTCGCCGCTCGAGTAAGCGGCGATTTTCTGGAGCAGTTCATCTGATGCCTTGAGCTTCATGGCGCCAAGTCCGCGCGCTTCGTCGCTCAGAGCACGCTTCAGCAACCGAACGATCTGGTCTTCGGTCAACGGCTTCAGCACGTAGACCCGCGACCGCGAGAGCAGCGCAGAAATAATTTCGAACGAAGGGTTCTCCGTTGTGGCGCCGATCAGCCGGATGTTGCCCTTTTCCACATGCGGGAGAAACGCATCCTGCTGGGCTTTGTTGAAGCGGTGAATCTCATCGATGAAAACGATAGTCCGGGTGCCGTACTGCCGGGCGCGTTCACCGTCGGCCATGACCTGTTTGATTTCTTTGATCCCGGCGAGCACGGCTGAGAATTCAATAAACTCGGCTTTCGTCATGCGGGCGATGATTTGCGCCAGCGTAGTTTTGCCCGTTCCGGGCGGACCCCAGAAAATGAGCGAGCCGATATCGTCGCGCTCAATCTGTGCCCGCAGGGGTTTGCCCGGCCCAATCAGATGCTCCTGCCCGACGAATTCTTCAAGCGTTCGCGGACGCATGCGGTCAGCCAGCGGCCGCGTGCGATCGCCACGATTTTCAGCGCTCGGAATGGGCTGGAAAAGACCCATAAATTCATTGATTCAATGATTCAATTTCTTTGCCTCGCCGCTTCATACAACGCAATACTCGCAGCCACGCCTGCGTTCAGCGATTCAACTTGCGGCGAATGCGGGATAGAAATCAATTGATCGAACGTCCCAATCAGTTTCTTCGGCAAGCCTGCGCCTTCATTGCCGACGAAAATAGCCAAAGGCCCGGTCAGTTCCGCCTCCGGCAACGGCGTGCCTTTGTGCGAGGAAGTTGCCACCAGCTTCATTCCGGCCGCTCGCAACTGCCGCACAGTTTCCTCCATCTGAACTTCTGCGATGGGCAAACGGAATACCGATCCCGCCGAAGCTCGCACAACCTTAGAATTGAAAACGCTCGCCGTTCCTTCACCGACCAGCACTCCCGCCGCGCCGAAAGCTTCGGCCGAGCGAAAAATCGTTCCCACATTCCCCGGATCCTGCACGCCAGCAATCACGACCAGCGGACCCGCTTGCGAACGGCCCAGCAGGTCATCTAACGAGTGCGAGTGCCACCGCACCAAAGCTGCAATACCCTGCGGCGTCTCGCTGGGAACCACGCTGGCGAACAGCGAAGCGGGAAGCACGATCGTTTCCACATGAGCGCCGAGCTGCGGCAAGAGCTTTTTGGCCACGTCCCCGGCGGATACGCTGAAAAACACCGCCCGAAAGCGTATTCCGCTGCGAATGGCTTCTTCCACAATGCGCAGGCCTTCGACAGCGCAGCAGCCGTCGGGAGTCAGGGCGGCTTGGGAGAAGGCCAATCGTAGCTCTTTCACCAGGGCGTTATGCCGGCCCTCAATGTGCCGTAGACGGGATCGCGCGTCTTGTCCAGCCCTTTGAGCAGAGGCCATGGGTTTGAATGATACGCGATTAGGCTGCTGAACTCGCTGCTCTGCCGGGGCGAGCGCGTTTCTCTCGGCTTGCGATGCCTCGTCATGTTATGTTAGGTGTCATTCTTGTCCACTTCAGAAGCTGAGGAACGCACCTTTGCGGGCGGAAATCCTTAAAATCAGCAGTGAAAAACCGGAGCCCTCGCTCATTCGCTATGCCGCCGACCAGATTCGTGCCGGCGAAGTGCTGGGCATGCCGACCGACACCTTCTACGGGCTGGCCGCCGACCCCTTTAACTTGCGCGCCGTCGACCGCGTGTATGACATCAAATCGCGCTCGCGGCACAAGCCACTCTCGCTTTTGATCGAGAGCGTCGATCAGGCCGAAGAGCTGAGCCAAGTTTTGCCTGAGGAATTCGAGGCGCTGGCCCGGCGCTATTGGCCGGGGCCGCTGACCATCATCGTCAAAGCCTCATCCAGGCTGCCGCTGAAGGTGACTGCCAACACCGGCAACGTCGCGCTGCGTGTCCCCAACGCCGCCATTCCCCTGGCAGTCGTACAGGCAGCACAGATTCCCATCACGGCCACTTCGGCCAACTTGAGCGGCGAGTCGGAGTGCACAACCGCAACCGCGGTGCGCGACCAGCTTAAAGATCGCATTTCGATCATCGTCGATGGCGGCACTTCGCCGCGCGATGTCCCTTCCACGATTGTTGACCTGACCAACGAAGAGGCGCGTTGGCGAATTCTGCGGGAAGGCGCGATTCCCAGCCAGGAAATCTCTGAATTCTTCGCGAAGGGATGATTGGATCGGAAGGCACTCGGCGGCCGCGGCGCTACCTCTGGTGGCTGAGCGCAGCGGTCGCGACTGCGCTGGCTGCGGCTCTTGGCGTGACCTGTCTACAGATCGTAAGCGAAGCTTCCTTGCAGGAAGTTCAGCCGGCCGACGCGATCGTGGTTTTTGGTGCGGCCGAATATTCCGGGCATCCCTCGCCGGTGTATCGCGCCCGGCTCGATCATGCCTTTGATCTCTTCAGGCGTGGCGTCGCTCCCGTGATCATCACCACGGGAGGTTCAGGCGCCGATCCCAGCTACAGCGAAGGTGGCGTAGGCCGCGATTATTTGATGTCTCGCGGCGCGCCTGAATCGAGTCTGATCGCGGAAACACAAGGAGCGGACACGGCGCAGTCGGCGGAGCGCGTGGGTGTGATCATGCGCACCAATCACATGCGCAGTTGCGTGGCCGTGAGCGACGCTTATCACGTGTTTCGCATTCGGCACCTGCTTGAACATGAAGGCGTGCAAGTGCGTGTGGCTCCGCGTGCGGATTCGATCCCCCGCACCGGCTGGCAACGATGCGAGGCAGTCTTGCGGGAAGCGGTGAGTTATCTGCTGTGGAGGGTAGGGATTCCGGCATGAAGCTCCTGGCATCTGCGCCAAAATGGAGAAATGTTCCACGTGGAACACTTGTCGAAATCGGAAGAAAGGCAGTAGTTTCAGGGGCTTAAAATATATAGCTTTGAGAGATAAGTACCCTAATTGCGCTTTGCTGCCCGTGCTAAGTGCCGGGATGCCGGCATGCGCGTCGCAGAAACGCGGTCACCGGGAATCACCATGCCATCTTTTTTCTCAGTTCCGTGATATGTCCCACATGATGCCGCCCATGCCAGGAATAGAGCGCCAGATTTTTCTCGAGTGCAACGACGCCCAATTCCGGATGACGAAAGGTACGCTTCCATTCTTCGGGCTTGATGGCCCGCAGCACGCGCACCCAGCGATCGTGCAGAGAATCGAGCAGCGCGAGAGAAACTTCTATCGGCGTCAATCGGACATCAGGCAATTCTGCCCAGCTGTCCTGTTCGTACGGCTTGATCGTAGGCTCGTCCTCGGTGAGTGCCAGTTTGAAGCGGATGTACGCGTTCATGTGGCTCTCTGGCACGTGGTGTACGACCTGCCGCACCGTCCAGCCACCGTCACGGTAGGGAGTGTCGAGTTGTTTCGCTGAGAGGCCCAGCACGGCTGCGCGCAGCCGGGCCGGGGCCTGCTCGATCTCGCCGATCATCTGCTGGCGTTGTTCTTCGGTGGGCGGGTTTGTGTAAACAAACTTGCCGACAGGATACTGTGAGTCTGCCATTTTTCTCCCTCAAAATACGTCGTGCTGCCACACAGATGAGCGAAGGAGAAGGAAAGCCGCAGGAAAAATGAGATTAACTTGGATTATCTGAGAACCGAGACAAAGCCATGCTACCAAACCAGCGCCATCAGCCGGGCCGGAGCTTCGGAGACACCTGGCAGTTTGATGGGCGCGACCATGGCGATCGCCCCGCTCGCGGGAACGCGGTCGAGATTGGCGACGTTCTTCAAAAGATAAAGACCATGCGCGAGCGCGTACTGATATGTTGCGGCCTGCTTCGAGGAACCGGAGTCCAACATTGCCGTGTCGATGCCCAACCCAATCGCGTAGCGGCCTTCCACCAGGAACTTGGTAGCGTCGGCGGAAAATGCAGGAAGCTGTGGGGAACGATTGCGCGAGCGATCTGCTTCCGTGCGAGCCAACACGACTGCGCCCAGGGGAACCTGGCCGTGGGCCTGCTCCCAGGCGGCGATGTCTTCGACAGAAATCTCGTATTGCGGGTCGTTGCTCACCGCCGCGCTGACGTCGAGAACAACCAGCGGCGCAATGAGTCGCTCAGGAGGGATTTCATCCACGATCCACATGCCCGGAACCAAGCGTCCGGGAGCCTCGATTCCTGTCGTTCCTTTGGATTCTGACGAGGTCAGGTCGATTACGGCTCGAAACGGCGTGTGTGGAGCGGATTCCGTATGCCGTTTGGCAAACAGCAGCAAGGCGAGCGCCAGCGCGATCCCGATTACGAATGTCTGAATCCGCATGGTTGTGCTGGCCTGCATTGCAATTCGCTCAATCGAAAGAAAAATTTGCGAAGCGGCGCAAATCGCAGCCTAATCATCCTGTGAAGCTTACGTTCCATTCTCATTTGCGTGATTGGAAGCGGCAAGGAACCTGAGGACATGAACTACCGGAGAGCCAGCGAAATTATTTTAGAAAGCCAGAAAAAAGGCCAGCAGTGCTGCGATCAAGGTGCCGAGCAAGTTGACTGCATCGTTGTTCAGCCAGCCGGGCCGCTCGAGCGTGGCGCCCAGGAAACTGTCGGCCAACATCCCTAAAACGCCCGCGCCAGCGACGATGCCTGATAACTTCCACCTCACAATTCCTAATGCCGCGCAAAAGACGCTTAAGACCAAAGCTGCAATTGCTCCGGCAACAGTTCCAGCGATGCTGACGCCGCCATTTGCGCCGACCGGGACTCGCTCCCAAGTGGTGATCAATCGAGGCATATCGCCAGAAGCCTGGCCCAGTTCGCTGGAAACCGTGTCGGAGGCGGCCTCCGAGAGGGCTGCGGCCATGGCGACGAGCAACGCCGGATCGCCCGGTTTGGCTGCGTGGAGAGCAGCACAAATTCCCGCGACACCCAAATTTGCGCAGATCTGTGAAGCTTTGCGGCCTCCCGCTCGTTCCGCAGTTCCGAGCTTTTGCTTGCGTCGGTATCCTAGGCGGGTTGCGGCCCAGGTGAACGCGAAAACCAGCATGAGTACAACAATCGCGCCCGGCCCAGCGCCGATATATAAAACGAAACAAAACACAGCTCCCGCCACCGCTCCTGCCGTGGTGACCCCTCGCAGAACACGGGCCAGAACCGCAAAGGCCAGAGTGAGCGCCGCGCCGGTCAGAATGTGGTGAGGCATGAAAGTGCTGAGCCTTACGCTTAAAATTGCGATACTTCAATCGATAACCCTATTTGTTGTAGGCCCTTGAAAACAAGACTATTAGTTGGGCTTTCGCTTTCGATTCCTTATTTTACGTTGTCCCTGAGACGCGAAAAGGTAGTCTAAACTCAAGAACCTGGCGCTGCTCTGGCGCCGAACTCTACGGGGTGAACCATGGCGGCCTCAGTTTGGTCTGGTTATCTGACATTCGGATTGATTTCCATGCCGGTGCGCCTGTTTTCCGGCGCCCGCAGCAACGGCATTTCCTTCAACATGCTGCATCGCGACGACCTTTCCCGGCTTAAGCAGCAATACGTCTGCCTGGCGGATGGCAAGGTGGTCGAGCGCAACGAAATCGTGAAGGGATACGAGTATCGCAAAGGCGAATATGTGGTGGTTGAGCCGGATGAGATCAAGAAGATCGAGCCGCAGACCGCCAAGACCATGGAAATCCTGGAGTTCGTAAAGGCTGCTGACGTCGATCCTGTGTACTTCGAATCTTCTTATTACATGTTGCCCGAAGAGGCTGGACGGCGTCCTTACGCCCTTTTAACCAAGGCACTCGAAGAGAGCGATTACGTGGCAATCGCCAAGCTCACCATGCACAATCGCGAGTACACGGTTTTCTTGCGGCCGACGCAGGGCGGGTTAATGCTGCACACCATGTACTACGAAGACGAGGTCAGAAAAGTAGACGGATTTGGCGCCCCCGACGTGGAGTTGAAAGAAGCCGAAGTAAAAGTCGCGCACCAGCTGATCGAAGCACTCGCCGCCGATTGGGAGCCGGAGAAATATCACGACACTTTCCAGGACAATGTAAAGAAGCTGATCGAGACCAAGCTGGAGGGTGGCAAGATCGCCGAAGTCGAGAAGCCCAAGAAGCTCGCCCCGGTGGTTGATCTGATGGCCGCGCTCAAACAAAGTCTTGCTGAGATGGAAGGGAAGAAGAAGCCGGCGGCGACCGCTAAGGAAGCCGTGGGCGGGAAAAGAACCCGGGGCCGAGGTTGAAGCCTTTCGGCAATGTCAAGGTCAGGGGACACCAGCGATCCTACTGATCCGGTTCCGGGGCCGGCATTCCGGCACTGCTCTGGCGCGCATTCTTTCCAGCGGGTAAAATAGTCCACTCTGCATCAAAGTACCCAGAGACTCTTCCAGGTGTCGATGACTTTGTCTCGTGCGTTGCGGCTAACGTTAGGCTTATTTGCCCTGTTGATTTGCGCTAGTTGCGGAGACACTTTTCGTCCCGTAGCTACGCCTCTGGTTCCGTCCCCGACAAGTCCTTCGGCCACGCACGCGATTTACGTGCTCAGCTCGAATGGCCCTAACAATGGCGGCGCCAGCAGCCACATTGACGTTTCAGGCGACACTAACATTGGAGTTGCGCCCCTGGGCCTGGGGCCAATTCACGCCGTTCTCATGCCCAACGCCATTCGCATGTACATAGCGAACAGCCTCGAGGATACGATTTCGTCCCTGCCTCCGAACAGCATTGGCCCGGTGACTACAACCAGTTTGCCCACAGGCTCGAAACCCGTATTCGTTCATACCACCGAGACCGGAAATATCTACGTCGCCAATTTTGGGAACAACACGGTCGGAGTGATTCCCACTGGAACCAACCTCCTGCTCAATCCCCCGCTCAACGTGGGCCTGAAGCCGGTCGCCCTGGCGGAAACAGCCGATGGCAGAAAGCTGTATGCTGCGAATTCAGGAGACGGCACGGTTTCCAGCATCGACACGGTGAGCCGCACCGTGATCACGACGATCCCGACCGGCACGTCGCCGGTCTGGGCCATTGCCCGTCCCGATGCCGTGCAGACGCCGCCGGCGGGATTCAGAGTCTATGTGCTGAATAGCGGCAGCGGAACAGTCTCGGAAATCGACAGTGCCACGGATACGGTACTGGGGAATGTCTCAGTCGGCGTCGGCGCCAACTACATGGTTTACGACAAGGTCCGTACTCGTCTTTATGTCGTGAATCCAAGCTCAACCAGCGTGGCCGTGCTGGACGCGTCGACGGACCCTCCGACCGCAATCGGCTCGATCGATCTGACCGTGGCGCCGGCGGGAACGGCGCTTTGTGCCATCGCCGCGTGTCATCCTGTTTCGATCGCAGTTCTGCCGGACGCCAGCCGGGCATACGTGGCCAGCTACTTCCTCGACAACACTCAGAATCCTCCGGTTATCGAGTGGCAGGTATCGGTAGCGAATCTTCTGAATAACACGATCCGCACTCTCGCGCCGCTCGATCCGACTCAAACCCAGGTTCAGGTCGATACGGCTAACCCGACGGGCTGTGGGACTTCACCGTTTGGGGCGTCTCCACTGCCATTTCGCGTATCGGATGTAGCGGCTGCCGACGGCTCGCAAGTCTATATTTCAAACTGCGATTCCGGAAACGTTTCGGTTATCAGAACCTCCGACGACACGCTGCTGATCGATTCCGCTACCAACGGGTTGTTTTCGCTGTTCGCTCCGCCCAGCGTTTTCCAGTCGCCGGCAATCAACATCTCCGCAGCCACGCTAAATGGGTCGAGCGTTACTTACAACTACACGCCGGTTTCGGGATCAGTTTTTCGTGTCGGTCAGTTCCTGGCGGTAACGGGATTGGCAAGTTGTCCTTCATCATCTTCCTCTACGCCGCCCTCGAATAACGGCACATTTACCATCACCGGTCTCGGTGCCGGAACGATCACGGTGCAGAATCCCTTTGGTTGCACGCTTGGCTCGCCGCAGACTGGAACCGGAGTCCCCACACTGGCGCAGAATCCCGTCTTCATGCTGGCCGGGCCATGAAAGGCGCTCAGTTTTGGTTTTGCGAAAAAGCAGGACTTTGATTTTGCGAGAAACAGGAAGAGAAGCGAGGTTCAGTCCGGTCTTGCAAGCTGTGGTTCACCGCCCTGCAGCCGCCATCAAGTCAGGCTGCTGCCGGTGGTGACGAAGCGCGATATTCATAAAAATGCTGCCCACTTCCGTATCAAAGCAGATGACCAATGCTTCGGTATCTTCGCTGCTCCGCGCGCCGTCCGTGGTGTGAACCACCGGCGGATGCACGCGGAAATGAAATCCCTGGTCATTGAGTGAGGTTATGGCATTGCCCGTGACCTGGTTCGCCAGTTCGCACACAGTCTCACGCACCAAGGCATCGGACTCCGGAAGCTCGGCGCCGGCGAATTTGCTGGCCACTCGCACTGCGGTCTCAGAATCGAGATCCAAAATAATTCGCCCCTCGATATCGCCGGTGACCCAGATGAGCGCGGCCACGCCTTTTCGACGATAGGCTTCCTCTTCCATGGTCAGGCTGGCGATCGATGTGGGACACTGCAGCCCTTCCGCCAACACAGCGTCCGCCGCGTTGATAAAGGGCTGGATCAGCTCCATTTTCATAATCAGGCTCCTGCGCCAGTGGCATTGGCCACAACCGCATCTTCACCCAGTACGTACTTGATGACTTCGTACAAAACCTCGGGCTTGACCGGTTTCTGTACGAAGTGCCGTGCGCCACGTTGCAAGGCTGCGACGATGTTTTCCTGATATCCCACCGAAGACACCATGACGATGCGCGCTTCAGGATGTTGGCGGACGATCTTCTCCGCCGCTTCAATCCCTTCCATCTGCGGCATGGTGATGTCCATCAGCACGATATCGGGCTGGCTGCGTTCATATTCTGTGATGGCAGTGGCGCCGTCTCCCGCTTCTCCGGCGAGTTGTCCGCCGAAGCTCTCGATGATCCGGGCCAGATTTTTGCGCGCGAAGACTGAGTCGTCCACCACCAGGTAGCGGACGGGCTGCCCATCCTTCGCTCGTTTTACAGGTGCAAACTGCTCCATGATGACCTCCCTAAATTCACTCATCCCGGCGTGGTTTCGCCGGTGAAATCTAACTCTGCGCCGCTCCTGCGGCCTTACCATTATTGCCACCCTCCGCAAAGTCTCCGGGCTTTCGCTCCGGCATGCATTGCACTTGCAGAGTGTTCGCCATCGCTTCCAGCGGGACCACTCGCAGAGCGAAGCCGCGTTCAATGGCCGCACGGGGCATGCCGTAAACCACACAGGATTCCTCATTCTGAGCAATCGTCAATCCGCCCTTACTCTTGACCGCTCCCAGGCCCAGCGCTCCGTCCTCACCCATGCCGGTCATCAGGACGGCGACGCCCTTGGGACCAAATTCCTCGGCCAGACTGCGAAACAGCACATCCACGGACGGCCTGTGCCCATTCACTCGCGGCTCATCGCTGAGCACCACAACGTCACCCAACGGCAGACGCTTCACCTTGATGTGCCGGCTGCCGGGACAAATCAACGCGCGCCCGGCCAGCAAAAGATCGCCGGACTGCGCCTCCTTCACTCCGATCGCACAAATCTCATCCATCCGCCGGGCGAACATTTCCGTGAAGCCTTCCGGCATGTGCTGCACGACGACGATGCTTCCCGGAAAATCCGCCGGCAGCTGAGAAAGCATGTATTGCAGAGCGTGCGGCCCGCCGGTGGAAATTCCCACCGCAATCACCCGCGTGGGTACGCGCTTGGTGTCGAGTTGCGCCTTGATCGCGGGCAGCGTGGTTTCCGACAATGGCCGCAAGCGCACGCCTCCGCTTTGCGCGGCGGCTTTGATTTTGGCAATCAGCTCTTGCGCGATCTCTGGCATGCGTGCCGAAACATCGTGCGGCTTGGCTACGAAATCAAATGCCCCCAGCGAAAGCGCTTGCAGGGTCACCGAGGCTCCCTGTGTGCTGTGTGAACTCACGACGATCACCGGCAAACGATGGCGGCGCATGATGGCTTTCAGCATATCCAGTCCGCCCATTCCCGGCATCTCAAGGTCGACGGTGACAACTTGGGGTTTGAGCTCATCGATTTTTCGCAGGCCGAAGTTGCCGTCCATTGCCGTCCCCACCACTTCGATCGAGCTGTCGCTTTGCAGAATCTGGGGGATCAGCTTCCGCATGAGCGCCGAATCGTCGACGACCAGGACTCTGACCGTTGCACTCATGCCTGCCCCCTGGCGCCGGTCTGAAGTTCGCGGGCACGGTCCGCTTGCGTGAGCAGCAATCCGGAAGCGATTGCATTCGTCGCTTCGCCGCGGGCTTTGGAATAGCGCTCGAGAATGGCCGCGAGATTCAACACAAGCACGACCCTGCCGTCCCCCAGAATCGATGCACCGCTTACCAGATCAGTAGCCACGGTCTGGTCATCCAACGCTTTGATCACCAGCTCGCCTTCGCCTTCCAGAGCATCCACAATCAAGCCCAGCTTGCGCTCACCCAATGTGATTACGAGGACGAAGATCTTTGCTCGCGAACCAGCGAGGCGCGCTTCGGGAGCGTGACCGAGGCGGACCAGCGGAAGAACTTTGTTGCGCAACTGCAAGACCTCCGAACCGTCGACTTGATGCACGTCGGACTCGCGCGCTCGCGTAATTTCCGCGACTGCGTTCAACGGAATTGCATACAAGCGCTGCTGCACGCGGAACAGGAGCGCCTTGATGATGGCCAGGGTCAAGGGCAGCTTTAAGCGGAACGTTGTACCCTGCCCGGGCCTGTTTTCAATATCCACCGAGCCTTTCAAGCGGTGCAGCACCGCCTGCACCACATCTAGACCGACGCCCCGGCCAGAAACTTCGGTGACTTCGTCCGCCGTGCTGAAGCCGGGACGGAAGATTAGCTCGAGAACGTCACTTTCACTCAAACGAGCTGCCGCTTCCGATGAAATCAGTCCGTTGGCTAGCGCTTTGGCTCTAACTTTGCCCGCGTCGATGCCGCTCCCATCATCACTGACCTCGACGATCACCTGGTTGCCGTGATGATAAGACTTCAACAGAATTGCCCCCCGCGCTGACTTGCCGTTTTTCGTGCGTTCTTCCGCGCTTTCGATGCCATGGCTTATGGCATTGCGGACCAGGTGCGTGAGCGGCTCCGCCATGGCATCGAGCAGGCTCTTATCGAGATCGGTGTCCTGACCGCTGATGGTTAATTCCACATCTTTCCCGCACGACTTAGCGGTGTCGCGCACCATCCGCGGGAAGCGGCGGAAAAGCTGTTCCACCGGAACCATGCGGATTTTCATGACCGAGCGTTGCAGGTCGCTCAGCACGCGTGCTTGAAAAGCCATGGCGTCGCCAAAGCGGGCGTGCGGAGCCTCGCGGGGAAGGTAGCGCGCCACTTCACTGAATGCCTGCTGCAACATCGACTTGCCGATAATCAGCTCGCCCACCAGGTTGAGCACGCTGTCGATGCGTTCGGCATCCACTCGCAGAATGTTTTCTGTCAGCAAGTGAGGCTTGGCTGCTTCGGGCGATGATTCAGCCTCGGGCGACGTAACTGTGTAAACCGGCTGGGCCTCGACTGTGGTTGGGTGTTCCGGTTCTACACGCCGTACTTCGGCCGCCTGCGGCGCAGCGCTTTGCATAGCGATTACATCGACCCGCGAAATCACCGTGGGAATCTGGCAAGCCGCGGTCAGACGTTCCACCGTTTGCTTGCTGGCGATCAGCAGCTCCAGAGTTTTCGCGTTCTCTGCCGATCCAGCTTCGGACCGCGTGCCCAAAACTTCGCAAAGTGCTCCCAAGGCATTGAGTACAAGCTGGCGGGCGGCGATGGGCATGGCACAGTTTGGATTGATCTGTGCCTTGATGTGAAAAACCGCCTTGCCTTTGCTTTGCGCCTCGGCCATGCACAGCTTTTCGTATTCTGACCAGGTTGTCTTTGCAGCGGATGCCGGCTCCTGCTTTTTCTTCTTGCTTCGTTTCGCTGTCTTTGGAACCTGATCGAGCTGGCGGATCATTTTGCGCAGCGGCTCAACCGAAGGCAGCTTCGTCTTGCGCTTGTAGGAAACGACCAAGGCACCAAAGACGTCGGCCGCGATAAACGCGACTTCGGCAAGCCCGCCATGCGTCAGGGCCGACTCCAGGGCCAAGGCGTCTTCCAGTTCGTGCGCAGCGTTGCTCAGCTCGCGGAAGCTGCAGGCCGCGGCGTCACCCTTGAGCGTGTGCACAATCCGCCGGATGCTGCGCACGGTTTCCGGATCGCCCGGATGTTTTTCCAGCTTGAGCGCTTCTTCGTTCAGCGACTGCAAAAGCTCCTGCGCAGTCTCAAAGAAGAGCTGGCGCATTTCCGCGCCGCGATCGTCAGAAAATTGGGTCATGTGTTCACCTCAACTTTCTGGTATGCCGTGCCGCTGTTGCGGTGGACCATGGCGAAGCTCTTGGTTAAGCCGAGCAGGCTCTCCGCGTGCCCGACAAACAAATAACCATCGCGATTCAGGCAGCGGGCGAACTTCTCAATCAACCGCTTCTGCTCAGCTTCATCGAAATACATCATCACGTTGCGGCAGAAGATGGCATCATTGCGCTGCGGAAGATATTCGGTTTTGAGGTTGTGGAAGTCGAAGTGAACCACCTGCTTCAGGGCCTGCTTCACAGCGTAGCGTTCGCCCACTTTGTCGAAGTAGCGCAGCCGGTAGCTATAGTCGACAGACGCCATTTGGTTCTCGTTGTAAATTCCTTCCTGCCCGGCGCGCAGCACGGAATAGCTGATATCGCTGGCCAAAATCTCCACTTTCCATGGCGGCGGAATCAAAGGCTTTGGTGTGGCTGTTTCCAGGGGCAGAGGATTGCGCAGGTAGTAGTACGCGAGCCCATCCGCCACCAGCATCGCCAGTGTGTAAGGTTCCTGCCCCGTCGAGCAGCCGGCGCTCCAGATGCGCAAGGTGTAGTCCCGATGCGCCTGTTTGCGGTGCAGCAGGTCGTCCAGGATGTATTTGTGGAAAAGATCAAGCTGGGCCTTGTTGCGAAAGAAGCTGGTTTCATTGACCGTCAAATTTTCCAGAAGCCGCGCCAGTTCCTGTTTCCCTTCCTTGCTGATCAAGAGGCGGTAGTAGCTGTAAAAGGAATCGAGCTGGCACTCCTTGAGGCGGCGCTGCAAGCGGTCTTGCAAGAAGTGCGTGCGGCGCTCATCGAAGTGCATGCCACACTCCTGGTAGACCAGGGCCTGCAAGAGCTTCAGTTCAGCCTCGGTGATCTGCGGTGCCAAGCCGGTTGCTGTGCCCATGTTCGCCGCTGTCCGTTCTCTTACTTCGCCGCGCCAGCAGGGTGCGCTTGCTCGATCATCCGTTTCCCGCCAGGTTCCTGCGCTTCGTTGGCTTGTGGGGACTTGCTGTCGAGCAGTTTTGCCATATCCAAAAGCACGATCAATCGCCCATTGTGCTTTCCCAGCCCGGTGACACAACCCAAGCCATTCTCCTGCCCGATTTCCGGGGCTGGCTCCACGTCGGCCGCGGCGATCTTGAGCACTTCTGACGCGGAGTCGACGATCAGCCCAGAGAGCCGCCCGTTGTGCTCCACGACCAGAATGCGATTGCCGCGCGCGGCGACGATCTTTTGCTCTCCTAGGCGTTTCCTCAGGTCAATGACGGAAACGATCTTCCCGCGCAGATTGATCACGCCTTCCATGAATTCCGGCGAATCGGGCACTGCCGTGATCTCCGGTACGCGCACAATTTCGTGCAGGGAGGTGATGGAGACGCCGTAGGTCTCGCGTCCAACCCGAAAGCCGACAATGTGCAGTTCGCGGTTCATAAGCACTCTGCGATCACTAAGCCCGACCGGCCGCGCTTCGGAAAGCCGGCGTCGCGGATTTCGCCCGCGATCTCTCTTCTGCGCGTCCCCGCTCTTCCAGGGCAAAGCGGTCCATGGACTCCAGCAGGTCCCCGGACATCTTGGACATCTGTTCGGCCGAAGCGGCCAGTTCGGTTGCGCCGGAAGTGGTTTGCTGCACCAGTTCCCGCATCCGTTCCATCGCTTTCACCACCGCTTGCGCGCCCGAAGCCTGCTCTTCGACAGCGGAGTTGATTTCATGCGTGATTTCGTTCAACCGCGTGGTGGCGCGGGCAATTTGCGATGAACCATGCGACTGCTCGTTGGTCGCTGCCCCGATTTCCTGCGCGAACTTGTAAACCTCGGTCACGACGTTGGAAATCTTGCGCAGGGCAGCGTTCAACTCCTGCCCAAGGCCCAATCCCGCGTTGACGATGCCCGTGCTGCTATCCATGTTTTCAACGGCTTTACGGGCTTCTTTTTGAATGCTCTGAATGAGTTCCGAGATTTCCTTGGTGGATTGTGCGGATTTTTCTGCCAGTTTCCGCACCTCATCGGCAACCACTGCGAAACCTAAACCGTGTTCCCCGGCGCGGGCGGCTTCGATTGCAGCGTTCAGGGCCAGCAGGTTGGTTTGTTCGGCGAGGTCGTCGATGACTTCGATAATCTTCCCGATATCATCGGCGCGCTGGCCCAACAGGTTGATGATTTCCCCCGAGGAGCGAATGGTGAGATTGATTTTGTTCAAACCATCAGTGGCCTTTTCCATGGTTCCAAGGCCGTTGTGCACTTCTTCGCGGGAGCGATTGGAAATATCTAGCAGCACCTTCGCGGTGTCAGCGACCCGTTGAATCGAAGCCACCATTTGATCAATAGAAGCGGAAGTCTCGCTCACGCTCGAGGCCTGGGTCTGCGTGCTCTTCACCATGTTTTGCACGTTGACGCTCATTTCGTGCATCGTGCTGGTGACTTCGTCGATGGCCGAGGCCGTCTGCAGGCTGATCTTGGCCGACTCGTCCGAAGCACCGGCCACTTGCGTCGACGCCGTCGCCACTTGAGAAGCGGCGTCCCGTACATTCACAACCAGCTGCCGCAAGCCAGCCACCATCTTCTCGAAGGCATTTCCCAGCGTATCGATCTTGGAGCGGGGTGTGACTTCGACGGACAAGTTCCCGCCGGCAATGGCTTCCGAGACTGAAGCCATCTCCCGCAGGTAGATCACAACGTTGGCGAACGTGCGGGCCAATTCGCCGATCTCGTCTTTGCCGCTGGTATCAATCTGGTGGTCCAGATCGCCGGCATCACCGATCTGTTTCGAGACATTCATCAATGAGGAAAGCGGGCCGGTTATAGCCTTGGCCGTGGTATAGGCGATGATCAGGCCAAGAGCCAGCGCCAGCACGGTGCTGATTACTGAAATGGCGATTGTCCAACTGCTCGCGGATTCGTCTGAACTGCGCCGTTCTTCCAGTATCTTGCGGCTCTCCTGGTCGGCGACATCAAGATAATCGGTGGCGGTTTTCACCCAGGAGGCGGCATCTTTCTGCAAATAGAAAATCTGAAGTTCTGCTACGGTGGCGTTTCCTGAGTCCACATCTTTTCGCTTGTCCACCAGCGGGGCGGCGAACTCGCGTGCCCAGTTCTGCTCGGTCTGTTGCAACTTCTCAAACGCGGTCCGCTGCTGCTCGGACTCGGCCAGGTTGCGCGCTGCCTGCAGCTTGTCGCTCAGCAGGTGGATTCCCTCAGTCATGTGGTCGACTTCCCGGCTGTCACCGCTCAGCAGGTAGTTGGTGAGATAGAGCCGGTTCTGCATCATCTGAAAGCGGACCTTGTCGGTGGCGTCCGACAATTGCAGGGCCTGCGAGGCAGCGGCCTTGGCGGAGCGTTCACGAAATACGGCCGTGAGGTTCACCAGGAACAGCACTACGACCATCAAAAGCACGGCTCCAAAGGCGCTATAAAGCCGGTTGCCGATCTTCATTAGTGTTTCCTCCCTGCTTGTTTCCGCATCTCCTCAATCCTCGGGCCGGAACTTGAATTCCACGATGCCGGTATCCTGCTGGGCTGCGGGCTCAAACCGCCATTTCTTGACCGCGTCCAGCGCGGCGTTCACCAGCAGCGGATGTCCGCCCATAACTTTGGTGCTCTTCACCTCACCGTCGGGAGCGACCACGACGGCAATCTTCACTACGCCGGTGATGTTCATCCGCCGCGCGATCTCGGGATAGGTCGCCGGGACGCGGATTTTGACTTTTCGCGGCAGCTCCTCTTGCGCTCGTCCCAGGTACGTGTTTGCCCCCGGAATCCCAACCAGGAGACCCGAAAGTGTTGCCAGACAGAACAGCTTCTGCATCGAAGTGCTCACAGACACAGCTCCTCCAAGGGTTCTGCCAAACGACAAGTGCAAGGCCGTTGCCAGCATTGCCAAGCCGCGAGCCGAAACCTAATGATCTTTTAACTTATTGATTTGTAGGATCTTATCGGCAAGGCCTGAGAAGCCGTATGGTGCAAGGACCGTCTCATCTACCTCCCTCTTCTCAGTCTGAGACGCAATTTCGGCGGGATTACTTTCACAACTCGATACCCATCCCCGCAAACTTCTTGACTCAAATTGAGACTTGGCGATAAGCTCCTGTATATTCAACCACTTGTAACTTGAAGGTTGGCTGGGGGAGATCTTGGGGATACCTGTCGGAGACACGGCTTCAGTCTTCGGTTCCTGGCCGCGCCTTCAAGCGGCGTTCCGAACGCCGTCGCAACATTCGTTCGAATCGGGTGCCGACATGCCTCCCGCTTCCGTGGCCGAGGCGATGGCCGAGCGGCTCAGGGTTCTCCTGCGCTCGCCTTTGGTTTGCGTTCTTCTGCGCCAGGAAGCGACTTACGTTCTGCGGGCTGCCGCTGCGGAAAATCCACAATTGGCTGCTGCGCTTTCCCGGAATGATGGGCAGGGATTGCATTTTGCCGCGGACCTTGCCAGCCGGGCCGTGGCTGCCGGGGAACCGATCAGCGCCACCATCGACCCTGTCACGCACTCTCTCGAAGACTTCGTTCCGGCTGGGATGCTGGTCGCGGCGCCCTTCACGACCTCGCTGACCCAGGGCGCGGTATTGGTCTATCCGCGCCACTCCGGTCCTTTCAGCGCAGAAGAGAGATTGCTCATCTCGACACTTACAGGCTTTGGGGCCCTTGCCATTACCCAGTCCGAGTTACTGATATCGGCCCGGTCCCAACCAGTCACGCTTCCGCAATCGGCAAACGATTCCTCTGAATCCGCACCTCCGGTGGAACGGCTGGCCATGATTGCGGTTGAACTGAATGCGGAACGCGAGCTTCCGGAGGTGGCCCGGCGCTTGATTGTGCACGCTTTGGAAAGGCTGGGCGCGCGCAGCGCAGCGTTGGCCGTAGAACAAGAATTCGGTTTGGAAGCGATTCTGTTGCACGGTTCTGCAGGCGAGATCGAACGCGGGCATCCCTTGCTGGCGCGCTTTGACCGCGCGCTTGCAGAGGCGATGTCCCATAGAGAATCGAGGGAACCGATCACGACTGCACCTGCGGCGGAATTGCTCGGCGCTTCACTAGCTTCCGAATTGGAATGGGCAGAGTGTGCTTTGGTGCCGCTGACCTTGCCTTCCGGCGAAGTCACCGGCGTACTCTGCCTGGCGAACTTCAACTATCCGATCACACCGGATGACCAGCAAGACCTGCTGGTGCTTGCCCGGACAGCCGCTGTCGCCGTGGAAAATGCGCGCTTATTTACCCGCATGGAGCGGGCCAACCGGAACTGGATCGAGATTTTCGATGCGATCGGTGATTTCATTGTCGCCCACGATGAATCTGATCGCGTGCTGCGCGTCAATCGAACCCTGGCCGAGTTCATCGGGGTCGAGCCCGCGGAACTGATCGGGGTCAGCATGGCGGCGCTGCTTGCAATCGGTGAACCGCCCCAGCTTGCCGCCTGTCCATTCTGTCGCAGCGCGGAAGAAGCTGCGAGTCAGTACGTGCATCCTGTCCTCGAACGAACCTATCTCGTATCGACTTCCCGCGTGCAAGGCGCCGGCAAAGAAGGTACGCAAACCGTCCACGTGCTCAGGGACATCAGTGACCGTCGCGAAGCAGAACAGCGCTACCGCGAGTTATTCGACAATATTCAGGAAGGATTGTTCTTTGCCACTCCTGAGGGGCGCTTCGTCGAGGTGAACGACGCCCTGGTACGCATGCTCGGCTACCAGAGCCGGGACGCGCTCTTGCAAATCGATCTTCGCACCCAGATCTATTCGTCCCAGGATCGCTATCGGGAACTTGTGGTCCAGATGCAACACCATGGCGGCGTGCGTAACCACGAGGAGACGCTTCGCCGGCAAGACGGCTCACTGGTTTATGTCCTCATTAATGCTTTTGCGGTGCGCGATGGCCATGGCCGCATCGTGCAGCATCGCGGCGTAATGCTCGACATCAGCGGCCTGCGCAGCTTCCAGGCGGAGTTACAACGGGAACGGGATTTCACCGGGAAGATTCTCAACAACACGCAAAGCCTGATCCTGGTGGCCGATACCGCGGGCCTGATCAGTTACGCCAATCGGCGCTGGTGCGAGCTCGGCTACGAGCAGATTTATCTGGTTGGGCAGCCGCTCGAGGAGCTCATCGCTCCGGCCAAACGCCAACTCTTGAACGAAGCCTTCGCTACGACGCTGGCGGGAAGTCAGGTCGACAATCTTGATCTTCAGGTGTTGCGCGGCGATGGCAGCGTCGGCCAATTCTCCGTGAATCTGAGCCCGATGCGGGACGAACAAGGGAACGTAGCAAGTCTTGTGGTGGTGATGACGGACGTCACGGAGGCCACCACGCTGCAATCCAAACTCATGCACGCCGAAAAAATGGCTGCGGTCGGCCAATTGGTTTCCGGCGTGGCCCATGAAGTAAATAATCCGTTGACTGCCATCCTGGGCTTTGCCGATCTGCTGATGGAAAACCCGGATCTGCCGGAAAGCGCCCGCAAAGACCTGCGGGTTATTCTCCAGGAAGCGCAGCGCACAAAACAGATCGTGCAAAATCTGCTGAGTTTCGCCCGGCAGATGCCGCCGCAGCGCAAGCCCGTGCAGTTGAATTCGATTCTCCGGCGCACCGTCCAACTGCGGTCTTATGATTTTCAGAGTCATGGGATTCAGGTGATCGAACGGTTTGACCAAAGTCTGCCGAACGTTATCGGAGACGCCCAGCAGTTGCAGCAGGTTTTTCTCAACATTCTCAACAATGCATCGGACGCGGTGCGGCAGACTGGCCGGCCGGCTCGCATCGAGATTGTGACCTCACGCCTGAACCAAGGCGTGGAGGTTACTTTCCGTGACAATGGCCAGGGCATCGCCCATCCGGAGAGAATTTTTGATCCGTTTTTCACCACCAAAGAAGTCGGGAAGGGAACTGGGTTAGGCCTCAGCATCTGCTACGGGATCGTGCGAGAGCATGGCGGGGAAATTCTCTGCCGAAATAATTCCGATCAGGAAGGCGCGACCTTTCTCGTGCGTCTTCCCATCGCGACCGAGGCGGCCGTTTCCAGCGCTGCCGCAGGAGTCGTACAAGGATGACACAATTTGCTGCACAAGCCGCCTTCAAGATCATGCCGTTGCCGGTTTTGCTGATCGAAGATGAACCCGCGGTAATGGCCTATGTGCGCGCCGCATTGGAACGCAGCGGCTACGCTGTGGTGTGCACCGAATCAGGAGCCGAAGGAGTACGGCTACTCGAAACGGGAGACTTTTTGGGCGTAGTTTCCGACATGCGCACTCCTGGCGGCATGAACGGCGCCGATGTTCATGCTTGGGTGGCTCAGCATCGGCCTGAACTGGCTTCGCGCATCGTGTTCATCACCGGCGACATCGCGAATGAAGAAACGGTCGCCACCTTGCGCCGGACGGGCGCGCCTTGCGTGGAAAAGCCGTTTCGCGTTCAACAATTCATTTCCGTGGTCGAAAAGACGATGGGGAAAGCGCTGTGAACGACGACCTGCAAATTCGCCTGCTGATCGTGGATGACGAACAAAGCATCCGTAAACTCTGTATGACCGTCGGAGAAGGGCTGGGTTTCGCCTGCATGGAGGCCGAAAGCGGGGAAGCCGCTTTGGCGTTGCTTGAGGAACAGCCTGCCCACGTCATCCTCACGGACCTGATCATGCCCAACATGTCCGGCCTGGAGTTTCTTGAACGGGTAAAGAAAATGCTACCGCGAACCGAAGTTGCGGTGATGACCGGACACAGCTCGGTCGAGACGGCAGTCCAGGCAATGAAGTTAGGGGCGTACGACTACATCAGCAAACCTTTCACGCCGCTCGAAGAACTGCGGCTTTTTCTGCGGCGCATGGCCGAGAAAATTCGCCTGGTGGAAGAAAATCAATTTCTGCGCGAGCGCACGAACACGGAAACCAATTTGCACGGAATGGTGGGGGCTTCGGCAAAAATTCAAGACGTGCTGCGCATGATTTCCCGCTTGAAAGACACGCGGACGCCGGTCCTAATCACTGGAGAAAGCGGGACCGGCAAAGAGCTTGTGGCCCGTGCGATTCACTTCCGGGGCTCGTTTGCTTCGCGGCCATTTGTCGCGGTTGATTGCGGATCGCTTGTGCCCACGCTGATCGAAAGCGAATTGTTCGGTTACGAAAAAGGCGCGTTCACGGGCGCCGTCAGGAGCAAAACTGGACTATTTCAATCGGCGAATGGCGGAACAGTTTTTCTCGATGAAATCGGCGAGCTGCCGCTGGAAATGCAAGCCAAGCTGCTGCGCGTGTTGCAGGAGAAAGAAGTTCGGCCGGTGGGGAGCAATCAGCGAATCAAAGTCGACGTGCGCATAATTGCCGCCACTAATCGGGACTTGGAAGCGGAATATCGAAAGGGATTGTTCCGCAAAGATTTGTACTTCCGTTTGAACGTCGTGACCGTACATTTGCCCTCTTTACGAGAGCGCCGGTCAGATATTCCTATGCTGGTCCATTGGTTCCTCGATCGCTACGCGCCGGGTGGGGGAATGCAAGTGACGACCGCGGCGATGAAGGCGCTCTTGCAATACGACTGGCCGGGCAACGTGCGTGAACTGGAAAACTGCATCGAGCGCGCCGTCGCGCTTGGCGACCGACGCACCATCGACAGCGGTGATCTGCCTCCGGGAATGGCTTCGCCGTCGCTGGGCACGGATGCCGCAGGACCGGTTCCCGCCGGGCTTACATCGAATGACCTTGAAGATATCGAACGCGCCACCATCCAGCGGGTCTTTGAACAGGTCAAGGGCGACAAGACCATGGCGGGAAGGATCCTAGGAATCAGCCGCGCCACGCTATACCGCAAACTCAAGCGCTATAACATCGGAACCAGAGCTTCCATCCCCAGCGTGAGTCCGACTTTGCAGTAGGCCGGTTGAGACACTGTCTCAGCTTGAGACGATTTGGCTCATCTCTGAATCTTGATCTGCTGTCAGTCTTGTGTAACTCACGATAAATGAGTACCTTACGATATTGGTTGCATGGCCCTATTTTGGCTGCGGTTTTGCACTCTCTTTTGCCGGATGCGGTTCGAGTGCCCTCGCGCAGCTAACCGGCTGGCTTGGGGACTCAACCCGCATCGGTCTAAAGCCCATGCCCAGCCAAGCGACAGGCCGTGCCCGCACGGTGCCGGAGAGTTCTACCGCGAAGCTCGCGAAGTTCTTTCCCGACGCCAGCCCGGTCCGAATTCCCGTGCGCCTCACGCGCATTGCCCCGGGCCAGACTCCTTGTAGCGAAAGCACTGTGATTGAATTTGGCACTCCTCGCGAGGTGCTCTTCACGTCGACGCTCGGGCTGGAATTTGCCGATCGCTTGCGCGTGCAGAATTCTGACGGCACGCTGGACGTTGAAGCTTCGGTGGTGGCGGTGCAGTACGACAACGGATCCACTGCCGTTGCGGCCCGCTTTACTCGTCAAGTGACCAACTGGATCGTGAAATCATGACTAGCCAAACCATTGAGAACTCGCCGCAGGCGGAATGGAAAGCGTATTTGCTGTTGTATCCGCTTTATGCCGCTCTGGCCCGGGAATTTGTGATTGACTTGCCTTCCTGTCCTGATCTGGAAACCGGCTTGGAAGCGCCGCCCCAGGAGTCCGTGGATGCCGCGCGGCAGTGGTTTCTGGACATGGACGAGCGCATCCAGATCCATCAATTGCGCCAGTTTCTGCAGACCACTTCGTTGACCAGTGAGGAAAGGCTGCGGGCGCTGCTCTTGCATCACCTGGGGAAATCGCAGCGCGCAGACTCGGACCGCGACAAGATCGATTTCCTGCTGGTGCAATTCTTCTCGCACTGCACGCCGTCGCGGCTGGAAGAAGCTGATGTGGATTTCCCGTATGTCGCCCAGGTGCTCGAGCCGGTCCTGGGCGCGGTGGAACCGACCCCTCCCGCATTTGTGGAGGCGCTTGGGGAATTGATTCAAGCCGCCAACAATTGCAAGACTCTGAATGAGCTGCTCACCAGCGGCATTCTGGAAAAAGGACGCAAACTGAAGGTTTCCTGCGGCGAGGACTATTTTCAGCCCGCAGCCATGCTGGCTTTCACCCGTTTCAGCTTCCTGATGCGGCGGGTATTCTTCCGCCTCATGCACCGGGACTTGAATGGCATTCTCGACGGTTTGCGCCAACTCGAGGCGCGCGGCGTAGAAACGCTCGATTGCCGGGCGGCGCAGTTTTCAGCAGACGAACCGGTGACAAGGCTGCGCATGATTTGCCAGTCCTGGAAAGTCATGTTTCACGCCGAATATTCTTCCGGGCAGCCGTTGCGCATTCTGGTCGATCTGCGCAACGTGGTCGACGCGGCGCTGCTGCGCAGCGCAAACAAATCGAGCAATGTGAAGTCTGCTCCTGCAGCGAAAACGAGAGCGGCCGCGGCTGGCGCCCAGTTTGCCGCATCTGCCTCCGACGCTCCGGAGTTCGAAGTCACGAGCGCTTCGGAAGGGTGGAGCGCAGACCCCGCCAACGACGGAACCGGGTCAGACAACAACACGTAGCTGCGTCCTCGATACAATCTGGGAGAGAGTCGCTTGCACCAGCCTACCGCTCTGATCATTTCCGATGATCCGGAATTCTCGCGCGGCGTGATGGGCCGCTGGCAGTCCGAGCGCAGCATTCCCGCATTTATTTTGATGGGCGGAGACCTGTGCCTCGGAATTGACGCCGATAGCTTCGACATCGCGGTCGTCGGGATGCTGTATCCCGGCGCTTTGCCGGCTGTGCTGGCGATGCTCGAAGGAGCGAAAAAACCGGTGTTCCTGGTATGTGAAGAAAGCCACTCCGTGCAGGAAGTCCGGGAAACGCAACCGCGTGTGAGCATTCTACGCCGGCGGGAGGGCTGGATCGACGCGCTGGTCTTGCTTTGTGTCGAAGCCCTCAAAGTTTGCCAGGCTCTCGCCCGCGCCGAGCGTGCCGAGCAGGCGAACCGGTCCCTGGAATGTCAGGCTGCGGTCGGGCGTTATATGCAGGACGAGCGCCACGCCATGAATAACGCTCTGACGTCAGTCCTTGGCAATTCAGAGCTTCTGTTGCTTGAACCGGAGTCGCTTCCAGCAAGTGCGCGCGGGCAGATCGAAACCATCCGCAACATGGCAGTCCGGATGCATGAGATTTTGCAAAGACTTTCTTCCCTCGAGAAAGAGCTTACGGTGGCAGCACGGAATGCCGAGGCGAAGGCAGAAGCGGCATCGGCAAGTTCTTAATTTTCTTCCACTCGCTGGGGGATAGCTATGCGAACAAAAACTCCTTCGTTCGCAACTCCTTGATCGTATCTCGTAGCTTGGCCGCCCTCTCGAACTCAAATCGCTTCGCCGCTTCCCGCATGTCGTTCTCAAGTTTGGCAATATATGCGTCGAGCTCTTCCTGCGACTTGAACTCGGGCATGCCTTCGGCTTCTTCGACGACGAAATCCGCATAGTCGGCGTCGACGATGTTGGCCAGCGACATCTCCAACGGGCGCACAATCGATTCCGGCGTGATTCCGTTGGCCACGTTGTAGGCTTCCTGGATGGCGCGCCGCCGCGAAGTTTCATCCAGCGCTTTTTTCATCGAATCGGTGACGGTATCCGCGTAAAGAATTGCGAGGCCGTGCAAATTGCGGGCGCAGCGGCCGATGGTCTGAATGAGCGATCCGCTGGAGCGCAGGAAGCCCTCTTTGTCGGCGTCGAGAATCGCCACCAGCGAAACCTCGGGCAGATCGAGCCCTTCGCGCAGCAAGTTGATTCCGATCAGCACATCAAATTCGCCTTTGCGCAGGCCGCGCAGAATCTTCACCCGCTCGAGCGTCTCGATTTCCGAGTGCAGGTAGCGGCATTTGACGCCGACTTCGCTGTAATACTCGGCCAGGTCTTCGGCCATACGCTTGGTCAGAGTCGTGACCAGAACGCGCTCGCCGCGCTCGACACGCTGGCGAATCTCGTGTAGCAAGTCGTCGATCTGCCCTTTGACCGGTCGAATATTAACTTGCGGATCTACCAAACCGGTCGGCCGGATGATCTGTTCCACCACTACGCCGGCTGACTTGGTCAACTCATAGGGCCCGGGCGTCGCTGAAACATAAATAATCTGGTTTGTCCGGTGCTCAAACTCTTCGAAAGTCAGCGGGCGATTGTCGAGCGCAGAAGGCATGCGGAAGCCATATTCCACCAGCGTCTCTTTGCGCGAGCGATCTCCGTGATACATGCCGTGCAGTTGCGGCACGGTCTGGTGAGACTCGTCGATGAACATCAAATAATCACGAGAAAAATAATCGAGCAGGTTGGGCGGAGGCTCGCCCGGCAAGCGCCCGGTGAAGTGTCGCGAATAATTCTCAATTCCGTGGCAATAACCGACCGACTTGATCATCTCCAGGTCGTACATGGTGCGCTGATGAACCCGCTGCGCCTCCACCGGCCGGCCTTGTTTCTCGAGCTCCGCTTCCCACCACGCCAGTTCTTCGCGAATCGACTTAACAGCCCGCTCTCGCGTCTCTGGCTTCATCACATAGTGCGTCTTGGGATAAATCGGCAAGCGCACGTATTTCTGCTTCACCGTTCCAAACAGCGGGTCGATCTGCGCCAGCGATTCCACTTCATCGCCGAACAGCTCGATGCGATACGCCATGTCGTCATAGGTAGGATAGATCTCGATCACGTCGCCGCGTACGCGAAACGTTCCCCGCCGGAATTCGCCGTCGGTGCGCTCATACAGAATCTCTACCAGCTTGCGCGTGATGTCTTCGCGCTTGACCTTCTGGCCTTTTTCCAGAAACAGCAACATGCCGTAATAGGCCTCGGGCGAGCCCAATCCGTAAATGCAACTCACCGACGCGACGATCAAACAGTCGCGACGTTCGAAAAGCGAACGCGTCGCCGAGAGACGAAGCTTGTCGAGTTCGTCGTTGATCGTGGCTTCTTTCTCAATGTAGAGATCGGCGGCGGGAACGTAGGCTTCCGGCTGATAGTAGTCGTAATACGAAACGAAATACTCGACGGCGTTGCGCGGAAAAAAATTCTTGAATTCGTGATAAAGCTGCGCCGCCAGCGTTTTGTTGTGTGCCATCACCAGCGTGGGCCGGTTGACCTGCTCGATCACTTTGGCCATAGTGTAAGTTTTGCCTGAACCCGTGACGCCAAGCAGAACCTGATGCTGCTCGCGGTCAAACACACCGCGAGTCAGGGCTTCGATGGCTTTCGCCTGGTCGCCCCGGGGCCTGTAATCGCTAAGAAGCTGGAAATCCATAAAAGCAGCTGTCAGCCTTCAGTCGTCAACTTTCAGTCACCCGCTCATTGCGGCTTCGTCCGCAAGCACACTTCACAGAGAGCGATTCGCGCGCATGGACATCTTTTTATTATAGCCCCGATGAGCGAGGCCCTATTTGAGACGAGCGCGGACAGGAAATCCTGCAGGATTTGCTTTTGCGGGGGACGATTAAGAAGCGATCTACGGCAGTTTGAAGTTTACTGTGATCTCGGTCTGCACTTCGACAGGCTCGCCGTCCAGGATATAGGGCTTGTACTTCCACTGGCGCACGGCTGTCAAAGCTGCTGCCCCAAGGGTCTGATCACCGCTCAATTGCTTCAGGCGTTGAACGCTGCCGTCCTTCCCGATAGTGGCGTCGAGCTGCACCGTGCCTTGCAAACGCATTTCGCGCGCCATCGCGGGATATTCCGGCTGGACTCGCTTGATGATCAGCCCTTGCGATACGCCTTGTGAAATCTTGATCGTTTTCGGAGCGCTTGCCGGAAGAGCAGGAGATGACGCGCTCACGATGCCGGATAACGTCTTGGACTCTGCACCTGAATCCATTGCGATCGTGGCGGGAGCCGGCGCCGGCTCGGGCTCTTCAACCGCCGGTTTCGAATTGGGCTTGGGAGTAATTTCTGCCTTAACTTCGATCGGCTCCTCCGCTTTGGCCTCGGCCGGGGCTTTGCCTTCAACCGGGGTCTTACTGGCGGAAGCTGCGGTAATTCCGGCAGCCGGTTTCGTTGCCGTAGTTTTTGTGCTCGATTCAGATGAAGACTGCTCTGACTGCGCGATCGGAGTTCGGGTTATCTCCACCTGGCTTGGGTCGACGGCTATCGTGGGTACGGAATCAGGTGTAACTTCTGCTGATGGCGGAGCCGGCGGTTCGGTTTGAATTTGCGGAGCCGTTGGCACGGCGGTCTGCACAGGCGCCAGCTGTGTCCGAGCCGGTTGTCTCTCAGGATGCATTCTGTTCCAACCGAGATAACCGGCCGCTCCCGCGAGCACGACGATAGCGGCCAATAGGAATTTCCTCGAACTGCCGCCCGATTGGGACGATTCCTGCTCTGCTCCCAGAGCCGCAAATTTCGGCGGTTCGGTGGTCGCGAGGCTGGGCTCTTCCGTCCATGCGTGCGCGGGCTCTGGCTTTTCTTCAATTTTCTTCGGCGAAGGCGCTGCACCAGCCGCGATTGAAGACGCATCGGCTACGCTGACAACGGACGGCTGTTTGGCTAATGCCGGTGCGGCGGCCGCGCCAGCATTGACTTGTGGTGCCGTGGACGAATTGGCGCTGGTAAAGGCCGAACCTGCTTCCCCGGCAGCTTCAGCGGCTCGGCGCAAGGCTGAAGCCATCGGTTCTCCAGGCGATTTAGCAACCGGCTGCCACGGGTACTGCTTCAAGTTTGAACTTGCGGCGGCAGGCGGCGTGGCGCTGCCCTGCGCCGGAACAGAAGCGGGCATGTACTCAAGCAAAGCGGCTTCCGCTTCTCCCGGTTCAGGAGCCGGCTCTGCTTCCAATTCAAAAGCTGAACTGCTTGCCGCAGGCGCCGGAATTTCGCTTTGCGCGGGCGCGGAAGTCAACGCTGCGGGCACCGGCGCAACCGCACGAGATGATTCGGTCGCGGGCGCTGCTGGTTTCGCCGCTTCTCCCTTGCGCAACAAACCCCGTGCCACTCGCAGCGTTCCCTTCGACTGCTCAATATTGATGGGTTTGGTCAGCACCAGATTGGCGCCGATGCGGAATGCCTTGGCAACTCCCGTTTGACCCTCCACGATCGCCACCATCAGAGAGCCCTGGTTCGATCCGGAGTTGCGCGCGCCCTTAAACAACAGAGTTGCGTTTTGCTCGTTTTCGCAATCGACCACCAGGGCGTCGAAGTGTTGCGCCATCAGCTTCTTGACTGCGGCAAACGGCTCATTGCACGGTTCTACGCTGAATTCCAGATCGCTGAGCAACTGGACCACGACGCGGGCAGTCTTCTCCTCTGGGCAGAACAAGAGCGCTTGGTAACCCATGGATGAATCGTAGGTACAGCTGTGAGCACCAGCAAGTTACGTAGGTAATTGGAGGGAACTCTTAGTCTGCCAGACTACGCTCGTGACTCCCTCCATACAGGCGAGCCTCTCATTGTTCCGCTCGCACCGCCACCAACGCCTTCTGCGTCGCATTCAGCAGCGCTTCCGGCCCCACCGGTTTTCCCGTGGCATTGATCATCCAGAGATCGGGAGTGACGTCGCCCATCTTCGTCATGCGCTCAAATTCCGGGCCAATCGCACCTGCCTTCTTCATCTCCTCTTCAACCTGGAAGCCGATCATGTGGCCCAGCGGATAATCGGGCAGGTACAGAAACGAATCAATCATGTGGGAATAAATGCCGAGCAGAACCACGTCGCGCTCATGAAAGACCGGCGCGTAATACTGGTTCCAGATATCTTTTGAAATTTGCACGGTCGCGTCATTGAGTTGGTTGGGAGTGGCTTGCGGATGATCGTACATCCAGTGCCAAACCGACATATCCGCGAGCGCAACTCCCGAGATTTCATACGTGCTCCAGAATTCGTTCAGTGTTTTCTCCGCTTCACTTTTTGCCGTGGGCGCTTGTAGCCCGAGAATTTCTAAATCATGCCCCTGCAACACCATGGCTAGCGCCTCGGTGAACGCAGTATTCGGCACGCCCTGCAGCAGCGTGTGATCGACTTCATTCAGCGAGAAAGTTTGTTCCACGTTGTGCCCCATTTCGTGGACAGCAATGTTGAAACCTTTGTAGTTCATGCCAGTAGCTTCAACGCGCGTGCGCAAGTGAGCTTTTGCTGAGCGCATGTTCGCGCCCATGGCGTGGCCGGACCCGCGTGCTGGATCCACCACGATGTTGGCAGCAACGTATTGCGCTTTGTCCGGCGCGAAACCCAGCTTCATCAGAATGTTGGGAATATCTCTTTGATAGGCCTCGGCAGTCGGATAGCGCTTGGAAACAATTTCGTCCAGCTGCGCCTCCGTGTATTGGCTTCCCGGACGGAATCCGTTGTACCAAATGTCGAACGGCTCGAGCGGCCGCCCCAACCGCGTCCGGATGAGTTCGGCAACCTGCGGCACCAGCGGCGAAGTCAGCACCTCGACCAGCATCGCTTTGAAGCGAGGTTCCGGAATCTCACGGTCTTCATCAAAGCGGCGGGCAATCATGGTGGGAGCGGTCGGAGAATAAGGGTCGGCTTTTTTCGACGCGAAAAATGTCTTTTGCAACATAGCGTAGCGAGTGTCAGGCTCGCGAGCGTTGGTGACGCTCGCACTCGCTTTTTCGGCGGTGTCAGAATCGCTCGCCGTCGCGGGACGCACATCGTTCGTATACGGGTTCCAATCGACTGCGGGATTATTCACCACTACCGCCGGAATTGTTTGCGTGACAATGCGCTGCATCACTTGCTGAATCATGCGCTGTTTGGCCAGGCCATTCTGTGCATCGGCGTAATCGCTCTTGATCTCGTCACGCAAATTCCAGTGGCTGAGCAGCCGCATTTTCGGCGGAAAGAGCCGCTGCCCCTGATTGTCGGTCAAGTGATACATCCAGACGTTGTATTCCGAAATGTATTGGCCTGATTCGGCTTCCGCCTGCGCGATGCCAAGATTCACGTCCGCCGGAATGCGCTTCGAGAACCGTTCCGCCAGCCGCACCTCTGCCCATTGACGCCGCGTCCAGTTGGGGCCGTTTTGCAGACGCTCATCGAGCGTGGTAAGCGGAAAATTCAGCAGCACAACGAAAGCCAGCTTGTTCTGGAAAAAATCATCCACCACGTGGGCCGAGGGATCGTAACCGCCGAAAAGTTCGTCGTAGGGAAGTACCGGCCCGCGATCAAGATCGAGCTGAGTGCGGAATTCGCGGTTAATCTCGTGCATGTGGCCATCGATCTGCTCGAGAAGATGTTCGTAGCGGTTGAACATGGTGTCGAGCGCGGCCTGGTCGCCGGCGAAGTTGGTGCTCACGAAGTCCTCGAAGGCAGCTGCGTCGCCATCTTCCACCCGCCAGAATTCCGCGACCTGCTGCACGACTTTCTTGGCCCGCGCCTCCTGCCCTGCGCCATACTTGGCCACCAGCTCGCGTTGCATCTTCGCCACCGAATCCTTCATCCACGAAGGCGTCACGTTGGCGCTGGAGGTTGGAGGTGCAGTCGCAGTGGGCATGGTTTTCTCCTGGGGACAAACGGGCAACACAAAAAGCAAAACGCTGACGGCGATGGCCAGATTCAGGTTTGTACGCAGCACAATAAAACCTCCATACCAAAATTGCTACTTGGGATTTCTGACTGCTGATTCCGGCGGCGGATAAGGCAGCGAATTACTGATCTCCGAAATTTGTCTTGCGGCGAAGTCGGGAAAGGGCAAACTGCCCGAGTCTTTCCATTGCTGGACTTGGCGATGCGCGGCTTCTCTCTTGTCTTTGTCGAGGCCCGAATCGCGGCCCACAAAAAGCGTTTGCGATGGACGAGCCAGTCCTGAGCCGGAGGAATCAACGATGTCCATGATCCTGAGCAGCAGGTCTTCGCCGATAGCAAGGAACTCCGCGCCGTCGCGGGTCAAAACGTAGCAGAATATCTCCACCGTATAGCTGCTGTCGTCGAAGCTGATGAGACGCGCCCGCGCGCCTTCGCTTTCAACCTTGGGGTGCTGGTAAAGCAGCCGCCGCACCTCAGCCAACAAGTAGCGCAACTGGTCAGGCGATGTCTCCAGACGCAGCTTCAACTTTGGATTGAAAAGAATCTTGTCGCGCAGGCTGAGGTTCTCGATGTTCATCGTCGCCAACGTGCCGTTGGGAATGGACAACTGCGTCCGTTCCGGCGTGCGGATTCGAGTCGACCGCAGGCTGATGTCTTCCACGGTTCCCGTGCGATCGCCAAAACGGCAAACGTCGCCCACGCGGATGACTTCGTCGGCCAGCACCGACATTCCGCCTAGCAGGTTTTCCAGTGTTTTCTGCGCGGCAAGAGCGACCGCGATTCCGCCAATGCCCAGCCCGGCGAGCGCTGCCGTCATGTCGACGCCGAGACTTCTCAAAATAGCGAAGGCAGCTAGAAGAAAGATCGCGGCCTTGAGCATCCGCTCGCCCAGGAGGATGAGCGACCCGGTCCCGAGATGTTGCGTTATGAGTTCGCGCTCGCGCACCCGCCGCAACAGCCACTGCGCGATCCGCCATAGCAGCCAGCAGAACCCGACGATCAGAACTACGCCCGCGGTTTCCTGATAGTAATGGCGCTGCAAAAGAGGCAGCCGAAGATAGTGGGTGAGAATGCCGTGGACAATCACGCTGAGCACCACCCAAAGCGGATTGGAGATGCGCACCCGAAACGCCGCTGCCGATGGGGTCTTCTCCGGCGCCCAAACGCGAAACGGCAATCGCAAGAGGCGGACCAAAATAAAGGCAACGCCCGCCGCAACGGGAATTCCCACCAACATTGCCAGCCACTGCCAAAGCGGTATGCCGAGCAGAGTTTCTTTTACAAGGAAAGCGGGCAGCCGCGTTTCCACTTGATGGACTCGCGCCTGTTCATACAGCTCGGGGATCTTGCTTAAGGTATCGGAGGAAATCAGCCAAATCCGCACGCCGCTTGGGTTGGTCGCGCGCACCAGCGTGAGATCGGCCTCCGTATCACCGACTACGAGTTCTCCAATCTGCTGATGGTCGAGCGGTTCGCCTTCTTCCGGCGTTCCTTCAGGCTGCGTGCTTACGCGGCGCAAATTTCCCTGAAATGCCCGGTCCATCACGGCTTTGAGCTGTTGCGCCAGCTCTTCCCCCTGGCTCTGGCGCCGAGACGGAGAGAGCTGAAGATATTGGGCCGCAGTGGTGTAGTTGCCCGCTTGCGCGGCTTGCAGAAAGCCGTAGAGCGTTCCGCTTGGCGTGTCGCGGCCGAGCGGATCTTGCGGCGTGCTGTTGGTCGGCGGCGCAGGAGTGCTGGCTAGTTGTGGAAGGACCTGGGCTGGAGCCGGAACGAACGCCGCCGCGCACACCAGCAGCCAAAGGCTGCGTTTCAAGAAGAACCACATAAATTGCATTCCCTGGGACGATTTCTCGCTCGGGTCAGAACCCGCGCCGCTCGGCCCACTCAGGCTTTCTTTGGCCGGTACACGTCCGTACTTGTTCCGTAGAACACTTCCGCAGACTCCATGATCGTTTCAGAAAGCGTGGGATGCGGATGGATGGTCATGGCCACATCTTTCGCCAGCGCCGCCATTTCAATGGCCAGCACGCCTTCCGCGATCATCTCTCCCGCGCTCACCCCGACAATTCCCACGCCGAGAACGCGTTCGCTCTGCGGATCAATAATGAGTTTCGTCATGCCTTCCGTACGGTCGATAGTTGTGGCGCGGCCCGAGGCGCCCCAGGGAAACTTCGCCACTTTCACTTCGCGATTATCGTTCTTGGCCTGGGTTTCCGTGAGTCCGCACCACGCGACTTCCGGGTCGGTGAAGACTACCGCAGGAATAGCGGCCGGCTCGAATGCAACTTTGTGCCCCACGATCGCTTCGACCGCAGTGCGCCCTTCATGCATGGCCTTGTGCGCCAGCATCGGCTCGCCAACAACGTCGCCAATCGCATAGATCGAAGAATCGTCCGTCCGCAATTGTTTGTTCACCTGAATGAATCCGCGCGGTTCGATCTTCACTTGAGTTTTCTCGAGACCCGAAATTTCCGAATTTGGCTTGCGCCCGACCGAAACCAGCACCTTCTCGAAAACCTGCTCGCGTTCTTTGACCTCCGGGCCGTCGAAGGTGACGCGCATTCCATTCGCTCCTTCCTTCACCGAAGTCACAGTCGTATTGAGCAGAATTCCGGCAAAACTTTTCTCCAGCCGCTTGTGCAGGGGAAGCACCAGGTCGCGGTCCGCGCCCGGCAGCAGCCCGGAAAGCATTTCAACAACTGTGACCTTTGAGCCAAGTGCGGCATAGACGCTGCCCATCTCCAATCCGATATAACCGCCGCCAATCACCAGCAGGGTGGCGGGAACATCGCTCAGATTCAGCGCTGCCGTCGAATCCATCATGCGCGGAGATTCTAATTTTAAGGATGGAATGATCGCGGGCCTTGACCCCGTGGCTAAGATGATGCGGTCGAAGCCGAGGTTTTCTTCGCTTCCATTGGCCCGCGTCACACGCAACGTGTTGGAATTCTCAAATCCCGCCCGGCCCTGAACGTATTCGACCTTGCGGAACTTGGAAATCTGGCCCAGCCCGCTGGTCAGTTTGTTGACGACGCCTTCTTTGAACGAGCGCAGCCTCGCGAGATCGATCTTAGGCTCGCCAAACTCGACGCCCCAATTCTTTGCCTGATGCGCTTCACCGATCAGGTCTGCAATGTGCAGCAGCGCTTTGGACGGAATGCATCCGCGATAAAGACACACGCCGCCGGGATTGACTTCAGGATCGATCAGCGTAACGCTCATGCCCAGATCGGCGGCAAGGAATGCGGCAGCGTAGCCGCCCGGGCCAGCGCCCACGACCGCGACTTTCAGTTTTTGAGTGTCTGCCATTCGGATGGTTTATCCCTGGACAGAAAGCAGGAACGGTTGCTCGAACGCCTCCGCAATCCAGCGCAGAAAGCGGGCCGCGTCGGCGCCATCGATCAGGCGATGATCGTAAGAGAGCGAAAGCGGCAAAACCAGCCGCGGCTCAAATTTGCCATTCAGCCAAACCGGCTCCATGCTCGAGCGCGAAAGCCCCAGAATCGCCACTTCAGGATGATTCACAATCGGCGAGAACCCGGTGCCGCCGATGCCGCCGAGATTGGTGATGGTAAACGTCCCGCCTTCCATTTCTTCGGGCGTAAGTTTCTTGTCACGGGCTTTTTTGGAAAGCTGGGTAATTTCCGCCGCCAATTCCACGATATTTTTCTTATCGACGTCGCGGATCACGGGAACCAGCAAGCCGCGATCGGTATCAACGGCAACTCCAATATGGATGTACTGCTTGTAGATAATTTCCTCGCGTGTCATGTCAATGCTGGCGTTGAACTGCGGAAAAACTTTCAGCGCGGAAGCGCAGACTTTCAACGCGATCGCCGTCACAGTCATTTTCCCGCCCGCTTCCTGGGCTCGCGGAGCAAAGCGGGCTCGCAACTGTTCCAGTTCGGTGATGTCCGCGCGATCCTGCTGCGTGACGTGCGGGATGGTGTTCCACGCCTCCCACAAATGCTCGGCTGTTTTGCGTCGAATCCCGCGGATCGAAACGCGTTCAACTCTTCCCCACTTGCTGAAGTCGGGAAGCGTAGGTTCGGCCACGTGGGCGGGAGCACCGGAAGCCGCCGCCGCAACCACCAGCAACTTGGCGTGCGCCTTGACATCCTCTTCACTGATGCGTCCGCCCGGTCCTGAGCCCGTGACGCCGTGAATCTCCGCGCCCAACTCCCGCGCCAGCCGCCGAACGTGCGGCGCGGCAGGCACAGGCTCGCGCTCCGTTCCCGCCACTTTCCCCAGTTGCACGGGCATGAAGAACGCCCGAGGCGGAGGCAGCGGATGATCCGGCGGAAGCGCTTGTTCTTCGGTCTTTCCTTCGGCTCGAATCGCTGCCTGAAAAGCCAGCCGTGCGCCCGTTTGTCCGGAAACCATCTCCACCGGATCATGTCTTGCCGGCGCGGAAGCAGTCGAGCCACCCTCGAGCGTGAAAATCAATTGCCCAACGTTGACTTTCTGACCTTCTTTTACTTTGACCTCTTTCACCACTCCGCTCACTGAGGACGGAACTTCCACGACGGCTTTGTCCGTTTCCAGTTCCATCACCGGTTGGCCTTCAGAAACCGTGGCGCCGGGAGAAATCATGAGCCGCACCAGATCGCCCTGGTGGACGTTTTCTCCTAACTCGGGGAGTTTGAATTCGCTTGCACTTGATACTGCAGAAGTCGCCGGAGCCGGAGAACTAACACGGCGCTCGATCACGGGTGGGTCGGCCGCCGGGGCACTGTACCGGGTCTTCTCTGGAGGTTTGACTTCGGGCGCTCTGGCTTTCGTTCCCGCGCCATTCTCAACCGTGAAGATCACTTGCCCGACCTTAACTTTTTGTCCTTCTTTTACCCGGATTTCACTCACCGTCCCGCTCACCGACGACGGTACTTCGACCACGGCTTTGTCGGTTTCAAGTTCCATCACCGGCTGGCCTTCGGCGATGCTCGCGCCCGGCGAGATCAGAAGCCGTACCAAATCGCCCTGGTCGATGTTTTCCCCAAGTTCCGGCAATTTGAATTCGGTCAACGCGCCCCCTCTGCTCCCTTTCTTTCTCTGTGTTCCTCTGTGCCCTCTGTGGTTTTGTTCTGCCGGAAAAATTCCTAGCTGATCGCCGGATTCACCTTCTCCGGATTTACCTCAAGATCTTTGATCGCCTGGCGAACACATTCCGGCCCGATCTTCTTTTCGCGCGCCAGAGCAGTCAAAGTCGCCAGCACAATGTGCTTGGCATCGACCTCGAAGAAATCCCGCAGTGCCGCGCGGCTTTCGCTTCGGCCAAACCCGTCCGTGCCCAGAGCGACCAATGGTCGGGGCATCCACTGCGAGATCGACTCCGGCAAAACTTTCATATAATCCGATGCCGCAACCAGCACGCCGGTAGCATCTTTCAGGCACTGGCTCACGAACGGCATCTTGGGCGTTTCTCCCGGATGCAGCATGTTCCAGCGTTCGCAATCATTTCCGTCGCGATACAGCCGTTTATAGCTGGTTACGCTCCAGACGTCGGCAG
>Ga0335079_10000559_pt1 | contig 42763 bp, 38 predicted proteins | sample Lox_Sample_33_FD_206719 | JGI IMG/M metagenome (GOLD analysis project Ga0335079, IMG submission 206719) | Soil microbial communities from Loxahatchee National Wildlife Refuge, Florida, United States - Lox_Sample_3.3 | ecosystem: Environmental > Terrestrial > Soil > Wetlands | place: USA...
GAGATGATGACGGTGATCGGCCGCCAGCCGGTGATGTGGGTCAACGTCAAGACGCTGGTGGCCACCGGGCCGTACTCTGAGGCCGACATGCTGGCCTGGAACCGCGCCCTGATCCGCGCCTGCGCCCGCTACCCCAACATGCGGGTCTACGACTGGGCCGCGGTGGCCAGGAACAGCTGGTTCATCCCCGACGGCGTCCACTACACCTCCCGCGGCTATGCCGCCCGCGCCCGCCGGATAGCCCGCGCCCTCGCCGCCGCCTTCCCCCAGCGCGGCCCGGCGGCCAGCAGCCCGGCCACCGGCGCCGGCAGCCAGCGGCCAGCCTGCCTCGTCCACTGACAGCCGTCTCGTCCACTGACAGCCGTCTCGTCCACTGACAGCCGCCTCGTCCACTGACGGCCGGAAGTTGTTACTCTTCAGTAATAGGGTGCTGGGCGGCATCACGGCACAGACAGGACGGCGCAGTGAAAGTGCGGATCAACCCCGAACGCTGCCAGGGGCACGGCCGCTGCTACGACCGCTCCCCCGACCTGTTCGGCGACGACGACGAGGGCTACGGGACGGTCCTCGGCGACGGCACCGTGCCGCCGGGCAAGGAGCCCGACGCGCGCCTGGCGGCGGCCAACTGTCCCGAGCGCGCGATCGAGATCCTCGGGGAGGCCCCGGCATGACCGCCGACGACCGCTTCACGCAGGACTTCCGTGAGCGCCGCGCCGACCAGCCCCCCGGCACCCGCAACCAGATCATCACCGGCCCGGTCTCCGACTGGGCGACCGACTTCTCCCATCTCGAGCCGGAGTGGGCCGCCGACCCCTACCCGATCCAGGACGACCTGCGGCAGCGGTGCCCGATCGCGCGCACCGAGCGGTTCGGCGGCGGATGGCTGCCGACCCGCTACGAGGACGTGGCGGCGATCGCCTATGACACCGAGCGCTTCTCCTCGCGGTCGATCATCATGAGCAACTTCCGGCCGCCCCACGAGCTGGCGCCGGCCGGCGGCTCGCCGCCGATCTCCTCCGACCCGCCCTTCCACCACGACGCGCGCAAGCTGCTGCTTCCCGCGTTCACCAGGGCCGCGGTCGGCAAGCAGGAGCCGATGACAAGGGCGCTGTGCCACTCGCTCATCGACGCGTTCGCGGGGCGGGATGTCGTGGACGCCGCCCGGGACTACGCGCAGCACATCCCGATGCGGGTCATCGCCGACATGCTCGGCTTCCCCCCCGAAGACGGGCCGCGGTTCCGTGAGTTCGTCGAGGTCACCCTCGAAGGCGTCAACCTGCCGCCGGAAGAGCGCATCGCGCGGATGGCGGCGCTGTTCGACTACCTGGAAGAACAGATCCACGATCACGCCGGGAACCCGCGTGAGGACCTGACGACCTACCTGCTCAACGCCGAGCTGCACGGTGCCAGGCTCGACCCGTCGCACGTGGCCGGCACGATGGCCCTGCTGCTGATCGCCGGCATCGACACGACCTGGAGCGCGGTCGGCGCGTCCCTGTGGCACCTGGCGAAGACCCCGGGCGACCGCAGGCGCCTCGCCGCCGAGCCGGAACTGCTGCCGACCGCGATGGAGGAGTTCCTCCGCGCCTACGCGCCGGTCACCATGGCGCGGCTGGTGAAGCAGGACATGCACTGGCGCGGCGTGGACATGAAGGCCGACGACTGGATCCTGCTGTCGTTCCCGGCGGCCAACCGCGACCCGGGGCAGTTCGACCGGGCCGGTGAGGTCGTCATCGACCGCGAGGTCAACCGGCACGCCGCGTTCGGCCTCGGCATCCACCGCTGCGTGGGCTCGCACCTGGCGCGGATGGAGCTCCGGGTCGCCCTGGAAGTCTGGCTGAGACGGATCCCGGAGTTCAGCCTCGACGACCCGGCGGCGGTGACCTGGGCGACGGGCCAGATCCGCGGGCCGCGCACGCTGCCGCTGCGCATCGGCTGACCGCCCCTCACCCGCCGCCCGCCAGCCGCGGCCGCCCGGCCACCTCCACCACGTTGCGGAGCTCGCCGAGCCCGGTCGTTGCGACGATCACCTCGTCGCCCGCGGCCAGGGTGAAGGCCGGCGGCGGGACGATCGCGGTGCCGGTGAGCAGCACCACGCCCCGCAGGCCGCCGCAGCCCTCGCCGCAGGCGGCAGCGCCAAGACGGTCACCCTGCCACACCGGGCCTGCGGAGGCACCATCGAGGCAGGAAACACCGGAAACAACTCCTCTATGCATCTCTGGTATACCGGAGAGACCAATGGGCTGACGTGTATAGGCACCGTGCAATATGCGGAATGGTACGACAGCGATGAAAACACGGAGATGAGACTCCGCATCTGGGTACGCAGTGCCCTGGATTATTCGGAGTTTCTTACCGGCCGCAGAGGAAATATTACCCCGCATGGGTCTGGCGATATCTTTGGCCACGCGGTCCGCAGCGAATACGGCGCGGGCAACGTAAAGGTCTGTGTGGCGCAGGTGGTGACCAGTAATCACAACGCCATCTACACAGGCCCGCTGTGCACGACGGTGCCCTGACGCACCGCCCAGGAATCGTTACCGTGCCTGCCGCGGGCTCCGGCGGCGGGTCAGAACAGCACCTGCTGGGCGCCGGGGATGCCAGCCGCGGACGCGGCCTCGATGGCCGCCTCGATCTCGCCCAGGCTGGCGTCCCCGGCCAGCGCGGCCAGGATCGCGTTCCGGATCGCCACCGCCCGGCCGCGCGGGCCGCGGCGGTCGCTGAGCGGCGAGTACGGGTCCGCCCGGCGGGCCAGGTAGTCCTGGACGTTGTCGCCGGGTGACCCGGCGGCCAGGTGCCCCGCGGCCTGGCAGCTCGGCTCGTCGCACCGGTGCCGGATCACCGGCAGGCAGCCGGTGACCGGATCGGGCCCGGGCACTCCCCTGCTGAGCACGTAGCCGTAGATGTGCGCGGGGACGACCAGGCTCCCGGGCCGGTCCGCCGCCGCCCGCCGGGTGCCCGCCCGGAACCGCCCGTGCCCGCCGGACGACAGCGCGCCGAGGAAGTAGGCGCACCGCCCCGGGCCGCGCCAGTAGACCTTGCCGTAGTACCGCGCCCGGGCCTCGCCGTCCGCCGCCAGCGCCTCCCACAGGTCCCGGGGGATCCGGCCGAGCTGGTCCCGCTCCCCCACCCGGCGGCCGCCACCCACCGCCGGTCCCGGCCTCGGTGGCCTGGCAAGAACGGTCATATCTCGCTCCTACGCCAAGCTGCCCGGCCGGGACGGGCGGCGGCTGTCACGGTGCCGGCTCACCGGGCCGGTTGCCGGACAGGCCCGGGGACGTCCGGAGGCCCGCCGCACAGATGGCGGTACCCCCCCTGCCGGGCAGGCCTGCCGGGGTGGCGAGGTTTGAGCACCCCAGCCGGTGGTAGCTGGCGGATCACGATCCGTACCAGATCCCGCACTGGCCGTGCCGGAAGGACCCGGTGCGCCAGTGCCGGGGCCGGGGAGAGACACCACCGGCTGCCCGGTACGGGATCTCCCGGGTAGGGGGGAAGTGAGAGGCCAATGAAGCCGATGCCAGCCCTCGCGCTGATCGCGGTAGGGGCGATCCTCGCCTTCGCGGTGAACGCCCCCGGCGGGGTGATCTCCTGGTCGTCCGCCGGGTGGGTGCTGATCCTGACCGGGATCGCCGGGGTCCTGCTGCCCTACCTGCTTCCGCAGCGTTCCTCCTGGGTCCGGCGGGTGACCCGCAGCGGCGGGGACCGGCGGATGCCGGTGGGGTGGACGTTCCGGCGGCGGCCGGACCGGCGCCTGGTGACTGTCCCCACGCCGCAGGTGGAGGAAGTGATCCCCGCGCCCGGCGCCGCCCCGGCCGGTGCGGCGCCGGCCGAGGAAGTGGTCGAGGAGTACTTCGAGGACTAGCTGGTGGCCGGGCACGTGCCCGGCCCGGCCATGCCCGCTGGCCCGCCGCCGCATCAGACGTCCCCGACGTCGATCAGCAGCTCCCGGCCGTCCGGCAGCATGACACCCAGCGAATAGATGATCCCCTCGGGCAGGTCAAGCTGGCCGAGGATCTCGATGTCGACCACATCCGGGTGGGCGATCAGCAGACGGCAGAGCACGCTGCCCGCGTGATCGACCGGGGCCGCATCAGGCTTGCTGGCGTCATCCAGAGACGTCATGCCACCTTCGATCGGCCGGAATTACGGCCGTGAGTGTGGTCCGCGGCCGCCACCACGGCGTGACCGCGCCGTGGCTGGCCAGCCCGCCGCATGGCGCAGGGCCAGACAATCGCGACAGGCGATGCGGAACTGCCCATCCGAACACATTTTCCTATGGTAACCCAGCGTTAGCAGCAGACCCCGGAATGACGTGCAAGCAGGCGGCACGGCGTGTCGCAACCGCTGATGGGATGATCTGTCACATGCCACGCCATGTGCGCGTCGCCATCATCGGGGCCGGTTTCGGCGGGCTCGGCGCGGGCGCCCGGCTGCGCCAGGCGGGCATGACCGACTTCGTCATCCTGGAGCGGGCGGCGTCGGTCGGCGGCACCTGGCGGGACAACACCTATCCCGGGTGTGCCTGCGACATCCCGTCCCACCTGTACTCGTTCTCGTTCGCGCCGAACCCCGGCTGGACGCGCAGCTTCTCCCGGCAGCCGGAGATCTGGCGCTACCTGGAGCAGGTCACCGACCGCGCTGGCCTGCGCGGCCACCTGCGGCTCGGGGCGGAGGTCACCGCCGCCCGCTGGGACGCGGACCTGGCCCGCTGGCGGCTGCGGGCCGCCGGGGACGACCTGACGTCCAGCGTCCTCATCTCAGCGGCGGGCCCCCTCTCCGAGCCACGCCTGCCCGGCATACCCGGGCTGGCGGAATTCCCCGGCGAGGTGTTCCACTCCGCGCGCTGGAACCACCGCGCCCGGCTGGACGGCAAGCGGGTCGCGGTGGTCGGCACCGGGGCATCGGCGGTCCAGATCGTGCCCGAGATCCAGCCCAGGGTGGCCAGCCTGGTGCTGCTCCAGCGCACCCCGGCCTGGGTGCTGCCACGCCGGGACCGGGCCATCACCCGGGCGGAGAGGTGGCTGTACGGGCACGTCCCGCCCGCCCAGCAGCTGGCCCGCCTGGGAAACTACCTGGCACGGGAACCCGCGTTCGGCGCCTTTGTCGCGCGGCCGGGGGTGCTGAAGGCCGCGCAGCGTCTCGCACTGCGCCACCTGGCCAGGTCCGTGCCCGACCCCGCCCTGCGCGCGAAGCTGACGCCGCGCTACGTGATGGGCTGCAAGCGGATCCTGCTGTCCAGCGACTTCTACCCGGCGCTGGTACGGCCGAACGTGGAGGTGGCCAGCGGCGGCCTCGCCGCGGTGGACGGCCGCACCGTGATCGCTGGCGACGGCACGGCGCGCGAGGTGGACGTGATCATCCTGGCCACCGGGTTCCGGGCGGTGGACGTGCCGATCGCCGGGCGGATCGCCCGGGCCGACGGGGTGACCCTGGCGCAGGCCTGGGACGGCGACATGCGGGCGCTGCGGGGCACCACGGTGCCGGGCTTCCCCAACCTGTGCCTGGTCATCGGGCCCAACACCGGGCTCGGCCACAGCTCGATGGTCCACATCATCGAGTCCCAGCTCCGCTACATCCTGGACTACCTCACGGCGCTGGACCGGACCGGGGCCGCCGCCCTCGACGCGCGGCAGGGCGCACAGGAACACTGGTGCGCCGACATCGAGCGGCGGATGGCGTCCTCGGTCTGGACCACCGGCGGCTGCATGAGCTGGTATCTCAACGCCGCCGGGCGGAACCCGACGCTGTGGCCAGGCTCCACGCTCCGGTTCCGGCGCGCCACCCGCCAGCTGGACATCTCGGAATACCACCTGATCATGCCGTGAACGGCAGGCCGGAGCGCCAGCGGCCGGTGACGGCGAAACGGGAAACGGGCGGCTGCGGCGAGCCCCGGTTAAACTTCCTCGCCCTCGGCCAGCACCGCCACCACCAGCTCCCGCAATCCCCCGTTGAGGTCGTCCTCGGTGACCATGAACGTCTGCTCATCCACGCTGACCTGGTAGACGGTGTCACCTGCGGCCGGCCGGTAGGGCGGCGGGGAGGCCGGGGACTGGCTGAGGAGGTGCTCCCAGCGCCCGGCGTCGATGCGGCCGGTGGTGTCGAGCAGCCGGCGGCGGACTTTCCCGTCCTGCGTGATCCGGGTCACTTCAAGCTTCACCCGCCTAGTTTGTCCCTTTTCGGCCACCTGTGCCAGTGATCGCGGCCACGATGCCCGCCGCGATGCCCGCCATGGCCGCGTGCCAGCATGGTGGCTGTGCTGTTCGTGGGCCTTGGCCGGACCGCCAGCGGCCGGGAAACGGTGGCCGCGCGGCTCGCAGAGCTGGGCGCCGTTCGCGGCCGGTTCAGCGCGCCGCCGCCATGGTCTGCCGACGGCCGGTCGGTCATCGTCTTCCGCGAAGCGGACTGGCCTGGCCTGCATCTCGTGCTCGGCGGCAACGGCGCCGACTGCCCGATCGGCCCCGCCACCAGCATCGACCAGATCTGGGCCGACCGCATCATCCCGTTCGAGGCCAACCTCCGCAGTGGCCGCCGTGCCCCGCGGCGGCTGACGCCCGTTCTCGTGCCCCCCGACCCGGCGTGGGCCGGGCAGGCGGAGCGGCTGATCAGCCGGATCCGCTACAGCGCGGCAGGGGAGATCATCCGGATCGACCACATCGGCTCCACGTCGGTCCCGGGGCTCCCGGCCAAGCAGCTGATCGACATCCAGGTCGTCGTGCCCGGCCTGGCGGCCGCGGCAAGGACGGCCGCGGCCGCCCGCCGGGCAGGTTTCGTGCACGTCCCGGGCCGGTGGTCCGGGACCGACAGCAACGGCGCGGATCACCCCGAGGAGGTCGTGGTGGACGCTGACCCGGGGCGGCCGGTGAATGTCAATATCCGCCCGGTGACCGCCCCGGTCTGGCGCGAGACCCTGCTGCTGCGCGACTGGCTCCGCAGCCACGACGACGAGCGCGACGCCTACGCCGCGATGAAGCTCCGGCTGGCCAGCCGGCCCGGCGGGGATGTGGACCGTTACGGCGAGGACAAGCTGCCGTGGATCAGCTCGGCCCTTGGCCGGGCGAGGTCCTGGTCCGCCCGCACCGGCTGGTCGTGCGAATGATCATGCCGGGGGTCCGGCGAACCTCGCCGGTTCCGGGTCCCGGCCGCCCATCCCCGCGCATCCTCACCAGGAAAGCCTGGCACGGCGGGCGTTGCGAATACCATCGCTCCCGGCGACCTACAGGAGGCGGGCATGATCGGCGCGCAGGCCCTCATCCGCACGCTGACCGGCTGCGGGGTGGAGGTGTGCTTCAGCAATCCCGGGACCTCGGAGATGCACTTCGTCGCCGCGCTGGATGCCGTCCCCCAGATGCGCGGGGTGCTGTGCCTGTACGAGGGCACCGCGACCGGGGCGGCGGACGGCTACGGCCGGATGACGGGCCGGCCCGCGGCGGCGCTGCTGCACCTGGGGCCGGGCCTGGCGAACGGGCTGGCCAACCTGCACAACGCCCGGCGGGCCCGCACGCCGGTGCTGGTGGTGGCCGGCGACCACGCCACCTACCACAAGGGGCTCGACTCGCCGCTGGAATCGGACATCGGCGCGCTGGCGGGCTGGATGTCGGCCTGGTCCCAGCGGCCGGCCCGCAGCGCCGATGTGGGCGCCGCCGCGGCCGCCGCGGTGGCGGCGGCGATGACTCCGCCCGGCGGGGTGGCCACGCTCATCCTGCCGGCGGACGTGTCCTGGTCCGAGGGGGCCGAGCCAGCGGAGGCGCTGCCGGTCCCCGGGCCGGCAGCGGTCCCGGACGAGGCGGTCGGCGCCGCGGCGGCGGCGCTGCGCAGCGGTGAGCCCTGCGTGCTGCTGCTCGGCGGCGAGGCCATGCGCGGGCCCGGGCTGGCGGCGGCGAGCCGGGCCGCCCAGGCGGCTGGCGCGCGCCTGCTGGGTGAGACGTTCCCGGCCCGGCACGAGCGCGGGGCCGGCCTGCCCGCGATCGACCGGCTCGCCTACCTGGCCGAGTTCGCGGTCGCGCAGCTCGGCGACGCGCATCACCTCATCCTGGCCGGGGCACGCGCCCCGGTCTCCTTCTTCGCCTACCCGGGCAAGCCCAGCTCGCTGGTGCCCGAAGGCTGCCAGGTGCATGAGCTCGCGGGGGCCGGCGACGACGTGTGCGGCGCGCTCACCGCCCTCGCCGGCCTGGTCGCGCCCGGCACCAGGCCCGCGTCCCAGGAGGCCGTGCGGCCAGCGATCCCGGACGGGGAGCTGACCGGCGAGTCGGCGGCGGCTGTGATCGGGGCGCTGCTGCCGGAGGGGGCGATCGTCTCCGACGAGGCCAACACCTCCGGCCTGTGGCTGCCCGCGGCGACCGCGGGCGCACCCCCGCATGACTGGCTCACCCTGACCGGCGGCGCGATCGGCCAGGGGCTGCCGCTGGCCACCGGCGCCGCCATCGCCTGCCCTGGCCGCAGCGTGCTCGCGCTCGAGGCGGATGGCAGCGCCATGTACACGATCTCCGCCCTGTGGACCCACGCCAGGGAAGGGCTCGACGTCACCACGGTCATCTTCAGCAACCGGGCCTACGCGATCCTCGGCATGGAGCTCGGCCGCGTCGGCGCGGCAGCGGCCGGTGAGGCCTCCCGGAGCCTGCTGGACCTGTCCCGTCCCGGCCTCGACTTCACCGCCCTGGCCCGCGGCATGGGCGTCCCGGCCAGCCGGGCGGGCACGGCGCCGGAGTTCGCCACACAGCTGCGACAGGCGCTGGCGGAGCCGGGACCGCACCTGATCGAGGCCATGGTCCCCCCGCTCGGCTAGCGGCGGCCCCGGATCCGGCCCGCCCCGGGCGGGTAGACCTGGGTGAGGCCGGCGTGCCCGGCGGCCATGGAGACCACGTTGTATCCGGCCCCGGCCGGGCGGCGGCCGCGGGTGCTCCCGGGCTACTTCAGTGACCGCAGGTGTGCCCGGTATCCCGCGCCGTACCCGGTGGCGGCGCCGCGGTAGCTGGTGATCAGGCCGGGGCCGGCCGCGCAGCCGAAGTCGGCGTTCCACGCCCAGGCCAGGTAGCTGGTGGACCTGGCGTCGAGCCACCTCATCAGCGGGCCGATGTAGGTGCCGGCGCAGTCGTTCTCGCCCATCTCAGCGACGATGACCGGGACCCGGGCGATCACCGGCGCGATCTGCTGGTCCCAGCAGGCAGCCGTGCGGCAGGCGTTGAAGTTGTAGGAGTGCCACGAGGCAGCCAGATTGTGGTCCGGGTCGGCCGGCTCATGCGCCAGCCACTGCGTCAGATCGTTGGACCACCGCAGCCCGGGCAGCATGATCACGTTGTTCGCCCCGGTGGACCGGACCGCGGTCACCAGGGACCGCATCCCCGCCACCCGGTAGGAGATGCCGGTGCAGGTGCTGCCGCCGCGCAGCCAGCACCGCCAGGCCTGGTCCGGCGTGCCGCCGGCCCGGTCCGGGTAGGGCTCGTTGAACAGGTCGAAGATGACCGCGTCATTGCCCTTGAACGTTCGCGCCACCGAGGTCCAGAACGGGATCGCCTGCGCGGCGTCCGGCATCGGCTTCTGGCACACCGCCCGCCACGACGTGCAGGCGGTCGGGCCGCCGGTGTACCTGCCGTCGGTGTAGCTCAGGTCGAGGATCGCCACCAGCCCGTTGTGGTTCAGCAGCCGGACGTAGGCCTCGACCGCCTGCTGGTAGCTGGCGCCCCGGTAGGCGGGTTTCACGTATGACTGGCCGTTCCAGCAGGCCTCGTTCAGCGGCACCCGGACCGCGTTGACGTGCCAGCGCTTCATCGCGCTCACCGACGCCTGGCCCATCGGGCCATCCCAGATGCCCACGCCCTGGACGCAGGCCCACTCCCCGCCAGAGCGGTTCACGCCGTGCAGCACCACCTGCTTGCCGCCGGCGGTGACCAGCTTGCTGCCGGACACATGCAGCCCGGGAGCGGTGCTGGCGCCTGACCCACCGCACCCGGCCAGCAGGCTGGCGCACAGCAGCCCGGTGATCAGGCCCGGCCGTATCACCGCCTCATGATAGGTCTCTGGCCGCCCCCGGCCGCCGTCCCGAATGCCCCTATTCGACCGTGAAAACTAGGAATACTCTGTGCGCGGCAGCAGCGAGTGACGAGGAGAAGGGCCGGCGATGCACCTCAATCCCTACATCGTCCTGGGCAGTGCGGTCGTGGGGCTGCTCGTCGGGCTCACGGGGGCCGGCGGGGGCGCGCTGATGACCCCGATGCTGATCTTGCTGTTCGGCATCAAGCCCTCCTCCGCCATCTCCAGCGACCTGGTGGCAGCGGTCCTGATGCGGCCCGTCGGCGCGGCCGTGCACCTGTACAAGGGCACGGTGAACCTGCGCCTGGTCGGCTGGATGGTCATCGGCTCGGTGCCGATGGCGTTCTTCGGCGCGTTCCTGCTCCGCCAGCTCGGCAACAGCGCGGCCGCGCAGAACCGCGTCGAGGTCCTCCTCGGCGCGGCGTTGCTGATCGGCGCCGCGGCCATGGTGCTCCGCTACGTGCTTGACCGCCGGTCCGGCCAGCAGCGGATCGGCATCGTCCATGAGGTGAACGTCCGCCCGCTGCCGACCATCGCCATCGGCGCGATCGGCGGGCTGATCGTCGGCCTGACCTCGGTGGGCTCCGGGTCGCTGATGATCGTGCTGATGCTGTTCCTGTACCCGCTGCTCAGCGCGGGCCAGCTGGTCGGGACCGACCTGACCCAGGCGGTGCCGCTCACCGCGGCGGCCGCGCTGGGCGCGCTGGTGTTCGGCCACGTCGAGTTCGGCGTCACCGCCTCGATCGCGCTCGGCGCCGTGCCCGCCGTGCTGATCGGCTCGTTCCTGTCGTCGCGGGCGCCGGACCGCTACATCAGGCCGATCATCACCTTCGTGATCTTCGCTTCCGGGCTGAAGTACATCGGGGTCGGCACCACCGCGCTGGGCTGGACGCTGTGCGCCGTGGCGCTGGGCGGCGGCGTGTACTGGCTGGCCCGCACCCGGCCATGGTCCAACGGCCGCCCAGCGGCCGCCCTGGCCGACGGCAGCGTGGCCGATTCCGGGGCCGGCCCACCCGGCGACCCGTGACCGGGGTCACCCGCTGACCCCGGCTCCTGGCGCGGCCATTGAGTTGCCGCTGACCGTCGCGGGCGGGTGTCACGGGTGGCCGGGGTGCCCGGGTCAGCTGTCCGGCTGCGCCCAGATACCGCGCTCGTGCATGAGCTCGATCTGCTTGCCGGTCACCTCGCGGCGGTAGCCGTCGTGGTCGTACGGGGCGCGGTCCAGGTAGAGGTTCTTCGGGTAGATCGGATCTTCGTAGATGAGCTGGTACTGCTCGGTGGTGAGGTCCTTCATCCAGTTGTCCCACTGCGCGTTCGCACGGAACCGGCGGAGCGCCCCGACGTCGACGGTCCCGGCGACCCAGGAGGATCCGCCGCTGTAGTCGTGCCGCCCGACGATCTGCCCGCGGTAGTCGACCACGGCCGACCCGCCGCCGAAGGTGTCGATCGCGACATCGGAGTCGGTGTGCAGGTAGTACGTGCCGACATTGCAGGCGATCAGGTAGAAGTTGTTGTCGAGGGCGCGGGCACGGTTCTGGATCTCGAACAGGCCGTTGGCGGCGTTCGGGTGCGGATAGGGACCTCGGTAGACGACCTCCGCGCCGTTCATCGCCAGGCCGCGGGCGTTCTCAGGGTAGGAGCCCTCGTTGGCCATGAGGAACCCCAGCCGGCCTATCTCGGTGTCGGCGACCGGGTAGAAGGCGTCGAGGTTCCGCCCGTACAGCTCGATCCACCTGTCCCAGACGTTGTGCGGGGTCACCGAGTGCTCGACCGGCAGCAGCGGCACCACCTTGTGGTGCCGGTGAATCAGCTCGCCGTCCGGGCTGAGGATGAAGCCGACGTTGAAGAACCGGCCGGGGAACTCGGGGTGACGGGCTTTCGCCTGTGCCATCAGGAAGGCGTTCCACTGCCGGGCGAGCCCGCCGAGGTAGTCCGTCTCCGGGCCCGGGATGTCGATCGCGCACTCCCGCGCGAACCCTTCATGGTCAAGGTCGAGGACCTCGTCGTTGAACCCCTGCAGGGCGCCTTCGGGAACGGCTATCAGCCGCACCGGAAGGTCCATGCTGGACAGCCACGATGCTGCCTTGATCAGGTGCGAGAGGTGCTCCAGGTTCACCGCGATCTCATCGCGGTGCCGGATGCCACGCATGGTGGGGACCAGGCCTATGGCCTGATAGGGCTCGATCATGGCTATTCCCTTCGACCCGTGGAGCCCCGCCGCGCACCGGCCGCTCAGCCGGCGCCGCCCCCCTTGTTCTACCTGGCGGCTTCGCGTCCTGTCTGCGGCTTGCGCCCGCGGCCGGCCTCCGTCACCGCTGAGGGGGCAAGCCCTCCGTGATCCTGGTTTGCGCCTGCCGGCGCAGGTCGGCGTGGACACTATGGCCAAGCCGGCGGGTCTCCTGCCGGTTCAGCATGGCGCCCGCGAAGGCGCCGGTGAGCAGCGGGCCCAGCGAGAACGCACTCCTGCTCATGCGGGTGGCGAGCCGCCAGCGCAGCCGCCGCACCAGCGGGGATCCTGCCGCGAGGATCAGCCCGCCGGGAACCATGAAGACACCGCGGCGGTGTGCCCACGCGGCGATGTAGGCGGTCGCCCGGTCCGTGGCGCTGCCGGTGGCGGGCATGCCGTACGCCTCATGGAGCTCCGCCACCAGCTTGATCTCGATCCCGACCAGGGCGAGCGTCTCCGTCACCAGCTCGGCGGGAAAGGCGGGCAGCACCGGCAGCGCCGCCCACGCCCCGACCGCCCCGCCGACCGCCGCCGACGCCCGCGCCGCCCGCACGATCAGTGTGCCGGCGATCTCCTCGGTGGACATCCCGGGGAACTGCGCGCGCAGCGCCGCCTGGTCCCGTATCCGCAGCCGCTGAGCCATCGCCACGACCTGCGCGGTCAGCCGCCCCCGGCCCGAGCCCACGCCGCGCCGGGCCGCGCGCACCCCGCGGCCGGTTACCCTCACCCCTGACCGCGCGGCAGCGGCCCCCGACCGCGCGGCCGAAGCTCCCGACCGCGCAGCCGCGGCCATCGAGGCCGCCAGCCACCGCCGGTCGGCCGCCTGATCCGACTCGGAGATCTCGGTCGCCAGCTCGGCGGCCTGTTCCGCGACAGCGTCCCCGGCCGCCAGCTCGGCGGCCTGTTCCGCGACGGCATCCCCGGCCGCCTGCCGCGGCCTGCCTGATTCACTTTCCGCATCGGCCATAACAGGGCACTACCCGCCAACGGCGCCCATCACCACACCCGCCATCCCCACCCGGCGGCCATCCGCGGCCGCCGCCGGCGAGCTGGCCGCCTGGGATGGGCTGCCGCATTCATGATCGGAATGAGCGCCCGGCCGCGGAAGACCGTTACAGGGTAAGGGAGCGGTCAACGCCCGGCGGCAGGAGGGCCAGGCCCGCGCCGGCCCCAGGGCCGTGAAAGGGCGGCGCCGGGCGCGGCGTCAGCGTGCCAGCGCGGCCTCACCGATCGCCGTCAGGGCGGACGCCAGAACTCACCGATGGCTCACCGCAGCGGGTAGGCTACGGGTAGTGTTCAGCGTGCGACCGCGCGATCCGCTGGCGCCGCGGCTGCGGCGGGCTGCTGGGGAAGGGTGCTGGTCGTGGACTTCGGGCTGCTCGGGCCGTTACAGGTCCGCGACGGCGGCCGGCAGGTGGCGGTGTCGGCGCCGCGGCAGCGGGTGCTGCTGGCCACGCTGCTGCTCAGCGCCGGCCGGGTGATCAGCGCGGACGCGCTGGCCGAGATGCTGTGGGACAGCCAGCCGCCGGCCGGCGCCAGAGGCGCCCTGCACAGCGCCATCCAGCGGCTGCGCTCGACGCTGGGGCCGGCTGGCGCGGCCCTGATCGGCACCCGGCCGCCGGGGTATGTGATCCAGCTCGGCGACGGTGAGCTCGACGTGCGGCGGTTCGCGGTACTGGCCGAGCAGGGGCAGGCGGCGGCGCAGGCGGGGTCCTGGGCACAGGCGGCCGGGCTGCTGCGGGAGGCGCTGGGGCTGTGGCGGGGTGAGGCGCTGGCCGATGTGCCCTCGCAGCTGCTACGGGACCGGGAGGTGCCGCCGCTGGAGGATGCGCGGCTGCAGGTGCTGGAACTGCGGATCGACGCCGACCTGCGGCTGGGCCGGCACGGCGAGCTGGTGGCCGAGCTGCGCCAGCTGGTGGCGGCGCACCCGCTGGCCGAGCATTTCCACGCCCAGCTGATGCTCAGCCTGTACCGCAGCGGCCGGCAAAGCGACGCCCTCGCCGCCTACCTGGACGTCCGGCAGGTGCTGGCCGGTGAGCTGGGGGTGGACCCCGGGCCCGAGCTCCAGCAGCTGCACCAGCGCATCCTGGCCGCTGACCCCGTGCTGCTGCCGGCCGGGAGCGGCCAGGCGCCGCCCGGCACACCTCCGGCCGGCCACGCCGCAATGGCCGCCGGGCCCGGCCCAGATGGCGCCCGGGCCGCGCCGGGACGGGTGGTGCCGCGGCAGCTACCGGTGGCGGTGCGGCATTTCGCTGGCCGGGCCGAGGCGCTGAAGCTGCTGGCCGCCCTGGCCGCCGGGACCGGCCAGGACCAGGCGGGCGAGGAGGGCCAGGCGGGCCCGGACGGCCAGCGGGACGAGGGGGCCCGGGCGGTGGTGATCTCGGCGATCGAGGGCGGCGCCGGGGTAGGCAAGACCACCCTGGCGGTCCACTTCGCGCACCAGGTGGCCGGGCGGTTCCCCGATGGGCAGCTGTATGTGAACCTGCGCGGGTTCGACCCCGCCGGCCCGCCGATGCCGTCCGGGGAGGCGATCCGCCTGTTCCTGGAGGCGCTCGGGGTGCCGCCCGCGCAGATGCCGGCCGGGCTGGATGCGCAGGCGGCCCTGTACCGCAGCCTGCTCGCGGGCCGGCAGATGCTGGTGCTGCTCGACAACGCCCGCGACGTCGATCAGGTGCGGCCGCTGCTGCCCGCCAGCGCGGGCTGCCTGGTGATCGTCACCAGCCGCAGCCAGCTCACCAGCCTGATCGCCGCCGAAGGCGCCTATCCGCTGGCCCTGGACGTGCTCACCGGCGCCGAGGCCGCCGAGTTGCTGGCCGGCCGGCTCGGCGCCGCCCGGCTCGCCGCCGAGGCGGCCGCCGCCAGCGAGGTCACCGGGCTGTGCGCGCACCTGCCGCTGGCGCTGTCGATCACCGCCGCCCGCGCCGCCAGCCAGCCCACCCTGTCGCTCGCGTCGCTGGCCGCCGACCTCCGCGATGCCGGGGGGCGGCTGGACGCGCTGGACGCCGGGCACGCCGCCGCCAACGTGCGGGCCGTGTTCTCCTCGTCCTATCAGCAGCTCGACGCCACCGCGGCGCGGGTGTTCCGGCTGCTGGGGCTGCACCCGGGCCCGGCGATCGCCGCGCCGGCCGCCGCCAGCATGGCCGCGCTGCCGCTGCGCGAGGCCCGCGCCGCGCTGGCCGCCCTGACCCGCGCCCACCTGCTGGCCGAGCCCGCGCCGGGCCGGTTCAGCTGCCACGACCTGCTCCGCGCCTACGCCGCCGAACGCGCCGCGTCCGGCGACAGCCAGACGCAGCGGCGCGCCGCCACCCACCGGATGCTCGACCACTACCTGCACACCGCCTGCCCAGCGGCATTGCTGCTGCACCCCACCAGCAGGCCGATCGTCCCGCCACCGCCGCGGCCGGGGGTGGAGCCAGAGCTGACCGGCGGCACCGGGCAGGCCCGGGCCTGGTTCGAGGCCGAGCGGCCGGTGCTGATGGCCGTCGCTGCCCAGGCGCTGGCGGGCGGCTTCGACGTCCACGCCTGGCAGATCTCCTGGGCGCTGGGACGGTTCCTGGACCTGGAGGGCCTGTGGCACGACTGGGCCGCGGTCGAGCGGATCGCGGTGACCGCCACCGGGCGGCTGGGCGAGCGGGCCGCCCAGGCCTTCGCCTACCAGCGGCTCGGCATCGCGCGCGCCCGGCTCGACGGCTACGCCGATGGCTATCCGCACCTGGAGCAGGCGCTGAGCATCTACACCGAGCTCGGGGACACCGCCGGCCGGGCCAACGCCCACAACACCCTGGCCCTGCTGCTCCAGTACGAGGGCCGCGACAGCGAGGGCATCGGCCACGCCCAGCAGGCGCTGGAGCTGTATGTGGCCGCCGGTGACCAGCTCGGCCAGGCGGTGGCGCTGAACACGGTCGGCTGGCTCCACACCAGGCTCGGCGATCACCAGCAGGCGCTCGGCCACTGCCAGCAGACCCTCGACCTGCTGCAGGAGCTCGGCCATCCGCAGCTGGAGGCCGGCACCTGGGACAGCCTCGGCTACGCCCACCACCATCTCGGCGACCACGCCGAAGCCGCCGCCTGCTACCGGCGCGCGCTGGACCTGCGCCGCGAGATCGGCGACCGCTGGGGCCAGGCCGAGACGCTCGATCACATCGGCGAGGCCCACCACGCGGCCGGGCGGCCGCTGCAGGCCCGTACGGCCTGGCAGGAAGCGCTCGCGATCCTGGACGACCTCCAGCACGCCGACGCCGGCCAGATCCGCGCCAAGCTCGCCGGGCTCGGTGCGGCCTCGGGCAGCTGATCCGCGGCGCCGTCCCGCCCATCGCGCCCGCCGCCGTTGCCACGGCGTGAGGGGGCCGTTTTCGTTATGCCGCTGTGTGGAGCGCCTGTCCAGGCCGGCGGCCCGGCGCAGGCATGCGCTAGAGTCGCGCCGTGGCAGACAGCAACGACTGGCGGGTGACGATCTCGCTGACCGACCCGGCGCAGGTGGAACAGGCGCGGCAGGCCTTTTCCGAGCATGAGGTGGAAGAGGATGCCCGCCGCCGGCTCGGGCGCAGCATCGCCGTTGGCGCCGGTGACTCGCAGATCTTCCTGTACGCGGGCACCGAGAACGCCGCCAGGGACGCGGAGCGGGTCGCCAGCGACATCCTCGCCCGCCGCGGCATCCAGGCCGGGTTCGCCCTGCACCGCTGGCATCCCATCGAGGAGGAGTGGGAGAGCCCGGACGTCGCGATGCCGCGGACCGAGGCGGAGCGCCAGGCGGAGCACCAGCGGCTCGAGGACGCCGAAACCGCCGAGTCCCTCGCCTCCGGGACCGCCCAGTGGGAGGCCAGGGTGGAGTTCCCCTCACACCACGAGGCGGTCGCGCTGGCCAGCAAGCTGCGCGCGGAAGGCCGGACGGTGGTGCGGCGATGGCGGTTCCTGGTGGTCGGCGCCAACAATGAGGACGATGCCCGCGATCTCGCCGAGCAGATCAGGCGGGAGGCACCGGCCGACGCCACGGTCCACGCCGAGCATTCCGGCGTCTCGCTGCCGTTCATTCCCTTCTGACCCTGGGGACCGGGCAGGCGCGGGGCACCGGAGCCGGTTGCCCGGCGCCGCCGGTGTGCGAGGCTGGAGTTATCCGCGAGGCGGCAGGAGGCCGGCATGGCTGACACGGCGTCGGGGCCGGAAAGTCCCCAGGGCAAGGTGGGCCCTGCGGATGAGGTGAGTCCCGAGGACGAGCAGAAACGGAAGTTCCGCGAGGCGCTGGAGCGCAAGCAGGCCAAAAGCGCCGAGGCCGGCCGCGCGGGCCCGGGCAAGGACACCGGGAAGATCCACGGCGCGCACGGGCCGGCCGGCCGGAAGCGCTCGTTCCGCCGCAAGAGCGGCGGCTGAGCCCGGCCGCCCAGCCGCACCTGGCTGCCCCGCCCTGACGGGGGGCAGGCCAGGCCGGCCTGCCCGGTGAGCCGCAGGCGGTGGCCCTCCAGCCTGGACCCGGCGGCCGGCGCCGCGGCCCGGCGCCCTAACCGCCGCCGGCGGCGGGCGGTGGCTGATCCACCTCTTCCAGCGCGCCAAACAGCCGTACTTCGTCCTGCCGGGCAACATCTGCGCGCTGCTGGCGGCAAAAGATCACGTCAGCGTATTCCTTTATGACAGCGGCATCGTCCTCGATCCCCAAGGGATCATCACTGGCGGTCACGTCAACAAGACAGCCCGCGCTGTGGCTTTCCGCACGGCGAAACCATCAACGCGCCCGCCCGCACGGCCATGTTCAGGCAGATCATCGCCAACAACCGGGCGGTGGCTGGCGGAAGCTGAAACGTTAAAGCTGATTCGCCGGTATTCGGGCACGCCAACACGCCTCGCCTGGCCTTCGCCACGGCGTCCCGGTGGGCCGGGAACCCCGCGGGGCCTACCGGGAAGCGCGTTCGAGCACCTCGGGGTGCACCCGGCGGTAGTGCTCAGTCAGGACTTCGCTCGCCTTACCGGGCCGGTACGCAACGGTGCGGTGACAGATCTGGCATCGCATGACCGGGAGATGCGTAACGGTCACGGGGAAGCGGCGGGAACTTGCGTTACTCATCACCTCCCATAATGCCAGCCCGGCGGCGTCAAGGCGTCGATAGCAGCGGATTTAAATAGCGGGAATACCATGCCAGGATGGACCCGGTTCGCCGGAAGGGGCACACCCATGACCGAGGAAACCTCTCATTACGCGGTGGTGGCAGACGACGAAGCTGGCCTCCAGCTGGCGCGGCTGCTCGACGGCTACATCGCCCCGCAGGTGGCCCGGGTCATGGCCCTGCTGGGCGTGCCCGACCAGCTGGCGGAGACGGCGCGGACGGCGGAGGAGCTGGCCGCCGCCACCGGCGCGGCTCCCGGTCCGCTCGCCCGGCTGCTGGCCGCCGCCAGCCTGTACGGCCTGGTCACCCAGACCGAGCCGGGCAGGTTCGCGCTGACCGCGATGGGAGCGGGGCTGCGGACCGACGTCCCGGGGTCGATGCGGGGGATGGCCATCGGGTTTCTCTCGCCGCCGTTCTGGCAGGCCTGGGGGCAGCTCGCCGAGGTCGTCCAGACAGGGCGGCCGTCCGAGCCGGCTGCCTGGGACTACTTCCAGCAGCATCCCGGCGAGGCCGCCTGGTTCGGCCGTGCCATGAGCCAGATCACCTCGGCGGTCGTCTCGCGGCTCGCCGAGGTGGATTACACGCCGCCGGCCGCCGGACGGATCGTCGACGTCGGCGGCAGCCGGGGGGCGCTGCTGGCCGGGCTGCTGCGCAGCGCACCCGGCGCGCGGGGGGTGGTGTTCGACCGCGCCGAGGCGCTCAGCGACACACCCGCCGTGCTCGCCGGGGCCGGGCTGGCCGGCCGCACCGAGATCGTCGCCGGCGATTTCTTCGCCGAGGTGCCCGCCGGGGACCTCTACGTCCTCAGCAACATCCTGCACGACTGGGAGGACGGCCAGGCCAGGCGGATCGTGGCCAACTGCCACCGGGCCAGCCACCCCGGCGGCGGCCTGCTCGTCGTGGGGTACCTGCTGCCCTCGCCCCCGCAGCCGTCGCTCGCCTACCTCATGGACCTGCTGATGATGATGGTGATGGGCGGCCGGGAACGCACACTCGGGGAGCTTCAGTCGCTGATGGCCGCTGAAGGCTACGAGTTCGCCCGCGACGTCCCGCTGGGCGACTCGCCCGCCTGGCGGCCCTGGCATGCCGTCGAGTTCCTCCGGCGGTAGCCAGCGCGCACGGCGCCCTGACCGGCTCGCCTGCCACCGGACGGATGGCCGGCCCGGGCACACCGGCCGGGCGCGTCCCGGGAGGAACCCCGGCTTGCGTGAACCGGCCGCCGCCGCTCTGCAATAGAAGTGCGATGGATGACGACAGTCTGGTCACCCGGGTAGCGGGCGGCGACGACGCGGCGCTGCGGGAGCTGTTCTCCCGGCACGCGCCGTGGCTGGCGGCCCGGCTGCGCGCGGTGCTGCCCGCCGCCGAGGTGGAGGACGTGCTGCAGGAGACCTTCCTGGCGGTATGGCGCGGCGCGGGCAGCTACCGGCCCAGCGGTGCGGCGGGGGCGTGGCTGTGGGGCATCGCCCGCCGGCAGGCGGCGCTGCTGCTGCGCCGCCGCGGCCCGGCCGCGGCCGGGCTGCCCGCCGGGGTCACGGCCGCGGGGCAGGCGGGCGACCCGGCGGAGGTGGCGCTGTCGCGGGTGGAGCTGGCGGCCGCGGTGGCCGCGCTCGGGCCGCCCGGCGGCCCGGAGCGCGAGGTGTGGCGGCTGCTGTACGAGGAGGACCGCCCGGTGGCGGAGGTGGCGGCGCTGCTCAAGGTCCCGCAGGGCACGGTGAAAAGCCGCGCCCACCGGGCCCGGCGGCGGCTGCGGGCGGCGCTGCGCGGCGGCACGGCGGCGGAGGGAGGCTCGCGATGAGCGACATGGACGCGCCCCGGCCGGCCGGGGCACCGGCGCCGTGGGGAACGGCGCCGCCCGATGTTGACCTGGGCCGGGTGTGGACCGGGGTGGCCGCCCAGGTGTGGCGCCGCCGGCCGGGCCCGCTGGAGCGGGCCGCCGGGCGGCTGCTGTGCTCGCCCGGCCTGGCCCGGGCGCTGGTGGCCACGCCGTCGCTGCTGCTCGCGTGGATCATCGCCACCGTGGTGGTGCTGTTCGCCGGGGCCGCCGCCACCCTCGCGACCGGGACGCCGTACGTGGCGCTGCTCGCGCCGGCGGTCGCGGGGACGGGTATCGCCTACGCCTACGGGCCGGGCATCGACCCGGCCTGGGAGCTGTCGCAGAGCATGGCGGTCAGCGGCCGGATGGTGCTGCTGGCCCGGGCGCTGGCGGTGTTCGCGCTGAACGCGGCGCTGGGGCTGGCCGCGTCGGCCCTGTCGGGGGCCGCGGCCGCGCTCACGTTCGGCTGGCTGATCCCGATGACCGCGGTCTGCGCGCTGGCGCTGGCCGTCGCGACGGTGACCCGGTCGGCGGCCGTGGGCGTGGCCGCGGGGATGGCCGGCTGGGTGATCACGGTGCTGTCCAGCGCCGCCGCCAGCGGGAACCTCACGACGGCGGTCACCGATCCGGCCCTGATCCTTCCCTACCTGGCCTTCGCCGCCTGCTGCGGCGCGGTCGTGCTGTACGCGACCCGGATCCCGAGAGGAACGTCATGAACGTCGACATCACCGACCTGACCCGGCGGTTCCGCCGCACCCAGGCCGTGGCCGGGGTGAGCCTGCAGGCCGGCCCGGGGGTGTTCGGGCTGCTGGGCCCGAACGGGGCGGGCAAGACGTCGCTGCTGCGGATGATGGCCACCGTGCTGCCGCCGACCTCTGGCCGGCTGCGGCTGCTCGGCCGCGACCCCGGCTCCTACGGCCCGCGGCGCGAGATCCGGCGGCGGCTCGGGTACCTGCCGCAGAACCTCGGGTACTACCCGGGCTTCACGGTCGCGGAGTTCGTCGAGTACTTCGCGCTGCTCAAGGACATGCCCCCGGGCCAGGTACCGCGGGCGGTGGCGGCCGCGATCGAGCACGTGGGCCTCGGTGACCAGGCTCGCGCCAAGCTGCGCACCCTGTCGGGCGGGATGCTGCGCCGGGCCGGGATCGCGCAGGCGATCGTGAACGAGCCGGAGCTGCTGCTGCTGGACGAGCCGACCGCCGGGCTGGACCCCGAGCAGCGGGTGGCGTTCCGCGCCCTGCTGCGCGGCTTCGGCGAGCGGGCGACCGTGATCGTCTCCACCCACCTGGTGGAGGACGTCGGCGCCGCCTGCACCGAGGTGTCGCTGATGGACACCGGGAAGATCGTGTTCCACGGCACCCCCGACGAGCTGACCGCCCGCGGCGAGGGCACCGGCGCGGCGGGTGACGCGCCGCTGGAGCGCGGGTACAGCGCGGTGCTCGCGGCGGCCCGGTCCACCACGGCGGCGGCGTGATGACCGCCGCGACCGCCGCCCCGGAGCGGCACCGCACCCCGCGCGTCACCAGCGCGGTCCCGCTCAGCGCCGCGCGGCTGCTGCGGGTGGAGCTGCGCCGCAACGCGATGCCGTGGATCCTGCCGCTGATCGCCGCGCTGTTCTGGTTCGACTCCTACCGGCCCAGCACCGGCACGGCGCAGCTGTACGTGCTGCGGACGTTCTGGAACATGGGCCAGGGGCACACGATCATCGACTTCGGGCCGTTCGTGGCCGGCGTGGCCGCCTGGATGGGATCGCGGGACGGCCGCCGCGGCCTGACCGACCTGGTGACCGCGACCGCCCGGCCCCGCTGGGCGGCCCAGCTCACCACGTGGGCCGCGACCGCGATCTGGGCGGTGGCCGCGTACCTGGTCTTCGTGGGCGTCATGTTCGCGTGGTACGCCCACCAGGGCGTCGGGGGCGCGCCACCGTGGTGGTGGGTCGCTGCCGGCGCCATGGCGGTGACCGCGTTCAGCGCCGCGGGGTTCGCCATCGGGGCCTACTGGCCGAGCCGGTTCGCCGCGCCGGTGGCCGCGTTCGCCGGGTTCCTGGCGATGGCGATGTCGTCGCAGACCGGGTTCAAGTACGACAGCGGATGGGCGCAGATCCTGCCGACCAACTCCAACGGCAACTTCCAGGCCGACTCCGGGATCTTCTACCCCTGGCTGCCGGACCTGCCGATCGCCCGGATCATCTTCCTGGCCGGGATCGCCCTCGCGGCGCTGGGCCTGACCGGCCTGCCGGCCCGGGCCGGCGGCCCGTGGCTGCGCCGCGCCGCCGCTGCCGTCACGCTCGCCGGTGTGGCGTCGGCCGGGATCGCCGTCGGGCTGGCCAGCAGCGCCCGGCTGTCAGCGCACGGCATGGCCATCCCCGCCCTGCACGACTCCGCCAACAACGCGCCGATCACCTACACCCCCGCCTGCGGCCGCGCCGCCGGGGTCCCGGTGTGCCTGAACCCGGCCTACCGCCGGTGGCTGCCGGACGTGAACGCCGCGCTGGCGCCGGTGCTCACCGAGGTGGCCGGCCTGCCCGGCGCACCCGTGCGTGCCACCCAGGTCGCCGCGGCATACTCCGGCGGTGAAGTCGGGGCCGGCCAGATGATAACGCTTGGCGGCCACCCGCCGGTGCTGCGCATGTCGCTCGGCCAGCTCGACATGCCGGGACCGTGTGGCTTCTGCGATGGGCCCGTGGCCGCGAAACAGTTCGCCGACCAGCTACGGCTGGGGTTCGCCCAGGCCTTCGTGGGCGCGGGCAACGGCCCCGGCAGCCCGGCGCAGCAGGCCGTGCAGGCAGCGCTGCTGCGGGGTGCCGGGATACCGTTCGCCGCGCAGCCCCAGCTGATGGCCACCACCAAGGGGCCAGGACCCCCGCCGGGGCCGGCGACCGGGCCGGTCTACGCAGCGGCCCGGCGGCTCGCGGCCCGGCCGGCAGCGGCCCGGCACGCCTGGCTCGCCGCTCATCTGGCCGCGATGCGGGCCGGCCGGCTCACCCTGAAGGACCTGCCATGACCACCGCGGGCCTGCAGCGGCCGGCGCCGGGAAGCGTCCCGCCCCCGGCGGCCGGGACCCGGCGAGACCGGGCGGCCGCCGGATGGCGGCTGGCGCGGCTGTATCTGCTCAGCCGCCGGGTGCCGATGGCGCTGGCGCTGCTGGCCGCGCTCGGCGCGCTGCTGTGGGCCGCGCTGCACTGGCACTGGAACATCGCCGGCGGCGCCGCCGCCCGGCAGTTCATCCCGCTGACGATCGAGACAGGGGCCGCGGCGCTGATCGCGGTCACCACCTACGGGCCGTTCGGGGAGCCGGAACGCGCCACCGGCCGGTGGCTGCCCTGGCTGCGGCTCGGCGCGGCCGTGGCGCTCACCGCCGTCGCGTTCGGCGCGCTGGCCGCCGGGGCCGCGGCGGGCGGGATGCCGGACGGGACCCTTGCCCTGCTCCGCAACCTCGGCGGCATGGCCGGCATCGGCCTGCTGTCCGCGGTCATCCTCGGCGGCGCCTTCGGCTGGACCGGGCCGATGGCCTACCTGCTGATCACCGAGGGGGCGCTGGCCCACGGTTCGGTCACGCCATGGGTCTGGCCGGCCCGGCCGCCGCACGACCGCGGCGGCGCGATCTGCGCCTGCCTGGTGCTCGCCGCCGGACTGGTGCTGATCACCGTGCGCGGACCGCGGGAGCCGGGCCGCGAGCCCGGCCCCGCAAGCTGAGCCGGGCGGTCGGGCCCGGGGGGTCAGGCCCGGGCGGCCCCGTAGCCGAGCAGGGCGGCGAGCCCGAGCGCGCTGCGCGGCGCGTACGCGATCCGCCACAGCCCGCCGGGCGCGGCCTGGTACGCCTCGTCCTGCCACGGGTGGGCGTGCGCCGGGCCGCCGCCGGTGTGCAGGTCGTGCACGAGCAGCGCGGCCATGAGCACCGTGGTGGTGGCGGGCTCGAAGACCTCCACGCCGAACCGGTGCGCGCCCGCGTACGCCGCCGCCAGCACCCGGTTCTGCACCACCGAGCGGGTGCGGGTCGGCGGGGCGACGTTGAGCGAAACCGTGGCCCCGCCGTCGCGGGCGAGCGAGGCCCGCCACCGCTGCAGCCGTTTGGCCAGCGCGTAGTTAGGGCCCTGCTGGGCGACCAGGCTGTCGTTGATGCCGGGGTCGGCTCCCGGCAGGTACGCGCGGCGCAGCAGCCGCCCGCCCGACAGGGTCCGCAGCGGCCGGCCGGCCAGTTTCGCGCCGCGGGAGCGGGATGCGTAGGCGTGGGCCGACTGCGCGACCGCGTCCGCGCTCACCGCGAACACGTCGGTCGGAGTGGCCAGGAACGCGAGCGCCACATCGTCCCGCGTGGCCTGCAGGCGCACGGTGAGCGCGTCCACGGCGACGGACACCGCGACGTTCGCCGCGCCGGTGGCGTAGACGTAGTTGCCCAGCACCAGCGGGCCGCCGATGCCCGCGAGCCAGTCGGCGGCGGCGGGCACATCACCGGCCAGATCGAGGCCACTCCGCTCCTGCAGGGTCCCGCCGCCCGCGTCCTGTGCGCCCCCGGCGGTCCCCGTGCCCCGCTCGCCGGGCGCATCCTGGCCGGACGACGGCACCGCGACCGGGACCAGCAGCGTCCCCCCGCTGCCGTGCGCGGTGCGCAGGACACGCTCCCACAGCGCCGGATTTGGCAGGTCGATCCCGGCCACCGTCGCCCCCCAGCCGAGCAGGACGGGCAGGGGCCCGATCTCGGCGCCCGCACCGAGCACCGCCACCGTCCGGCCCGGCAGGGAGAGCCATTCCGGATGCGCCGCGACCGCCCGGATCGCGTCGGCGCAGGTCGGCTCGATGATCCCGGCAGCCACCCAGGCGTCCAGCCTGCGCGCCAGCGCGTCGCCCCGCAGCCGCTCGCCGTGGTAGGGCAGCGAGAACTCGGTCTCCGCCTCGCCGGTGCCGTGCACGGCAGCGGTGGCGAACGAGCGCTGCGCGGGAGCGGTCAGCAGGAAACCGAGGCCGGCCTCGTCCCCGCCGGGCGCGGCGACCCGCATCCGCGCGTGCAGCGAGTCCAGCCCGTCGCGGGCGATCGCCAGCCAGGCCTGCTTCGAGGCCAGGCCCGCCTCGATGAGCCTGCGGAAGTGCACCAGGTATCCCGAGCGCCAGTTGGTCTCGTGCCCGGCGCCGAGCGCCCCGGCCGGGTCGACCTGGCGGAGCGCGTCCGCGACCACCGCGCGGCCCAGCGCGGACGTGCTCCGGCGCCCGTCCGCCGATGCCGGGAACACCACCCCGGCAAGCTGTTCGTCGCTCATCACGCTCCTGTCCGCCGCCGTCCTGGCCGTGCCCGGGCTGCCCCGCCCCTCAGGAGGCAGGGCGGGTGTCGAGGGCCAGGATGCGCAGCCGCTGCGGGTCGTACGGCGGCGCGATCTGCAGCCGGGCCGGGATCTGCCCGTCCGGGGTCCAGACCCGGAAGTCGCCGTCGGCGAGCCACTGGCCGGTGACGCCGTCCTCGCAGGCGACCTGTGCCAGGGCGACCGGCCCGCCGACGGTGTAGCCGTAGGCGGCGGCCCGCACGTACCCGGCCCACTCGCCGCCCGCCAGCACCGGCTCGTTCCCGAACAGGTCGGCCGCCGGATCGTCCACGACCAGGCTGACCACGCGGTGGCGGGGTGGCCCGGCGGCCCGCACCTTGAGCAGCGCGGCCCGGCCGATGAACCCGCCGGGCTTGTCCCACGCGACCGCGAAGCCGAGCCCCGCCTCGATGGGGCTGTCGGTGTTGTCGATGTCGACCCCCATGTCGCGGTAGCCCTTTTCCAGCCGCAGGCCCGACATGGCCTGCAGGCCGACCGGCCGGAAGCCGAGGTCGCCGCCTGCCGCCACCAGGTCGTCGTACACGCCGGCCGCGTATTCGGCGGGCACGTGCAGCTCCCAGCCGAGCTCCCCGACGTAGGTGACCCGGATGGCGAGCACCGGCGCGTACCCGACGTGGATCTGCCGCGCGGCCAGGTAGGGGAACGCCTCGTTGGACAGGTCGGCGTCGGTCAGCCGGCCGATCAGCTCGCGCGACGCCGGGCCCTGCACCGTCAGCAGGGTGATGCCCGAGGTGATGTCGGTTACCGTCACCACCTCGCCGTCCCGCGTGGCCCGCCTGATCAGCGGCTCGATCCGGCGGTGGATGATGTCGCTGGCGATGACCAGGAACTTCTCCGCCTCCAGCCAGGTCACCGTGACGTCGGTGACGATCCCGCCCGCCTCGTTCAGCCACTGGGTGTAGACGAGCCTGCCGGGGCCGAGCAGCACGTCGTTGGCTGACAGGCGGCTGAGCACGGGGCCCGCGTCCGGGCCCTGCACGATCAGCTTGGCCATGAGGCTCATGTCGATCACGCCCACCGTCTCGCGGACCGCCGCGTGCTCGCGCCCGACGATCGTGTGCGCGGCGGGCCGCCGGTAGTCCAGGCTGGGCACGGGCTTCTCACCGTCGGCGAACCATTCGGCGTACTCCCAGCCGGCCGAGACGCCGAAGTGCGCGCCCGCCGCGGTCAGCCGGTCGTGCAGCACCGACCGGCGCACGTTCCGGGCGGTCGACGGCTGCCAGGACGGCCAGACCGCGTCGCCGAACAGCACCCCGAGCTGCTCGACCGTGCGCTCGGCCCGGAACCGGCGGGACACCTCGTGCGCCGCGGTCCGGTCGACGGCGACGGCGGTCGCGTCGAGCGGCGGCACCCCGTCGACGATCCAGTGCGCGACCATATTGCCCACCCCGCCGCCGGACAGGATGCCCAGCGAGTTCAGGCCCGCCGCGACGAAGTAGCCGTCCAGCTCGGGCGCGGGGCCGAGCAGCGGCCGGACGTCGGAGGTGAACGACTCCGGGCCGCAGAAGAACGTCCGGACCCCGATGTCGGCCAGCGACGGTATCCGGTTCAGCGCCGGGCCGAGGAAGGGCTCCATCCGCTCCCAGTCGGGCGGCAGTTTGCCAAACGAGAAGCCCCGCGCGACCCCGTCCAGCGACCAGGGCGCTGCCACCGGCTCAAACAGGCCGACCAGCATGCCGTCGCCCTCCGGCCGGTAGTAGCCGTAGTTGTCCGGGTCCTCGATCACCGGCAGGTCGGCGTCCATCCCGGGGACGGTGTCGGTGAGCAGGTAGTAGTGCTCGGCCGCCTGCAGCGGCACGGCGACCCCGGCCAGGGCGCCGAACTGCCGCGCCCACATGCCGGCCGCGTTCACCACCACCTCGGTCTCGATCGGGCCGGCCTCGGTGAGCACGGCGGTGACCCGCCGCCCGCGGGTCCGCACGCCGGTCGCGGCAACGCCCTCGATCACCCGGACGCCGAGCTGCCGGGCGCCCTTGGCCAGCGAGGTGGCCACGCCCACCGGATCGGCCCGGCCCTCGTCGGCGACGTAGAAGGCGGACAGCACGTCGTCGGTGCGGGCCAGCGGCCACATGGCGGCGACCTCGGACGGCGAGATCTCGGTGTCCTCGACGCCGAACCCGTGCATCCAGGCCGCCTCCCGGCGCAGCGCCGCCTGCCGCTGCGGCCTGGTGGCCAGCGAGAGGTGGCCGACGGCGCGGAAACCGGTGGAGTGCCCGGTCTCGGCCTCCAGCCGGGCGTACAGGTCACGCGAGTAGCGGCTGAAGAACAGCGCGGTCTCGTCGGTCATGCCGGCCGAGGTGATCAGCCCGGCGGCGTGCCAGGTCGTCCCGGCGGTCAGCTGGTGCTGCTCGAGCAGCACCACGTCGGTCCAGCCCAGGTGCGCCAGATGGTAGGCGATGCTGCAGCCGGTCACCCCGCCGCCGACAATCACCACCTGCGCCCGGTCCGGAACAGCCCCGCTGGTCACCGCGTCGGTCGTCACGTGTACCTTCCATCACGAGCAGGTTAATGACCAGTCACATCCCTAACACGCCGCCGCCCGGATGGTCCAGGGCACAGGTCCGTAGCGCTACCCGCGCGGTCTACACCGCCTTCATCGGCAACGGCTTCCTGTTCGCCAGCTGGGCCGCCCGCATCCCGCAGGTGCGCGACGGGCTGCGGGTCTCCCCTGGCGCGCTCGGGCTGATCCTGCTGTCGATAGCGGTCGGCTCGACCATCGCCACGCCGCTGTCCGGGCTGGTCATCACCTGGCTCGGCGACTCCCGCACGGTCGCGGTGATGTCGCTGACCGCAGCGGCCGGCATGGCGACCGTCGCGGTCGGCTACACCTATGGCATCCCGCCGGTCGTGGCCGGGCTGTTCCTGTTCGGCTTCAGCAGCGGCACCTGGGATGTGGCGATGAACGTGCAGGGCGCCGCCGTCGAGCAGGCGCTGGGCCGGGCGATCATGTCCAGGTTCCACGCCGGATGGAGCATCGGCACGGTAGCCGGGGCTGGCGCCGGGGCGGCCATGGTCGCCCTCGGCGTGCCGGTCACCGCACACCTGCTCGTGGCCGCGCTCCTGGTCGCGGCCACCGTGCCGATCGCGGCCCGGCGTTTCCTCCCGCATGCCCGTGCCCCCGCACACGACGGCACGGTGCCCGCCGACACGGTGCATGCCGGCACGGTGCATGCCGGCACGGTGCCCGCCGGCACGGTGCATGCCGACACGGTGCACCGGGACCGGCCCGCCGCCCGGCGCAGCCCGCTGCGGGCATGGACCGAGCCCCGGACCCTCGTCATCGGCGTGTTCGTGCTGTGCATGGCCTTCACCGAGGGCACCAGCAACGACTGGCTCAGCCTCGCGGTCATCGGCGGCTACCACACCGCGGCCGCCCTCGGCACCCTGACGTTCGCCGTTTTCCTGGCCGCGATGACCACCGGCCGCTGGTTCGGCCCCGCCTTCATCGACCGCTACGGCCGGGTCCGGATGCTGCGGGTCTGCGCCGCCACCGCCCTCGGCGGCCTGCTGCTGATCGAGGCCGGCCGGGTGCTGCCGGCCGCGCTGGCTGGGGCGGCGCTGCTGGGGCTGGGGACGTCACTGGGGTTCCCGGTCGGGATCAGCGCGGCCGCCGACGATCCGCGGTACGCGCCCGGCCGGGTGAGCACCGCCGCGTCCATCGGCTACCTGGCCTTTCTCGCCGGGCCCCCGTCCATCGGTTTCCTCGCCGACCACGTCGGGGTCCTGCGCGGCCTGTCGGTCGCTGGCGCGCTGCTCATCGTCGCCTTCATCCTCTGCCCGGTCACCGCGCCCATCAGTCCATCCGGTCAGGGATCGGATAATAGTTGACACTGAATAGTCAGTCATGGATACTCAGTACTGATCACAAGTATCGAGGCAGCGCGATCGCTGCCCGCTCTAGGAGGAACCACCGTGATGACCCTCACGCAAACCGCCCCCGCCGAGCCGGTCCGGATCGCCGCGAACAACGCGGTCACCAAGCGGCTCGGCAACTGGACCACGGCCCGCGAGTTCCAGGTGCGCGGCCATCGCGGCAGCGCCGTGCTGGACCTGCGCTCCCCGCAGATCCCGGCCGGCGACATCGAGATCGAGGCCGACCTCGACCACGCCATGCTCAAGCTGCTGGTCGCCGGCGACGCGGTCGTGGACGACTGGGACCTGCGGCGCACCGGCCGCGGCCGGGTCAAGGACGCCGAGCGGCCGGACGCCCCGGGCGGGCGGCGGATCGTCGTCACCGGCGAGCTGCGCGGCGGCGAGATCCGGGTCCGCCGCGGCGGCATGGCCATGCTGTCGGCCATGTTCTCCCGCGCATACCGGGACGACCTGCGGCGGGCACGCAAGGAGGGCGGGTTCCCCACCGTGGACGACCCGGCCCGGACCGCCTGACAGCCCGCACCAGGCAACCCACACCGGCAGCGCGTGCCGCCCAGGCGGCACGTGCTGCCACGGAGAATCAGATGGCGAAGAAACGCAAGGTCGGCAACCTGCTGGCGCTCGCCGTGCTGTCTTACCTCACGCAGCGGCCCATGCACCCGTACGAGCTGGGCCGCACGCTGCGCGACCACGGCGACGAGCGGAGCATCAAGTTCAACCACGGCTCGCTGTACATGGTGGTCCAGCAGCTGGAGCGGGCCGGGTTCGTCGCCGCCCAGGAGACAAGCCGCGAGGGGCAGCGCCCGGAGCGGACCGTGTACGCCATCACCGACGCGGGCCGGGCCGAGCTGCGCGACTGGCTGCGCGAGCTGGTCGGGGAGCCGCAGCACGAGTACCCGCACTTCGTGGCCGCGCTCTCGCTGATCAGCGCGCTGCCGCCCAGCGAGGTTGTCACCCTGCTGCGGCAGCGGCTCACCCGGCTCGCCACGCAGCGCGCCGGGATCCAGGCCATCATCGACGGCACCCTCGCCCAGGGCGTGCCCCGGCTGTTCCTGATCGAGGAGGAATACCGGCTCGCGCTGCTGGACGCCGAGTCCTCATTCACCGAGCGGTTCATCGGGCAGATCACCGACCCGCAAACCGGGTGGGGCCGCCTGTGGGCCGGATTCCACGGCGAGCCCCTCCCCGATAGCCTTTCCTGATCTGAGACAGTGGGATTACCCTGGGTCACCGCCCCCGGCGTCTGCTGACCGGCAGAGCCCCGCCCACTGACCGTCTCAGACGGCGAATACCTGGCAGGCCCGCCAGCTGATCCACAGCAGCGGCACCAGCGACCCTCTCCCCCAGGACCCGGCGCCGGGCCGGCGACCCACAGTCCCAGCTCAGACGCGTTGCCAGGATGCCGTGTGCGGTGGAATCACGCCATCGTCCCGAAGGTTGCTATTGACATGAATGTCGAGATCTGGTCTGACGTGGTGTGCCCGTGGTGTTACATCGGCAAGCGCCGGTTCGAAAGCGCGCTCGCGTCCTTCGGCCATCCTGGCGAGGTCATGGTCAGCTACCGGTCCTTCGAGCTCGACCCGGACGCGCCCGCGCAGCGCAGTGGAACCCATGCCGAGCATCTGGCCCGCAAGTACGGCATGACGACCGCCCAGGCCGAACAGGCCAACCAGCAGATGACCCAGCGCGCGGCCGCTGACGGCCTGGAGTTCCGGTTCGACCTCATCCGTGGCGGCAACACCTTCGACGCCCACCGGCTGCTCCACCTGGCCAGAGATCAGGGGCTGCAGCCGGAAATGAAGGAGCGCCTGCTGCGCGCCACCTTCACCGAAGGTCTCCCGATCGCCGACAAGCCCACCCTCATGCGCCTGGCCACCGAAGCCGGCCTGCCAGCCGCGCGGGTACAGGCCGTCCTCGACGGGGACGCCTACGCCGGCGCGGTGCGAGCCGACGAGCAGCAGGCCGCGCGGTACGGCATCACCGGCGTGCCGTTCTTCGTCGCCGACGGCAAGTACGCGGTCAGCGGCGCACAGCCGCCCGAGGTTCTCCTGCGGCTCCTGCGGCGTGCTTACGACGACAGAAGCCAGCTCACGCCCGTCGCCGTCACGACCGACAGCGATCCCGAAGCGAGCTGCGACGGCGACTCCTGCCTGGCTGATTGACAAATCAGCCCTCGCCCGCCTTGCTGCCAGCCCCGCTGCCGCTCAATGGGCCCCACGCCCGCCCCGCGGCTAGATCCGGACGATCCCTGGGTGAAGAGTGCCGCTACTCACAACCCCCCGGCTAGCCCCGATCCGGTCAGGAATCGAGAAGCGCCAGGATGCCGGGGGGCCTAGCCTTCCCCCAGATGGCCGGCATCATGCCGGGCCTTGAACACCGGAAGGGAGCCCGGGAATGCCCGCAAAAAATTCCAAGACCGAGTCAGGCGGCTTCACCGCCGAGGAGCGTGCCGCGATGAAGAAGCGCGCCGCCGAACTGCGCGCCGAGGGCAAGAAGGGCGCCAAGAAGGCCGACGGGCTGCAGGCGGTCCTCGACAGCATCGCGCAGATGGCGCCGGAGGATCGCGCACTCGCCGAGCGCGTGCATATGACGGTAACTGCTACCGCCCCGGATCTGTCGCCAAAGACCTGGTACGGGATGCCCGCCTACGCGGACGAGGACGGCAAGGTCGTCGTCTTCTTCCAGGACTCGGGAAAGTTCAAGTACCGGTACTCGACCCTGGGCTTCCAGGAAGCGGCCAACCTCGACGACGGGGACCTGTGGCCGGTGGCGTACGCGCTCCAGAAGTGGAGCGCCGTGGTAGAGAAGAAGGTCGCCGAGCTGGTGAAGGCTGCGGTCTCCTGACCGTTACCGCGGCCGCCGCCTTCGCCTGGCCATCCGCGTAGGAAGCAGCGGTGCAGCCGCTCCAGGCTCAGGACGAGGCTTGTGCCCAGTGGGCGGTTAGGCGTGCACTTCGGCTGCGCAGCGGTAGCCACTGCGCAGCGCTCCCTCGATGTAGCCCTGGAAGTCCTGGGATGTCTGCTCGCCGGCGAAGTGCAGATTGCCCTCCCGTTTGCCCTGGATGCCGTTGAACGCCGTGAACTGGCCGACGGCCAGGTAGGAGTAAGCGCCGAGGATATGCGGGTCACCCGGTGACCATACGAAGTATGAGCGTCCGTTGAATGCCGGGGAGACGTGCGGGAACAGTGCGTCAAAGCCTTGCAGGTAAGCATTGATCATGTTTGCGGGCGGCCTGCCGGAATATGCCGTCAGGCCGTACCGCCGCCCCCACTCCAGTGCGGTGCCGCCGCCGGGCAGTGCCGTGAGGATGCCCGTCCTGCCTGGCTGGTATGACGTCGCGTCCCAGCCGCCCTGCACGACGCCATCGTCGAAGCAGTTCCCGGTCACGCCCTCCGCGTTCCACACCCTCGAGGAGAACTGGAGGAAGAACTTCGAGTTGCTTCCCAGCGGCTCCTCATTGATGGCCTTCACGTGCAGGGGTGAGATGGGCACCCGGCTCAGGTCAACCGAGCGGAGCAAGGTGAAGGGGATGGCCAGGACGACGTGATCGGCCGTCACGTCGTGGGTCGCACCTGCGCACTCGAAGCTGCAGCGGTACCCGCCGCCCGCCCGCGGCCGGACGGCTGCCAGCCGCTTGCCGAGGTGGAGAACACCGGCAGGCAGGCGTGCCAGCAGGCCGGTGATCAGCTGGTCATTCCCGCCGTGAATGTGCCACTTTTCGTCCGCGCCCGCTAGCTCCGGGGTGCCGTGAGGCTGGAAACCGCTGGCCACGCTGTCGTCCTGGCCAAGGAGGTACACGAGATTGAGCGCTGATGTCTCATCTGCCGGGCCGCCGAACTCGTCAAGTGTTGCCGCGATGCACAAGGCGCCGAAGTCGGACCGGGCCCCGCCGGGGATGTAGGTATCCACCCACTCTGTCACCGACATGTGGTCAAAGCGGCGGCCGCCCGCGTTGCTGGCGTCGTACCGCTGCGGCCAGGGTGCCGTCACAAAGGCAGCACGATGGAAGAGCTTCCATCCCCAGTCGTGCCAGTCGCGGTTCAGCGCGGCCTGCGGCCACTTCTTCCCGTGGAAGCGCATGGTTTCGCGGCCGGGATGGGTGCCCGGCGGGTACTTGTCGGTGTTGTCGAGCCGGAGGCCGAAGCTCTTCGCCAGCGCCAGCGTCGCCGTGTGCTCGGGATTGATGAACTCGCCGTGCTCCTCGACGATCTGGCCATCTTCGAAGTAGCCGCGCAGCGTCTTGATCCTGCCACCCGGCACCGTGTTGTACTCGTAAACCTCCGCCTTGATGCCATGTCTGGCCCAGAGCCGGTAAGCACAGCCGAGCCCGGCGATTCCCGACCCGACGATGACAACCCGTGGGGAGCTCCGGTCGCCGCGAGCTGACACAGGGCGGTGGGACGCCACGCCCATGCCAGCAACGAGCCCGGCACCGGCGACGCCGAGAAAAGCCCGCCGGGTCACCGGCCGCGCGAGCAGCTCCTCCGCCTCGTCCAGATCACATCCGGCCTGCCGGGCGAGACGAGAGACAGCTTGTGCCCGGACGATCGCATCAGCCGCCCCGGAAGGACCCCACGTGCGCATGCCGACCTCCCGCGCCATCCACCCCCCAGAAAGACGCTAACCGCGCAGGCAAAGGTGGGCAACAATGGCAGGCAGGGGGGGTGTATGGAGAGCAGATGACCGCGCCCGGTCAGAGTTGAGGAGGCGATGGGTGCCGGGGCTGGTAAATGGGGAATTCTGAGCCATCTGGCAGCCGGATGGCGGCGAGCAGGCCCCAGCCCTGATCGGAGACCTCCCGCGCCACCCCGGCTCCTTTGCCCTTCAGCTCAGCGAGGGTGGCGTGGATGTCGTCGCACATCAGGTAGAGCTCGTGATGGCTGTCACCGTCGGCTGGGTGAACGGCGAGCTCGGCCGGGGGCACGGCGAAGATGAGCCAGCCTCCGCCCGCGTCCACCGACGGCAGGCCGATCACGTCCGCGAAGAACGCACGGACCTTTTCAGCTTGTGGTGAGAACACGATCGCATGCATCCCGGTGATCACGCCGCGATCCTAGCCGCCCAGCCAGCGAGCGCGCCCCGGCACGCGCGGCTGCCCAGCCGTCACGCAGCCGGGCCCCGGGTCACCTTCAGCCGCGCCAGGCCCGGGGGGCGGGGCCACGCACCGGCCAGCTTCCTGCTGCCGCGGCGGCTGCGATAACGTCAGCAGCGGCCCGATCAGTGACGGTCCCCATGCGCACAGCGCAGCCCGGCCACCAGCGTTGAGGAGCCAGACGATGGACGGTGACGCCCAGGCCAGGGCGAGAATCATGGAGCACTGGCGGGCCTCTGAGCAGGGGGACAGCACGGCCGAGCACGCCATCTACGCGGCGGACGCGATCTTGGATTACCCGCAATCGGGGGAACGGTTCCGCGGCCGCACGGCCATCGCGGCCCAGCGCGGCGGTCACCCGGCCGAGCGGCACTTTACCGTGCTGCGGATCAGCGGCCACGCAGACATCTGGGTGAGCGAGTGCGTGATCAGCTACGACGGCGCGCCCACCCACTCGGTCAGCATCATGGAGTTCTCCGGCGGCCTGGTCACCCACGAGACCCAGTACTTCGCCGACCCCTTCGACCCGCCCCCCTGGCGGGCCGCGCTGGCCGAGCCGATACCCGACCCGTCACGCTGATACCGGCGACCGCCGCCTGCGCCGAGATCGGCCTGCGGCCCCGTCATCTGTCCGCGGTCCGGCCGCGGAGGGCCTTGCGGTCCAGCTTCCCGACGCTGGTGAGCGGCACCGAGTCGAGAATGTTCACCTCGCGCGGGTACTTGTGCGCGAGCCGCCCGCGGGCGAACTCGGTGATCTCCGCCGGGGTGGCCTGGCCGCCCGGCCGCAGCGACACGAATGCCACGATCTCCTCGCCGAGCCGCGGGTCCGGCCGCCCGACAACGCCCGCCATCGCGACCGCCGGATGCTGGAGCAGGACGTCTTCCACATCGCGCGGGAACACGTTGAAGCCGCCGCGGATGATCAGGTCCTTCTTCCGGTCCAGCACGTACAGGTAGCCGTCGGCGTCGATACGGCCGATATCGCCGGTGTGCAGCCAGCCGCCGCGCAGGGCCGCCGACGTCTCCTCGGGCGAGTTCCAGTAGCCAGCCATCACACCGTCAGAACGGACGCAGATCTCCCCGGCGGCCCCGGCCGGCACGTCGGCGTCGTTATCGTCGCGGATCGAGACCTGGTAACCGGGGATGGGCAGCCCGGCCGAGCCGGGCCGGCTGGCCCCGGGCGGGCTCACCGAGATCACCGCGCCGGACTCGGTGCACCCATAGCCCTCGAGGATCTGGCTGCCGGGCACCCGCCGCTCCCACTGCTCCCGGGTCTCCGCCGCGAGCGGTGCGGCGCCGCTGTTCACGTAGCGGAGCGAGGACAGGTCGGCGTCCTCCAGCGGCTGGGCGAGCAGCATCTGGATCATCGCGGGCACGAGCGCCATCCGCTGAACCCGGTGCCGCCCGGCCAGTGCCAGCAACTCCGCTGGATCGAACCAGCGCTGGAGCACGGCCAGGCCACGCTCGGTGGCGTGAAACCCGACCAGGGTCACGATCATGCCGTAGGCGTGCGACAGCGGCAGCGGCGTCAGCGCCCTGGTGATCCCCTCGGCCTGCGATGCCTCGTGCGAGCTGCGGGAGCATGCGTACAGGTTGCGGTGCGAGAGCATGACGCCCTTCGCCCGGCCGGTCGTGCCGCCGGTGTACATGAGCGTCGCCAGGTCGTCGTCGCCGACACGCACGATGCCGCCGGCCGGGGCGGACTCAAGCTCGGCGAAGTCCACCCAGCGCACGTGCCCGGGCAGCGAGTCCGGCACGCCGCCGACGACGATCACATGCCGCAACTGCGGCGCGCCCGCCGCCGCGGTGGCCACCGTTGCCAGCAGCTCGGGAGTGGTCACCACCGCCACGGCGCCGGAGTCGGCCAGGATGTGCTGCAGCTCGGGCGGGCTGACCAGGAACACCACCGGGGTGACCACCGCACCAGCCCGCCAGATCGCGCTGTAGGCGATGCCCACCTCCGGGCAGTTGGCCATCAGCACCACCACCCGCTCGCCAGCGGCCACGCCGAGTTTCGCCAGTCCCGATGACGCCCGGCACGCCCGGTCGAACAGCTCACCTGACCGGTACGTCTGGCCTTCGAATACGAGGCTCTCGTAGTCGCCGAGCCGGTGGAACGCCGCCTCGGCCAGGACGGCAAGGGTGTGGTCAGCCTGCGGCGATGTCATACCTGTCCTCCGCTCTGGGCAGCTACCCGATGGTAACCGTCTCAGATCGGGAGGATGTGCTGCGCGCGGGCGCGAACCGCGTCGTGGTCCCGGTGGCCGGGCACCCACTGCTCCGGCTCGCCGATCGTCAGCTCGAACCGGCCGGAGGCCAGCTCGACCGCGCCCGGCGGCAGCCCGCGCAGCCGCTCCAGCTGGGCCTGTGACAGCAGCTGATACCACATCGGGCCCGCGCTGAGCTCGCTCTCCAGAGCGGGGCCCGGCAGCTGGAGGCGGAACGGCGGCGACGGGTTGGCCCGCGCGGTCACCCCGGCCCAGCCCACGCTGGCGGCGGCCGCGCGGATGGCTTCCCGCTGCCCGCGCATGGCCGCGGCGACCCGCTCCACGGCCCGGTCGGTGCTGGCCACCCGCAGGGACACCCCGGTCAGGGCGAGATCACCCAGCACCGCGACCGCGGCGCGGGTCCGGAAATCGCTCACCACCAGCGCCGCACCGGTCCCGGCGGCCAGCACGCCAGCCAGCACGGGATCCACGGCGTCCCAGGTCAGCGGCACCCCGGTGCCGACGGCCAGGCACAGCAGCTCCGCGGCGGCCCGATGCTGGCCCCGGAGCCAGCCGGTGGCGGCGTCGATCAGCTGCTGCGCGTGCGGCACGGCCGCCAGCCCGCCGCGCGGGTAGGCGGGCACGCTTGCGCGCAGCCCCGCCCAGGCGACGGGCGTCAGCGACGCCAGGATGCCGCGGCGCCGCACGCTGAGCCGGGGTGCGAGGCCGATCTGCGCGTCCTGCACCCTGGCCGCCTCCAGGTGGCGGATGAGGATGCCGGGGGTGTGGCGGCATAACCGGGCCGGGGTGGACGCGTAATCGATCACCAGCAGCTGCCCGCCCGGGACCGTCACCGGCCCGGCCACATGCGAGGGCCGCTCGGCCCCGGCCAGCGCCCCGCCGTCCGCCCATTCGTGGGCGGGCGGGCGCCACCGGTTCCCGTCCTTCCCGATGACCTCACCGGCGATCACCTCCTCCCCCGTCGCCGGGATCACCCCGGTCGCGGCGATGTCCGGCACCGCGCGGCGCACCCCGGCCGCCACCCGCTCGGGCTGCTCACCCGAGCGGACCAGCAGGATGACCGTGCCCCGTAAACGCTGTTCCAGGCCGTGCGCGACCGTCACCGCCATGCGGGTCCTCCGTTCCTGCGCCACCCCCCGGGATCCCCTGCGCCACGGGCCCCGCTGGCCCAGCGGGCCACCGGGGGCATCAGGCCGGCCGGTGTCGGGGCGATGTGCCCGGCCGCGGTGATCACCCCGTGCCCGAGGTTACGCATGCAATCGTTCGCGAACAACCGGTTCGCACCGGAAGCGGCCAGCCCTTGCTGACCGCCGGCATGGCCCGGTTGACATCTTCGAATGTGTATTCGATAGTGTCGGAGCCATGGGGGCAGGCCAGGCCGCGGCGCTGGCGCCGCGGCATGACGAGGACGCAGTACCGGGCAGCGGACGGCTGCCGGTGCTCCCTGCCCTGGATGACCTGCTGCCGGGAGGGCTGCAGCGCGGGACCGTGGTGGCGGTGGGGTGCTGGGGCCTGCTCTGCCTGGCGGTCGCCGCGGGCGCATCGGCGGCCGGGGCCTGGTGCGCGGCCGTCGGGCTGCCACAGCTCGGGGTGGCGGCGGCGGCCGGCGCTGGCCTGGATCCCAGCCGCCTGCTGCTGATCCCGGATCCGGGCCCGCGCTGGCCGCAGGTGGTGGCCTCGCTGCTGGACGGATGTGAGCTGGTCCTCCTCCAGCCCCCGGGCCACCCGTCCGCCCAGGTGCGCACCAGGCTCGCCGCTACCCTGCGGCGCTGCGGCGGGGTGCTGGTGGTGGCGGGTCGCTGGGAGGGCGCCCAGGCCCGGCTGCTGGTGACGCGCCAGGAGTGGGCGGGGATCGGGGCCGGTCACGGGCGGCTGCGTGCCCGGCGGGTGCAGGTGGCGGCGGACGGCCGGGGCGCGGCGGCGAGGCCGTGCACGCGCTGGCTGTGGCTGCCGGGGCCGGATGGCACGGTGGGCGCCGCGGGCCCGGCCAGCACCGCCGCGCAGGACATGCGGGACACCGGATGATGGCGGGCGCAGTCCTGCCTGAGCGGGTGCTGGTCGTCTGGTGCCCGGGGCGCCAGGACGCGGAACCCGGCCGGGTGGTGTCCGTGGTGGAAGGATTCTGCCCGCGGGTGGAGATGCTGCGGCCGGGTGCCTGTGCCATCGGCGTGCGCGGCCCCGCCCGGTACTTCGGCGGGGAAGCCGTGCTGGCGGCGAAGATCATCGAAGCCGCCGCTGGCGCGGGCCTGGTCAGCCAGGTCGGTATCGCCGACGGCCTGCTCGCCGCGGGCCTCGCCGCCGGACGCGCACGGAAGACCCCGCGCACCCCGCGCACCCAGCGCGCCCAGGGCGCCCAGGGCACCCGGCACGCCGGGCGCCTCCCGGTCCTGGCGGTGGCCCCCGGCCGTACCCGGGCATTCCTCGCCCCGTTCCCGGTCAGCGTGCTGGGCAGCCAGGACCTGGCGGACCTGCTCCCCCGCCTCGGCATCAGGACGCTGGGAGAGTTCGCCTCGCTGCCGGCCGCGGAGGTGACAAACCGGTTCGGGACGCCGGGGGTGATCGCTCACCGGCTGGCGCGCGGCCTGGACCCCCGGCGGCTGGTGCCCCGCCCGCCACCGGCCGGCCTTTCGGTCTCCGCGGGATTCGACCCGCCCGCCCGCCAGGCCGAGCCGGTGGTGTTCGCCGCCAAGGCGCTGGCGGAGCATATGCACAACGGCCTTGCGGCCCGCGGGCTCGCCTGCGTGCGGGTGCGGGTGCAGGCGGTCTGGGAGGACGGCGGGGAAATCACCCGGCTGTGGCGGCACGACGGGCTGCTTTCCGCGCTGGCGGTGGCCGAGCGCGTCCGCTGGCAGCTGGCCGGCTGGCAGCCCTCCCCCGCCCAGGGCGGCGATGATGCGGTCCTGGCGGGCGGGATCACGCTGCTGCGGCTGGTCCCCGATCAGCTGGTCCGCGATCAAGGCCGGCAGCTCGGCCTGTGGGGTGACGCGGTGGCCAGTGACCGGGTGGACCGGGCCGCTATGGGCGTGCAGGCCATGCTCGGGCACGGTGCGGTGACGCGCCCGGCGCCGGCCGGTGGCCGCGGCCCGGCCGAGCAGGTGCGGCTGGTGCCGTTCGGCGGCACCGATGACCCGGCACCGCCCGCGGGCCGGCCGGGGACGCCGGGCACGCCGGGCGGGCGGGCCAGATCTGGAGGGCCGGGCGGGCGGGCGGGATCAGGCGGGCCAGGCGGCCCCGGCGAGCCCTGGCCGGGGCGGATTCCGGCGCCGTTTCCCGCCACGGTCTACTCCGACCCGCTGCCCGCCAGGGTGGCCGACGGCTCGGGTGCCACGGTGGCCGTCAGCGGGCGAGGGCTGGTCTCCGCGCCGCCCGACCGGATGTCGGCCGGCGGCGCGCCGTGGCAGGTGATCACCGCCTGGGCCGGGCCGTGGCCGGTTGCCGAACGGTGGTGGGACCCGCGCACCGCCCGCAGGCGGGCCAGGTTCCAGCTGGTCACCGAGGACGGGGCCGCCTGGCTGGCGGCCGTGCAGGACGGCAGCTGGCTGATCGAGGCCCGCTATGACTGACCGCGCTGGCGTGTGAGGCGGGCAGGCCATGGGCTGGGACAACCCTCCCGTGCCGTGGCGGGAGCTCGAGCGCCGCCTGTCCTGGGGGGCCCGCGGCCGGGAGGCGGCCGGTGGCGGTCGGGCGGCCGCTGGCGGGCCGGCGGCGGAGCCACGGACGGTGGCCCGCCTGCCCACGGCCAGCCGGGCCAGCCGCAGCGGCCAGGCCGGCCGGGGCGGCCACGGGCCGGCCTGGGCCGAGCTGCACTGTCATTCGTCGTACAGCTTCCTCGACGGGGCTTCCGCGCCCGCCGAGCTGATCGCCGAGGCAGCGCGCCGCGGCCTGGCGGGGCTGGCCATCACCGACCACGACGGCATGTACGGCGTGCCCCAGTTCGCGCAGGCGGCCGCCCGGCTCAAGGAGCAGGCCGGCGCGGGAATCGGCACAGTCTTCGGCGCCGAGCTCAGCCTGGGCCTGCCCGCCGGCGGCCAGGGACGGCTCCCCGGGGGCCCCGCGGCCGGCCCAGCGGGGCAGCCCTCCGCAGCCCCCGCGGCCGGCCCGGGGAAATGGCTCCCCGCGGACCCCCGGGCGGGTGCGCCCGACCCGGCTGGCCGGCACCTGCTGGTGCTGGCCCGGGACCCGGAGGGCTACCGGCGGCTGTGCCGGGTGATCAGCATGGCGCAGCTCGCCGGCGACGGTAAGGGGCGCCCCGTCTACGACCTGGAAGCCCTCGCGCAGGCGCACGGCGGGCACTGGGTGATCCTCACCGGCTGCCGCAAGGGCGCCGTCCCGGCGGCGCTCGCCGCGGGCGGCCCGGAGGCGGCCGCGGCGGAGCTCGAGGCGCTGGCCGCCATGTTCGGCCGCGAGCACGTGATGGTCGAGCTGACCAGCCACGACCAGCCGGCCGACGATGAGCGCAACGACGCCCTGCATGAGCTGGCCGCCCGCAGCCGGACGGCGGTGATCGCCACCGGCAACGTGCACTACGCCACCCCGGGCGATGCCCGGCTGGCCCAGGCGCTGGCCGCGGTCAGGGCCCGCCGCAGCCTGGATGAGATGGACGGCTGGCTGGCCGCCTCCGGTGCCGCATACCTCCGCTCGGGCGCGGAAATGGCCCACCGGCTCCGCCGCTATCCCGGCGTGGCCGAGCGCACCGTGGCGCTGGCGCGCGACTGCGCGTTCGACTTCCACGTGATCGCGCCCCGGCTGCCGGTCTTCCCCGTCCCCGGCAAGCACACCGAGGCGACCTGGCTGCGCACACTGGTCGCCAGGAAGGCGCCGCAGCGCTACGGCCCGCCGGACGGCGAACGCGTCACGGGGGCGTACGCGCAGATCGACCGCGAGCTCGGCGTCATCGAGACACTCGGGTTCGCCGGCTACTTCCTGATCGTGCACGACATCGTCAGGTTCTGCGAGCAGGCCGGGATCCTGTGCCAGGGAAGGGGCTCGGCCGCGAACTCCGCCGTCTGCTACGCACTGGGGATCACCGGGGTGGACCCCGTCCGGCATGGGCTGCTTTTCGAGCGGTTCCTGTCCGCGGGGAGGGACGGCCCGCCCGACATCGACCTGGACATCGAGCACCGGCGCCGCGAGGAGGTGATCCAGTACGTCTACGGCAAGTACGGCCGGGACAAGGCCGCGCAGGTCGCCAACGTGATCTCCTACCGGCCGCGGATGGCGCTGCGCGACGCGGGCCGGGCGCTCGGGTACGCACCGCAGCAGCAGGACAGGTGGGCGAAGCAGGTGGGGCCCCGGCAGTACGGGGCCGGCCAGCCGATCCCGGCCGATGCGGGTGTGCCGGAGCCGGTCACCGAGCTCGCCGCCCGGATGCAGCGGCTCCCCCGCCACCTCGGCATCCATTCCGGCGGGATGGTGATCTGCGACCGGCCGGTGGGGGATGTGTGCCCGGTGGAGTGGGCACGGATGCCGGGGCGCTCGGTGCTGCAGTGGGACAAGGACGACTGCGCCTACGCCGGGCTGGTCAAGTTCGACCTGCTCGGCCTGGGCATGCTGACCGCGCTGCGGGACTGTTTCGAGCTGGTGGCGGCCCATCACGGCGAGAGCTGGAGCCTGCACACGATCCCGCAGGAGGACCCCCGCGTCTACGACATGCTGTGCGAGGCGGACACCGTGGGGGTGTTCCAGGTCGAGTCCCGGGCCCAGATGGCGACCCTGCCCCGGCTGCTGCCCAGGGAGTTCTACGACCTGGTGGTCGAGGTCGCGCTGATCAGGCCGGGCCCGATCCAGGGCGGCTCGGTGCACCCGTACATGCGCCGGCGCCGCGGTGACGAGCCGCCGCGCCTGCCGCACGAGTCCATGAGCCGGGCCCTGGGCAAGACCTTCGGGGTCCCGCTGTTCCAGGAGCAGATGATGCAGCTCGCGGTCGACTGTGCCGGGTTCAGCCCGGCCGAGGCGGACCGGCTGCGGCAGGCGATGAGCTCCAAGCGGGGCCCCGAGCGGATCGAGGAGCTGCGCGGGCAGCTGCTGGCCGGGATGGCGGCCAGCGGGATACCGGGCGAGGTGGGGGAAGACATCTACGCCAAGATCCTGGCCTT